>Ga0210401_10006344_pt1 | contig 12027 bp, 12 predicted proteins | sample IncBWH32MmetaG_FD_150866 | JGI IMG/M metagenome (GOLD analysis project Ga0210401, IMG submission 150866) | Forest soil microbial communities from Barre Woods Harvard Forest LTER site, Petersham, Massachusetts, United States - Inc-BW-H-32-M | ecosystem: Environmental > Terrestrial > Soil >... | reverse complement strand
ACCTGGATCGCCCGGGCCTTCCACCCGCGCGCCGGGTTCTTCGCCGGCGTGCTGTTCTCCATCTGGCTGCCCCCAGTCGCCACCCTGACCATGTCGTACCTGGCCAAGACGGTGCTGGAACCGTCGATCAAGGCCGAATGGGGAGTGGACATCCCCTGGTGGATCTGGGTGCTGGCCGGCGTGGCCCTGGTCATCTTCTTCGCCTACCAGGGCATCGCCATTTCGGAGAAGGCGCTCATCATCACCGGCAGCATCGAGATCGTGATCATGGTGGCGCTGGCCTTCACCGGGCTCGCCTCGCCCGGCCCGGGCGGATTCAGCTGGGGCCCGCTCAACCCGGGCAACTTCAGCCTGGCCGGCAACCTGTTCCTGGGGGTGGTGTTCTCGATCTTCGCGTTCAGCGGCTGGGAGTCCACCGGGCCGCTGGCCGAGGAGAGCAGGAACCCCAAGCGCAATGTGCCGATCGGGCTGGTCGGCTCCGTCGCCGTGCTGACCGTCTACTTCGTGTTCGTGACCTGGGGCTACCTGAACGGCATCGGCGTGGCCAAGATCGGCAGCATCCCCACCGCGACGGCCTGGCCGGTGGCCACGATGGCCCAGCGGGTGTGGGGCGGCGCCTGGGTGCTGCTGCTGTTCGCGCTGCTGAACTCGGCGGTCGCGCTGTCCATCGCGTGCTTCAACGGCGGCACCCGGACCTGGTACGCGATGGGCCGCTCCGGTGTCCTGCCGAAGATGGTCGGCAAGGTGAACAGCAAGCGGAAGACCCCGGATAACGCGATCGGCCTGCAGGTCGGCGTGCAGGTCATCGCGTTTGTGTGCGTGCTGATCTGGGGCGCGACGGACGTGTTCTTCTCCTGGGCCAACGCGATCACCATCGGCCTGGTGTTCATGTACATCCTGTGCAACATCGGGGTGGTCAAGTACTACCTCACCGAGGCCCGGGCGCAGTTCAACCCGCTGCTGCACCTGGTCGTCCCGGTGGTCGCCTCCGCGGCGGGCATCCTGGTCGTCTGGAAGTCCTACTTCTCCCCGTTCACCAGCACCGGGCCGGTGTTCTACGGCCTGATGACGTTCATCGTGGTGCTGGTGCTGACCGTGGTCATCCTGATCTACCTCAAGGTCGCCGGCAAAGAGGACTGGATGCGCCGGGCCCAGCTGGTGTTCGAGCAGACCGGCGGGCACTAGGCAGGCCGCGGGCACGTGACGCAGCCGGACCAGCGGCTGGCTGGCCGCGCCGGGCTGATCACCGGGGCGGCCAGCGGGATCGGTGCCGCGGGCGCGGAGCTGTTCGCCGCGCACGGGGCGGCCCTGGTCCTGCTCGACGTGGACCGGGCCGGCGGCCAGCGGGTGGCGGACAGTATCACCGCCCGCGGCGGCCGGGCGGTGTTCCAGCCCGGTGACGCGGCCAGCCCGGACGACGTGGCCCGGGCGGTGCGCTCCGCGGTCGACCGGTTCGGGCAGCTCGACCTGCTGTGGGCCAACGCCGGGACCGGGGTGGCCAAGACGGTGCCCGAGACGACGCTGGCCGAGTGGGACCGGGTGCTGGCCGTCAACCTGACCGGGGCGTTCCTGCTGGCCAAGTACGGCATCCCGGAAGTGGCCGTGGCCGGCGGCGGCACCATGGTCATCACCGGCTCGGCCAACTCGTTCACCGCCGACCGCAGCTGGGCCGCGTACTGCGCCAGCAAGGGCGGGCTGCTGATGCTCTGCCGGGCCCTCGCGCTGGACCACGCCGCCGACGGGATCCGGGTCAACATCGTGTGCCCGGGGTCGGTGACCACCCCGCTGCACGAAGACTGGCTGGCCGGCCGCCCCGGCGGCCAGACGCTGGCGCAGATCCGGGAAGCGGACCGGGCCGCCCACCCGCTGGGCCGGTTCGCCGACCCGGCCGAAGTGGCCCGGGCCGCCCTGTTCCTGTCCTGCGCCGAGTCCAGCTTCACCACCGGGGCGCCGCTGCTGGTGGACGGGGGCGTGACCGCGTGACGGACGCCGGGCCCGATTACTCCATCTGGGTGGTCGAGTTCGCCCAGGCGCGCTCGCCGCTCGGGCTGCTGCTGCACGGCCAGGCCGGGGACCGGGACATCCCGTACTGCTTCACGGTGCTGCGCAGCGCGGAGCACACCATCCTGGTCGACGCCGGATACGCGGACACCGGGCGGGGCCGGGAACTGGCCCGCGAGGACGGGATCACAGTGTGGCGGGACCCGGCCGAGCTGCTGGCCCGGGCCGGGGCCGAGCCCGCGGACGTGGACGCCATCCTGGTCACCCACGCGCACTTCGACCATCTCGGCAACGTCGCCGCCTTCCCCAACGCCACCGTCTACATCCAGCGGCGCGAGGTGGAGAAGTGGTCCTGGGCGGTCAGCCTGCCGCGCAGCATGGACTGGCTGAAGCAGGGCGTGAGCATCGACGACCTGGCCGGGCTGCTCCGGCTGGCCGGCCAGGGCCGGCTCAGGCTGGTGGACGGTCCCGCTGCGGACGTCTTCCCGGGCATCAGCCTGGTGCCCGACTTCGACACGCATACCTATGGCCACCAGCACGTGGTGATCCGCAACGCCTCGTCCGGCGTGTGGGTGGTGCCCGGCGACGTGATGTTCCTCTACGCCAACATCGAGGGCATCGGCGGTGACGGCCGCTATGTCCCCATCGGCCTGGCCATGGGCAGTCAGCAGAACTGCATGCTGGCCCTGGACGGCCTGATGCGGCTGACCGAGGGCGAGACCAGGCGCATCCTGCCCGGCCACGAGAAGCTGCTGTGGCAGCGGCATCCCTCGCACCGCTACGCCGACGGGCTGCACCTGGCCGAGGTGTGCCTGCGCCCGGGGGAGGCCAGCCGGCTGCCCTGCGACGACGCTGCCCCGGCGGCCGGAGGTGATCCCCGGTGAGCTCCGCGGTGTTCTACCGCGACTTGCGCGCGTCCTACCCGTCGGTGGTCAGCGCGGACGGCATGTACCTGCGCACCGACTCCGGGCGGCGCATCCTGGACGCGGTCGGCGGCGCCGGGACGGTGGTGCTCGGGCACGCCGTGCGCGAGATCACCGACAGTATCGCCCGGCATGGTGGCGAGGTCAGCTTCACCTACGGCGCCACGTTCACCAACCCGTGGCAGGAACAGCTGGCCGAGGCGCTGGTCGCGATGAACCCGGGTATCGCCAGCCGGGTGTATTTCGTCTCCGGGGGCTCGGAGGGCGTCGAGACCGCGGTGAAGATGGCCCGCCAGTATCACCTGCAATGCGGCCGCCCCGGGCGGTACAAGGTCATCGCCCGGTGGCAGAGTTTCCACGGCAGCACGCTGGCCACGCTGGCGCTGTCCGGCCGCCCGGCCTGGCGGGAGCCGTACCTGCCGCTGCTGCCGCCCGCCCCGCACATCGTGCCGCCCTACTGCTACCGCTGCCCGCTGGGGCACAGCTATCCGGCGTGCGGCGTGGCCTGCGCCGACGACCTGGAGCGGACGATCCTGCTGGAGGGACCGGACAGCATCGCCGCGTTCATCGCCGAGCCGGTCATCGGCTCGACGGTGACCGGCGTGGTCCCGGTCCCGGAGTATTACCAGCGGATCCGCGACATCTGCGACCGGTACGAGGTGCTGTTCATCGCCGACGAGGTGCTGACCGGGTACGGTCGCACCGGCCGGTGGCTGGCCATCGAGCACTGGGGCGTCGAGCCCGACATCGTGGTCATGGGCAAGGGGATCAGCAGCGGCTACGTCCCGCTCGGCGCGGTGCTGGCCGCGCCGCGGGTGGTCGACGCGTTCACCGCGGGCACCGGCACGTTCAGCCACGGGTTCACCTACAGCGGCAACCCGTTCTGCACGTTCGTCGGCCTGCAGGTGCTCCGCTACGCGCTCGCCCACGAGCTGTTCGATGCGGTGGCGGCCAAGGGCGAGCAGCTCCGCGCCGTGCTCGGGCAGCTGGCCAGCGGGCACGAGTTCATCGGTGCCGTCCGCGGCCTGGGCCTGTTCGCCGGGCTGGAGATCGTGGCCGACCGGGCCAGCCGGGAGCCGTTCCCGGAGAAAGCCGGCCTGACCCAGCGGATCGTGCGCGGGGCGATGCAGCGCGGCGTCCTCATCCTGCCCGGCGTGCCGGGCGCCAACTACGGCCGGGGCGGTGATCACATCCACCTGAGCCCGCCCTACATCATCACGCAAGCCGAGATCGACCTGGTCGCCGACGCGCTGGACGGGGCGCTGGCCGAGATCGAGGCTTCGCTCTGATGGCCGCCCGGCCGCACCTGCTGATCACGTCGGGTGATCCGGGCGGGATCGGCCCGGAGCTGGTCCGCCGCGCGCTGGCCGACCCGCAGATCCGCGACCTGGCCGAGTTCACGGTGCTGGGCCAGGCGGCCGGGGCAGCGGTGGTGCCGGTCGGACGGCCCTCGGCGGCGGGCGGCCGGGCCGCGGTGGCCGCGGTCCGCGAGGCAGCCGCGCTGCTGGCCGGCGGAGCCGCGGACGCGCTGGTCACCGCCCCGGTGTCCAAGGAGGCGCTGCGGCTGGCCGGCTACCCGTGGCCGGGCCAGACCGAGATGCTGGCCGACCTGTGCGGGGCCAGTGACCTGCGCGTGCTGCTCATGGGCGGCCCGCTGCGCGTGGTCCACGTGTCCGCGCACCGCGCGCTGCGCCAGGCCATCGACGCGGTCAGCCTGGCCAGCGTGCTGCGGACCATCGAACTGGGCGACCGCTTCGGCCGCCGGCTGCTCGGCCGGCCGCCCAGGATCGCGGTGGCCGGGCTCAACCCGCACGCCGGGGAGCGCGGCATCCTCGGCCAGGAGGACGAGCGGTTCATCCGCCCGGCAGTCGATCAGGCCCGGTCCCGGGGCGTCGACGCGGACGGCCCGCTGTCCGCGGACACGCTGTTCCCGCGGGCCGCGGCCGGCCAGGCCGACCTGGTCGTCGCCATGTACCACGATCAGGGCCACATCCCGGTCAAGCTGCTCGGCCGGGGCGAAGGGGTAGCGGTCACGCTGGGCCTGCCGTTCCTGCGGACGTCCCCCGACCACGGCGCGGCGTTCGACATCGCCGGGCAGGGCGTGGCCCGGCCAGACAGCATGACGGCCGCCATCCGGGCGGCGGTGGCCGCGGCCGGCCGGCCTCAGCCGTGACCGACGGCTACCTGCTGGGCCTGGACGCGGGCACCGGCAGCTGCCGGGCGGCCCTGTTCCGCCTGGACGGCCAGCTGGCCGCGCTGGCCCAGCGCGAGTGGTCGCACCCGCCCGCGGACGGCATCCCCGGCTCACAGTCCTTCGACTCGGCCGGTAACTGGGCGCTGATCTGCGCCTGCATCCGCGAGGTGCTCGGCCACGCAGCCAGCCCGGCGGCGGTGCGGGCCGTCGGCTGCTCGAGCATGGGCGGTGGGCTGGTGCTCTACGACCGCGGCGGTCACGAGCTGTGGGCGTGTGCCAACGGCGACACCAGGGCCGGCCAGGAGGCGGCGGTCATGCTGGCCGACGGCACCGCGGCCGAGCTGTACCGCCGCGGCGGCGGCTGGATCGCACTCAGCGCCGCACCCCGGCTGGCCTGGGTGCGCCGCCATCGGCCGGAACTCTGGGCGGCCGCCAGCCGGCTCAGCATGATCGCCGACTGGATGGTGTTCCGGCTGACCGGGACACTGGCCACCGAGGCCTCGATCGGCTCCACGTCCGGTCTGTTCGATCTCGGCCGCCGGGCCTGGTCCCCGGAGCTGGTGACCCTGGGTGGGCTGGACCCCGGCTGGTTCCCCGAGGTCGTCGACGCCGGGACGGTCGTGGGTCACGTGTCCGCGCTGGCGTTCAGCCAGACGGGCCTGGCCGCCGGCACGCCGGTAGTGGCGGGCGGACTGGACACGGCGCTCGGGCTGGCCGGCCCGGGACCGGCGGGTCCGGGCCGGCTCACGGTCACTGGTGGGAGCTTCTGGAAACAGACCGTGGTCGCGGCCGTGCCGGTCGTGGAACCGGCCGGGCGGCTGCGCACGATCTGCCATGTCCGCCCGGGCCAGTGGCTGGTCGAGGGGATCAGTTGGTACGCCGGGTTCGCGCTGCGCTGGCTCCGGGACGGCGCGGCCGGCCGGCCGGCGGGCTACGCCGAGCTGGAGGAACTGGCTGCGGCGGTGCCGCCCGGGGCGCGCGGGCTCACCGCCCGGCTGGCCCGGGCCGACGCCTGGACCTGGGCGCGCTGGCAGCCGCCGTTCCCGCCCCGGCCCGATGCTCCCGCCGCCGGGCTTGGCGAGCAGGCGCGGGCCATCCAGGAAGCCGCCGCCTACGCCACCCGCCGGGCGGCCGGGCTGGTCAGCGAGCTGCTTGGTCCCGGCGCGGGGCAGCAGGTCACCCTCACCGGCGGGGCCGCCCGGAGCAGGCTGTGGCCGCAGATCCTGGCCGACGTGCTCGGGTGTCCCGTCGATGTGGCCGAGCACCCCGAATCGGCCGCCCTCGGCGCAGCCATCCTGGCGGGCCGGGCCGTCGGGGTGCTGCCGGAAGATCCGCCAACTGGCCCACGGCCGGCTGGCGCCGCCCGGCCCAGCCTGGCCGGGCAGCGGGTCTATGCCCGGCTCTATGCGCGATGGCGATCCGCTGACCAGCGGAGCTGAACAGTGCAGCTGAACGGGCCCAACCATGGGACCCTTACTCCAGTGCGTACTGTCTGGCCTGCCTGCTTCCGGTGGATCCGCCCCAGGCCATGGCCTCTCGGCCATCGCCAATAGCCTAGGCCGGCCGGGTCAGCTGGCCCCCTGCACGCGGGGGCGCTAGGTGGTGGCGGGTTCCTCGTCGCGTCCCCTGTTGTCGAGGACAAGCGGGCGCAGGCCAGTGATCTTGTAGCGGATGTGGGTGACGTCCGGGGTGGTGATGACACGGGCGGGGCTGAGCTCGATCCCTTCCCTGCTGTCCAGGCCGAGTTCGGGGCCGAGCAGCCGCATCCCGGTCCCGAGGATCACGGGCACGATGTGCAGCTCCAGCTCGTCGAGCAGTCCGAGCTTGATCACCTGCTGGAGCAGCGTGCCGCCGCCGGCGATGGCCACGTTCTTCCCGTTCGCGGCGGTGCGGGCCTGGTCGATGGCGCTCTCGATTCCGGTGGTGACGTAGCTGAAGCTGGTGCCGCCTTGCCGGTGCAGGGTCTGCCTGGGTCGGCTGGTGACCACGAACACCGGGGCGCGGAACGGCGGGTCGTCCCCCCACGGGATCTCGCCGCCGTCCGCCATGCGGCGGCCCATCACGTAAGCACCGGCCGCCTGGAACGTCTCTGCGATGACCTCGGAGTTGGTGTTCTGTTCGCCGCCGGTGAAGCCCAGGCGCTGGCGCCAGGCCTCGGCGTCGATGGCCCACCGGGTGACGCGGAAGAAGCCGGCCGCTTCGGGGCCGTTGAGCCAGGTCTGCATGTCGGTGTGCCTGGGCCCGGCGTAGCAGCCATCAAGCGAGACAGACATTTGTGCGGTCACGATCGTCATGGTCAGTTCTGCCTTTCGCTGGAAAGTGGAGTGATGGGCTTTAGTGGCCGGGGGTGAGATAGGAGCCGAGCTGGTCGAGCAATCCCCGGCTGCCTTCTTCGCGGCCTTCGACGCTGTCCAGGCCGTCGAAGTGGACGCCCTGCTCGGTGTAGGTCAGCCGGGTCTGGCCGCCGTTGTGCTCCAGCGCGATCGTGGTCAGGGACGTGGACATGTGCCGCCCGTCGACCCACATGTCGTAGCTGAATACGATCCGCTGCAGGTCGACGATGTCGGTATAGGTGGAATGGAACCGGGACTGCGGCCCGCCGTGCCACTGGCCTTCCTCCGTGCCGTGCCCGCCGACCCGGAACTCGTGCGACTTCTCGCGGACGTCGAACGCCGAGCCCGCGCCGAACCACTGGTCCCGCGCGTCGTTGTCCGACAGCGCATGCCAGACCGCCTCGACGGGCACCGGGTAGGTCCGCTCGATGACGAAGGTCGCGTGGATCTGGCTGCGTTCGATGGTGTCATTCATGTCATTCACTCCTTGGTAGTGGCGGCGGGACGGTTGAGGACAGTGCCCAGGCGGTCCAGTCGGCGTTCGGCGGGCAGCCGCTGCCGGCCGATCCAGTCCGCGGCCGGGGCCAGGGCCCCGGGGACGAGTTGGTAGGTGCGGACCCGGCCGACCTTCGCCGAGGTGACGATCCCGGCCTCCTCCAGCACACCCAGGTGCTGGACGACCGTCGGGAGCGCCATCGTGAACGGCTTGGCCAGCTCGCTGACTGACGCCGGCCCGCGGGCCAGCCGCTCGACCATGGCCCGCCGGCTGCTGTCGCCGAGCGCATGGAACATCCGGTCCAGTCCTGAATACTTAGGCACATACCTAAGTATGTGCCGGCGGGCGGCGTTGTCAAGTGCGGCCTGTGCGATCGCCGTAGGAAGCCATGCGGTCGCCGGGCGCTTGACGCTCACGATGATCTTTTCGGCGGTGCGGATCACTGCGGGGAAGGTCGCCGCGTTCGGCGTGTCGATCGAGATGGCGAACGTGTGCGCCTTCATGCCGGTATGCCAAGTGAACGAAAATAGAACCGAATTGGCGCGCCCTGGCCGGTCCCGTAGTCGAAGCCAAAGCGGGGCCATACAAAATAGGCCAGTCATGGGCCGGGGCAACCGGGATCTGAGCGTGGCGCAGTAGCCGAGACGTTACTGGGCGCAGTGACTAACCGGGCCGCGTGGCGGCGGGAAATCGTTCCGAGGGCGTGCGTGTCTCTTCGGCGCCAGCGGCGCTGCCGCTGCGCTAAGCACGCCGTGGGGAAGATGGGACAGCTTTTCAGCCTGCTGTGCGGCTGGTGATGGCCGGCCAGCGGAATAAACTATGCAGCAGGCGAATTTTACTTGGTAAAGACTGCAGATGATCGGCGGCGTTGCGGTTAGGCCGGCTCCGAATTCAATGTGTATGGTGCGCCTAGTCTCTCGCTGTCACGGAGGTTGAGATGGTCCAGAAAGTAAGCATCGCGCTGGAAGACGACCTTGACGGTGGCCCAGCGGCGGAAACCGTGCGATTCGGGCTCGGCAGCGCGGAGTACGAGATCGACCTGAGCAAGAAGAACGCCCGCGCCTTCCGGAAGGGACTGTCGCAGTTCGTCGAGCACGCCCGCAAGGCCGGACGGGCTCAGTCGCGCCGCGCAGCACGCACGTCAGCCACTCGGCAGCGCAGTGGAGACATCCGGGCCTGGGCAAAAAACCAGGGAATTAAGCTGAGTGAGCGCGGCCGCATCCCGGCCAGCGTAGCCGAGCAGTATGAGGCCGCCGCCAAAGGACACTGAACGCCAGATCAGTCCCTCCAGGGCTGCGGCGGCCGACGCCTATAGCTCGCTGACGGTTCAATGTGGTCCTGGCGGGCTGCCTGCTGCTCGGCGGCCGGTCCACCGACTTGCTGGGGCGCCGGGGCGGGATAGCGCGAGCGCCGGTCGTGGCCATGGGCGTTGTTCGCCCTGGGCGGTAGCCTCTGGGTATCCGCACCGGTAGCAGCGCTGGCGTCGACCCGGGGTCGGCTTGGCGGCGGAATCGGCGCGGGCTCAGCCCACCATTCACAAGGAGCTGGCCGGCATGACTATTTTTCAGCGGGCCCACGACATCATCCAGGCAAAGACCAACAAGGCGCTCGACGCCGCTGAGAAGCCCGACGAGATGCTTGACCTGTCCTACGAGCAGATGCTCGATCAGATCACCCAGGTGCGCCGGGGACTGGTGGCCATCGCGGCGTCACGCAAGCAGACTGAGCTGCAAGAGCAGCAGCTCCAGCACTCGGTGGATCATCTCCAGGACCAGGCCAAGGCGGCGCTCTCCCAAGGCCGGGAGGATCTGGCGAGGGAGGCGCTGTCCCGCAAAGCCGCCGGCCAAGCCCAGATCGACGCCATGGAATCCCAGCGCCAGCAGCTCAGCGAACAGGAGGAGAAGCTGACGCACACCCTCGACGCGCTGCAGAAGAGGGTGAACAACTTCCGGACCCAGAAGGAAGTACTGAAGGCGCAGTACACCGCAGCAAAGGCAGAGAGTTCTGTGGGCGAGAGCGCTGCGGGGATCTCCCAGAGCGCGGGTGACTCAGGAACAGAACTCCAGCGAGCCCAGGACAAGATCGCCACGATGCAGGCTCGCGCCGGTGCGATGGACGAGTTGCTCGCGTCAGGAGTGCTCGAAGACGTCGGTGGTGACACCGATGACATCCAGCAGGAACTCGACGAAGCCGGAACGGCCGCCGGGGTGGACAAGGAACTCGCCGCGCTCAAGGTCGAAATCGGCTCAGGCTCACCACCACCGCCGGAGATAACCGCTTAGCCCGACCTGGCTGCTCGCTACGGCAGGTAGAGGTGCAGCCCGGCGGGCATGTGATCAGTGGCCGCGATGGTGCCGCGGAACACCCCATTGATGTAGGCGGCGACGTTGGCTGGATAGGCACCGCCGGGACTGTGCTCGGCGGTGAGGCGCAGGATGGTGGACGGCTGGCTCTTGTGCCCGTCGGCCAGCTTGGCGAGGGACATCTGGCCTGCCGTGGTGTGCTCGATCATCGTGGCTCCTGCCTTGACTGCGGTGGGCTCGCCCGGTCTCATCCGGATCGGCCGCCCGCGACGCATATGGGGCTGACCGATTGCATCAGCTGTAACTGTTCACTCTCTATTGCGTGCCAAACCTTATGGGCATAGGTCCTCCGATGGCCGCCATGCGATCGGGAAACCACCGCACGGTCATGGCACATGACATGGGCAAACTGCCGGCCCACAGGCCGCGAGAAGGCCCGGACGGTGATGGTGACCCGCGTCTGGACGCGGGATGGACAGTACGTGAGCGGTACATGTCCATCCGCGGAACAGGCCCGCGACCAGGGACCCTGACCTGGCCTCCCTCTCGTTACCGGCGGCCGGAATGTGCTCTGCTTGGAATGTGACTAGTCGACTCACTCCTGAGTTCAATGCGCTGCCAGAGGACTGGGCGTCCGATCCTGCCCTGGTCGAGGGGCTAACGGTCGTCGACGATGACGAGCACGACGATCCCGTGCTGCGCTGGCCGGATGGCCGGGTCGTCGACACCTGGCGCGAGGATTACCCGTACTCCGGGAAGATGACCCGGGAGGAATACGAGTACCGGAAGCGCCCGCTGCAGATCGAGCTGGTCAAGCTACAAAACTGGGTCAAGTCCACGGGCGAGCGCATCTTGATCCTGTTCGAGGGCCGCGACGCGGCCGGCAAGGGCGGCACGATCAAGCGGTTCACTGAGCACCTGAACCCGCGCGGTGCCACGGTGGTCGCGCTGGCCAAGCCGAGTGAGCGAGAGCGGACCCAGTGGTACTTCCAGCGTTATGTACCGCATCTGCCTGCCGCGGGTGAGATCGTCATGTTCGATCGCTCCTGGTACAACCGCGCGGGTGTGGAGCGCGTGATGGGCTTTTGCACTGACGCGGAGTACTGGGAGTTCATGCGGGAGGTACCGGACTTCGAGCGCATGCTGGTCCGTTCTCAGCTGGCCCTGACAAAGTTCTGGTTCTCAGTGACCCCCTCCGAGCAGCGCACCCGGTTCATCATCCGCCGGGTCGACCCGGTCCGGCAGTGGAAGCTGAGCCCGATGGATCTGGAGTCGCTGGGCAAGTGGGACGCCTACACGGACGCCAAGGAGGCGATGTTCCACTACACCGACAGCGAGCATGGGCCGTGGACGGTGGTCAGGAGCAACGATAAGAAGCGGGCCAGGCTCGAGGCGATCAAGCACGTGCTGCGGAAGTTCGACTACGACGGCAAGGACGAAGACGCTATCGGGGAACCGGACCAAGCCCTCATCGGGACGCCAGCGGTGCTGTCCGAGCACAACCCCGGCCTCTCCTTCCCCGACCTTTAGCCGCCCTGGCCACCGGGCTAGCCGTCGAGGAGGGCGGCCAGCCGGGCCGGGGCGATCGCCCGGTAGGCGTCCTGGCATAGCTCAGCGATCTCGGCCCAGTCCACGTCACCATCCAGCCGGGCACCGATCCATCCCCGGCCGCCCACATACGGCGGCCGGAAGAACCGGTCCGCCCCGGCGGCGACGAGTTCCTGCTGCGCGTGCGGCAGGCCTGCGCACCACAGATGCGGGAAGTCGTCGGCGTGAT
>Ga0210401_10006340_pt1 | contig 12028 bp, 15 predicted proteins | sample IncBWH32MmetaG_FD_150866 | JGI IMG/M metagenome (GOLD analysis project Ga0210401, IMG submission 150866) | Forest soil microbial communities from Barre Woods Harvard Forest LTER site, Petersham, Massachusetts, United States - Inc-BW-H-32-M | ecosystem: Environmental > Terrestrial > Soil >... | reverse complement strand
TCCAGGGAACGAACGCTCCTCGCTGATCGAGACACGTTGACAAACTTCGCAGTACTGATCGTGCCTCTGTAGCGCAGCCCAAGCTCTCGCGAAATTCCCTTGCAATATGCGAAGAGTGTTATCGGCGTCTCGTCCTCGGTGCCCGGCGCTATGAATGGCGGCACGCCCATTATTCCAAATTGTTAAGGCGATCTGAGATTCCTTGAGCAATCTTTGGTAATCCGGGCAGAACACCTGTACTGACGACTCTGTGCCCATGGTTCCTCCTTGGATGATCGCCGCACGGGACCAAATCCCTGGGCGCGGGAGAAAGTGAGGGCTGTTGCCATCCTCCGTCAATCCTATTCGTTATCAACAGCACTATGCTGGCCGCAACTTAACCGTATGATTCTGCGCTGGTTGCTTAAATTTAGAGCCGCCATGAATAGGAACCAAAGGAGTAACGGTACGTCGATAATTCCTGGCAGCTCAGCTCAATTACCAGCGCCCTCTGCGCGCCTCGGTGGAAACAAAAAGGGCGACCTGAAGGCCGCCCGTCCTGTTATGAAATTCCTACTTACTTACTGACTGACGAAAGTGCTGGTGTCGTGCCGGTGTGCGATCTTGCGGAGGCTTCTTGGATCGCCACAGAGGACTCTGGAATGGTGAATATGTTGTCGCCGGTCTCAATTGTGCTGAGGAATCGCTGATCGCCAGCTTCCTGGAAGCCGGCCTGGGCGTTGTCGTCATGCCTGCTTTCCACCTTAGTTGGATGGAGTATTACACTGACATGATTGTCAACGCTGCTGAGGATTAGGCCCGCAAATTTATCGTTAGAAATACGGTTCGTTCGGTATGTGCCTGCTGGGAGTGTCTTACCAGCGGCCACAAACTCGAAGGGTATCGTCACTACGACTTGGTCAAGATCCTGGGCTTTGGCCGTAGCACCTAACCCGGCGAAGCCGACCACCGCCATTAGAATTCGCAAATACTGCTTTTTCATCATTTCTCCTTTGAATGTTACAAACGTGTTGAACCACCTAAGAAACGGCCTCGGACGATTAGTACGCCGTGTGTTCGACGACTAAGAATGCCCGCACTGCTATATTTTTTGCCCTTCAGCTAACCGTGACTGCGTGTTCGGACAATTCACTTTGAGAGATTATTCTGTAGAACTCTTCCCGCCGCTGAAGTGCTGTGAGCAGGGCCAGTGCTTTGCCGTAGGCCGCTATCGCTCCCGTCAAACTGTAGAACATTGGCGAGTTCTTGGGTGTTTGGCGTCTTGTTATTTGGGCGTCCGCTGACAGTTCGAGTACTCGTTCAATGGCTCGATCTGCATGACCCGGGCTAGGTTTCCTCATGGACCGTACCTCCTTTCTTTGAGCGTCACCGTTACTGACTGCTGCATCGAGCTGTTTATTCCGCAAAGCACGCTTAGCAAAAGTCATTTCTCAAAATGTGTACATATGATGAGACGCGCCATTCAGACCCAAGTAACGGAATCAGACGTAAACAATGTGTCTTGCATTCGTCGTAGATCTGGGGATGAAAGTTACAACGGAGAGCGGACTGTTTTCACGGCGCACCGCGCGCACCAAGACCTTCTACGTCCGCGAAGCCATTCTCGAACACTTGGGGGATCTCGAGGACAGGTATCTGGCGGGAAGCGCTTAGAACGGATCCGCAGCGGTGAACAGCAGACCATCCCGTTGAAGGCGCCCTGAAACGTCATGGCCTACAGCGTTGAGTTATCTTGTCGAACCTCGACAGTCCAGCGCGCGTTAGATGCCGGCGTACCAGGCGTAGCCGGCTTCTCGAGCCGCAGAGCCGAGGCCTTTGCCAAATCCTTTCAAACTGTCTGTGACCGTCAGGCGATTGATGAACTTGATGTTCTTGTAGCCCACTTGCCGGGGGAGCCGCATGCGAAGCGGGCCACCGTGAACCACTGGAAGCTCATTGCCGTTGATGCCGTAGCAGAGAAAAGTCTGAGGATGCAGTGCATCGGCCATATCGATGCTGTCCCAGGTATCGGGCTCCATTGAAGTGTACACAACGTATTTAGACTGCGGGTGAACCCCCACAAGTTTTAACACGTGCGAGAGAGGAACGCCGATCCACTCGGCTATGTATGACCAACCCTCTTCGCACGCGAGTTCGGTGATGTGGCTGCGAGACGGATAGCTCTTCAGGTCAGCAATGGAGAACGATGCAGGTTCAGCGACCAAGCCATCGACGGAGAGCCGCCAGTCCGCAAAACGTCCGGCCTGAAGGCGCTTAAACTCTTCCGTGAGGGGCGCGAGTTCGTTCGGGAATGGGCGCGGGGAAATCTGGCTGTGCGGGAATTCGCGCGCCAGGGAATGCCGCGTCAGCAGCCGCTGTGACGCGTAGGTTAGCGTTTCACCCAGGCCGTAGATTCCGCCTTGATCGGGCGGAACCAAGCCATACTTCTGTGCAAGGCGCGCGGCCACCGCCAAGCCCGATGCTCCCGCCGTTGCTGCGAGTCCGGATACGAGGAGTTGTCGGCGTGAAAGTTTGATCATGCGTGCTCCTTGCGTGTAGCGGTGCGGCCGGTAATCATCGCTCCTGTGCGGTTCCAGAAACCCGCAAGGCAAACCATCGCGACGTGGACGAACAGGAACAGCACAAGAGCCAGAGAGACAAATAAGTGAATTGTGCGAGCGGACTGGCGGCCACCGAGCAGAGTAACGGACCAGGGAAAAGCGGAGGCAAAGGCGAGGGACATCGCCAAGCCACTCCAGATGACCAAGGGGAACAGAATGACGATCACGAAGAGGTACGTGAGGCGCTGGAGCACGTTGTAGGAAGACGCCTCTGCCTCACTCGGCCGCTCAAAGCGCAGGGGTTTTGTGAAGGAGGTCAAGAGCGCGCGCCACGAAAAGTCGGCGTTGCTGGGAAGCAAGTTTTTCCGGAAATGCCCTGTGAGCAGACCGGAGGCTACACACAGCAAGCCTGTAAGAACTGCGATCCAGGCAGCTTCAAAATGCAGCGCGCGGCTCCAGCCGTTCTGGTCGGGCAGCACGTAGCCGTAAGCGGTCGGGACGGTTGCTCTTGAGGAAGGAATCGGCAGTTGGAACAACGGAGCCGTCAAGACCGTGCCGGTTTCGCCCCAGTAGAAGCGGGGGTGAGAGATCACAATCTCAATGCCGGTGAGGAGCAGGGCAAAAAAACAGATAGTGGTGATCCAGTGAGTGACGCGGACGAGGGCAGAGTGCCTCGGTGCAAGCTTTGTGACTGGGGCCGTTGAAACAGTCCTCGGAATGCCAGTTTCCGCCGGTAGCTGCGCGGATCCCAATGTCGCCATTTCGGCCTCCATCGGCCTTCGGCTTGCCCCGATAGGATGGGAGCCATCCTACCACTCTATAGACACTGTGACGGACGAATCGTGCCGAGGTAATCAACGGGAACCAATCCCACTGAGTGAGCCCGATAGGAGAAACGGCTGAACGGCTGTAGGGAAGAGCACGGGTCAAGAATCTCTAACACCCGCGGGGAGATGGACACGGTGTCCCGACGCAGAATTGTTGCCGGGTGCCCCGGACAACAAACTCATCATCTCAACATGAGTGCCGATCGGGCGAGAAAGTCTTCCGCTCTTCACCATCACTGTAACGCGGAGGGTGCCCTACGTTCGGTTTTTGAACCTGGGTCTTGGGTTTGATTTTTCTCTCACTCCTCAACGTCCACGCGTATCAATCCAACTTCGCCTTTCTCATAAAACGACCAACTACTCCACGGCCAATCCTTGGGATGCTTCACCAATCCTCGAATCACTGGATTCGCATGCATATAGTGCAGCTTCTCCATCTAGTAACAACTGAAAGGGCGCGACATTGAGCCATTCTAGCTCTCCCCTTGGTTGTGAGGTTCTATGGCCTTGACGCGATTCAGGAGTTGCTCTTCGTTTTCACCTTGATCACGCAGCGGGTGAATAAGTTCGTTGTTAGAGTCGGCCTGTGAGTGGGTGAGCGTATCCAGCTTATAGGTATGCTCGCCTTCCAGTTGATATCCCGTGACGATGTCGAAGTCTTCTGTACCGGAGTTATATTTCAAAAACAGCAGATAACGTTTACGGACGAGAGGCATGGAAAAGTCTCGCAGACTTCGAACGATAACTTTGCCTGACGGAAGTCGGACGGCGCCGCCGCGGCGCAGAATATCAATGTTGTCTCCGGCTTGGATGTAGTGTGCAGTTGGAACCTTAAGTATTTCGCGCACCGCAAACTTGAACTCGGAATAGATCTCCCGCTTATCGTCCGATAAATACGCTTGACCTCCTGTGACGATGCCCACAGCTACCGCGTCACTTTCGCGAAAAGGCAGGGGGTTGCGGCGAAAACTGACCGAGTCAGCGCCAATCAAAACAGTTTCGCTCTGCTCACCCAACTCGGGTCCCGAAGAGTCTGGACTGTTATAGCGTAGGCCCCGCCTAAAGCGATGAACATCACTTGCGTTTGGCAGGGCGGCACTGTAATCGGTAACAGGGCCGTAACTGTAAACCGGTGGAGGCGAGGCTTGCGATAATGCTCGCAATGCTGGGGCGAACGGGACGAAGAACAGCGAGACGGCCAAGCGAGTTGAACGCTTCAGCATGCGGATTTCTCCTATGATTCCGGCTTCTGAACCGAAGGCGCACGGAACTTCTACATTTTCGGAATGATCGCGTCAAGAAAGTGCTTATCGGACGGGTGGCCCATCCTTGCGGTTTTTGCAAGGGTGGGCTCTTGGTGTCGACTCTTCCTCCCCCCACGTCCGCCCAAATCGACTAGCTTCACGCACTCATGTCCCGACACTCCATTCCCAAAATGGTCCTTGAACCGATAGTTACCAATATGTTATCTTAATTCGTGTTATCTCCACTAATAATTCGAACGCATCGCGCGGGGCCGGTCGCTTCGCGATTTCTACTGCCAAATTCCATTCCAGCCCTAACCCCTGTAGAATCCGCAGATCCGAAAAATACACCCGTAACTCTTTTACAATCCGCAGATCCAAAAACACGGCACTTAAAGTCCTTTAGAATCCGCACTTACAAAATAAGGCGGGGGGAGGGGGCAGCGGTAGGCTTCTTTGCGGTGACGGACGGCGACGATTTCAATGGCGTCATCGCCCTTCAGATTGAAGAAGATGCGGTAGTCGCCGCAACGCAGACGGAAGCCGGTCAGCGGAGGCTTCAGCAGAACATTACTTGTGCGGAGCGCGGCGCACTAGCGTGTTCTCGAGGAACAGGTATTCGATGCCTGTGCCCAGGAATGTGTCGATCGCTTCGCGCGGCGTGTTCACGATGGGCTGGCCTTTTACGTTGAAGCTGGTGTTCAGGACCATTTCGCGGCCGGTTACTTTGCCGACGGCTTTGAGGAGTTCGTGAAATTCGCAGTTGTCTTTTGCGGAGACGGTCTGCACGCGCGCCGAGCCATTCACATGGGTGATGGCTGGCAGCGCGGCACGGAATTGTGGGCGGACGTCGGCGGTCATGATCATGTACGGCAATTCCATGCCCCGCGGGACCTCGAACCAGTCTTGCACTTGCTCGAGGGAGACGGCTGGGGCGAAGGGGCGGAAGGCTTCGCGCATTTTGACCATGGCGTTGATGCGGTCGCGCATTTCCACGTGGCCCGGATCGGCGAGGATGCTGCGGTGGCCCAGCGCGCGCGGGCCGAACTCCATGCGGCCGCGATACCAGCCGAGGACGCGGCCGTCTCTAATGAGCTTGGCGGCTTCGGCGCAGGCCTCTTGGAGACCGGCGAAGCGGGTGATCTCGATGCGGTTGCCGGTCTGTTGGATGGCAGCGTCGATTTCGGCCTGCGTTGCGGCGGGGCCGTAGAAGGGAACAGGGAACCGGTAGTTGCGGACGCCGCCGTTGCGCGAAGCTCGCCACAGGGCCGCGCCAAGCGCCGTGCCGTCATCGCCGGCTGCCGGCTGCACGTAGATGTCGTCGAAGATTCCTGATTGCAGCAGCCTGCCGTTGGCCGTGCAGTTCAGGGCGACGCCGCCAGCCATTGCAAGTTTTCGCAAGCCGGTGGCGCGGCCGAAGTGCCCGCAAATGTGCAGCATCACCTTGTCGAGGCATTCCTGAAGATGCAAGTTTTCGCAAGCCGGTGGCGCGGCCGAAGTGCCCGCAAATGTGCAGCATCACCTTGTCGAGGCATTCCTGAAGAGCAGCCGCGACGTCGCGATGATCGTCGGTGATTTCAGAGTCAGGAGCGCGCTTCGGAATCAGGTGCTCTTCCAGGTAGCGGCGCGTAGCCCCGTAGGTCTCGCGGTCCTCGCGCCGTTCGTTCAGGCGCAGGATGGGAATCTTGATCGTGCCGTTGTCGAGGAGTTCGACGGCTTGCTCGAAGAAATGGCGATAGCGCGCGGGATTTCCATAGGGCGCCAGACCCATGATCTTGTATTCGTCGGAATTGAAATCGAAGCCCAGGTGCAACGTTATGACGGAATACAGGATGCCGATGGAATTTTTTGCGGTGATTTCGTGCAACTTGTCGATCTGGTTGCCGTGCGCATGGTAGGCGGTGGCGCTGTGAGCTTCGCCCATGCCGTCAATGACCACGACCAGGCATTCGTCCCAGCCAGACGTGTAAAACGCGCTGGCCGCGTGCGCCAGGTGATGATTTACCTGATGAACTTTGTCGGCGCGAAAACCGGGGAGATGCTGCTGGACCTCTGCGAGTAATTTTTCTCGCGAGAAAACCTGATCGTATTGTTCCGCGCTGGTGGCGTCGAGAAGGAAAGCTGCGCGATAAGGCGAGTAGTCGAAACCATGAGCGATCTCGTCGACTTCGTTCGCTGAGATTCCAGCCGCGCCGAGGCAATACCGAATCGCGCCGATCGGGAAGTCGCCGGTATGCTTTTTGCGGCTGAAGCGTTCCTCGGCGGCACCAGCCACAACCTCGCCATCAACCAGCAAGACCGCTGCGGAATCATGTCCCTGCGAAATGCGATACTCGCGTTCTTCAAGGCCGGGCCAGTGAGCCTTCTTGAACGCAATGGAATTCTGAAACCCACTTATGCCCAGCACTTTCGCCATGATCCCGTGTCTCCCCTGGCTCGTTACGGCGGAAAAGCGCACCACCGGTGTCTCTTATTGCGTAAGCCATATATAGGATGCACTTTCGGTGCCTATCATTTTGCGGCATTCCGTTGCCGTAACTTCCGCTTTCTACCGGTGTTGTATCGTTAGCTGCATCGTTGCTCGCGCGAACTGGATCGCGTTTTGTCTCTGAGTACGCATCGGATAACGCCGGTGATTTACGCAAAGGGAAGAAGTTGATGACTAGTACCATAGGAAGGTCTGAGGTCTAAATGGTATGCTGTATTGCCCGAGTCCCCGCGGGCATCTCTAATAGTAGGGACTCACAATCTGAAAGCGGGACGTCCCCCCTCCTTCCTGCTGCACGATCTGTCGTTGATTGATCGCACGGCGTAGCCGAAAGGTGACTGTGAAAGACCCACGTTATCGTCTTGATATTTGCACACTTCCGGAATCCCCCTGTCCCTACTTGGAGACAGGTGGCCAACGGGACTTCGGGATTCGACTCGCCTTTGCTCTAACACGTATATTTTTGTTGCAGTTAGAGGCCGACCGGTCGAGGGTAACTTGGCATCGAACATGCTCTCTTTCCTCTCGCGGTACTATGAACCGACGAGTGATGCGGAATGTTCGGGAGTTTCGTTCGCTGGTTTCGGTTCCCGCCTTGTCTCTGGCCTCCGAAACCAACGCAGTGAGGCCCTTACCTTTATGACAGACCAGGCTGCCGACCAAATTTTGCGCGTGGGGAAGCGCACCAGCGTGCTTATCTCGGAGGCCAGCATGATGTACTGCGACCTCTTGAAGATGGCATTTCTTGCGGTGCCGGAGCGTTTTCAGGTAGTGGCATGCGCGTCCAAGACCTCCGAAGTATTAGCGCTGGTGCAGCAGCACCGGCCGCAGGTTGCGATTATCAGCGATAATCTGGAAGAGGGGCCGCTCGCCGGGCTCCGGATATTGCCGGAAGTGAGACGTGCGAATCCGGAAACCAGGATTTTGGTGGCGATGGGTTCGTCCGACAAGGAACTCGTGATTGAGGCCTTTCGGTTTGGCGCCGACGGGGTATTTTGCAGGAAGAGCCCGTTTGAGATGCTGTGTAAGTCGGTGGATGCGTTGTCGCAGGGACAGATTTGGGCGAATGCCACGGAATTGCGCTACGTTCTGAACGAGTTTACGAGGGCGCCAAAGCAGCGCAAGGTGGATCCGACGGTCGAGAACCGCATGACCAAGCGCGAAGGCGACGTAGTCCGGCTTGCGGTTGAGGGCCTGTCGAATCGCGAGATTGCACGGGAGCTGGGTCTAACGGAGCATACCGTGAAGAATTATTTGTTCCGCGTGTTTGACAAGCTGGGAGTGTCCAATCGCGTGGAGTTGGTCCTGTCGTGTTTGCGACAGGAAGAAGTTGCGCGTGAAGAGGTAACGGTCGCCGCGGTGGCGTCCTAAGAGCGTCGCAGGAGATTGTAGGGGTTTCGCGACAACCCATGAGCTCGCGATGCCGTCAAACACAAGATATGCACAAACAGATGACACAAGACCAATTCATCGAATTGCTTACCAGCTGGCTTCGAGCGAATAAACAGTTTTCGGCAAACCTACAGCTTTCTCCGGACACCGAGTTGCTGGGATCTGGCCTGTTGGACTCATTCGATTTTCTGGATTTGATCGTGCACATCGAGTCCAAGATGGCGGCAAAGATTGACCTTTCTGTCGCGGACCCTAACCAGTTTTCGACGGTGCGCGGATTGTGGAACCTGGCGATGAGCGCGCATGGGGCAGGCGCGGAACAGCGCGAGACCGACCGCGGCAGCATATTACCTGCCGGCGCGGGCATCTAGCAGCGCTTAGCTCGGAAGCGGCTTTTACCCCTTTATCGACTTCGTCCACTCCCTCCATTCGATCGACTGGGTTGACTCCGTCGACTCGATTCCCTCCATTTGATCGGCAATTCTTACTTGGCGCGTCTGGAAGAACACAGGGATGTGTGCGTTCTTCCTGGCTTCTTCGTTGTCTTGGCCATTGGAAGCGTTCGTTGGGCTTTGCCTAGCTTGAAGTACGAGTGTCACGACCTGCGTGCGCATTCACAGCAAGACGCAGCGGCCGGGCGGGGCAAGCCCCGCCCCTACAAATGCGCGAGAAGCGCAAGCGCGGGGCGATTGCGACGAACGCGAGCTAAGCGCGGGGCGATTGCGACGAACGCGAGCTCGGATATGTGCGACGAACGTAAGCTCGGAGGGTGCGCCGCGGACGGAAGCCCGCCCGGAGCGTTTGCCACTAGCGTAAGTCCGGTGCGTGTGCGTTCGAACGCTACCACAGCGTGGGCGGCGAACGAAAACGGCGGAGTCGAGTTAGTCGGCGGCGCGGCAGGCGGCGCGCACCAGGTTCAAGTCGGCGTTCTGTTCTGTTTGGTGGAGGGCTGCGTTGCGGGTGATTTGGTGGAGGGCTGCGTTGCGGGTGACGGCTCGGGCGACGGCATCGGAGAGAGCGGCCCGGAAATCGGCGGCCAGGAGATCGGCATTGAGGCGGAAATCTTCGCTCGCCGGCATGTGGAAAAACGAGGCATATCCCAGCGTGGGCAGAGGGTTTTTGATCAATTGAAATGAGTATTCCCACGGCAAGTCGTCCGTCTTTCGCTCGGACCATTCGAGGAACCACTTGCCTTCCGAGTCGTAGTGAAGGGTCTGAAAGAGAGCGATGGGAAAGCCATCTTTGCCGAGGTTCTTGTCTGAAAGAGAGCGATGGGAAAGCCATCTTTGCCGAGGTTCTTCAAACGAAGGCCTTCGAAACCATTGGGTTGCAGGGTCTCTTGCAAAACCTGACAAATCGAACGAAAGTCCGAGCTGGCAGCTAGCGCATCGGTGGCACGGCGGAGATTCGGAGCGTCGGTCACGATCTGACGGCGGCGTCCGCCGGGCCGGAAGAGTCCGGAAAACTCGGGATAATGAAGCTGTTGCACGCCGACAACGACTCCGATAATCAGGGCGAACAAGATAGGCAACAGGAACTTTTCGTCCAAGACGAGCGCGAGGCTTGCCAGGACAAAGGCGGAGGTGACGGAATACAGGACGAAGACCGCTTGACGATGGGATAGCCCAAGGCGGAGAAGTTTGTGGTGTATGTGATCGGTATCGCCGCGGAAGACCGGATGTCCGCGGAGGGAGCGGCGCATCACGGCAAGGGTAACGTCGAGGATAGGGAGTCCGAAAGCCAATATGGGAATGGCGATCCCCGAAATTGGAGTAACCTCCTGGCTGGCAGCCATCGCCAGTGCACTCAACAGAAAGCCAATGAACAGGCTGCCGGAGTCGCCCATGAAGATGCTGGCAGGGTAGACGTTAAACGGCAAAAAGCCGAGGATGGCGCCTAAGAGCACAACGACGAGATAAGTGACCAGAACGTTGTGACCCAGGAGGCAAAGCGCGAGGATGGCGACCACGGAGATTAAGGCGGAGCCCGCGGCCAAGCCATCGAGTCCGTCGATCAGGTTAAAGGCATTGGTGATCAGAAGAACCCAAAATATGGTGAGCAGGAGATCGATAGCGGCGCCGATGGGATGTCCGGCGAAGAGGGAACGGAAGATGAGACCAAAGTAGTGGATCCCGAATCCCGCAAGATAAAGAAGAATCGCCGCAGACGCCTGGACGACGATCTTGGATTTCGGCTTAAGAGGTTTGATGTCGTCATAAGCGCCCATGAGGAAAATGAGCAAAACTGGAACGAGAATGCCGAGGTAGCTCTTCGTGGAGACGCCGAGGTGCCGAGCGCCGGAGATAGGAATGTAGGCCAGTGCGGCGGCCATGAAGGTGACACAAATAGCGATCCCGCCCAACCTAGGCAACGGCTTGGTGTGCAAATGGCGGCCGTAGACAGGTGTGGCCTTGAGACCGTATGCCACGGCGGTGGTGCGCACCCAATACGTCAAGAGCGCCGACATGGCAACGGAGGCGGTCAGCACCAAAATGTAGAGAAACATGGGCATTGTCACTCGCTCGAGCCGGGCCAGTCTTAACTGCTTTAGATGCGCTGGAAATATACCCCGTAACAGCACCAGCGATCTTTTGGGAAAAGAATCGCAACGCTAGGAAAAGATTCTTCAGCGGCGGTACTGCTTCAAGGGGCATTAACACCATGGGGATTGGAATGCTGCGGGTCGGAGGGTGGGGATTCCGCTTGTGCGAAGAGTTCCTTAAGACGTGGGCGGTCAATTTTTCCGTTGGCGTTCTTGGGGAGCACGTCAAATGCCATCCAGCGGGCCGGGAACATGTAGCTTGGAACAGTCCTCTTCAAATGGTCGCGTAAGGCTGCCAGGCTGACTTCGTGGTCTGAGCGGAGCACGTAGGCGCAGCAAATCATCCAGCCGCCGAAATTGTCGGTCGGAATGGCGACTACGGCGCACTCCTGAAGCTTGCCGAGAGAATTTAAGGCGGTTTCGATCTCACCGAGTTCGATGCGATATCCGCGAACTTTGATCTGGGAATCTGCGCGGCCGACGAAATATACGAGTCCCTGCTCGTCTTGGTACGCGAGATCGCCGGTACGGTACATCGGGCCCGCGGTACTAGGACTATGTGGATTTGTGTTGTGTGGGTTGCGGATGAAGGCTGCGGCGGTTTTTTGGGGATCACGCCAGTAGCCAGGGCTAAGCCCCACGCCGGCGATGTAGAGGTCGCCAATTTCGCGAGCGGGTACGGGTTGGAGTTTGTCGTCGAGGATCAAGAGTCTTTCGCCATCACAAGCGGTACCGATCGGGATGGGAGACTTGGGATCGGGCGGGCAAACGGTGACGTCATAGTAGCTGCTGGCGATGGTCGCCTCGGTGGGGCCGTAGAGATTCGAGAAGCGCACCTTGGGAAGGCGTTCCATCCAATAGATGAGGGCAGGGGTTGGCAGAACTTCACCACACCATAGCACTCTGCGAAGGGAAGGAAAGTCGTTTTGGCGAACGGCGTTGAATTTGGCCAGGTAGTTCAAGACGGAAGGAACAGAGAACCATTGCGTGAGTTC
>Ga0210401_10006339_pt1 | contig 12029 bp, 9 predicted proteins | sample IncBWH32MmetaG_FD_150866 | JGI IMG/M metagenome (GOLD analysis project Ga0210401, IMG submission 150866) | Forest soil microbial communities from Barre Woods Harvard Forest LTER site, Petersham, Massachusetts, United States - Inc-BW-H-32-M | ecosystem: Environmental > Terrestrial > Soil >... | reverse complement strand
ATGGTCGACGGCGCCACCCGCGCCCAGAACCGGGAGGCCGTGGATGCGGCCATCACGGAATGGACGTCGAAGCGCACCAAGCATGAGGTAACCCGGATCGTCGCCGGCGCCGGTGTTCCCTGCGGCGCCGTCCTCACCACGCTCGAGCTAATGCACGACCCGGATCTGCATCAGCGCGGGATGATGCAGAAGATCGAGCATCCGGTGCGCGGGCCGGTCATCGTGGCGGGTTGGCCGCTGCGGATGTCGGACAGCAAGGTCCCGCTGAAATGCGCCCCGATTCTCGGCGCGGATTCCGAGGCGATCTATGGCGAGTGGCTGGGCTGCTCGCCCGATGAGGTCAGGGACATGCGGCAAGGCAAGGTGATCTGAGGACCGCGATCCTGGTCGCGTGAGGAGCCGCTGCAATGTGCTTGCGCTCGTTGAGCAGGGAAGTTGCCGCCGTACGCCCGCCGCAATCAGAACGTCAAGTCATGCCCGTGACGTTCGCCATCACCATCGCTTCACGCTGAAGCAAACCTCGGGCAGGGGACCATGACCACCAAACATCTTCGCATTGCGGCCATCATCGCGGTTCTGTTGCAGTTTGGCGCGCCAGGATTGGCGAGCGCCGCGTCGCCAGGCAAGGGCGTCCAGATCGGCACGAACTTTCCCGACCGCTTCCCGGTGATCGGGAACTTCTATCTCGGCAAGCCGGTGATTGGCTTTGGCTCCGATATCGGCCGCGTCGAGCACGTCCCGGTGATCTTTCTCCACGGCAACAACGATTCTCCGTTCGCGACCGCCTGCAACCCCTTTGGGCGCATCCAGGCCTTCGCGCAATTCTTCCTCGATCACGGCTACCACCTGAGCGAGCTCTGGGGGCTGGGTTATCAGGGCGATCAGTGCGACCTGGCACAGGACAATACCCATCGCTCGGGCATCTCGCACACGACTGCTGCGGCCGTGCCGCTGCTGCGCGAATTCGTCCAGGCGGTCCTCGACTTCACTGGCGCCAAGCGCGTCGACATCGTCGCCCACAGTCTCGGCGTCACCGTGGCGCGGGAATGGATGCTGCAGGACAACGCCTATCGCAAGGTGCGGGCGCTCGTCGCCATCGACGGACCCAATCACGGCATCATTGACTGCTCGCCGAGCCCAGCCAACTTCTACCAGTTGCCGAGCGGCGGCGGCTTCACGCCGAGCAGCGCGGTATGCGACGAGTACGGTTCCGACCACACGCAGTTGCTCACGGTACTGAACGCCGCGGGGGAGACGCCGGGTCCCACCCGTTACCTGGTCATCCGCAACAAGCCGGGAGCACCCGACTTCGTCTACAACAGCCTGGCGGACGGCGTCCTCCCCGGCGTTCCCGCCGAGGATCGCGACGGCAACCCGCATGATTTCACCGCCAGCGCCGGTCTCGCCGGGGCTGAGACGATCGACCTTGTCGGCCAGGGGCAATTCGACGCGGTCCTTTCCACCGCCCATCTCGGGATCCTGAACTCTCCCGACACGCGCAACGCCGCACTGCGGTTCTTGACCTCGCTACGAGGACGGGCCGATCAAGAGGGCGAAGATTAGAGCAAGGTCCCCGCGCGCTCTTCGTGCACTTCGCGAGGGCCTGAACATCGAATCGACTAGAGCATGATCCGGAAAAGTGGGTGCCGGGTTTTTTCCGAAAAAATCATGCTCAAACAAAAAGATAGAGCGGGATGACGATTCGAAGAAAAGTCATCCCGCTCTGGTACTCGATGCGCTCGTCGCTTTGCGCGCGCGCCCAGGATGATCGCGACGTTATTTCGATCCAACACAAGCGGAATGTCCGTTAAGGTGTATTGACTACTCAGCCGCAGCCTTCCGTGCGCCAGCCGAATAGAGGAACCATTTCGCGACCGAAAACGTCTGGCGTGGTCGAAGCCATCGTTTGAAGAGTAAAGTTATGAGATTGCTGAACCGGCGCGAATTCAATGGACTGTGCGTGGCGCTTGGTTCGTTCGCGTCTCCGACAGGTGCAGCTGGTCTTGATGCGGCCGCTGGCGCAGCGTCAACCGGCGCAGGGCGCACGGCGAAGTTTCGCGACGGCACTGTCGTGCCGGCATTGGGCCAGGGCTCTGCGGGTCTTGGAAAGGGAAAACATCCTCAAGCTGTTGAAGAAGAAGCGCTACGCACTGGTCTTTCGCTCGGAATGACGCTGATTGACACGGCGGAAGTGTACGGCTCCGAGGAGTTCATTGGCCGCGCGATCGCTGGTCAGCGCAATCGCGTGTTCCTAGTCTCCAAGGTGTGGCCCAGTCATGTGGCGGGAAACGGCGTCATCCGCGCTTGCGAGGCGAGCCTCGAGCGCCTCGGCACTGATCATCTCGATCTCTATCTGCTGCACTGGCCAAATGGGGTCACCGATCTCTCCAGCGTTGTGACCGCGTTTGAAAATCTACGCTCGGCAGCGAAGATTCGCGCTTGGGGCGTGTCCAATTTTAAGGTCAGCGACATGGAAGATCTGTTTCGTATTCCAAAAGGCGATAGCTGCGCGACTAATCAGCTGCCTTACAGCCTCGGCGACCGCGGTATCGAGCGTGACCTGCTGCCATGGTGCGAGCAGCACGGCATGCCGGTGATGGCTTACTCTCCGCTCGGCGGAACCGGTGCCAGCCTGCTGCGTGATCCCACGCTTGTACGTATCGGCGCAGCACACGGTTGCTCGGCAGCCGCCGTTGCGCTGGCCTGGACCATCCGCAACGGCAACGTCATTGCAATTCCCGAATCCGGTTCGGTGGCGCATGTAAAGGAGAACGCCATTGCGCTCTCACTGACGCTGACACCGCAGGAGCTTCAATCGCTGGATGCGGCGTATCCGCTGCCTAACCGCTAGAGCATGATATGGAAAAGTGGGTACCGATTTTCCGAAAAGATCATGCTCCAACAAGAAGATAGAGCGAGATGACGATTCGAAGAAAAGTCATCGCGCTCTAGACTTTGACACCAGTCCGCGCGGTCGAGGCATGCGTTTCGATTGTCAGCGTCAGGGGCGCCTCGCGGGTGGCGCCGCGCCGCAGCTAAAAGAGTCGCGACCGGGATAGCTCTCTCGCCAACGGCGACGAAACGGCGCGCCACGTGCCAGCGTTCAATTCCACCGCTGGCACGTCTGCGAACCACGAATCAGAAGCGATCGGGATCGGGGTGCTCGAGATCGAAAACGATTGGCCGCAGGTAATCATTGGGATCGACGATCCAGAGAATCTGCGGCCTTGACTCCTGCGGCACGCCCGCAGCGTTCAGCGCGTCAATGAAGCCGACCTTCCATTCCAGCGAGGAGCCTTCGACCGCGACCGCCGTTACGTGGTTAGGGATGAAGTAGCGGGGACGAACGTGCTGAAGATAGGTCACGATGTCTCGCTCACCATTCTGGTTAAAGCCGAGGCTGACTACCGAGCCGAGCTCGACGTTGACCGGCCCAAGACGATCCATGATCGAGGCCAGATTTGCGCCGACCGTCTTGCCGTTGACGGTCACGGTAGGAAGAAAGCAGCCGTTGGCGCTCTGACCCGGCTCAAAAGGCAGGCCGGTCGCAGGATTGTTGTTGGGAAGCGCGCAGCTGTCCACGATGTCGCCTGTGGTATTGTGCCAGACGAACCTGAACGGGTCCCGGTCATGCCCCGGGTTCTTCACTGTGAACACGTAGAACAGCGAGATGGGACCGCCAGCGCCTGTGCGGCTGGTGCCGATTTGCATGACGGTCGATAACGGCGTACCGGCTGGAAATAGCAGCGGGTCGCGCGGGTCCTGCAGATTGCACGGGAATGTGTTGCCTTTTGTCGGCGTCGGCAGACATACCCCAGCAGAGCTTGCAGCGATCGGCACCGCGTCCGGATCAGTGATGCCCGTATTGGTCGAATGCAGGTGTTTGAAGACGCTGATGTTGACTTCAGGCTCCAGATCATGGATCGCCACGATCTCCGCGCCTGGCAGCGAGCCGCGCGAGGTGAGCGGCCTGCAGGTAACCGTTTTCACGGCAGTATAGTGATTGTTGAAGTTGCTGAGCGCATCGATCGCCATGTTGTCGCATGTCTCCGGGCTGGCGAAGATGACGGCCCCGGTCTGCTGCGCGATATAGGCCGCATTGTCCGCGTGGTCGAAATGCCCGTGGCCGATAAAGATGTAGTCCGGGTCCAGATCGACGAGGTCCTGGATGACGAGCGGTGTACGGCCCGGCTGGACCTCCAGGCGAGTCACGAAAGTGTCGAGCAACAGAACGTGGCCCTTCACAGCCGCGGCGAAAGAGGCATTTGTGAGCCAGGAGAAGATCACGCGATCCTCGCGGACGTCGCCGCTTCTCGGATCGACGTTCTCGAGACCGAATATCTTCTGTCGGGCAGCGGTGACCGCGGCGGAGGGGTGCGATTTTGCGAGCCCTGGCTCCGTCAGCGAAGCTGACAGCAGGCCAGCGGCAGCTATTGCTAAGACAATTCTGCGCATTGGGGTTTCTCCCTTTAACTTTGATTGAATTTTAGCCAGGCGGGCATCGAGCCTTTTCGATGCTCGCTTATGTTTGGCGGGGACGCGCGACGCAGAAACAAGCTTGCCAAAACAGGTTAGCTACGCCGTGCAAGCAAAAAATACCCGCAACGCGGACAGTAGCAAATTTTGGGGAAGGCAGCGATGTCCGATTCGAATTAATCGCTACCGAAATGGGTCGCCGCCGCTATGTCCGTCCTGCTCCCGACAGCGACCGAAGAACGGACGTCGCGGCAGGTCCGAAGAGCGCCATTGGGCGACATTGCTCAAATTATTCGATCACTTCGTCGGCAGGGCTCAGAAACGACTTCACCCGTCCAGACTTCGCATGGGGGCTAAAGTCACATCGCCTGAATGGCCACTCCCTCTCCGGTGGACGTGTCAGGCGGCGCAAAACAGGCTAGTCTCCAACGCTCGCAGCTTTCCAAGATCGGGAGCGATGCATGATACGGTGGCGTCTTGCGTTGCTGGTGGCTGCCGGGGCGGCGGTCTGGTCGGTTGCGGCGGAAGCGCAACCCTATCCAGTGCGGCCCATCACCATCGTGGTGCCCTTCGCGGCCGGTGGCGTATTCGACACGATGGCCCGCATCGTCGGAGCACGGATGGGCGAACTGCTCGGCCAGTCAGTGATCGTGGAGAACGTGACCGGCGCTGGGGGCATCATCGGCGTTGAACGCGTGATCAATGCTAAGCCGGACGGCTATACGGTGCTGCTCGGGACTGTTGGCACCCACGCCTACAATCAATCGATATACCGAAAGCGCCGCTATGATGCGGTGAGCGACTTCACCCCTGTCACGCTCTTCTCTGACCAGCCGATGGTGCTGGAAGGTCGCAAAGACCTGCCCGCCAACAACCTTGCGGAATTTATCGCGCTGCTTAAACAGAACGGCACGAAGATGCAATACGGCTCGGCAGGCGTTGGATCGACTACGCATCTTGCTTGCGCCCTGCTCAACGCGAGGATCGGCGTCGACGTGACCCACGTTCCCTATCGGGGTGGCGGGCCTGCCGCGAACGACCTGATCGGCGGCCACATCGATTATATGTGCGGCAACATAGGTACCTTTGTGGCGCGTGCCGCTGCAAAGCAATCGAAGCCCCTCGCGCTGTTGTCACGCGAGCGAACGCCGCTGATGCCGGAGCTTGCAACGGCGCATGAGCAGGGTATCAGGGACTACGATGTCGTGACTTGGACGGCTTTCTTCCTGCCGAAGGGAGCGCCGAAGGACATTGTGGCCAAGCTGAACGAGGCAACTCATGCCGCAATGGAGACGCCTGCGATCAAGACACGGTTTAACGCCATCGGCGTAGTCGGCGTTGCACCTGAGCGGCGTGGGCCCGAATACCTTGCCAAATATGTAGTTGAGGAGATCGCGCGCTGGGAAGGTCCGATCAAGGCTGCCGGTTTGCAGGTGGATTGATGGTCGTTTTCTGCGCGTCAGCGTGTACGTGGGATGTCAGCTATACGTCTTGGCCGTGTAAAAACGCCCTTCCCAGGGAAGTCGGTGAGAAGCCAGGACCGGTTCGGTCTCAGGCCACGATCGCAGCCATCAACTCGGACATCAAAACACGTCTGTCTTGTGTCGATACCAGAAGGCGGGGACATCATTCGATCACCTCGTCGGCACGCACGAGCAGCAATGATGGAACTGTCAACCCGAGTGCTTTGGCGGTCTTGAGGTTGATTGCCAGCTGGTACTTTGTCGGTGCCTGCGCTGGCAGATTAGCAGCTTTCTCGCCTTTGAAGATGTATCGCATCGAGGTGTTGTTGCAGAACAAGACGTCGATGATCACCGCCTCGACGGCTACCATTCGTCGTAGATCCATTCCCTTGGGATTCGAGGCCGCGCTCTCGCGTACGGAGACTGAAGCGTTCGCTCGGGCTTGCGCAAGGTCGGAGTCGGCTGCGTCGGAGACGGTGACGTCTTGGGCAGGTTCTGCTCGGAAACCCTCGCGAGCACGCGTTTTATCTCTTCCTGGCTCGCCTTGAGCTCTGCAATGGCTTTTGAATTGTCGCTGGCTATTTGTTGCTGGTTCGCCTTGAGCTGTTCGATGTTTCGCTCCACATTCGCGAGATCGCGCGCCATCGTTTGCAGCAACTGTGCGTGATCGGGAAGCGCTGTGGTAGCTGTCGGCGCGGCGTTTTGTGGTGCGGTCTGAGCCACGGGCATTGCTTGCGGTGGTGCTGCCTCGGCCGCGGCCGCTTGAACGATGGATGGAGCGGACTGCGCGGGAAGCCGTGCATTTTCCGGCGGCGATGATGGCGTTGAAACGAGCTGCGGCGCCGAGCGGACGACAACCGGCTTGGCCCCGCCGCCATAGGACGACTGCAAGACCAGGGCAGCGACAACGATGCACGCCGCCAGCGATAAGCCGACGAGGGCGCGGAGCGCCGCCCTTCTGCGCGGTGATTGCGAGCCAGGTCCAGCCGAAGGTTGGCGCGCGGCATCGCGCTCCAGTTGGCCGACGATGGCCCGGAGCGCCGGCCTTCTGGGCGGTAATTGCGGGCCAGGTCCGGCCGAAGGCGGGCGCGCGGCATCGCGCTCGATTTTTGCAAGCTGTTCACTCAATCGCGCGAGCTCTTCATCCGCGCCCGCGATCTGTTCGTAGGCGTGCGCGAGTTGTTCATCGGCGCGCGCGATCAGGGCATTGTGGGGTTCAATTGCTTTTGGAGTGGGTGTGGAGTTCATTGGCGTCTCCCCTTTTCATCGTCTCCCTTTTCCATCCAATGTCATCCGATGGTGACGGCCGACTCGGGGCGACCAGCCGCCGCCACCCCTGCAGTCTTGTCCAAAGAATGGCCGTATGATGGAGAGAATGGCCGTATGATGAAGAATATGGGATCGCAATGGCGATAGCGTCCTGGAATCCGGCGGGCCACTCTCGGTGCAGCCGAACGGCGCGGCAGCTCTCCTCTAGCCGGCAGGAGGCGCACGCGATTCTGCGGCCCAGGTCAAGTCGCATAAGGGCGCGCCGCGAATCAGTTGGCCGAAGTCAACGTGCGGAAAAAACGGGGAGCGTCAGGCGAGCCGGATAAAATCAACCATGCGGCGCAGTCCGCTTACCGATCGTCGCGTGGCGGCGACGGGCTCCGAGGAGGCATGCGTTTCGATTGTCAGCGTCAGGGGCGCCTCGCGGGTCGGCAGCGTCGCAGCCAACAGGGTCGCGATCGGGATATCTCCCTCGCCAACGGCGACGAAACGGCGCGCCGCATCGGAGTAGTCCTTGATGTGCAGGATATCGGTGAAGGGCAACAGCCGAGCGAGATCAGCTGCTGACGGCGGCTGAGAGCTTCGATATGCATTGGCGATGTCCGGCAGTGCTCTAAGGCGCGGATGCCGATACGTCGTCATCATCGCCTCGAGTTCGGCGAGGCCTGCGATGTTGCACACGCCCTCATTCTCGACATGCACCTTCATGTCGAACTTTTCCGCAAGCGCCAGCAGATCTTCAACGGGTTCTCGCAGGTCATCCAGGCAGTAGTCATCGTAGGCCAGATAACTAAAGACGCGCAGGTTGCGAGCGCCGAGGGTCTCCGCCGCCGCGAAAGCCTGGGCGTAGACATCGCGCGGCGTTCGATCGCCGAGATCGAAGCCGAACTGATCGCCCTCGGTTCGCGCTGTCTTGCCGGGCGGGCTCCATTTCAAGAGTGGCGTGCAGATGCAAGACACCGATAATCCTGCAGCCCGCACCCGTTGCGCCGCGTCAGCCAGCTCGCGGCGTGACAGCGCCAGCACGTTGCGGCCATCAATGACACGTAGATCGATTGTGCCGATACCTTCCTCGTGAGCGAAGGCGAGCCCCTCGTCGAGTGAAGGCGATACTTCGTCAGTTATCAGGCAAATCGTCAGATCCGAGGGGCGCATGGGACTTCCCGGCGTCGAAACAGGATTCAAACCTCTGGAGATCGACTAATCAAGCCGTTTTGCAACATTGCCGTCGCATCCGCCGGTTTTATGCTGCCCCTATACGCAGAAGTCGAAATCAGAATTGCATTCCTATGCCGCGATGCCCACCTGTGTTTGGCTGAAAGAACCCTCGGTCTGAAAGGATGATGGTTCAAATGCATTGGTTTCGAAAGCACCCCGCCGTCATCAGAAAAATGATTGGGTTTCTGGTGATCACAATCGTATTGTGTTTCCTGCTTGGTCCCACCGGCATCCCGTACGCAGTAGGATTTGAGGTTATCTATCTCTTGACCTACCTATTCATGGTCGGCTTCGCAACGCTTTTGTACCCAGACGTATACTGAGACCGAACTGCGATCGGATTCAGAGTAACCGTCGCGTTCAATTGGGACAACGCGACGCCCGTGGATGACCGGACCAAGCGTCATTGCACGGCGATCGGTTTTGCAAGAGCTCAACCCATCCTGCGAGTTGGTCCACCTCACGCCTCGGCGAACACACGTTCGAAGATCGTGTCGACGTGCTTGAGGTGGTAGCTGGCGCACCGGGTCAGTTGCAGCGCCGCGGCAGTCTCCCGCACCGATTGTATCTTGCTTTCCCTGCAATTCCGGGCCAGCTTTTGCGCAATCGGCACGTGCGGGGAGGGGCATTCATGTCAAAGAACATTGTCCTGCTGTCGGACGGAACCGGCAACAGCTCGGCCTCCGTCTTCAAGACCAACGTCTGGCGGCTGTTCCGGATTCTCGATTTGCGCGATCCCGAGCGCCAGATCGCCTTCTACGACGACGGCGTTGGGACTTCGTCCTTCAAACTGTTCGCGATCCTCGGCGGCATATTCGGCTTCGGGCTGAAACGCAATGTCATTGCGATCTACGGCTTCTGCTGCCGCAACTACCAGCCCGGCGATCGCATCTATTGTTTCGGCTTCAGCCGGGGCGCCTTTACCATTCGCGTCGTGGCGGGCATGATTGCGTCCCAGGGGCTCGTCAAATACAGCGACAACGAAGCCGATCTCGCCCGCTTTGCCGCCGATGCCTATCGCAACTATCGGCGCCGGTTCGATAGCGGCATTCTCAGATATCTCGGCTATCTCCACATCGATCTGCGCGGCATCCGCGATTGGGTGATCGGCTGCTGGCGGCGGCTGCGCGGCCAGACGGTGAAGGCGCCGGAGATGGTACCGGTCGAAAGCATCCACTTCGTCGGCGTCTGGGACACCGTCGACGCCTATGGCGGTCCAATCCAGGAGATGACGCGTGCGATCGACTACTGGATTTGGCCGCTATCGATGCCCGATCGCTTCCTGGGCGCGAAGGCTTTGCGTGCCTGCCACGCGCTGTCGCTGCAAGACGAGCGCGACGCGTTCACCCCCGTGGTCTGGGACGAACGCTATTTGCGTGCCAGGGCCAACGTTGGCGGTGTCGAAAAGGAGTGGTTGTTCACGGTCGATCACGATCCGCGCGGTGAGGAGGCCAAGAAGCTGGAGCCGCTGCCGCAGGCGCGCGAAGATCTGCCGCCGGTCGATCGGCAGCGTCTCAGCCAGGTCTGGTTTACCGGCGTGCACGCCGATGTCGGCGGCGGCTATCCGCAGAACGGCCTTTCCTTTGTGGCGCTGGACTGGATGATGGATCGTGCGGCGGCGTATGGCCTGCACTATCTCGATGAACAGCGGCAGCTCTTGATCGATCCTCAGATCGACCCGACCGACAAGCTCAACGATTCCCGAAAGGGGCTCGCAAGCTATTATCGCTACAAGCCGCGCAATCTGAAGGAGCTTTACGAAGCTCCGCCCTACAAGCCATCGATCAAAGACGACTGGCGCACGATCAAGCGGCTGGCGCGCGGCGAGAAGGATATGCATCCTGAAATCATCGCCGAACTGCATCCGAGCGCGGGCGATACCTTGCTTCCAACGCCGTTGCCGACCATCCACGAATCCGTCTTCGGGCGTATCGCGGGGGGTACCGATCGATATGCGCCCGTCGTCATCCCCGCGCCGGAGTTCTACAAGTTCACTGGCAAGGATGGCGCGGTCTCCGACGGCCCGCATGCGGTCGATCCGGGACATTGGCGGTCATCCGTTCAAGACGACGTCTGGAACTGGATCTGGCTGCGGCGCGTGGTGTATTTCCTCACCGCCTTTGCAACGGCCTTTGTCGTCTTCATTCCTTTCTTGGTGATTTATTGGCCGGAATTCGGTCGTGACGCCGTCGGCGGCATTGTGAATCCCGTCGTTGATGCGGCTGCATCGTTCCTGCCCAAATTTCTCGAGCCGTGGTTTGTTGCCTTCCGCGACGCGCCGGGATTCGTGCTGATAGGCGCAGTCGCGATCGGTGGTTTGATGCTCGTCGGCGCGAACCTGCGGGAGACCATTTCCGACGTATCCCGCGTCGCCTGGCACGCGCCGACCGCCTACGTCAAGCTGACGGGCTGGCGTGCCGCCGTTTATCAGCTGCGGCGGTACAAGGCTTACCAGGTTTTCTTTTATGTGCTCACGCACTGGATCGTTCCCACCATCATCATGTGGTGGCTATTCTGGTGGCTCGCTTTCGGCACGGCCAATACGCTCGGCCTGTTCTGCAAGCCGACCGGCCGCGCGATCGACGTTACCGAGGACGGAACCGGTGCGCAAAAATCCGTCGGATACGCCGACGTCTTCTACACCAACGAGTTGTGCCACCCGACCGGATTGAAGGTCACTCATGACGAGAAATATCTTGTCACGCTCACGATCCCGCAGAGCGATCCCTGGATCGACAAGGACATAGCTGCGGACCCAAGGGGATTTCTGCTTGGCAGCGCGAGACAAATAGGAGGCATCCCGTTCAAGCGGCTGATCTGGTCAAACTGGTTCAGACCGATCGTGCGCGTCGGCAGCACGGGACTGGAGGAGCATCTCCCGGACTTTGTGCAGGATACCGGCGACAAGACCCGGTGGTCGGCAGAATTCAGGGCCCGTAGCGATGGCGAGGTGTTCGTCTATGTCAACGACACCTCGATCTTCTTCCCGTGGCTGTTCACGACGTTCTACGACAACAACAAGGGATCGGCTACGGTCACGCTGAAGAAGATGTAAGGGTTTTGTCTCGTGAACCCATGAATGACGGAATTGCGGTGACAGGGCACCAGACCCACGGAATCCCGCGCCGAGCCGAGACGAAGCGCGGGTCGCCGTGGGCGGAGGTCTTGCGAGCCGCGTTCCAGTCGACGAGTCGGAAACGGCGCGGGGCACTCAGGACACTGCGGACGGATCATGCCCAGCGTGCCGATGACCATCAGGGTTTTCTTGGACCTGGCCGTCCTTGTGGCGACGCTTGCGGACTCCTGCCTTCGTGGTGCGGCGCAAGAAATCACCCCCGTTCAGCAACCATCGGATTCACCTCCGGTCCCGGGCTTGGCGCCAGTGGATGGATTTCAGCCGTTCACATCGGCCGATGCTCTGGCGGCCTACAATCGAGCAAATGGCCTTGCCCACAAGGGCGATTATGCGGCCCCGCCGGCAGGTTGACGAGGCAATCGAGCTGGAGCCGAGCAACCGGAGCAGCCTGCTGGCCCGCTGCAGCGCGTATCGTCACCTGCACGATTATGGGCACGCGATGGATGACTGCGAGGCGGCGATCAGGC
>Ga0210401_10006338_pt1 | contig 12029 bp, 12 predicted proteins | sample IncBWH32MmetaG_FD_150866 | JGI IMG/M metagenome (GOLD analysis project Ga0210401, IMG submission 150866) | Forest soil microbial communities from Barre Woods Harvard Forest LTER site, Petersham, Massachusetts, United States - Inc-BW-H-32-M | ecosystem: Environmental > Terrestrial > Soil >... | reverse complement strand
AGAGGAAACATCGCTCGGCCTTCTGAGGATCTGCGGTCAGTAGAACAGATAACACGTAAAGACTGTTTATCTGTTCGACGTAGATCTGGCAGAAATCGCTGCTGGTGGCATATACGTTCGATGGTGCGCTCTTGTGCTTTTGTGTCATTTCTACTCCTTCCGTTAAGACCAGGGATAAAAGTCGTTTGGAAAAGCGCGTCTCTATTCGAGAATCAGAAGAAAGAAATGGCGCTTCTGGCTGACCGTGCTCTCCGGTGCTCGACTTATCAATGTTGCTGGTTATTGTCTGACGTGACTAGTGATTGAGGATCGGTTTCACCTGATCGCTGTGCCTTTTCATCGATGCGGAGGAACATCGGCGTGTTGACAGGCAGTTCCACATTCGAACCTCTGGCAAAAAAACCATCGTATATGTGAACGGCTGCGCCGAAATAGCCGAAGCCGATGGCGGTAGAGACCGATGCTTGCGCTGCGCCCGCGCCGAGCAGTCCAAATCCCTTATTCCCTTCACCTGCCCGTGACCAAGCTGTTTTATCGACGGTGTTATCAGCAACCGCCCTTGAGGGGCCGATGAGGTAGATCGGGGCTCGCAACCGAGAAAAAGTCGACGTCGTCGCTTTGACGCCGCCTTCGAGCCCGACCGAGAGCCGCTGGCCACCTGCCGCCTGGATGCCCGCGACGGTTGCGATCATCTCGGTCGTTGTCCCATCAGGGGTCTGTGCGGAATGAAAGGCGAACAAAAGTCCACCATTTTTCTTCATCCAGCCAGCGGCCACGGCTTTAGTAACAGTACCCTCAAGCTTCGTGCCTGCGGGGTAGACCAGGACGTGATCCGCGTTGTAGTACGGCCTGGGCACCACGGCTTCGATCGGCGACCCGGCAGCACTCAACCCCGAGTTCATAGGTGTCAAGAGACGAACGTGAAGATAGCCATCGTCGAGCGGAGAATGAGCCTCAGCCAGATCGACGGTCGATGCTGTTTCAACAGCCTCAAGGAGCGTTGCGTCGAAGATTGTTCCTTGGCTGAGGTATTCGGGGTGATAAGGCAAACTCGTGACGGCAGCTTGGCTCAATCTTTGCAGTTTGTTAGGTTCAGACAAAGGCTTAGCAGCATCCTTCATCTTCTGGCGAACGCCGGGACGTTGAGACTTAGCAAGATACTGAGCCGTTTTTACGTCACTAACTCCAATCGACGTGTCCGTATGAATCTGTACCGCGGTGCCATCTGGAAGGATCACGTTGTCGAAGGTCACGTTCGCGGTTCGCGGACGCGTGAAATCGCCTCGCAGAAGCTGTCCTTTACCAGGGGGCGCACTGGAAATGGAGGAAACGTGTCCTATGATCGTCGAGCCTTCTGGAATCGCGATGGTGGTAGCGGCGTAAACCGGCTCAACCAGCTTTGCTGTAATTGGCTCGCCCGACTTGGTGATACGGACGCCCTTCTCGAGTCTGCACCGTAGGTCATTACCTGCTTCGACCATGATCGTACGCTGTGGAGGCTGAGCCTCCTGCGCGGCCGCAAATAATACGGATGCGGCCAAAACCGAACACAAAATAACTACGCTGTTGATGCACGACTTCATGATTCACCTCGACGACATTGGATCGAGCGATTTCGGGCCGGCGCAGAAACCCTGCAACCGATCCCGTTGCCTTGAAGTTAACGGGGCTTGGCATACGACGCCGTCAGAATATGTGAGAGAAACGTAAGGATTTGTATTGATTGAAGACTGAAGCGCGTCCCCACCACGGAACCGGTGATTGAATTCCTGCCCTGGGTCGCTTGCGCCAGGAGGGGAGTGGGTACAGCCGGGCGCCGGTGGCATTTACCGATCAATGGGACGAGCACGCGACATCACCGCAAAAGTAGCAATGCTGCGGGGCAAGCCAACGGGTCAAGTTGAGCGATAGACCGGAAACTTATGCGACCGAACGGTCTCATTAGCATCCAACTATTGACAGGTCAATGACCAAGGAACATAGCTTCGTCACCGGCCGCCAAGTAAATCAATTCAGTACGCCGACAGCAATCATGGAGCGCAGTTCCTGAAGGACTGAGCGCTGGTGCAAAATGCATCGGGGCATGGGGAGTTCGTTATAACGCGGCAACAATGGAGGGTAAAGAATGTCCAAAAAGCTTAAGGACAAGATCGCTCTCATCACAGGCGGCACCGAAGGGATTGGGTTGGCCACGGCAAAGCTGTTCGTGAAGGAGGGTGCGTACGTCTTCATCACGGGCCGTCGCCAGAAAGAACTCGACGAGGCTGTAAAGGCAATCGGCAGCAATGTTTCTGGCGTTCAGGGAGACGTTGCCAATCTGGCCGACCTTGATCGTCTCTACGAAACGGTCTCTAAGGTGAAGGGGCGAATCGATATCGTTTTTGCCAACGCCGGTGTTGGCGAATTTGTTCCCTTTGGGGCCGTAACCGAACAGCATTTCGACAAGCTGTTCAACATCAATGTGCGGGGAACGCTGTTTACGGTGCAAAAGGCATTGCCGCTCCTGAAGGATGGTGGCTCTATCATTCTCAATGGCTCCGTCGCCAGTGTTAAGGGTACTGCCGCCTTCGGCGTCTACGCCGCGAGTAAGGCTGCAATCCGCTCTTTGGTGCGAACCTGGACTACAGATCTGAAAGACCGTCGTATCCGCTCAAACGTTGTTAGTCCGGGTCCGATCAATACGCCACTGGCGAGTCGGCAATCTCCAGACGTGCTTGCGCGGATTGTGTCCACCATCCCGATGGGACGCATGGGCGAGCCCGATGAAGTTGCAAAGGTGGCGTTGTTTCTGGCTTCGGATGACTCCAGTTTCGTCACGGGTATTGAGCTGTTCGTTGACGGTGGCAGAGCGCAGATCTAACCGCCAGGTTGACATTCGGTTATTGCTAATAAGGATGGGCAGGAATCCAAAGAGGGGCTTGTGTCAATGACATCCAACAAATTATCAGTGCAGGTGGCAATCAACTCCTGGCGACTCGTGGTGGAGAGAGCCAACACAATCTTGTCAAGTCTCACACAAGACGAGCTCTTGAAAGAGGTCGCACCGGGGAGGAACCGTGTCATCTATCTATGGGGACACCTTACTGCCATTCACGACGCCATGTTCCCGATTCTCGGCTTAGGAGAGCGACTGCACCCTGAACTCGATGCGATCTTCGTCTCCAGCCCTGACAAGACAGGGGCACAGTTGCCCCCTCTAGGAGAGCTGAAAAAATATTGGAAAGAAGTGAACGCTAAGCTACTCTCGCAGTTTGCGAGTCTTTCCGCGGACGAATGGTTGCAGCGGCACTACGCAATGTCCGAGGAAGACTATGCCAAAGATTCGAGCCGGAACCGATTGGCTGTTCTGCTGAGTCGAACCAACCACATGTCATACCACTTGGGGCAGATAACTCTGGCTCTCAAATAGAGCGCTTTTGGTCGCCTGGAGCGCAGCGAAGAATGGCACTGGCATGATCCGTATTGTGAGGAAGCGCTCTCTGCGCGGGCCCCTGGCGGTTATTCTGAGGAGCTCCACAGTAATCCTAGACGGTGCCCAACGAGAATGGATGCGACCGACCGGTCTCGCCTGTCATCAAGGATTCCAGATAGGTGAATGAAGAGAGTTGGCCTTCTAACAGTAATCTGTGTGCTGGACGCGGACACTGAGCTTCGGCCAACGTCCCCATATTGTTCGGGAGGTGCTGGCGTTCGCGGTGGCAATCGCCCGCGCTCCAATATGGGAGAAAGCAAGAGCAAGGCTTAGACTTCGCAGAATTTCAATGAGCGAGCAACGTAGTTTCGTCTCAGTCGATGAGTTTCATCCCGATGCGTACACCCAATCTCGGACTGCGGGGTGTACTCTAAATGCAGCTATAGTCCATGCTGACATCGCCCGAAGCTGCGAAGAAATATCTATAGATCTTCGACGCGTTTAATGCCGACAATATCGAGGGAAGCAGCGAAACCATGGAAGAACCGATTCACGGAAAGGCGAGAGTGCGCTCACTTGTTTTCAGCTTCCTGGTTCGCCATCATGCAATGGCCGGGGTCGGTCGTGTCTCGATATGCATTCGAGAAGCTCCGATTCCTGGAGATGTTATCGACGAGACCATTCGGCGTGGACCCTGGAGTTGGTCGGGGTGTCCGGAAAAATCAGCACTGTGAGCGGGCGCACCTTCCGAAAATGGAATGAGTTACGTGTCGTGATGGAGCATCATTACGACCAGCAGCAAAGCGGTGAGCCGCTGACCCACGATGACCTCAGGTTCGATATCGCCTGAGGCTGCTATAGAGTTTCAAAGGCCCTCGTAAACGTACCTGGGGGTGTTACCGAAGCGAGACGCGGTTATTTGAAAATGGATAGTTCCTCTCACAGGTCGCATATCAAATGCGACCTAGAACCGCTCGGTCTCATCCAACCACTTGTATGGTGCGGTCAGCGACCGTACTATCGCGGAGTTGACATCGTTAATAGCAGGTTGTGCGCAATGGCGAGCAAACGCGGCAAGAAATCATTCGTAAGGCAGCGCCGATCTTCAATCAAAAAGGATATGACGGCGCTGCGCTTTCTGATCTCATGCGCGCGACCGGGTTAGAAAAGAGCGGAATCTACCGGCATTTTGCGAGCAAGCAAGAGCTAGCGGGAGACGCCTTCGACCACGCTTGAAAAGTCGCAATGGATACGCGCTTCGAAGGCACAGAGCAGATTCCGAATACCGTTGACCGCCTCAGACAAATCGTGCAGAACTTTCGAGACCGCCGCACCGGGCTGGTGCCGGGAGGCTGCCCGCTGTTGAAGACGGCCACCGATTGCGACGACGGCAATCCAAAGTTGCGAGCCAAAGCTCGCCAGGCTCTCAGTTCTTGGCTTGACCGTCTGCAATCAATTGCCCAGGACGGGCAACGACATGGTGAGGTCCGTTCCGATGTCGATCGGCGAAATTGGCCACCCTGATTGCCAGCACTCTTGAAGGCAGCGGGATGGTGAGTCGTTTGCCGCGGAATAAAAAGCCTCTTGATCTCGCCTGCCGTCATCTGGAGGAATATCTCGAAACCAAAGTTCGTGCGCGCAAATCGAAGGCCGGAGCCGACAAGTCATGAGTACTCAAGAAATTCCCTCGCAAGCAGACTTTAGGGAACGAGCAAAAACGAACGACGTTCCAATCGCACGGCTGATTGGATTTGAGGCGAAAGACATTGCTTACGGGCGGGCGACCGTCGTCTTGGCAGCCGGACCACAGCATGCCAATCCCATGGGAACGCTGCACGGTGGCGTTCTTTGCGATATAGCTGATGCCGCGATGGGCATTGCGTTTGCGAGCACTCTCGCGCCGGACGAATCTTTCACTACGGTCGAACTGAAAATCAATTTCTTTCGTCCAGTCTGGCAGGCACAACTCAAAGCGGAAGGAACGGTCGTGCGGCGGGGCCACATGATCGGCTACGTGGAGTGCACCATAACCGACGAGGAGAACCGATTGGTCGCGAAAGCGGCTTCCACGTGTATGGCGCTTCGCGGCCAGAAGGCCGCAGGGCGGTAATCCTTTTACGTTGTCCCCTGCTTCGTTTAATGCAGCAAACTCTGCTGAGAGAACAGGTCTCTCTCCGGTTACCTCTCAATAATACATAGTCCTTTGTTCGAACTTGCCCAACAACTGTATCTTGCTTTTTGCTGCGACCGATCGGTCTCATCCGTTCATCTGATCGGGCTAAGAGGCAGGTTGAGGTCGAGAGAATTGCAAATGGCCCGGGCCCGGCACAAATCGCGAGGGGCGGATGCAGCTTCCATCCCACTGGCATGCGAGGTTTGCCGCGAAAGACCAGCCGCCAACCTGGTTGTGGATCTCATCTTCGCCTGTGATCCGTGCGCGAAGAGGATTTCGACCGCGCTCTGGCATGGAGGCCAAGAGCGCGTAATTGGCGGAGAGAGTTTCTCCTCTGATCGCGAAACAAACCCGTGGGTCTATTGATTTCATGCAAAACGGTCAGCGAAAAGGCGGGATCTTAAGTCCCGTGCGTCTGCCAGTATATGATTGATAACACTTAAGTTAACTTGTGAACAGATGTGAGAGTGTGCAACAAATGCGCCAATCCTTCGACTCGACACCGATTAGAACATACGAGCCACAATGAGCGCCAAGGCCTGGTTGCGCAAATTATCTAGTCCTCAGTAATCGGTCAAAACCGGCCAAGCATAATCACCTGAGACCGGCCAACGGCAGCCGCACCCGGGACATTGATTCCGAGGAAGGCTTGTACCCTTCCTCGGAATGGCCAATGTCTTGAGTGAGGAAAAGAAACAACAACTCCTGTCCAGTTGCTCCTTTGCTCCTGACAACTAGGAGAATGTCAACCGGTCAGACCAGCCCTGTCGCTTATGGCCTCCGGATAAATCCGTGCACGGCGCCCGAGGAGTCAACATAGAGCCCCACGATGACACCGCTAGGGTTAATCCCTGTTGCCTCAGTGAAGGCGGCTCCGGGGAAGTCGAACGACTTGTAAGCGCCATTAAACAGAAAACCGTGTCCGTTGCCCGATGCATCGGTGTAAATCCCCACGATGTTCCCGCTGGCGTTGGCTCCTCCAGCAAACGTAAACGAACTGCCCGGAAAATTAATTGTGGCATACGACCCGTGGAACCGCATGTAACCTTGGCATTGTGTGGAACATGTCGTTCCACTGAGGTCTGTGGAAGCACCAACGACTGCGCCAGAGGGGATCACGACGCTGGTAGTACTGCTGGCTGCGCCGGGTGGATCGAAGGTCGCCGAGAAGACGCCTTTCTTGGACACTAGAAAACCGTGGGTAACGTTGGTAGCGGCAAAGACGCCGCAGGCAGGGTCGGAACAGGTAGCGCCTGACATTTCACCTGATGGGTTAACGCTACTGAGAGCGGTACCAGCCGCGCCCGGGTAGTCAACCGTTGTATAAGTTCGCCCCCTCAGAACGAAACCGTGGCTGACGCCACCTGCGTCGACGAAGGCACCCACAATATCTCCCCGCGGATTGATATAGTTAACAGTCGTAAACGTGGAACCCGGTGGGTCGAACGGCGTAAATACCCCGTTCCTTAGCGTAAAACCGTGCAGAGCACCGCCAGCCGTGAGAGTGTAACCGCCCACGCTCGTGCCCTGTGGATTGGGGCCGCCAATTAGTTCGGTGAGTGTTGCGCCAGGGAAGTTGACCGCCGTATAGGTCTGCGCCCATGCGATTGACGATGTTGCAAGTGCAACACCGATTGTGCAAATTGCTAAGAACCGAAATACCTTGGTCATAAAATTCTCCTCTTAGTTTTCGATCGAAGTGGCGGACCTGGAATGCTGTTAAATGTCGGCTCCCGTAGGCCGGAAGAGATTTTGCTGAATTTGTTTGGCTAGGTTGCGATGTTTGTTCTTGACTTAAGAGACAAAGATACCTTTCCGCTAGGCTTGCGACAATCTTGTACTATCCTCCTTTCACTTTCAGCCGTGTGCGAGAATTCAGTCGTCTGAGGGCAGACCATCACAAAAACCACGCAGGGAGAGCAGTTCTTGGATATGGTCCGAAGAGAATCCCTACAGGCAATCGGCATCTACGCTTCATGTAGGCAATGCAGTTGCCATGAACCCCACGCGATTAGGGCCGGAACGGCTCTTTCCTAACAATGAGATACGGTCGGGTGGGGAAGGAGAGTGCAGGCCGAACATACCGGTTTTTGGAGATTTGTAGTGCCAGTTCTCCCGATTAATGTAGCCTGCTGATGACCTACGTCTGGGAAACGGGCAAGTCAATGAAAGCCTAAGGGTGGCGGTGTCTCGGAAGGCTTACTGTTGAAATATCTCGACAGCACTCGTTGACCGGGCGAGGTTCGGCCAATTCTCAACGAGTGCTGTGGCTGGTTGCGACAGTTTCGAGTGCCATCGCTACAATGTGTGTGATTTTGAAATACGCACGAGTATTTCCGAATCCGGTTAGGTTCAGGCGGCTCAAGCCTACTTGATTTCGCGCAAGCGGCCGTTGCTCACGTCGTAGACAAATCCCCGCACCGAGACCTCTTTGGGAATCCAGGGATGAGTATGCAACTTCTGTAGCTGGTGACGCACGTTCTCCTCGATATTCTGGAAGGCAAAGAAGAATGCGGGAGCGATGGCTGCGGTCCCGGTACGGTTCTGGATGCGCGTGCGTAAGTCCTGCTCGCTAGTGTGCATCAGGCCGCAATCAGTGTGGTTGATGACCATGATTTCCTGGGTGTCGAGGAGGTAGTGCGAAATTAGCAGCGAGCGCAGGCTATCGTCGGTCACAATACCGCCCGCGTTGCGGATGATGTGCGCGTCCCCGGTGGTCAGCCCCAAGGTGCGGATAGAAAGCCGGGTGTCCATGCAAGTGAGGATGGCAAGCTGGCGTGCCGGGCGCGGAGTAAGACGGCGCAACTCGTGGGTACGCGAGTAAATTTCGTTGGCTTCCAGAACTTCGTCGATGACGCCCATGGCCAGCCCAGTCTAGCAAAGCCTGAGAAGGCTCGAACTCACCACTTTTGGGTGAACAGCAAAGGGCAGACGGTTCAGAGACCGGAGAATTGCTCCGGGCCACCACAGGGAGCCACCGCGCAGTGTCGAGATGGAAGTTACAGTTTTAGCCAGGGCAGACGCGGAACGTATTCGCATCATGGTGGCGCGGCCAAGTGGCTATGAAGAAGCCAACAGTCCTAACATATCCGGAATTGCTACAATCATTGCCCACTGGTCGAAAGCACATCCTGGTAGGTAACGGTTTCAGCATTGGCTGTGATAAACGATTTGCGTATCCGAATCTCTTCGATTATGCCTGTGATTATGCCTGTAAAGCTGGTCTCTCGGAACGTGCCAAGGGTCTTTTTGACCCGATTGGGCACCAACAACTTCGAAGGCGTGCTCAGAATGCTGGAGGACACTATCTGGGCAGCGAGGCACTATGGTTTCAAAGAAGAAGAGTTGTTCACGCAAATGAAGACAGATCTTGAGACGGTCAAGAACGCACTACAACCGGTCTCATAAACCCAGACTGACCGATGGTTGCCTGTTCGCTTCCGGACATCAAGGACCAACGGTGGACACTTTTGAACGTTTTGCTTCGAGAGCCGTGTTCTCTTGTCCTTTGCCATCAATGGTTTACACCTTGCACTATTTTGGTAAGAGCATTGCTTGGGGGAGGGCCGAGCTGACAGCAGCGTGATCCGTTTCGCCTTGGTATTGGCCCACGGACTGCGGTACCACCGTGCTGGAGGAGGATGAACCTGATGAGCGGACCGGCACAAGATCTTCGTTATGCTCTGCGCCAGTTGCGAAAGAGCCCTGGGTTCACGGCGGTGGCCGTGCTCACGCTGGCGCTGGGCATCGGGGCAAGCACTGCGATGTTTGGCGTGCTAAATGCCGTGCTGCTGAAACCTTTGCCATTTCCCAATCCCGACCGCTTGGTCAGAATCTTATCGATCCAGGGTGACAGGATAATAAGTGGCCCTTCTCCCATGGACGTTCGCGACTTTGCAACCCAAAACCATACTTTCGAGAAGTTCGCCGTGTACGACATCTGGCCAAAGAATGTTAGCACCAGCAGCGGATCCATCGATCCCGAGCAGATGCGGGTAGGGTTAGTCCCAGCCGAATATTTCGAAGTTTTGGGCATCAAGCCTTTGATGGGGCGTTTGTTTAGGCACGAAGAAAACCAATGGGGAAATCAGTTTGAAGCGATTCTGGGCTACAACTTCTGGCAGACACGGTTCCATGGTGATCCTTCCATACTGGGCAAAACTATTCGGATCAATGACGAACCTTACACGATTATCGGAGTAATGTCGGGCGAGATTCCCGAATTGTTCGGTGACACTACTCAAGGCAAAGTTGAGCTGTGGAGTCCATTCGTTCCGTATATGGCTGCCAGCGAGACGGTATGGAAGGAAAGCCAACGCGGGTCACGCTCGTGGGCCACAATCGGGCGATTGAAATCAGGGGTCAGCATCCAGGAGGCGAACGCTGACCTTCAGCGAATTGCGCAGAATCTCGCTGCCCAATATCCGCTCGACCGCGGCGTAGGTGTACTCCTCCGTCCTCTGCACGAAGAGCACGTCGCCAACCTACGTCCCACCCTCCTCCTGCTGATGGGCGCGGTGATTTTAATTCTGCTGATGGCCTGCTCTAATGTTGCTAATTTGTTGTTGGCAAGAAACTCCAGCCGCACTCGCGAGATCGCGGTGAGAGTGGCAATGGGAGCGGAACGATCTGCCCTGATTCGGCAATTCATGACCGAAAACCTGGCGTTGGGCATGTTCGGCGGAATCATCGGCGCAGCGTTGGCATGGGGTGGCTGTGGGCTCGTAGCGCACGCCCATCCTCCCCAACTGACTCAACTTGCCGCGGTAGGAGTCGATCTCCGTGTGCTCGCGTTCGGTTTTGGAATTTCAGTTTTGAGCAGCTTGCTTTTCGGAACTCTTCCGGCGTGGATCAGCCTGAGAGTGAATCCATCGGAAGCGCTCAAAGAAGGCGGACGATCAAACATCGCTACTCGCAGCAGGCGCTGGTTGAGGCATTCATTTGTCGCTGGTGAGCTGGCGCTCGCAGTCATGCTGTTAGTTGGCACCGGGCTTCTGATTCAGAGCCTTGTGCGTTTACAGGGCCAGCAGCTGGGTTTTCGCGTAGATCATTTACTGAGAACGCATTTTTTTCTGCCATCCGTTCGATATCCCAATCGCGGCAGCATCACACGTTTTTGCGACGAATACGTGGCGCGAGTCAGCCGACTACCCGGAGTACAGGACGCTGTGATCAGTGCCGCCTACCCTTTCGATGATCAGTGGACGGAAAATTTCACCATCGTAGGCCGGCCCGTATCGCAGCTTGAAGATACGCCCGCGGCGGCATTCAATTCGACGGACTGGCATTATCTTCACACGCTTGCAATCCCGCTGCTCCATGGCCGCAACTTCTCGGATTCAGACACTGAGGCCAGCATGCCTGTGGTGTTGGTGAATCAGGCATTCGCGGACCTTTACTTTCCGACTGAAGATCCGGTCGGAAGGCAGATTCGCATGGGTTCGGACCCAATCGTTGCCTCGAGCGCATCAAGCACTCCATTCACCATTATTGGCGTGATTGGAAATTCGATGAACCGCGGACTGGCGCTCCCCCCGTTGCCGCACATCAATACGCTCTTCCGGCAGACGCCGGAGCTGAACGCTGGTTTCAAGAACTTGATCGTGCGCACCAGTCTGGACCCGATGCAACTTGCCCCATCGATTCGCCGACAGCTTCGCTCGCTCGATGCCGACCTGCCATTCGCAGAAGTTTCGACCATGGATCAGATCATGCAGGGACAAACCGCCGACCGCCGTTACACCACCGGTCTACTCGCGTTGTTCGCAGCATTTGGAGTGATGTTGTCAGGAATCGGCGTGTACGGAGTGGTCTCTTACGTTGTCGCGCAGCGCACAGGTGAAATCGGCTTACGCATGGCCTTGGGAGCACAGCGCGGAGACGTGCTTTGGCTCGTCGTAAAACAAGGGTTGTGCATGGCCGTGATTGGAGCCGCAATCGGACTCCTCGGCGCCTGGATTCTTCGGCAAACCGTTGCCCAGTTGGTTTTTGGAATCTCGCCAGCAGATCCGATGACCTTCGGTACTGCAGCGTTGTTATTGATCGCATTTGCGGGGGGAGCAAGCTTGGTCCCGGCCCGTCGCGCCGCCAAGGTCGATCCCATGGTGGCGCTGCGATACGAGTAATCGCTCACAAATACCTCAACATGATTCTCATGCAGCCGAGGCGGACCATGCCGAGAAAGTTCTCGATGTGATATTCGTAGCGCGTGACCAGTCGCCGGAACCATTGCAACCAGGCAAATAACCGCTCGACGCACCAACGTCGCTCGTAGCGTCGCAGCTTGCGCCCGTCCTGGGTCTGGCTGCGGTTCTCCCGATTGGGCGGATCAACTCGATGCTGTAATCGCGCTCCAATCGCCGGTCCAGAGGATCCGAGTCATAGGCCCGGTCGCCGATCAGCCGTGCTGGGAGTACGTCGAGAAAGCTTCCGGCCAGGGTTTCC
>Ga0210401_10006337_pt1 | contig 12033 bp, 10 predicted proteins | sample IncBWH32MmetaG_FD_150866 | JGI IMG/M metagenome (GOLD analysis project Ga0210401, IMG submission 150866) | Forest soil microbial communities from Barre Woods Harvard Forest LTER site, Petersham, Massachusetts, United States - Inc-BW-H-32-M | ecosystem: Environmental > Terrestrial > Soil >... | reverse complement strand
GATGCCCACATCCATAAATGGAGCCAGCGCCACGGGACCGTAAATCGTGATGCGGTACTCAAGGTTCGTGACTACGCTCAGGTCGCCGCCCGGAAAAGTAATCTGATCGATCGGGATCGGAATGGTTACTGGTCCGGCGCGCGGATTCTGCGGATCTTTCAGGACTGGCGTGCCGTCTCGATTGGTCAAGGTTACCGATCCAACACTTGGCAAGAACGCCACCGGCGACACGGAACGAATGTCGAAACCGCGCAGATCGTTTTCGCCACCCATGTAAGACCGCTGGAACGGCGGCGCCACCAGGCCGCCGAAGCCGCTGATGAACGATCCCTGAAAGTTGAAGCCGATCGCATTCCGCCGGTTCTGCACGGGGATGAATTTCTTGTACTGAACGATAGGTCGAATCGAACGCACCGTCCCGCCCAGCCCAGCCAGCTCTGCGCCAACCGTGAACTGCCTTCCGCTGTGGGGCGAAATTCCGCTATCCAGCGTGTTCACTGAGAAGTTTGGAAATATCTTGCTGGTGATGATTCCGTTCAGTGCGTTGGGTCCCGAAATTCCGCGGAAGGCAATGAACTCGAACAAATTCTTGGATGCCGTACTCAGCGCCAGAAGTGACGAGCGGTCGAACGAATAGGTAATTCCAACCCGCTTGAAGGAACGGTGAAGGGGATAGCTCAGCGACAGCGTAAACCCTGCGCTCGATTGCGTGTAATTCTGCAGGTTCTGCAGCACCGCATTGTTCAGGTTCAAATTCTGTCCGCTGAAAATGGAAAGTTGCCGCGCCTGATCGTATTTGATCTTGTTGTAGTAAACGTTGAAACCAAACTGCAGAGGGCGATCGAACATGTAGGGCTGGGTAAATCCAAACCGGACGCTTCGCGCCAGATTCCCCACGCTCGCCTGCACCTGCAACGTCTCACCCAGGCCGAGAAAATTGTTGGTGGAATAATTGATGCCGATGAACGCGCCTTCCAGGCCGCTGACGCCGCCATTCAAGCCAATGCTGTTCTTGCCCTTCTCTTTGATCTTCAAGGTCAGGTCGACCAGACCATTCTTCTCGTCCAATTGACGAACGGTAACGTTCGGGTCGTCGGGTTTCAACTGGTCGAAGTAGCCGAGCTGGTTCAGCCGAAGCAAACTCAATTCCCACAGACGCGAGTCGTAAATATTTCCCTCTTCCAACGCGATCTCTCGTCGGATTACCTTGTCGCGAGTAGTGGTGTTGCCCTGGAACTCGATGCGCCGCACGTAGAATTGCTTGCCCTCATCGACATCGATGTCGAGAAAGATGAGTTTCTTCTCATCGTCAAAGCGAGTGTCGGGGATGGAGGTGAAGTTGATGTAGCCCTGCTGGCCATAGGCCTTGCGCAGGTTCTCCAGGCCCTTGGCGACTTTGTCCTTGCTGAAGACTTCACCATCCTTGATCGGGAACAAGGCGCGCAACGCCTTGGTATTTTGAACTGCCTTGTTGTTCTTGAACGTAATCCCGCCCAGCGTGTAGCGCTCGCCCTCCTCGATGGGCATGGTGATGTCAACCGCTTTGCCGGCCCCTCCCTGCAACAAGGGAATGTGTCCGCCCGCGTGACCTGTATCGTGAATCTGGGTCTGGGCTTGGGCTACGTTTGCCTTGAAATAGCCGCGGTTCTGATACTCGTTCCGGACTCGTTCCGTATCTTCGTCCAGCTTGGTTGCGTCGTAGGTTCGGGCAAAGAGGTTTTCCAGGAAAATTGAATGCGGAACGCCGATCGGCTTCAGGTTTTTCATGGCCGCCCGCAAAGTCCGGGAATTGACGTTTTTGTTGCCCTCGAACTTGATCTTGCCCACTTTTACTTTCGGGCCTTCCTTGATCACGAATGTGAGGCCGACGGCTGCCGGAGGAATCTGGCGTATTTCCGTTCGGATAGTGGAGAACTGCCGGCCGTGCTCCGCCAGCAGACCTTTGATCGCCACTTCCGCTTTTTTTACTCTTGTGGGGTCATACTGATTCTCGACCGCCAGTCCGACCTTCGCCAACTTAAAGCGATCCAGCACATCACTCGTGGAGACCGAACTCAGGCCGACGTAGTTAATCTCGCGGATCGTTGGCTTTTCCTTGACGTGTATGATGATCCGCCAACCCTTCGGCGTCTGCTCCCGGCTGAATTGAATGTCTTCGAAGTAACCGGTGTTCCAAAGCGCGTTGAAATCGCGCTCTAGTGCAGCGGGATCGTAAACGTCTCCCGCGTGAGTGAATATTCGCGCTTTGATAGTCTCGGCGGGAATTCTTCGATTGCCAGTCGTGTAGATTTCGGAAATGACGTCACTTTGCGCCCAGGCCATGCCGGCGGAAAACAACGAGAGCAAAAGCGCCAGCAGCGGCCTCACCCTCCTCAATTGTCGGCAAAGCTTGCCAAATGAAGAAGATGGAGACGGAGCAGCGATGGGAAGAATATGGCCACGCCGGGACACAGCAATATCTGCGTGAGAGCAAAAATGAATCGCTACGACCTCAGCCTCTGGGATGTAGGAAAACGATCATTATACGTAGAGAAATGAAAAGCGTCCAAGTTGCCAGTCTTAGCGGCGGCTTGGCTCAGTTGCCATTTCTCTCAAGCATTCGATGAATCGCGAGGAATCTGGGCCAGCCGCGCGACGCGCCGTGTGTCTTGCGACACAGTAATCGCGCGTTTGGCTCGCTTCCCTAAATTTTAGGCAGACTCTACCTCAACCAAGACGGAATAAAACGTGGCGGAGTTGCCCAGATCAGAAAGTTTTTCTGAATGAGTACATCGACATTCCGAGATCCAGGTCCTAACTGGCCCAACTCAGCGCCGCAGAAACCCACGGGGCGCCGGCCTGACATCGTTTAGTGGGAGGCAGGATCAACGACCTGAAGACTCTGAAGCCCGAGCAGAATGTGCAGGCGCATTTCCATCTGCAGTGCGAAACTTCGGGCCGGCGGATTACTTCAACTCCAGCACTTCCTTTTCTTTCGCTTTGCTCATCTCTTCCATCTTTTTAATTTCATCGTCGGTGAGCTTTTGAATCTCTTCCAGCGATCGCTTCTCGTCGTCCTCGTTGATTTTCTTGTCTTTCATCGCTTTCTTTATGGCATCGTTGCCATCGCGGCGAATGTTGCGAACAGCCGTGCGATGCTCTTCCAGCACTTTGTGCAGGTGCTTCACCATGTCTTGGCGGCGTTCCGCCGTAAGAGCCGGAACCGGAACCCGGACCATCTTCCCGTCGTTCATAGGATTTAGTCCAAGCTCGGCGGAACGAATCGCCTTTTCGATCGCACCGATTTGCGATGGATCGAAGGGCTGCACGGTGATCATCTGCGGCTCCGGTGCGTGGACCTGCGCGATCTGGTTCAGCGGCATCTGCGAACCGTAGTAGTCGACGCTCACACTGTCGAGCATGTGCACCGAGGCGCGCCCGGTACGCGTGGCCGCCATCGCCTTGCGGAAATCTTCGACCGCTTTGTCCATGCGCGTCTTGAGTTGTACGTAAGTTTCCTTGAGGCCCGGAATCGCGGCCATTGTGGCTGGGGGCATTTCAGTGAGCTCCAAAAACGTAGAGATCGAAACGTTGAATTATAAACCCAAAAAGAAAGCAGGCCGAGGATTTACGAGGATCGCCAAGGGTACGAACTCTAAACGGTCCATGAGAATCTGCCTAAATCCCCGACAAGGTTCCTACGCACTTACTCTCGACCCAATCTTCTCTCCGGTAAGCACCCGGCGAATATTGCCATGCTCGTTCAGATTGAAGACGATGATCGGTAGATTATTATCCTTGCACAAGCTGATGGCGGTCGAATCCATCACCTTGAGCCCCAGTTTCAGAACATCCATGTAGGTGATGTCGGTAAATTTCTTCGCGTCTTTCACCTTCATGGGATCGGCGTCGTAAATTCCGTCAACTTTGGTAGCCTTGAGAATCGCGTCGGCTTTGATCTCCATGGCGCGCAAGGATGCCGCCGTGTCGGTGGAGAAGTATGGATTCCCCGTTCCGCCCGCGAATATCACGACACGCCCTTTTTCGAGATGTCGAATCGCGCGCCTCCGGATGAACGGCTCGGCCACCTGGTTCATCTCGATCGCGGTTTGGACGCGGGTGTACACTTTTTGTTTCTCGAGCGCGTCCTGCAACGCGAGCGCATTGATTACCGTGGCCAACATCCCCATGTGATCGGCGGAGACGCGGTCCATGTCGCGAGCCTGCTCGGCCACTCCGCGAAAGAAGTTGCCGCCTCCCACTACAATGGCCAGTTGTACGCCGAGTTTGTGAACGTCAGCCAATTCCGCCGCGACTTCGTGAATGCGGGCGGTATCGACACCGAAGCCCTGATTGGCAGCAAGGGCTTCTCCGGAAATCTTGAGCAGAACACGTTTGAAGGCAGGGGTCATAAGTAGCGCTGGCATTCCGCCGGCTGTCGCGAAATCAAAGGATCTCGCGAGGACAAAAAAAGGCGCCCCGGAGGGCGCCCGAAATTACTCCGCTTTTTGCTCCGCAGGCCTGGTGACCGCGACAGTCTCTCCGGCATCGCCTACTTTGAAGCGAGCGAAACGGCGCACGCTGATGTTTTCACCCAGCTTGCCGATCTTCGCGGCGATGAGCTGCGAAATGGAGACTGTTTGGTCCTTGATGAAGGGCTGTTCCAGCAGGCAGACCTCTTCGTAGAACTTTTCCATTTTGCCGGTGACCATTTTCTCTGCGATGTTCGCCGGCTTGCCGCTCGCGATCGCCTGGGCGAGAAAGATATCTTTCTCGCGCGCAAAATCTGCGGGGGTGACATCTTCCTTGCGTACATATCGCGGGTCGCTGGCTGCGATGTGCATGGCAATATCGTGCACCAGTTCCTTGAAGTCCTCGGTGCGTGCGACAAAATCGCTCTCGCAGTTCACTTCGACAAGCACACCAATCTTGCCGCCTGCATGAATGTAGCTGGTCACCGCGCCTTCACTGGTCACACGGGTCGCCTTCTTCGCCGCAACCGAAACGCCCTTCTTGCGCAAGATCACGACCGCCTGCTCCATGTCACCTTTGGCTTCCGTCAGGGCCGTTTTGCAATCCATCATCGGTGCCCCGGTTTTCTCCCGGAGATCTTTCACTTGTGCTGCTGAAATATTTGCCATAGTAGTGCTCATTGCTTGAGATTCCTTATGATTGCTGGTTCGTCTTGAGATTTCAAAGTTTCAAGGTTGCAAAGACCGCTGCATTCGCGGGCAAAACTCGAAACTTTGAAACCCTGAAATGTTGCCTCTACAAACTTTGACCCGCGCCGGGAATTTTGTAAGCATGACCCGCGCGGGTCTGATATTTCCACGTGCCCGGTTTTTACTAGGTACTCGGTACTCGCAACTCGATACTAACTAAACCGTCTGGCTCTCGATCTTAATCACGTCAGCGTCTTCGTTGGCCACCGGCTTCTTGTGCGTGCCCGGACCCAGGACCTCTTCCATGCTGATGTCCTCGCCAATGTCTGCCAGATCAGATGCTGCCGCAGCTTCCTGAGTGCGAAGTTCGAGCGCCGCTGCGGCATCTTCTGCCTGCCGCGCTTCCCGAGCCTGCGCCTGCTCGGTTGCAGCAGTCATGTCGGCGACCTGTTTGTCGGTCATCAACTGCGCGCCTTCGGCGATGGATTCGGAAATCTTCGAGGTAAATAGTCGGATCGCCCGCAACGCGTCGTCATTTCCGGGAATCACGTAATCCACTTCAGTGGGATCGCAGTTGGTATCTACGACCGCGACCACCGGAATGCCCAGCTTGCGCGCCTCCCGTACCGCAATCTGCTCTTTGTTTGAATCGATGACAAAGATCGCGTCCGGCAACCGGCTCATGTTCTTAATGCCCGCCAGGTTGGCCTGGAGATGCTTGCGCTCGCGCTCCAGCTTGATCACCTCTTTTTTCGGCAGCAACTCGTAGCGGCCATCCGTGGCCATCTCGTCGAGCTCCTTCAGCCGTTTCACCGACTTCTGCACTGTCACCCAGTTGGTGAGCAGGCCGCCCAGCCAGCGCTGGTTGATGTAGAAGCCGCCGCATTTCGTGGCCTCTTCGGCAATGGCGTCCTGCGCCTGGCGCTTGGTTCCCACGAACAGCACAATTTTGCCGTCAGCCGCTAGTTCCTGGACAAACTTCGACGCCTCTTTGAACATCTTCAACGTCTTCTGCAAATCGATGATGTATATCCCGTTGCGCTCTCCGAAGATGTATTCCTTCATCCTGGGATTCCAGCGCTTCGTCTGATGCCCGAAGTGAACACCCGCTTCGAGCAACTCCTTCATGGTGATAGTAGCCAATGAACCTCCTTGTTTAGTCTGCATCGGAAAGCCAGTTCTCAGTACCGAGTACTCAGCACCCAGCAAAAGCTGGCAACTGGGTACAGATAACTGGGTACTGCCTTCCGATTGCCATTCCCGTCCCCGCGCCGCGAGGCTCGGGAAGAATTGAACACCTAAAAACAGTTGTCAGCGGCCAGTTGTCAGTGGCCAGTGAAAATCCAAACCCTTGTCATTCCGAGCGAAGCGAGGAACCTTAGGTTTTGCTCGCAACTCGGTACTCGTTCCTACCGCTTGCTGAACTGGAAGCGCTTGCGGGCGCCCTTCTGCCCGTATTTCTTGCGTTCCTTGCCGCGCGAGTCACGAGTCACCAAACCCTCAGCCTTCAGCTTGCCGCGCAACTCCGCGTTGAATTGCATCAACGCGCGCGCGATTCCCAGCTTCACCGCATCAGCCTGCCCGCGCACTCCACCACCCAGGACGCTCGCGACAATGTTGAACGAAGCCGCCGAATCGGTCGTTGCCAACGGCGCCTTGGCCGCCGAACGCTGCGCCGGCGTTACGAAATATTCTTCGAACTCGCGTCCGTTTACCTTGAAATCGCCGCTGCCCGGACGCAAATAGACCCGCGCAATCGCCCGCTTCCGCCGTCCCGTTCCGTAGTACTGAACTAGTTCTGCCATTTCGCTCTTTAGCTCCTAGCTCCTGTTTCCGGCTTAACCCCTCAGAAACCGAGCGTTCTCTTAATTTCAAACCTGTGGCGTTGCCGCGCTACTGCTGCGCCACCTTCACTACTTTTGGCTCGCGCACTATCAACTTGAGATCCATCGGCTTCTGTGCCTGGTGCGGATGCTTGTCGCCCTTGTAGACGTTCAGCTTCGACAGCATATGGGCCGCCAGCTTGTTCTTGGGCAACATGCGCCGGACCGCATCTTCAATAATCAACTCCGGCCTACGCGCCAAACGCTTGCGATAATCTTCTGTGCGCAGCCCGCCGGGATATCCCGTGTAATGGTGATACTGCTTTTGTTCCGACTTCATGCCGGTCGTGCGGATCTTCTCGGCGTTCACCACAATGACGTGATCGCCGGTATCGAGGAAGGGCGTATATTGCGGATTTTCTTTGCCCATGAGGATGCGCGCTACCTGCGACGCCAGCCGCCCGAGCGTCTGCCCGGTTGCATCCACGACATACCACTTGCGCACAATTTCCCCTGGTGAAGGGAAATACGTAGACATCTGAGTTCTCCCAGAATGAAAAATATTGCGAAACGCGATTGAATATTACAAAGAAGACCGCTCGTTGATTCCCCGGCGAGGACGCCAGACCATCAGGCGGGCAACCGCGACACTTCCCAAAGCTTTAAAGATATCGTAGGGTGCAAAGGATTGTCAACGGAGAGTTAATGCACTCGAGGTTCGCTGACCAAATCACAGCCCGGTGTCATCCTATTCATACGCCAAAGCCTCAATCGGGTCCTTCTGGGCCGCCTTAAACGCGGGATACAGCGCTCCCAACAGCGCACCAGTCAGGGCGATGACGGTAGCCCGTGCCACCCATTCATAACTCCAGAAAAGCCGCAACGTCGGCTTCTCGATAAGAATCACGCGCCGCGTCAGCAGACTGACGAGTGTTCCCACGATGATTCCGACAACGGCCAGCAGGGCGGTTTCGCGCAGCACAACGTTCACGATGTAAAGCTTGGACGCTCCCAGAGACTTCAGAATCCCGATTTCGCGCGTACGCTCCATTACGGCGGTGTACATGGCTTGAAAAATCACCAGGAATCCGATGATCATGGAGATCGCGACCACGATGCGAATCGAAGTCTGAAAGCCGGGCAGATTCTCCGGCGTCATCATCGACAAATATTCCTGCATGGAACGCGCCGAATAGTTCTCCATGCCGGGAACCTGTCTGATCTCCTTGACCACCGTCTCGGCATTCGCCGGGTCGTCGAGTTTCAAATAAAACACCGACGCATGTCCGGAGGCGCCGATCAAATCCTGCATCGTGGCGAGCGGCACAAATTTGCGCGCTCCTTTGCCATGCTCAACAACGCCGCAGATGCGAAACGAATGATCCAGAATCTCCAGCGAATCTCCAACTTTCGCCTGTTTCGTGCCGGCGAAGTAATCGTCGACAATCACTTCATACGGCCCTTGAAAACCGCCTCCGGAAATAAAACGAAATGCCGGGGAAATGCTGTTGTAGCTCTGCAGGTCAATGCCGTAGATGATTTCCAGCGCGGGCTTCGTCGTCAGTTCCCAGATGACGGGCGCCGCAACCACAATGTGCGGCAGTTCCCTTAACTTGTCCCCTACCTTCACCGGCATGGGCGCCCCGGTCACTCCAACGAGGGCGCTCGATCCCGGAGGCTGCACCATGACATCGGCACCCACACCAATCTGGCTCGCCTTCGATCCATTCAGCTGTCCGTAAAAAAAGGAAACGATAAGAAGAATCAGTATGACTTCGAGCGCTACCGCGCTAACGCTGATCAGCGATCTCACCGGCCGGCGCACTAGGTTGGCCACGATCATTTTGTTCATACGATTTAGAACCAGTGATTTAGAACCAGCAGTTAGCCATTGGCGACTCGTCCCAGAGCCCCGAACACCTAGTTCCTGATGCTACGCCCCTACTGCACATCCACCGGCGAACGCGCGGCCGCGCGCGACGGCGGATGATCCAGATCCACGACCTCGGCCTTGGGAGGCTGCTCAAGAGCAAACTGATCATCGCGTAGCGGTTTGTTGATCTCAAGTTTCAACATATTCAGCGTGATGTCGTACTCCTCTTGCGGACGGAAGATCTCAATGCGGGAGGGAAAGCTCACGCCGTCATAATCTTTGTAGTTCGCATACCGCGCATCGGTCGAGAGATTCCCGTCATCGTCGTAAATGTACTGGCGATGCGGCTGCAAGTCGGTTCTGCTAAAAACGATCTTGCGCGACAGCTTCCAGCCCTGCTCGCCCTTTCGAATCACTACCAGTTCGTAATCTTCCTGCAGCACGCGATGGCCTTTGGCGTCGTGAAGAATCTCGAAACCGTTCTCTAGAACAGCAATTTCATTCTGCGTGTCGATATGCCGGATCAGCAGCGCGTCGTAAATATCTTTGGGGCGGAGATTCTCCATCGGCTGGTCCGGATTGCGCGTCTTGACCCCATTGGTGCCCATCACAAATCGATTGCGCGGCGGAATCCACAGCTTAAACTCGCGCCCATCGCTCACCATATCGAATGCGGTTGTCCGCACGATCGGCAGCAAGCCGATCATGTGCAGCATCGCCGGCTTGCGCGCCAGCACGTAGCCGCGAATCTCTTTGTAGTCAGTGACGTGCCCCTTCTTCGCGCCGCCAGCCGACGTATCGATGTCCACGGTCGCCTGCAGAGACTTTATCTTTTCCGCCTGCTCGTTGATGCTATCGATCAACGTCACTTGGGACGACTCGCGCAACGGGGCCTTGGAGTATGTTTCCTCGACGGGCCGCGTATGGAACAAACAACCCGTCGTAGGGAGGACCGCCAACATCAAAACTAGAGTCCTAAACGGCGCACTACGTCTCATGAAGAATTGGACAACTCCTGGAACATTTGAGTATAACGCGGGGGAAAGGGTTCAGAAACCCCCGTAAAAGTGCCTGGTATCTTTGTACACAACCGTACAGTTTTGCAGGACGGGCCGCCAAGTCTATGGATCTGCCACAGAGGATTCCGTGATAGGGCAACCGTATAAGAAAAAGCTGTTGACTAGCGGAGAAAGTAGATCAACAGGAATTGTGCTGGCATCTTGCCGCAACGGTTCCACGCCTTTCACTTACCGCCAAGTAGCTCGATTGTTAAGACATTCGCGCTGCAAGGGCTTTCCGTCTTGGCCCTTCAGGGAGGCAGCGCAGCAGGGTACGCCAGCGATGAAGGCTCGAAGCCGCAAATTACTGCTTCGGATCGCAAACGGCTGACTCTTTGCCCGGTTGACCTTACCAAAGTCAGTTACGTCCGGTGGCGATGATCATCTAAACTGACGCCATTGTGCGCAAGCTTATCTGGGTGGTCTTTATCGCGGCGTTAGCCGCCGGGGGATGGTTCGCATGGAGCCTCCTGGCCCCGGTTGAACCCACTGGCCAAACTTTCGTGATGCTGCACTCGGGATTCTCCACGCGCCGAATAGCCTCAGAACTCAAGCAGGCCGGAGTGATTCGGAGCGAAGATGCGTTCATTCTCTGGCGCTACCTGCGGCATCGCGGTTCATTGAAAGCCGGAGAATATCTATTCGACAAGCCTGCGAACACAATCGACGTACAGAGACGCCTCATGCGCGGCGACGTTTATTTCCACACCGTGGTCGTGCCCGAGGGCTTCACCATGTTCGACATCGCTCGCGCTGTCGAGGCCGCGGGCCTGGGTCCCGCGAAAGACTTTCTGGAAGTCGCACAAACCGATAGGTCGCTCATCGCAGATATCGCGCCCGGCGCGCCTTCGCTTGAAGGCTATCTCTTCCCTGACACCTATCAATTCAGCCGCATGATGAGCATGAAAGACATGGCATCGTCGATGGTCAGGAAGTTTCGCCAGGTCGCGTCTCAGATCGGATTGGCTCACTCGGCGGCTGGAGGAACGGTCGAAGCATCGAGCATGCCCTCCAGTTCGCCCCAGATCGACACCGACCTCGAACGCACTGTAACGATGGCCTCTATCGTCGAGAAGGAAACGGCGGTCGCCGAAGAGCGTCCGCTCGTCGCCAGCGTGTACTACAACCGTCTCGCCAAAAAAATGGCTCTCGACGCCGATCCCAGCATTATCTATGGCGAACTCTTGGCCGGAACATACACCGGTGCCCTGCATCACGACGACATGCAATTCAACTCGCGCTACAACACCTACAAATATCCGGGACTTCCTCCGGGCCCCATCGGCAATCCCGGCAAAAGCGCCTTAGAAGCGGCCATGCACCCTGCGCAAAGCGACTACTTTTACTTCGTCGCCGACGCCCAGGGCCACCATCGTTTTGCCCGCACTATTACCGAACACAACAATAATGTGGCGGCCTACCGGAAAGCCATGCGCGGACAGTAGAATCTGACCTCGGACTTCGGCCTTCGGACCTCGGCCTAAATCAAGGTCACATTCCGCGGGGTGATTCGGTCTGAGGTCCGAGGTCCGAGGTCCGAGGTCAGGACTTGCGGCTTTCCATCCAACCCTGCAGAATCAAAACTGCTGCCATCCGATCGACCGCCTTGGCACGCTTTTCGATCGATAACTCCGTTTCTCGCAACAGCCGGTTGGCCTCAGCTGAGGTCAGCCGCTCATCCCACAAATGCACTGGCAAACGGAAGCGCTTCCGTAGATCCTCGGCAAAAAGCTGCATCTTGTCGGATTGCGTTCCCTCCGCTCCACTCATTCGCAGGGGCAGGCCGACCACCACTTCCCGAACTTCGTATTCCGCGATCACCTGCTCCAGCGCGGCCAAGTCGTAGCGTTTGTTCCGGCGCTGCAGAGTCTCTAGCCCCTGCGCCGTGATCCCCAAAGGATCCGACACGGCGACGCCGATCCTTCTCGCTCCCACATCGAGCCCCAGGATTCTTCCCTTCGGCCGGACAGGTTTCTCATGGCTCAGGCTCACAGCCGGATTATATGCGTACAACCAGGGCTTCGACCTGAAAGGACAGTAGCAGCGGAGCCAACAACGATCATTCTCGGACCGCCAGGCTAACTGATCTGGCTAGAACCACTTACGTCCTGGCACTGCGTCACGTCATCCACAGCGTT
>Ga0210401_10006336_pt1 | contig 12036 bp, 8 predicted proteins | sample IncBWH32MmetaG_FD_150866 | JGI IMG/M metagenome (GOLD analysis project Ga0210401, IMG submission 150866) | Forest soil microbial communities from Barre Woods Harvard Forest LTER site, Petersham, Massachusetts, United States - Inc-BW-H-32-M | ecosystem: Environmental > Terrestrial > Soil >... | reverse complement strand
TGTCTGGGCCCAGAATCAGCGGCACGTGCGCAAACACCGGCGGCTCTTTGCCCAGCGCGCCATAGAGCAACACCTGCTTGGGCGTGTTGGAGATGTGGTCAGCGCCGCGAATCACGTGAGTGATGCGCATGTCGATGTCGTCGACCACCACGCTCATCTGATACATGGCCTGACCAAACTTTTCGCCCTCTTTGCCGGAACGCACCAAGACGAAGTCTTCCATCTCGTCGTTGGAAAACTCGCGCTCGCCAAAAACGGCATCGAAGAATTCCGTTGTTCCGCCGACCGGAACCTTGAAGCGGATCGCGGGTTTTGTGCCTGGTGTGGATGGCTTGCCGTCACGGCAGGAACAGCGCACGACGCGGCGCACTTGCTGCTTTTCCGCGCCTTCTGCGGCGTGATCACCGCCCACATATCTTTCCGGTGGGCAGTAGCATAGAAACGCGCTTCCGTTGGCCAGAAGCTTGCGCCCTGCTTCCTGATAAAGCGCGGTGCGTTGGGACTGGTAGAACGGCCCTTCGTCCCAATCCACGCCCAGCCACTTCAGGCCATCCACGATGCCTTCGACCAACTCGGGCTTGTTGCGCTCGGCGTCGGTGTCCTCGATGCGCAGAATCATAGTGCCACGCTCTTTGCGCGCGAATAGCCAGTTAAACAGCGCGGTGCGCGCGCCGCCCACATGTAAATAGCCGGTTGGCGAAGGCGCGAATCGTACGCGCACCGCTCCGGCCTGGGTTGTGCCTGCTTCCGTCATGGTTAGTCCCGCTCGTAGTCATTTTGTAGCCCTTCAGTGTAGCGAACCCTCCCCAACGCCGTCCAACGGCCTGGCGCCGGAGCAGCCGATCGGTTTCAGATAAGCCACCCAACCGGGCCCTAGCCCCGAATCGTGATAAATTCAGTCTCGTGAACCGCGGTATTGGTGGGGCCTGCGTTGCCTTGTCAGCATCAACGCGCCAGGCAACCTCGGTGGAATTTGAAATGAGATCGTATTAGCTCACACCTTCTCCGGGAGGCGGGGGGCCTGCTACCTCTTACGCCACTAGTACGCGGGTACGCTTGCAAGGGGTTTTTGGGGTGGCTCATAATCCTATGTGTTCTGTTCTGTGCGGTTTCGGAGACCGCGACAGGCTGGCGGGTCTTGTTTCCGAGGGTCCCTAAAATCTAGCGTTCTTTTGCGAATGCCCCCGTCATTCCTTTCGTGGAACAATTTGTAATTCCTCCGATGTGCAGGCAGCGGCGCTCCTAAGCTAAAGCATGGCTCAAAGCATCATCGCGCTCGGATTGCTCCTCGCCACTCTTCTCGTCGGGGTGTTTTTTGCCTACATCTATTCGCTGAAGCGTCAAACCTATCTATTGTTTTGGACCGCGGGCTGGGTGCTTTATGGCTTGCATTATCTGGGGCCAGGGTTGGCGCCCTGGTTGGCTTCCCCGTCGTTTATCGTGTTGTTGAATCACACGCTGTTCGGCTTCGCTGGCATCTGTTTCTTTCTTGGCACGCAGCTGTACATTCGCCAGCAGCTTTGGGTTATTCCGGCCATCGGCGCTGCGGTTGTGCTCACTGCTTGGTCCGCGGCGAATGGCCTGCACATTTTCTCGTTGTCCTCCTACATTCCCGCTTCCCTGATTTTTATTGGCGTGGCGATCCTGTTCTGGCGGGAAAGCCAGCACCACGAAACGCTGGCCGACGGTCTGTTGAGCATCGCACTCGCGGCATGGGGACTGATCTTCCTGGTATTCCCATTCTTACGGCTCTCGCCTGAAGACGCCGAACAGGTTCTTCGCCCGATTTCGTCGATCCCCACGGCGTTTGTTTCGATGCTACTGGTGATGGCGGTGTATGAAGAGGAAAAGCGGCGCGTCGAACGCAACATGCTCGCGCTCTCTAACCTCAACCTGGCTACTTCGAGTTTCGTGGGCGGGGAAATCCAGCGCATGCTGGCGCAGGCCCTCGACCGTGTGCTCGGCGTTGTCCGCCTGCCTGCCGGAGCGCTGTTTCTGCACCATGGCGATCCCACCGGACCCACCTCAGTGGTGTCCGCGGGTATCCCTGACGATTTTTGCCGCAAGGCCCAGGAAGAAGGGTTGGACGACTATCTCGTAGGGCTGGTGTCGCGCCTGGGCGGCCTGCTCGGCTTCCGTGATTTGCGCGACGACAACCTGAGCGCGCTGGAGCGCGACGAGCCCATCCGCCGCTTCCGGGAACTGGCGTTGCAGCAGGGACTGCGCAGCGTGGTGGTGATCAGCCTGCAAGCCAAGGAGCAAGCGTTCGGCTTGCTGTTGCTGGGCACACCGGACAATCGCCGGTTCGCTCCGGCGGAACTGCGGCTGCTGCTGGCGCTGGGCCACCAGATCGGCATGGCCGTCGAAAACAGTTTCCTGATTCAGCAGACTTCGCGCCGCTCGGAAGAGCTTCATGTCTTGAACGAAATCGGGCGGGCGCTCAGCTCCACGCTGAATCGCGAAGATCTTCTCCGGCGCATCTGGGAAGAGTTGCGGCGGTTGTTCGACGTCAAGAATCTTTACATTGCCTCGCTCGACCCGGTGCGAGACGCCATCCAGTTTGAACTGGAAATGGTCGATAGCGTGCGCCAGCCGATCCGCTCGCGTCCCGCAGGCAATCACATCACGGAGTACATCCTGCGGACGCGCCAGCCGGTGCTGGTACAGGAAAACTACGCGACGGAAATCAAGAAGCTGGGCGTCGACCCGATTCGCACCACCGGCTCGTTCTGCGGGGTGCCGCTGGTGGCGTACGATCACGCGGTCGGCACGCTATGCATCTATTCCGACGAGGAGCGCGCCTTCGATGAAGGTCATCTAGAACTTCTTCGCGTGCTTGCGAGTGAAGCCAGCATCGCCATTGAAAATGCGCGCCTGTTCCAGGAGGAGCGCACCAAGGCCCGCCACCTGAGCCTGCTCAACCTGATTTCCCGCGATGCGATCGCTACGCTAAACCCGGATGAAGTGCTAGCCAAGATTACGGAGCAACTGGAAAACGGCCTAAGTTACGACCACATTGGGATCGCGCTGCTGGACTACACAACGCGCGAACTGGTGGTGCACGCGGAAAGCGGCAAGCGCCGCGGCGCCCTGGGCCACCGCCTACCTCTGGATGCCGGTCTAGTCGGACAAGTGGCGCGCACCGGCAAGCCCGCGACGTATCGTTCGCTGCCCACCACGCAAAGCGGCCCTAAGCCGGTCCTGCAGGATAGCCAGACGGCCATGGCCTTGCCGATCTTTTACGCCGACCACCTCCACGGCGTGCTGTACGTCGAGACGGTGGAGCGCGTGGACTTTTCCGAGGAAGAGTCGCTGCTGCTGCACACGCTGGCCGATTTGATTTCCGGCGCGCTGCACAATGCCCTTACGTTCCAGAAGGCGCAGGAGCAAGCCATCACGGATGGCCTCACGGGCGTCAAAACGCACCGCTTCTTCATGGAAGCGCTTTCTTCCGAGTGGAAACGTTCTTCGCGCGCAGGGCGTTCGTTTGCACTGGTGCTGATGGACCTGGACCGCTTCAAGTTCGTGAATGATTTCTACGGCCACCTAGAAGGGGACCTGGTACTTCAACGTGTTGGCCAGATCCTGGAAACCAATTGCCGTCGCTCGGATGTCGTGGCACGGTACGGCGGCGACGAATTTGTAATCCTGATGCCGGAAACGACGATGGAGCAGGCTCGCCAGCTTGCCGCCAAATTGCGTGGCTGGGTGTCGGCTGATCCGCTGCTTCGCGAGAAAAATATCAGCGCCAGCTTCGGCATCGCGTGTTATCCGCTGCACGGCTCTTCGCCACAGGAACTGATACAGGTGGCGGATGCTTCGATGTATCTTTCCAAACACCAAGGCGGAAACACGGTATCGACCGCTGATCACGTCGATCCCAACGAAGCGCGCCGCTGGAAACGCGATGTCCTGGAAGCCTATCTCGGCGTCACGCTAAAGCGCCTGTTCGCCACCGGGCCCGAAGCTTTCGAGGAAATTTATCAGCGCTTGCGCCAGTTCACCGATTCCTTGCCCGAAACAGAAGTCGCGGGCGCTCCGCAGGATCCCACCTCCGTTCCGCAATCCATCCTGGATACCGTCACCTCGCTGGCCTATGCCATCGATGCCAAGGATCAATACACTCAGGGCCACTCGCAAAAAGTTTCTGCTTATGCCGCGCTGCTCGCCGAAGCGCTGGGAATGTCCGAACCGGAGGTCGAGGAAATTCGACTCGCTGCGGTGCTGCACGACGTCGGCAAGGTGGGGATTCCCGAGAGTATCCTGAACAAGAGTGGGCCGCTGAATCCCGAGGAATGGGACGTGATGAAGGCGCACGTGGTGTTCGGCGGCAAAATCCTGGAACCGCTGGTGCCGTTGGCGCACATCCGCGAGATGGTGCTGCACCACCATGAGTTTTTCGATGGCTCCGGCTATCCCAACGGTCTGACCGGCGAAACGATCCCCCTGGGCGCGCGCATCATCACCATCGCCGATTCTTACGACACCATCACCAGCGATCGCAGCTACAAGAAGGGCCGCACCGCCGAGCAAGCCCTCTCGGAACTGGAGCGTTGCGCTAGCACGCAGTTTGACGGACAACTGGTGGCCGCGTTCGTTCGGGCCATGCGCCAACTTCCCAATCCCATCATCGAAGTTACATCGCTAATCTCACGAAACATCTGATGCTCGTGGGAGTAGCGGGCGTCGCGATTTCCTGTGGCACCCCCACATAGGTTGTGGCATCCTGATGTGGCCATCGCACAGGAGACCCTATGCCGGAATCTAAACTTGATCTGCTGCAGGGCACGCTCGACCTTATGGTGCTACAGACGCTCGCAGCTTTGGGGCCTCTGCACGGCTACGGCATCGCCCGGCGCATCGAGCAAGTAAGCGGCAACGCAGTGCTGCTGAATCAGGGAACCATTTACGCCTCGCTCGTAAGGCTGCAGCAGCGCGGCTGGATTTCCGCGGAGTGGGGTACGTCGCGGAACAATCGCAGAGCCAAGTTTTATTCGCTCACCAAAAAAGGCCGCAAGCAGCTTTCGGAAGACACCGCTTACTGGCAAAGGCTTTCCGGCGTGATGGGCCGGGTACTCTCGATGGCGGAAGACGGAGACAGCAAATGATTGACGGGCTTCGGGAATCGCTCCACCGCTTCCGCTCTTTTTTCCGCAAGCCGCAACTCGACCGGGAACTTGACGCGGAAATGGCAGCTCACCTGGAACTGGCCATCGAAGAGCACCTTCAGCGCGGCATATCGCCGGAAGAGGCGCGGCGTCAGGCGTTGATCGGATTTGGAGGCACGGAACAAGCGAAGGAACATCATCGCGAAACGCGTTCGCTGCCGGTGCTGGAGATTTTGTCGCAAGACTTGCGCTACACGATGCGCACGCTGCGGCGCGATCGCGCGTTTGCTTTGATCGCGATCTTGATTCTGGCGCTAGGCATCGGCGCCAACATTGCCGTCTTCAGCGTGGTGAATACACTTTTGCTGCGGCCGCTTCCCTTTCCCGACTCACAGCAATTGGTATGGCTGGCTGGTCTCCACGGAAAGGGAGGCCTCTCTGCCATCACCTACAACGTCGGTTTGTACGAGGAATTTCGCCGGCACAATGAGTCGTTTCAGGAAATGACCTCTTTTCAAACTTTCTGGGGCAGTTCGGAATACAACATGACCGGGCACGGCGAGCCGCAACACGTGCAGGCCGTGATGGTCGCGGACAACTTTTTCCGAACTCTCGGCGTGCAGCCTGCACTCGGCCGCATTTTTCTTCCGACGGAATGCGCAAAGGGTGCGGCTCCAACGGTTCTTCTGACGCATGCGTTCTATCGGCAGCAGTTCGGCGCGGACCCCACCATTGTTGGGCAGACCATTACGCTCGATAAGCAGGCTGCGACCGTGATTGGGGTGCTTCCCGCCTCATTCGATTTTCCATCTGTTTTCTGGCCGGGCCTGCGCGCCGATATTTTCATTCCGGCCGTCATGGATGAGATACGGAATTGGGGAAATACGGTGGCGATTTTTGGCCGCCTCAAGCCCGGCGTCTCCGTAGCGCAAGCGCAGGCGGAAGCGAATGTGCTGCTGCCACAACTAAAGGCCGCGCATCCCGAATGGTTTATGGAATATACCGCGGACCTGAGTTCGCTGAAGGACTACGTGAGCGGCAAACTGCGGCGATCGTTGATCGTATTATGGTCCGCTGTCGGTCTGATCCTGTTGATTGTGTGCGTGAATCTTTCTAATTTGTTGCTGGCGCGTCTGGCATCGCGTAACAAGGAGTTCGCGGTGCGCAATGCGCTCGGAGCGAGCCGCGGCCGCTTGATTCGCCAATTGCTCACGGAGAGCCTGGTGCTGTCCTGTGCGGGCGCGTTGTTGGGAGTGGGAGTGGCCTGCGCAGTCACTTACTATCTGGCGCACCAGGGGTCGATGGTGCTCCCGTTGCTTAGCAGCGTGCGGGTTGACGGCACGGCGCTGGCATGGACATTGGCCGTCACTCTGGCGGTTGGGGTTCTCTTCGGAATCGCACCTGGCCTGATTCTGTCTGGAGCAAACGTTCCGGAAAATCTCAAAGACGCAGGGCGCGGATTGAGCGAAGGCAGGAAGCACGATGTGATGCGCTCCGTCCTGGTGGTTTCCGAGGTGGCGCTCTGTTTCGTTCTACTCGTCGGCGCGGGCCTGCTGCTGCGTAGCTTTCTTCGCATCCTGGATGTTGAACTTGGCTTTCAGCCCAGCCACGCTGCCGCAATCACCATCAATTATGACGATGGAAACGACGGAGTAAAGCGCGGCGTCATCCTGCAGGAGATTCTCAGGCAAGTGAAAGCGCTTCCCGGCATTGAAGCTGCCGGCGTCGCGGACATGCTGCCACTGGATCGCAATCGAAGCTGGGGCCTGCTGAATCCGTCGCGCGCGTACCCCAAGGATGAGGACTTGGGCGCTATCGTGCGAATCGTGACGCCCGGATATTTTGATGCCATGGGCATCCGGCTGACCAGCGGCCGCGATTTTTCGTGGCAGGACGCCCTGAAAAGCGAAGGCGTAGTGATTATCAATGAAACCGGCGCTCGCCGACATTGGCCCGGCGAGAGTCCCATCGGGCGGCTCGCCCGCGGCATGGGGAAAGATCCGGACCGAGTGATCGGCGTAGTCTCCGACGTACGTGTCAGCAGCCTCGAAACTTCGCCTGGTTCGGAAATGTATCTGCTCGTTACGGAAGCGTCTCCGGAAGGCTCGGAACTCGTGGTGCGCAGCAAACTTCCTCCCGACGTGCTTACTCCCATGGTGATGAGCACGCTGCGCAAGCTGAATCCCGCTCAGCCTGCCACTGTTTTCCGGCCTGTGCAGACTCTGGTGGATCATACTGTGTCGCCACGACGCTTCTTTGTGATGCTGGTGTCGATTTTCGCAGGGCTTGGCCTGGTTCTGGCGGCGCTCGGCATCTACGGCGTGATCTCGTATTCCGTTACGCGGCAGACACAGGAGATCGGTATCCGCATGGCTCTGGGAGCTAGCGCCGGGCACGTGCTGTTGGGAGTCCTCTCAAAAACCATGCGGCTGGCCACACTCGGAATCGGCTTTGGCGCAATTGCATCCTTCGCCGTCGCCCGGTGGATCTCGTCTCTACTGTTTCACACGGAGCCCGCCGATCCCGCCACCTTCGTGATCATGATCCTTCTGCTGACTGGCGTGGCCTGCGCGGCCGGCTTCTTTCCCGCGCGCCGCGCCTCCAGCATCGACCCCATGGTGGCGTTGCGTAACGACTGACGAAACCCCGCAAACTCACAGTTCCGAAGCCGGGCGATTTTATGCCATGATATCTGTCCCAGCGCCCCCAAGGTTCCTGCGTAAGGCCGCCCGCCGAGAGAGAGGCTATGAAAAAGTTCGTTCTGGCACTGACGTTCACGGTTCTACTGGGTAACGCGCGTGCATTGGCCGACACGCAGACCTTCAATGCCTATGGCGCCAGCATTCTCCCCGAGCAAGGAGTACCGATGAATATCGCCCCGTCGGTGGCATTTCCTGGCTTCACGTTGTATAGCACTGGCCTGGTGCAGCTTGACTCTCCCGCGTTCGACGGCGCGACAAACTATGAATTGCTCGGGAATCAAGGGGATCTGACCATCGCTTTCACTGTCCCCCAGAATTCGTTTTCGATCAGCCTTCGCGACTTCCTATATCTTCCCGGGGGGGCACCTGCCGGAGGACTTGAAATGATTACCGTCTTCGGAGCAGACCACACCACGGTTCTCTCGAGCTATGCTGTCGGACTTAATAAATCAATTATCACTTCGACCGACTCCAGCGAAAGTGCGCCCATTGGTGCAGTGAATTTGTCTGAAATTTCCGGCGAGCTTTGGACTGGCATCCTGCAAAGCGTCACCTTTTCCACCCCGGACCCCAGTCCCGAGCCCGCCTCGCTATCTCTGTTGGGTATCGGCGTTCTGGCGCTCGCTGGCATGCTGCGGCGCAAACTCATTCCGTGAAGAATCTGTTTCGCTCGTACCGCACCTCTGCGAAATACTATGACGGCGCCAATGCCGTGAAGGCCGACCTGGTCGATCTGCCTTTTTATGTGGATTTGGCGAAGAAGTTCGGCGGACCAGTTCTGGAAATTGGCTGCGGAACGGGGCGGGTGCTACTTCCGATTGCGCGACAAGGGATAGCGATTCACGGCGTGGACAATTCCTTGCCGATGCTGGGCGTCCTAAAAACCCACTTGAGGCAGGAATCGCGGGAAGTTCGGCGGAACGTGCACCTTCATCGCGGAGACATGCGCCAATTCCGGCTGCAGAAAAAATATCCCCTGGTGATCATGCCGTTTAGGCCGCTGAAACACCTGCGCACCGTGGACGACCAAGTTCGTGCCCTGGCCTCTGCGGCGTTTCACCTGAAGAAGGACGGTATTTTTGCGTTCGATGTGTTCTTCCCAAAGTTTGAGAAGATACCCGCTGGGATCGGCGAAGAAATCTTGGAACTGGAGTGGCGCGACTCCGCCGACACGAGCAGAGTAATCCGCGCTATTTTCGGAAGGATTCCGTCGACAAGATCAACCAGATCTTCACCGCCACGTTTTTCTTCCGGACCTACCTGGGTGACAAACTCCTCCAGGAAGAAACCGAGCCCTTAATCATGTCCTACTACAGCTACCCACATCTGCGCGCCCTGTTCCTGCTGGCCGGCCTCGAGCCTTATGAGGAATGCGGATCGTTTGACCGAACTCCGCTGGACAATTCGGCGGAGCAGATGGGGTTCCTGCTGAAAAGGCGAAAGGGAGCTCGTTCGTAGCGGCCGCCTGCCCCCGTCGTACTCAACTCTGCTAAAGTGGTGAGACTCTGATCGATCAAGAGGATTTGCTCATGCAAACAGCAACCATTCAGTGGACCGGCGAACAGAAATTCCTGGCCACCAGCCCCTCCGGCCACGCGGTTCCGTTCGATTCGGACCGCGAGTCCAACAAGGCCCCCGGCCCGATGGAAATGGTGCTGATGGCGCTAGGTGCGTGCACCGCCACGGACATCGTGATCATCCTGGTGAAGAAGCGCCAGAAGCTGCAATCCCTGGAAGTGATCTGCTCGGGCGAACGCGCTGCGGAGCCCCCCACGGTGTGGACGAAGCTGGAAATTGTGTACCGGCTACGCGGCTCGCTGGACGAAAATGCCGTGAAACACGCCATTGCGCTGAGCGAGGAGAAATATTGTTCAGTCGAGGCCATGCTCAAGAAAACGGCGAAGATCACGCTGCGCTACGAAATTCTTCCTCCCGTGTGAACCACGTCCGCGCTTGTTTCCGGCAAAGCGCATCGCATACAATCGACATTTACGTTCGTGCCCTAAGAACCATCAAGGAGCATCATGCCTCGCCGCATCGCCGCAAAAATTACGGGTGTAGCTGGGTACGTGCCGCCGCGCGTGCTAACGAACGCTGACCTGGAGAAGATGGTCGACACCAACGACCAGTGGATCATGGAGCGCGTGGGGATACGCGAGCGGCATCTCGCGGATAAAGGCGTGGCAGCCAGCGACCTGGCGGTGGAAGCGGTGAAGAAATTGATGGCCGCGCATCCGTTCGATTTGCAGGCGGTGGACCTGATCGTCGTAGGCACGGTGACGCCGGATATGATGTACCCGTCCACGGCATGCCTGGTGCAGCACAAGTTGGGAATGGAGAATACTTGGGGATTCGACGTTTCCGCAGGTTGTTCCGGCTTTTTGTACGCGCTGAACGCGGGAGCCAAGTTCGTTGAGTCGGGACAATACAAGAAAGTGCTGGTGATCGGCTCGGATGTGAATTCGTCCATGACCGATTACACCGACCGCGCGGTTTGCATCATTTTTGGCGATGGCGCTGGGGCGGTGATGCTGGAGCCATCGAACGACGGCGAGGCGGGCATCATCGACCATGTGGCGCAGATCGAGGGCGTGGGCGGACAGTTTCTCTTCATGCCGGGCGGAGGGAGCTTAAATCCTGCCACGCACGCGACCGTCGACCAGAAGATGCACTACATCCATCAGGATGGAAAGAATGTCTTCAAGTACGCGGTGAAGAAAATGGCGGAGATGACGGAACGCGTTCTGGCCAAGAATGGAATGACCGGCAAAGATGTGGATTGCTTCATCGCCCACCAGGCGAACCGGCGCATCATCACGGCCACGGCGGAACGCCTGGGAATGCCGCTGGAAAAGGTGATCATCAACATCGAGCGCTTCGGCAACACAACTGCGGGCACGATTCCTCTGGCCATGCAGACTGCCCTCGAAGAGAAGAAACTGAAGAAGGGTGACGTGGTGTTGCTTGCCGCTGTGGGCGCCGGATTTACCTCCGGCGCGACTCTGTTGCGGTGGTCCTACTAGCGGTTCGCCGCCTCCGAAAAAAACAGTGCGCGCGTGGCAATGCGAACTTCTCTTCCGTGTGGCGCTGGCTTTTATGCCAGCGGCCAGCACACTCACATCTTGACGCCAGGGCTAACATAAAAGCTAGCGCTACATTGAAGAGGCAAACCGCTCTCCGGCCGCAGCGTGTCTGCCGCCAGGAGTCACGAGTCGAATAACAAATCGAGCCGACTGCTGAGGATTTAGCGGAACGGGAGCAGGACAGCTAGCAAGAGCGCATCGAGGCGGCCTGCACGAGATTGGCTTGCAGCCTGCGGTCGATTTGCACCGCCGCATAACGCGCGCAAAGAGCCATTTCGCGTTCGCCCCAGATCATGACCGCAGGCGACAGTTTGCCGAAGAGAACTTCTGCCTTGCGAACCACGGAAAAGTACAAACTTACCAGTCCCAGGCCGCTTGCTCCCCGCTGGAGCTCGGGAGTGAGTTCGTAGAGGCTTGCCAGCCTGCGGAAATCCGAGCCGCGCAATTCGCTGTCGTCGGCATGAGCCGCTTTTAACACCTGGCTCGAAACAGGCACCGAGGCTACGCCCGTTAGCACCGCTCGCCAGTAGTAGATGGCGAACTGGAACAGGGCCACAATCGCGATGGCTAGAATCATGGTGGCGAACATCCCTCAGCCTCCACGCACAGTATTGCGTCCGCAATGTGTGGCGCCAATAGCCCGCCGGTACCCCCGGGCATGGTCCTTTCCGACATAACCGACTAGGTTGCTCTTTCCAAAGAACCTGAGCTGGCTTATGCTCCTGCGCAATCCCAGCTCCCGAGGAAGAGCCTATGAATCGAACTATGCGCCTGATTTTTCTTACAGTTACGATGAGCCTGACGCTTCCGGTCAGGAACGCTGATTCGGATCCCGGAACCGAGCCAGCCACGGCCTCGGAAGAGGCCGCCGTGAAAGCGCTGCTGACGCGCCAGCAAACTTCCTGGAATCAAGGAGATGTGGAGACTTTCATGCAGGGTTACTGGAATTCCCCGGAACTTACCTTCGCCGGCGCGAGCGGTATCACGCGTGGCTACGCTCCGGTCTTGGCTCATTACAAGCAAGGCTACCCAGATCACGCCACTATGGGCCATCTGGAGTTCTCAGATCTTGAGGTTCATTCGCTTGGCGGCAATGCCGCGCTGGTCCTCGGCAAATGGCAGCTCACGCGGGACGCTGGGAAC
>Ga0210401_10006332_pt1 | contig 12042 bp, 10 predicted proteins | sample IncBWH32MmetaG_FD_150866 | JGI IMG/M metagenome (GOLD analysis project Ga0210401, IMG submission 150866) | Forest soil microbial communities from Barre Woods Harvard Forest LTER site, Petersham, Massachusetts, United States - Inc-BW-H-32-M | ecosystem: Environmental > Terrestrial > Soil >... | reverse complement strand
ACCGTGGTGTAGGCCGCTAGTTCGCTTACATTCAGCTTCTCATTGCGAGGATACTCGCCGTGACTGACAAGCTTGCGGGCCGCGTCGGGGTCGGTCTGATATGTGTCGCGGTAATACTGGAAGCTATCCAGCAAAGTCCTGCTCTCGGTGGCTGAAGGACCGCGCGCTGTGGCTCTGTGGAAGGCGAATGCGATGCGCTCGGAAGGCGTCGTTCCGCCCTCGGTCATCATATGCTCCGCCAGCACGCGGGCGGCCTCAAGATACGTGACATCGTTCATCAGATCGAGCGCCTGTAAGGGTGTGTTGGTGCGGCTTTCGCGCACCACGCAAACCTCGCGACCAGCGGCGTCGAAAGTCATCATCGTGGGCGGCGGAGAGGTTCGTTTCCAGAAAGTGTACAGGCTGCGGCGGTAGAGGCTTTCGTCATGATCCTGCGGGTAATTCTGCCCATTGATCTCTGTCCACAATCCAGCGGGCTGGTAGGGCTTTACCGATGGCCCTCCGATTTTCTCCACCAGCAGACCAGAAATGGCCAGCGCCTGGTCCCGAATGATTTCCGGAGGGAGACGAAAGCGCGGTCCACGAGCCAGGAGGCGATTCTCTGGGTCTCTCTGCAGGAGCTCGGGCGTGGTCTTCGATGACTGCCGGTAGGTTGCACTGGTGACAATCAGCTTCTGCATGGCCTTTACATCCCAGCCGGTGCGGATAAACTCGGTAGCCAGCCAATCGAGCAGCTCTGGATGCGACGGCCATTCGCCCTGCGAGCCGAAATCCTCCACGGTCTTCACCAACCCGGTTCCAAAATACATCTGCCAGAAGCGATTCATTACCACCCGCGCCGGCAACGGGTTGACCGGATCTACAAGCCATTTGGCGAAGCCCAGCCGGTTATTGGACGCGCCTTCGGGCAGTGCGGGTAGTGCATCCGGAACGCCCGGCTGTACTTTTTCGCCCGGACGGTCGTAGGCACCGCGGATGAGCAGGTGCGTCTCGCGTAGCGTGGGCATCTCCTGCATCACCATTACGGTGGGCAAACTATCCTCGAAGTTCTCTTTTTGTTTGCGCAGGTCCACGAGCTCGCGCCAAGCTCGGCGAATTGGATCGGGAGCCTGGTTCTCGAGGAAATACCAATTGATCTTGTCGCGTTGGGCTGGCATGCGCTTGGCCGGGGCGATCACCGCAATTTCGGTGATCGAGGGAGCGACGGCCACGACAGAGGCCTCTTCAGGCTTCAGCGCCACATCGTAAATTCGGACATCGCGAATTACACCGTTGAAGCGATTGTCCGGCCCACCGCCACCGCCGATGCGAAGGGGATCTTTGGAAGCGAAGTCCTGGTTCAGCTCATCCAGAAGAATTTTCAATTTCTGCGGCTTGCCATCCACGTACATGTGGACGCCGTCGGCCACGCGCGAGCCGTCATAGGTCACCAGCACGTGGTGGAGTTGGTTCAGGGGCAGAGAATCTTCGGTTTCCACCCGGAGAGCATCATCGAGCCAGCGCTGCACAAGGTTGAGCTGCAGCTTGCCATCTTTGAGGTAAAGGCCCCAACCGTGGCCCTCGGAGATGTCAACTGTTCGAGTCACGATGCCGCCAGTAGGCGCGGCCGGATCGATCCAAGCGGCAATGCTGAACTTGTCAAGAAAACCGAATTTGCCCTGGTCGCCTTGCTCGGCGGCGCGCTTGCCGTCGAAATGAGAATCAGCGTCACTGCCCAAGGGAAACTGTGACGTTATCCCGCGGTCGACGGACCACAAAATGGGCTTGGAGCGATCAAGTGATTTCTCCCAACTTCTCTGGACGCGTTCAGTGTCGGTAGCGAGCGCGACGAAAGTTTTCTCGGCGGCTGACAACTTATATTCGAGCTCAGAAAGTTGCGCTTGCTGCTCGTGGGTCGGCGCCTTGATCATGGGGGCAGAGTTGCCGTACTTATTGGCCTTGCCCTTTTCCGGGATGTTATTGAAATAAGCGAAGAACTGGTAGAACTCTTTCTGCGTGATCGGATCGTACTTATGATTGTGGCAGCGCGCACAGCCCACCGTGAGGCCGAGCCAGACGGCTGATGTCGTTTCCACGCGGTCCACAACATATTCAACGGCGTACTCTTCGGCAATGATGCCGCCTTCGCCGTTCCCGCGGTGGTTGCGATTAAAGCCGCTGGCGATTTTTTGATCGAGGGTCGCGCTGGGCAGCATGTCGCCCGCAATTTGCTCGAGGGTGAACTCGTCGAACGGCATATTGCGGTTAAAGGCGTCGATCACCCAGTCGCGCCAGCGCCACATGTAGCGCTCGGCATCGGTCTGGTAGCCGTTGGTGTCGGCATAGCGGGCTGCGGCCAGCCACGGCGCCGCCATGCGCTCGCCATAGCGCGGTGAGGCAAGCAGGCGGTCCACGACCTTTTCGTACGCGTTGGGAGACTGGTCGTCTAGAAAGGCATCCACTTCCGCCGGGGTGGGCGGAAGGCCAGTCAGGTCGAGCGACACACGGCGGATCAGGGCCTCTTTGCCGGCCTCGGCGGATGGTTTCAGACCTTCACGTTCCAGACGGTTGAGTACGAACCAGTCGATGCCATTCTTCGGCCAGGCTTTGTTGTCGACACTTGGAAACGCCGGTCGCTTGGGTGGGATAAGCGACCAATGCTTCTCCCATTTCGCGCCCTGCTCGATCCAGCGGCGAATCAGGCCAATCTCGTTCTCATTGAGCGGTAGACCACCCAGCGGCATACGGACAGCCGGGTTATTCGCGCTGAGCCTCTGGAGAATGGTGCTATGGGCGAGATCCCCGGGGACAACAGCGAAGTGCGCGCCGCCCAGATCCTGCTTGGCCCCGGCCTCGGTGTCGAAGCGCAGTTTGGTCTTGCGATTCGCTTGGTCCGGGCCGTGGCAAGCATAGCAGCGGTCCGAGAAGATCGGACGGATATCGCGATTAAAGTCGACTTCCTGGGCGTAGCAAAGCGCCGAGCCAGCGGCGAGAAAGCTGACAATGAAGGCCGGCGCTGCTCTCCACGAATAGGCGGCCATCGGATTCATATTATAGTACGCGCCACCGGCATCGTGAACCCGCGTAGCGCCATGGCAACGCCAGACGGGACGCCGCTCCGATCATATTGCCTTGGTCGGGCTGCCTTACGAGTAGTGCAGCAATGCCGGGAAGCTGAGGCGGAAGCGCGGAAGCAGTTGGCGCGGAGCCAGACCCACGGAAGCGGGAGGCCGCCTTTAGGGACTAAGCCGTCGAGCGGTGCGCCATCCACTAGTTCCATGACAATGAAGTCAGCGCCGTCAGACGAATCGATTTCATGACTGGTAGGACTCCAACAAGTTTGCGCCACAACAGGATTACTAGACAGGCTTTTCCGTTGAACAACGGGGCGAGACTTTTCGAACCAGAATGGCTGGCTCCCCGGATTACATTTCGAACCGCGATTAACAGCCTTCGCGTTCCAAATCATATCCTGCCTACCTCTGTTCGACGATTTTTGGTAACCTTTCACATGCTACGTAGGCGTTCGACCCGATGCTTCACGGTCCCGGTGCTTCGGCGAGCGTCATTCATCACTCTGTTGAATGGCGCGAACCTGCTCCACCTATTAGCGAAGTCCCGCAGGCTTGAATAGGAAACCGTGTTTCCTCCCGGCCCAACTGTAAATTCGCGACCCTCATTGAGAATGACGCAATGTGTACCGCCGGACATCTAGGCTCTTCAACCGCTATAGAATCTTTTTATGAGAACACTCAAGAGATTCTTTATTGCGCTCATCGGGGTTGTCGGCCTTCTTTCAGCCCAGAGCCCGGCCGATCAGGCATCCGCCACGATAGCCGGCAAATCCATCACTATTAAGTACTCCTCGCCTTCGGTGCGTGGCCGCCAGATCTTTGGAGATGGCGGCGTGGTGTCGAGGGATTCGACCTATCCTGTATGGCGTGCCGGCGCTAATGCCGCCACCATCCTCCAAACCGGAGCCGATCTCGACATCGCCGGACTCAATGTGCCGGCCGGCACCTATACGCTTTACGTCCTGGTGAAGGACCCTGAAAAATGGAAGCTCATCATCAATAAACAGACCGGTCAGAACGGCGACTCCTACGATCCGAGCATGGATCTGGGGCGCATCGACATGAAAATGGAGAAACCGCCAGTAGCCGTCGAAAAGCTGAAGTATACAATCACCACCAGCGGCAACACAGGCAAACTCCAGCTGGAATGGGAGAACCACATCGCTTCGGTTTCGATCCGGGCCAAGTAGCATTCTGTCGCGATTGCGTCGATGAGGCGAATGCCGGATACCTTAAGGGCAAATTGGGGGGGGGTTTTTTTTAGTGGGGCGACAAAATCACGTTCCGCAGCGTTGCCGGTGGACACGATCTTCGGAGAGGTCCCAGGAAGATAGATAGACCATTCGGTTCTCCTGTAACCGCGGCTCAACGATTGGCAATAAAATGAAACCCATGAGAAACACCTTCGCCAGCCTCATCTTCGTAGGCGTGTTCGCCTGCTCCACAGTTGCGCAACCGGTGGTGACGACAGTGGTGAACAGGGCGTCCTACAGCGCGGTCCTCTCGCCGAACAGCTGGGTGGTTATTGCCGGCTACAATTTCGCGGCTACTTCCTTGTCGGCCCCGGCCGGTTCGGCGCCTGCCACGCTGGGTGGAGTGTCGGTCACTGTTGCGGGCCTGCCGGCTCCTTTAGTTTACGTTTCCCCGGATCAGATCGACGCGCTGATCCCTGCTCAGACAGCGATCCCTCAGAACACTGTGGTGCCGCTAGTTGTCACCTCGGCCGCTGGCAAGGTCACTTACAACGTCCGGCTCACACGCAACGCCCCAGCGCTTTTCATCAGTCCGGACACTGGCCAGGCCCTGGTATTCGATGCCAACTTCCAGCCGCTTGACATGATCGAGCCGCAGGACACCGTCATTCTCTATGCAACAGGACTCGGGCCGACCGATAGTTCCGGCCGCGTGGTGGACCCTGTCGAGGTATATATTGGCGACCAAAAAGCACAGGTGCCGTACGCCGGTCTCGCCCCGGGATTGCCGGGCATTTACCAATTGAACGCGCTTGTGCCGCCTCTGGCAACCGACCGGATCTATGTTCGCAGCGGGGGCTGGCAGAGCAACATTGTGCACATCGGCATCCCAAGTGGGACGAATACGGCAAACGTCCAGGGCACTATCGGTGGGCTGTATCCTTCGAGCGATCCCGGCTACCCCACGACACCGCAAAGGCCATGCGTGGGTGACAACGACCCAGGTCCCTGCGGCCCGACGAATGTATTCGACGGTCTCTCTATAATGCTGCACGCCGGAGTTTTCACGGTGAGCTTTGACATTGTTCCCGGCGCTGGTCCTTTTTCGGTCGCGGCGGTGGGGGAGGCCGGCGGCTCTATCATCTCGATTGACCCGGCAGCCGGTACGTACACGGCCTCAGTCACTACGCTGACGCCGGCCGAAAGGGCTGGAGACTACTCCAGCACGATAATGCCTTTGTGGGATTACAGCAGTTGCGACTGGAAGAGCGCGATGTGTCAGCCGTTTCCCGCGAACATTGTTCCCGTTAGCAGGATCGACCCTTACTGGGCGAGAGCGACAGGAATGCTTCCCGCGCCTAACACGACTGCGGCGGCAAGCTCCAACGTGTTCTTGCAAGCTTCGGGCAGCCTCAGCGGGTCTCGGTTTGCCGTCGACGCTCAGAACAACAGCTCTCTCTCTTTATTCGGCGGGATTATTCAGGTCCCCTACGGCCCGTTTGACGCGGGCGTCTCCACGTTCAGTCTATACGTCGATGGCCGACTGATCGCTTCGAAGGGTTTGCCCTATTTGCTATCTCAGCGAGCGCCGGTAAACTTCGGACCCGGAAGTTTCTTCTAAGCATGTGCCGTTCTAGGCCTTGTGCGTGATAAGCGCTCGCCTGATTTTGTCGGTCCAAAATGTATGGTCGTATAAACCCCAAGTGCGGTGGCCCAAAAGAGGAACAGGCGGATTATAAGCAGTCTCGCCGAATTCGTTGCAGAATCGGAGCATATCGTTGTACCCAGCGCCAAATGGTCGAGTGGTCGAGCGAAAGCCCGCGCTGGGCCATCATCTCCTCCAGGTCTCGGTAGCTGAGTGAATAGCGTAGATACCAACGCACGCACAGAATGATGATTTCGTCCTCGAATTGTCGCCCGCGAAACAGCGCCTGCCGGTTCTTCCGCATTCGTTTCAAGCTACCAGACCAGCATCGGTAGATTTGCAACAGATCCTTGCCAAGAGCACGGCCTGACCCGGTGAGCTAGTGCGTTGCCTTTCTCCTGAAACAAAGATCAATGAGACGTATCTACCAATACAGCGATCGGTTAATACAGCGATCGGTCATTCGCATTGTATGGTGCGGCTATCGACCGAACACAACGCTGTCGGAGCGCGCAAGAGTCGGTTGTGTCTTCAAGTGGCTCAGGCCTCGGTTCCTGGCGCTTGGCCCTTCTCGACTTAAACCTAGAATAAGACCCATCGAAACGGAGCAGTCAAATGAAGAAGCTACTTGTGTCAATCTTCGCGACCGTACTCTTGACTCTCACATTCGTGTCAAGTGCGGGCGCGCAAAACTTACTCCCTATACAGATCTCAATAACGCAGCAGGTCTTATCCAGTCCTGATCCACCACCCCCCACCTCGGATCCGATCAACGTTGTGCCGTTCGCATTTGACCCATTTGGCACGGACCTTGTCGACGCAGGCTGGGAAAACGGTATCGGTTGCCCAACGAACGCGACCACCAGTAATGGCTCGACTTCCACCTCATTCACTGATCCTGCGTGTCCCACGGGCGATCCCAAAGACAAGCAGAATCAGGGTTTGCTACTCGTGAAGACAGGTCCTACAGCGAATTTCGCTGCTGCTGGGGCGAGATTGTTGGGCCCAGGCGTCAAAGGGATCGTGCTCACCGAGCTTGGTTATGACTTGCGGAAACCTGTGTCCCCCGTGGATCCCAGGGGCTCGCACTGCGGAGCTGGCGCGCCACGTTTCAACGTAGTGACAAGCGATGGAACGCTACACTTCGTCGGATGTAACTCTCCGCCCGCCATGCTTATGGGCAGCTCTACTGGCTGGATCAGGCTCCGCTGGGGTGCGACTGAGCTTGCGGCGGCATTCCCACCTATTGTGCCGGGCTCTATAGTATCCTCCATCACAATTATTTTCGATGAAGGGCAGGACGTGTCTGGCGGGCCTGATAGCTTTGGCCTTGCTGTTCTCGATAACGTCGACGTAAACGGCACGCTCGCCGGAAGGGGACCCGGAAGCTAGAGGCCACGATTTGCACAACTGAAGCCTCCCGCCACAGCAGATCGGTTTACCCTGAAGTGCGGGCGGAATTTTAACTGTCGCTGAAGGACCTGCCCGTCATACAAGCCCGAGGAAGAATGGCTGGCTTTAAAGCTTCACTGCAACAGAAGTATGGCCCCTGTAGGTCGCCACGATTTCATGCATCCCCCATGCAGCTTTTGCCAAAGAATGTCGATAGTGCAGACCGCCGAGGCGAGGCGTCGATTTGAGCCACTCGCCACCGTTCCGGCGGACCGTCGGTCGCTTCGCAGGGGTATCCTTATTTAATCCGTCGTGAAGTACGATTCCTGATGATAATAGCGGAGGTAATCTTGTGCCAATCGTCGCAGGTGGCTTTCGTTGATCACGATCACATGGTCGAATACTTCGTTGCGGATGCTTCGAACCCAGCGTTCGGCGACTCCGTTTTGTCACGGGCTCCGGTAGCTCGCCCGCACGGGAGAAATTCCGCAGGAGTCCAGGAAATTGAGCACTTTGGGACGAGCCACATAGCCTGCCAGCGGTAATTTCGAATCGACGTGCGGTGTTGATTTCGTATCTGATCGCCATGGCTGGCGTCCTGCTCGGAATGTGGGCGCTCTCGGCGGGCCGTGGCCCGCCACCGCGAGTAACGATCTCGACCACCGCATCATGCTGGTGTTGGCGGGCACGACCCTTGTTGTCCTAGCGTTTGGTCGGTCTCGATTGATTCGCAGATCGTGAACCATCCAGTCTGGTCGTGCTTGCGAAGTCATTGTCGTCTCTTAGCACATAGTTTGCATGATTCACGACGCGTGCAAGCACGGAGTGATCTCCTCGGATCACAGGCAGTCGCGAGCGGGCTGTCCAAGCGCGGCAGCGTCCCGCAATCCACACCTGCTTAACCGTTACAACGTGCAATGTTCATATCTTCCAGAGTCAAAGATAGTCGAGACGATATGTAACGTTGAAAATCCGAAACGCGATAGACAGGAGGTTTGCACATATGAAAAGCTTAAGCGCTGCGGTTTTGGTACTTTCATTCGCGCTGGCTCTCTCCGTGGGTGCCCAAGCCCAACCGAAGGAGCACAGCATGACGGGATGTTTACAAAAAGGTGCTGAACCCGACACGTACATGGTTACCGATGTCGAAGGGCAAGGACCCAAGACGATCGGCATAGTGTCGTCTACGGCGAAGCTTGCGCCTCACGTGGGCCACAAAATCGAAGTGACCGGCACGGCTGTTCCTGCGAAGGAAGCAGAAGCGGATAAGAACGTACCGAAGGCCCCTCATTATATGAAATTGACTGCGATCAAGATGGTCTCAACGACCTGCCCATAATGGATCGGTGTTGATCGGTCGCCACAACCCAGCATCTTCTCGCGCCGCTTTACGCGCTACGGGTTCGGGCTTTCTGTTCTGCCTTTGAAGGTAGGGAGCCTGGCGCGGCGTAGCAATCTAAAGCAAGACCCGGCGTGCTACCCGAACGCCAGAACGGAACGGTGCGAATTCTATTGAAGACTGCGCACGTTCCTGAAAAGCTACAACGCGCCATGCGATCTGCCAGTCGTACCTGTCCCTGACTCGTTCAAATCTACATCTTCGCGGCCAGCACTCTTGCGCTCGGTCCAGTATGGCGACTGACCGTAGAAGCTATGTACATCCTCTCCCCACAGAGTGTCCGTCATATCCGGCCAGTTGTCCTTATAAAACCCCGGAGCATTCTCTAACTTGGCTTTATCCGCATCAAGCACAAAGCATTTCCGATCTTCGTCGAGTGTCAGAGCATCCCACGGAACCGCGAATAACTTGTCGCCCATGCCCAAGAAGCCACCAAACGATAGCACCGCGTATGCCACACGCCCTGATGGAATGTCGATCATTAGTTCTTTGATCTTGCCCAGGTCTTCATCGGCCCGATTCTTCACCGAGTCGCTACTTAGGGTGCTGGCTGACAGTACGCGACGATAGCGTTTGTCCGGATCTGTCTTGATAACCTTTGCCATAGATTGTCCTCTTCCAAGTTGACTCCCAGGCGGTCGAAATTGTGTCATAACACACGACAACGATCCAGGAACGAGCTTCGGACTGCCCCCGGGAGATTTGAAATCTTTCCGTGATCGATATCGAGTCGTTGCGCGGGCCGGATGTCGTCGAACTGTGCCTGATCGCGTTGTTCGTCATCGTGGTTTCGATCGATGGGTTCGTGGGAATGTCATTCGACGATCGAAGGAAGCTCGATCAGGAAATACGCCGACCACGCACGTCGGCGAGAGTTGCTTCGAGGTTAGATAACTCTGCTTCGTGTACATGGCCCGTGAGCCTGTGAAGTACTATTCTTGGCCTGCCCCTTAACGATTTCCGTTCGCCGCGCCGATTATAAAGACAGGCGTATGGTATCCGTTGGGCACCCAAATCGCTTGTCACATGCGTTGAAGCTGGTGAGTGAACTTCCGCCGCTATCGCCGATGGTGCGCCACTTGCTCGCCACGCTCTACTCGCAGACCGACGACATCTCTCTGTCGCAAGTAGCAGTTTGGATCGAGAAGGACACGCTCACTGCCGGAAGGATCTTAGCGCTCGCGAACTCTGCATACTACGCTCGCACCGAGCCGATCGTGTCGATCCATCACGCGGTCTCTCGACTCGGGCTGAATGCCATTCGCAAGCTCGTGGCGAGTATGGCTATGTCTCGGTATTGGAACAGAATTCCTACACCCGCCGAATGGTCTACGTCTCGATTTAATGCTCATTCGATTGGTGTTGCGGTTCTATCGGACATGATCGCCTGTGCGGTAAGCCCCGACAAGGCGCAGACAGCCTTCTTGGCTGGACTTTTTCATGATATCGGTCACGTCGGTGTTGCATTGCTCTTGCGTGATAATGCAGATGCCGTGAAGAAACTGATCGCCGCAAAGCATATTCACGCGGAGCAGTTGGAGTCAGAATTACTCGGCTTCTCTCATTCAGAACTCTCAGCCGCAACGGTTCGATCCTGGAATTTACCCGCAGTGATCGAGGACGCTGTCCGATTTCACGCGGCAGAAATCGACTGCGACCGGATCAAGGCGGGGGATGTAGCGCTCGGTGATATCGTACATCTGGCCGACAGCTACGTGGATTACGAGGGACTTTCACTCAGCGGTCGGAAAGAAAAAGGGGACACGCTTTCCATCTTCGATCAGCTTGGCCTAACCACTGAAGCAAACATCTTCGCTCGGTTCCATAACGAATTGGATACTCTGCTGAGCGTTATCTGATTCCGGTCCATCCAACTTGGGCACAGGCATGATCGAAATTTCCTGCGGGGCACCTGCGTTTCGCTGTGTTTGAGCGGGATCTGGTGGCGCGGTCGAGTCTGGTACGGGATCGAAGTGTTTGGTAATCGAAACGTTCATCGTTGTATCCGTTCCCGTGGTGCCACAATGCGCGTAACACTCAAAGCGATTGACGACGAACTGCATCGCCTGGCTTCTGCTTTGATGCCCAACGGGCGAACACATATCTGTGAAGGTCGCTCGAGCCGAATCAACCCGTGGTCCGAGTACCGAATAAGAATGTGCTAGCGTTAGGGGAAAGGGAATTCACCATAAGGAGTTCGAACATGGCTACTCAAGCCACTCAGCCATTGACAACTAAGGAAATTGCTGACACCCTCACCAAACTCTGCTCGGTTGGCAAATTCGACGAGGCAATGAACAAGCTTTACTCAAACAATATCGTCAGCATGGAAGCCGGCGCACCTCCCGGAGAATCGCGCGAAGCCAAGGGAATCGACGCCGTCCGGAAAAAAGCCGAATGGTGGACCGCCAATCATGAGGTGCACTCTGCGAAGGTGGAAGGACCGCTGGTGGCGGGCGCGCACTTCGCTGTGACCTACAAGTTGGACGTCACCTTCAAGCCACAAAATCGGCGTTTCACCATGGAAGAAGTGGCTGTCTACAAAGTCGCCGATGGCAAGATCGTCTACGAAGAGTTCTTCTATAACATGTAGAGCCGAAATAGGCTAGTTCGCGATCCCATTGTGTAGAACTAGCCTTCACATCGTGCCGAGTATGTGAAGTTGCAAAGTTCGGTCGCGGACGGCTCATTCCGACATCGCCGCTATTTCAGACGATTTTTGAATCTACCAAGCTTTACGTTGAACAAAGAGGGAGAGACATTTCGAACCAGAACATCTGCCTCCCCGGAAACCATGGTTTCCAACTACCTCTCCACCAAGAATCCCGTCTTCATGCACTTTAGATTGGTGGATCGCACGTCACAGCATGTTGGCGCAACCAGACCTCAAGTTCCTTGAACCGTAGTGTCCCGGTCTCGTGCAGGCCAACCAGGAAGGAGAAGCCCTCGAGGTCATCGAACTCCAGCCGATATCCGTTCACTCTCAGAAATGCTGCCGTCACTGTCACCGCGACGCGTTTGGTGCCATCCACGAACGGATGATTCTGCGAAAGACTCTCCCAAAGTGCAGCCGCTTCCTGAATGAGGTCGTCGTAATAACCACCCTGCGGTCTCGCCAAAGCAGACTCCAGGGGCTCCGCGATCCCGGACGCCAAGTGAACCTCCGAATCTGGCGATCAATCGGGCGTGGACAGCGATCACCTCGTCAACGGTCGGGTAGGAGGTCACTGAGCCAGACGGCGGAGCAGTTCTGGGTGCTGGTCGACGAACTCATCAACCGCCGCGAGAAACGGTGATGACGTAGACAATCCCCTTCGCTTTAGCAACTCGATGAACTGCTTAACGGACTCCTGTTCATCG
>Ga0210401_10006330_pt1 | contig 12047 bp, 12 predicted proteins | sample IncBWH32MmetaG_FD_150866 | JGI IMG/M metagenome (GOLD analysis project Ga0210401, IMG submission 150866) | Forest soil microbial communities from Barre Woods Harvard Forest LTER site, Petersham, Massachusetts, United States - Inc-BW-H-32-M | ecosystem: Environmental > Terrestrial > Soil >... | reverse complement strand
GACGATGTCGCGCAGATATGGGCCGACAAAAGTCTGCCAGATATTGGTGACGACGGCCGGCACGATGACGATCGCGAGCGCCTGCGCCGGCGGCATCGTTACCGCAAGTAGTCCCATCGACACCGTCGGTAGCCCAAGCCCGATCACGCCCTTGACGAAACCCGCGAGCAGGAAGGCGGCCGCGATGAAAATGAGAAAGTGTTCCGGCATCACGCGACATTGACTGATCCGCCCAACCGGCACAATCTGGAGGTTACGGAGCCAGCCTTCGTATGAAGCGAAGGCAGTTAGCCGTCATTGCGAGCGAAGCGAAGCAATCCATCGGGCAACAAAGAAAGTGTGGATTGCTTCGTCGCGGAGCCTGTCATCTCTGCGCGAGCGCTATTGCGCTCGTCGGGGGCGTGCATTGGCGCGACCCGTTGGCTCCTCGCAATGACGGCTTTTACCAGGGTCACGCCCGAGGGAAATAGGCATGCGGTTCGATCTGGTCGACCTACAATTGTTCATCGCGGTGGCGGATAGCCGCAGCATCACGCGCGGCGCCGACCGCGCCCATCTGGCACTCGCCTCCGCCAGCGCCCGGATCAAGGGCTTCGAGGAAGCGCTCGGCGTCTTGCTTCTGAAGCGCGGCCGCCGCGGCGTCGAACTCACCGCGGCGGGCGAAAGCCTGCTCGACCACGCCCGTGTCGTCATGCACAATGTGGAGGCGATGCGAGGCGACCTCGCCGGCTTCGCCAGCGGGGTCAGGGCCAGCGTGCTGCTGCTCGCCAATACGTCGGGGCTGTCGGAGCATTTGCCGAAGGCGCTGGCTGCCTTCTTGCGCGAGCACCCCGAGATCAATGTCGATGTCGAGGAACGCGAAAGCGTCGACATCGCCAATGCGATCGCGGTCGGCGCGGCCGATCTCGGCTTTGCCGCCGAGCATGCGTTGCCCGACAATGTCGAGCGGTTCCTGTTCAGCGAGGACCGCCTGATGCTGGTGACCGGAAGGCGCGGTCCACTCAGTGGCCGCCGCCAGATCGACTTTGTTGAGGTGGCTGAATTCGACTTCGTCGGGCTGACGACCTCGACCGCGCTGCAGATGCATATTTCCAAACATGCAGCCCGGCTCGGGATGCGCCTGCGTTTCCGCGCGCGATTGCGGGATTTCGACGCGATCTGCCAGATGGTGGCGGCCGATGTCGGCATCGCCGTGGTGCCGGAAGCGGCCGCCAGGCGTTGCGCCCGATCGATGCCCATCGCGACGGTCCGGATCCGCGATTCCTGGGCCAACCGCAAGCTTGTCATCTGCGCCCGCAGTTTCAAGACGCTGCCGCGGCCGGCGAAACAACTGGTTGAATATTTGCGGAAAGCCGAACGGTGAGCGGTTTTCCGGGGCGAAGGTTAGGATTTAAGCCTTCGTCTGGAGCGAAGACAGGCTTCGTCAATCCCGGCTTGTCTCCGCCAGTGCGCCCCGGAATGATCTTCGCGGCGAGGAAATCGCAAGGGGAGACCGATATGCCCGATGTTCTGGCCGAGGTGAGGAGGGGATGGGTTGCAAGCCGGGGTGTCCAATTTCTCGGCGCCATTCACGCTGCCATCGTCGAGACGCTCCATACCCCTGAAGACGACAAAGTCTTGCGGCTGGTCGAGCATCCGCCGGAGCATTTCGCAATCCCTGGATCGGCCGGCGAGCGCTATACCCATATCGAGATTATGCCGGCCGGACGCTGGTGGCAAAACGCGCACTCTACAAAGCGATCGTCAGAAATCTCGAGCCGTTCGGCGTGCCGGCAAAGGACGTGAAGATCATCCTGATCGAGGTAGCCGCCGAAAGCGTCGGGATGCGCGGCGGGATTGCCGCGTGCGACCTCGATATCGGCTACGAGATAAGGGTGTAGCGCTCAGCCGGTGTCACTTCGTGGTCTCGACGCCGGCGTTCCTGATGACGTCAGCCCACTTCCTGGTCTCGGCGTCGATAAACTCTCGAAACTGCTCCGGCGTGTCGCCGGCCACCGTGAGGCCCTGATCGGCGAGCTTTTGCTTCACGCCCGCGTCGGCCATCGCCACGTTGGCGAGACGGTTCAAGGTGGCCACGATTTTCTCCGGCGTTCCCGCCGGCGCGATCATGCCGTACCAGTTTTCGATCAGGAGATCGGGCATGCCGACTTCCGCTGTGGTCGGCACGTCAGGCGCGGTCGGCGCGCGCTGCGGCGCGCCAAGTGCTATTCCGCGCAAGGTGCCGGCCTTGATGTGCGGCAGGATCACCGGCAAATCGAGAAAGGTCATCTGCACCTGCTGGCCGACCAGGTCGTTGATGGCCGGTGCGGCGCCGCGATAAGGCACGTGAACGATGTCGATCTTCGCGGTCAGTTTGAACAGCTCGCCCGCCAGATGCGGCAGGCCGCCCACACCGGCGGAGGCAAAATTGAGCTTTCCGGGTTGTGCTTTCGCCAGCGCGACCAGCTCATCCATGTTGTTGGCGGGAACGTTGCCCGCCACCACCAGCATCTCCGGCACGGTCACGACCAGCGTGATCGGCGCGAAATCTTTCTGCACGTCATAGGCGACTTTTTCCATGGTCGGGCTGATGGCGAGTGCACTCGCGCTCACGATGCCGATAGTGTAGCCGTCGGGATTCGATTTCGCGACCGCGTCGGTGCCGAGCACGCCTGCCTGTCCGCCGCGGTTGTCGATCACGACCGGCTGCCGGGTCAGTTCCGACATGCGCTGGCCGATCACGCGCGCGATGATGTCGTTCGGGCCGCCGGGCGGGAACGGCACGATCAGCTTGATCGGTTTGGTCGGGAAATCCTGTGCCATCGCCGCAACCGGCAGCAGCCATAACAACAGTCCTGTGACTATCGTCCGCAAAATGTTCAAGCAAGCCTCCCTGCTCGGCGGACTTTTCTTGGCGCGCAGGAGCCTTTGGCCTGCACCGAGCGTCCGTCGTGTCTTTCGTCCCGGCGAAGACAAGTATGCCGCCTGGCAAGACTCGATGCCAGAGCGGGCCGTCGCGCAACTCCGCTAGCCGAGCTTTCCGAGCAGGATACCGCGCGACGTTTCGCTGAAGCGGGTGCGGTGCGAAACGATTCCGAGGGACGAATTTGTCGCACCCAAGTGTCGGCCACTTCACATTCGCGCGACGAATTCGAGCCTATCAGGTTAACAAAGGCCTTTTCCGTCAACGAAAGATTGGAGCGCATCATGTTCGAAACAGATCGCCGCATCTTCCTGCAGTCGTTCGCGATTGGCGCCGGCACCTTGGCCGCCTCGCAAACCTTCGCCGCTGCGCCCGACGGACATGCCGCGGGCTATGATGTTTCCGCGGCGTCGGATTACTTGAAAACAATTCCGCGAAAGTCGGGCGATCCCGTCGTTTTTACGACTTCGCTCGACAAGGGACCGATCAAGGCCACCTCCGGCGGCTGGGCCCGCGAAGTCACCGCGCGCGGGCTGCCGATCGCGACCGACATTGCCGGCGCGCATCTGTTCTTGAACGCCGGCGGCGCTCGCGAGATGCATTGGCACAATTCCGCCGAATGGGCCTATGTCGTCGACGGGCATTGCCAGGTGACGGTGGTCGACGCCGAAGGCCAGGCCGAGGTCGTCAATCTCGGCCCCGGCGATCTCTGGTATTTCCCGAAGGGTCACGGCCACGCGATCCAGACGCTCGGTCCGACGCCCTGTCACGCCATCCTTGCTTTCGACGACGGGCTCTACTCGGAGCATGGCACGTTCGGTATCAGCGACTGGATGAGCCGCTACGATGCGCCGGTGCTTTCGCAAGCCCTCGGCGTTGCGCCGGAGGCCTTCGTCCAGATCCCCAAGGCCGAGACGTATATCATGCAAGGCGAAGTACTGCCTTTGGATGGTCCGCAGGCCCGCGCGGCCCGGGGATTGGATCGCGAGCGAACGCATCGCTATCCCCTGATGGCGCAAAAGCCGAGAGTCAGCACGCCCGGAGGCACCCTTCACGTGGCATCCGCCAAGGAATTCCCGATCTCAACGACGTTGACGGGGATGGTCCTGAAACTGAAGCGTGGCGCGATGCATGAACCTCATTGGCATAGCGATGCCAACGAGTGGCACTATGTGCTGAAGGGAAGAACGCGGGTCACGCTTTTCGCGACTGACAAGCGCGTCGCTGTTGCCGACCTTTCACCAGGCCAATGCGCTTACATACCGCGCAATTGCGCACACTCGATCCAGAACGTCGGGCCGGAAGATGCCGAGATCGTTGGCGTGCTCGACAACGCCAGCTACCACGAAAACAGCCTGTCGGACTGGCTGGCGAAGGCGCCCCGACATCTGCTGGCGAATAATTTCGGCATCGCGGAAAAGGATGTCGCCAACTTCGGCAGGAAACGCATGGTGATTGTCCCTACCCCGACTTAATATTGATCCACCGGCCGAGGGTCGCTTGAGGGCCAAAAGCCGCAATTGCCAAGCACGGACGAATTTCGCACTGGAGGAATTTTCGATGACCGCAATTTTTCGTACCTTTGCCTTTTCGGCAGCGCTGCTTCTGGGCACAATCTCCGCCACCTGGGCCCAGGAGCAGACCATCGATATGACGGTCGGTTTCAAATCGTCGCTGGTGCTCGACAAGACCTTTGAAACCGTGTTGATCGGCGATTCAAGTGTCGTCGACGTTCATACGCCCGACAATCACTTGGTCATTTTCGAGCCACTGGCTCCGGGAGCCACCAACCTCGTTTTCCTGGACGACCAAAATATCGTCATCGCCAATATCGCGATCCTGGTTCGTCAATCGGCCGTCAACCTGGTTGGTAAAGTTCGGTGAGCTGGCGGATTTTCGACGCGAGCTTGCCGATGTGCCCAGAGGCCGCGCATTGCGGCGAAGAATTTTCTCCGCCGTCAAACCTTGAAGATTCTGTTGCCATTTATTGTACAGGGCGAGTTCGACGTAGATCGTTTGCCGCACGTTGTTCTGTGTCCGGGAACAATGCTGCAATCTGCGCTGGGCTTCACCCCACCTAAGGCGACCGCAGCGAATCTCCCTGTCCGTCAAGTGCTGGTATTGCGCACACGCCGCCAGAGAAGAGCCGAGGCGACACCAATGACAACAAGCGCCGAGGCATGTCCCGCGAGCGGGGTTGCGCCTCCAAGCACGCAATACAAGGCCGCGGCATCGAACACCGGCAAGGCGATCGCCGCGGTCGTTAAAACAGCCAGCGGCTGCCATTGCCGGCGAAGCAGGAAGACGAGGCCGACAGCCACGATGGCGAGGTTGCGCGCCAGATAGACGCGATAATAAAGCGTGCCGTCGACATCGACAGTGGGTAAGCCGAAAAAGCGTGCCGAGGTAAACTCTGGCGCGAACAGGCCGCGCGCCGAATAAACTGCGAACATCAAAAGGAACAGCGACACAGAAATACTCGCTGCGATGTCCAGCAATCTGCCGTGCAAATGGCTTGGCGGCTGGTCGGACGGCATGGTCGTCTCCTTGCTGAGGCGCCGCCACCGTAAGCGAGCATGGCTGTTAAGGTGTGCGAAAATGCTTTGCGCATCGCAAATATAATTTGCGCATGGAGAAAGCGAGGGCAGGCCACGTTTGGCGCTCTAGAGCATGATCCGGAAAAGTGGACACCGGTTTTCGGAAAAGATCGTGCTCAAACAAAAGGCTAGAGCGGGATGACGATTCGAAGAAAAGCCATCCTGCTCTAGCCGTTGAGCAGTTTTAGCGCGGCTTCGTGCACCCTGGCATCGCCGGCGGCGATGATGCGGCCGCCGCCTTGCGCGGGCCCGCCTTCCCAGGTCGTGACGATGCCGCCGGCGCCGGTAATGATCGGGATCAGGGCCGCGATGTCGTAGGATTTAAGCTCGGTCTCGACCACGAGATCGAGATGGCCCGCGGCGAGCATGCAGTAGGAATAGCAATCGCCGCCATAGCGCGTCAGCCGCACCGCCTGCTCGACCCGGGCAAAGGCCGCGCGATCGGCGGCGTTCATCAGAAGCGGACTGGTGGTGTAGGACGTCGCCTCGGCGAGCGAGGCGCAGCGCCGCACCGCGAGCCTGCGTTCGCCCGATGGCCCGTGGTAATGCGCCGATCCGCTGTCGCCGGAAAAGCGCTCGCCGATATAGGGCTGGTGCATCATGCCGAACACCGGCGTGCCCTTGTGCAAGAGCGCGATCAGCGTGCCCCAGATCGGAAAGCCCGCGATGAAGGACTTCGTCCCGTCGATCGGGTCCAGCACCCAGACATATTCGGCGTCCTCGTGCTCGTTGCCGAATTCCTCGCCGACGATACCGTGCTGGGGGAAGTGATACTTGATGATCCGCCGCATCACCGCTTCGGCGGCGCGGTCGGCCTCGGTCACCGGATCGAAATCGTGGCTCGCCGACTTGTTGTCGACCAGGAGCGACGTGCGGAAGAACGGCAGGATGGTTTCCCCGGAGACGGTCGCAAGGCGGCCGATGAAGGCAGTGAAATCGATAACCGTCACGGCTTTTCCTTGAAGAGAGCGCGCCGAAGCCAATAGTCCCTTGATTCTAACATTCGAAGGCATGTCCGCCGAAACGCGATGCGGTTGTTGGAATCGGACCACTAGCTCAATCGGCGAGCCGCGCACGGCCGTCTGGCGGGAACGCGCTGCTGTTTTGTACGCGAATCACCCGCGCGTGCGGTGTTTATTTTCCGGTAACAGCAGGGATCACGAAATCGAGAAGGTCAGCACCGCTGGCCGGAAGAAGACCCCAGTTTAGTGCCAGATATATCTTAAGGTATTGAAAATAAAACATAAAATATGGATCGCCAGGACTGTTGCCCGAACGCAAGCCTTGTTAATTTTGCGTTGGAAATCATCCAAAACCACTTGCACCTTGTGCAGCGCGGTCGCATATTGTTGCGGTGCGGTAGCGCCTCGCGCTATCGCTGCCCTCCTTGGGCGTTTCCTCCCTAGACTTGGGCCGCTTGTTCATTCAAGCGGCCCTTTTTTCTTGGCCGCTAGCCTCCCGGGCACTGTCATCCCGGGCAAAGCGCGAGCCCGGAATGACAGGATTCCAGGTTGGGGTGGTCTCGCAGACTGGCCTGGAACGAACACTGGATCGGGGATGGCTCGATTTTATTCCGCCGCGGCCTGGAACGGTCCGAGATCGCCAAAGGGAACGGTCGCGAGCGCGTCCGCTAGCGCCGCGAAATCGGCGGCCACTTGCGCAAATCGCGGTCCCTTTTCGCGACGGCGTTCGTCCATGTAGATCGCGCGGTTGAGCTCGAGCTGGATGGCATGCAGGCCGGCGGCCGGATTGCCGTAATGCTCGGTGATGAAGCCGCCGGCATAGGGCTTGTTGCGTCCGACCGAATAGCCGAGCCGGCTCATGGTGTTCTCGACCGTGTCGGGCAACAGCGGCGCGCAGCTCGTGCCGTAACGGTCGCCGATCACCACGTCCGGCCGGCGCGGCTCGTCGCGCGACACGCCGATCGACGGCATCGAGTGGCAGTCCACCACGACCACCGTTCCAAACGCCTGGTGCACCTTGTTGATCAGCCGCCGCAGCGCGCGGTGATAGGGCTTGTAGAGCGCCTCGATCCGCGACAGCGCGTCATCGACGGAAAGACGCTCGCGATAGATCTCCTGCCCGTCGCCGACCACGCGCGGAATGGTGCCGAGACCGCCGGCCACCCGCATCGATCGGGTATTGGCGAAGCTCGGCAATCGCCCTGAAAACATGCGCGGATCGAGCTCATAGGGCTCGCGGTTCACATCGACATAGGAGCGGGGGAAGTTGACCCGCACCGTCGGGAATCCGCGGCCGCTCAAATCGGTGATCAATTCGTCCATGAACGAATCTTCGGAGCGGCGCAGCGTGGGCAGATCGATCCGCGAGGCGCTGAGGAAGTCGTACGGATAGACCGAGCCGGAATGTGGCGAGTTGAAGATGATTGGCGCCCGCCAGTCGGCCGGCTCCAAGACCTCGAACGGAGGCGGCTGTTCGCCATCAAGCTTCGTCATCGTCGGGCGCCGTTCCTCAAGTCCGCGAATCGGTCAATTGAGCCAGAAAACCGCGGTTTTTGTGAGTTGGCATCATCGGTAATCGCAGCTGTCCTGCCAAGCGAAAAAAGCCTTAAAGCTGACTGGAACATATCTTAAGAAGCGGAAAATGCCGGTGTTCGTTGCTTTGGGCCGCATTCCGGTACAGAAATGGTCCTCTCAGACTGACAATCCCGCCGCACCCTTTTCACTCGATATTTACCATCTGTCGGGCTTAGTGTGCGGATTGATGTCCGCAGCCGGATTCGACGAGTTCAGTACCATGCATAAGATTCTCCTCGCCGAAGACGACAACGACATGCGCCGCTTCCTGGTCAAGGCGCTCGAAAACGCGGGTTTCCAGGTCTCGCCCCACGATAACGGCATGTCGGCCTATCAACGGCTGCGCGAGGAGCCGTTCGAGATGTTGCTGACCGATATCGTAATGCCCGAAATGGACGGCATCGAGCTCGCGCGCCGCGCCTCGGAACTGGATCCCGACATCAAGATCATGTTCATCACCGGCTTTGCCGCCGTGGCGCTGAATTCGGACTCCGAGGCGCCGAAGAATGCCAAGGTGCTGTCGAAGCCGGTTCACCTTCGCGAATTGGTCAACGAAGTGAACAAGATGCTGGCGGCATAAGTCGCTCCTGGAAACCTGTCGGCCCGGGATCGGGTCAATCAGGCATCCTTGCCCGCCCGCTTTGGAGCCGATATACGGACCCCCGACCCATCAAGATTTTAGGGCACGTAGCTCAGCGGGAGAGCACTACCTTGACATGGTAGGGTTGGGAAGTGGCTCCCCTGTCGTGCCCACCATCCTTCGCTCGCGAAGCGAGTGAAGGCCGCCGCGCCGAAGCCCAGCGGGCGAAGGCGGGCCCCGTGTGGCGAGCTTCGGCTAGCAAGCCATTTTTCTGACTGCAACCGAAGTCTATCCTGCGCGTCGCGGCCGCCTGATAACAACAGGTGAGGGAGGAGCTTCGATGATTACCGCCATTGTTCTTTATGACCTGCCGCCGTCGATCGGTCTTGAGGAATGTCGCGCGCATTTCAGCAAAATCGCGCCCGATTTCCTGAAAGCCAAAGGCTTCCTCCGCAAGCAGTTCATCTGCCGGAAGGAAGGCGGCGTCGCCGGCGGCGTTTATATGTGGGAAAGTGAGGCCGACGCCGAGGCTTTCTACAGCGGCCCCTGGCGTGCCGGCATTCGCGCGCGCTACGGCAACGACCCAAAGATCCAGTATTTTGAGACGGTCGCGCTGACCGACAAGGCAACAGGCAAGGCCGGCGCGATCTAGCAAAGCGCCGGCGCTACCGTCATTGACGGCTCGAGTGCCGCTCAGGATTCTTCGTGCGCGCTATTTTGGCAGCTTGTCGGCCAGGATATCGATCTTGTGTATCGTCGGCGGCTTGGCGAGCAATTCGCCCGCCTTCGCCATCAGCGCGGCGGCGACTTTTCCATTGAGATGCGCCTCGCGCCCGGCCTCATTGTCGAACGTGTCGAAGATCGCAAACGATGATGGACCGTTCTGGATTGCAAACCAGGTGACGGTGCCGGGCTCGGCGTTGACCAGCGGCAGCGCCGATTTGAGGAAGTCCGCGACTTCCTTTTCCTTACCCGGCTTGGCCTCGAGCGGAACGTAGAGTGCAACTTTTGACATCGCTCACTCCTCACAATGATGATGGATGCGGACGGAGAGAATGCCGTCCCCTCTAACAGGGCGAACGGAAACGATGCAAATCAAACTTCCGTTGAACGGGACGGCCAGAGCGTTTTCAAGCGAAGTGGAGTCCGGTTCGCGTTAAGAAAACGCGTCAAATCAAGAATCTAGAGTCCAGTTTCGATTCTATCGAAACGGAAGGGACTCTAGAAGCCGCTTGCAGCGCGGGGAACTACCCTTGCGCCGGGAACTGTACAGAGGCACTCTTGAAACGCGGCATCAGGCGGCCGCCAACAATTTCCGAGGAAACACCATGGCGGCCGCGGACGCGCGATCCCGGTTGACCCAGCAAGTTCGACGGGTGAGGCGATGCAGTTCGGTATCTTCGATCAAAACGATCACGGGCCTTATCCGCTCACCGAGCAATACGAAAACCGCCTGCAACTGATCGAATTCTACGACCGCGCCGGATTTCGCACCTACCATATGAGCGAGCACCATTCGACGCCGCTCAACCTGACGCCGTCGCCGAGCGTCTTTCTTGCCGCGGCGGCGCAGCGCACCATGCGGCTGCGTCTCGGCGCGCTGGTCTACGTGCTGCCGGCACATCACCCGCTGCGGCTCGCGGAAGAAATCTGCATGCTCGATCATTTGAGCCGGGGCCGGATCGAAATCGGTATCGGCCGCGGCGCCTCGCCGCACGAGCTCAACTATTTCGGTGTCGATCCCGATGCTGCCCAAGCGATTTATGTCGAAGCCTATACGGTCATCATGCAGGCGTTGACGAAGGCAGAGGTGAATTTTTCCGGCAAGCATTTTTGTTTCGAGAACGTGCCGATCGACATCAAGCCGGCGCAGCTTCCGCATCCGCCATTATGGTACGCGGTGCCGGTGCCCGAAGGCGCGGCGTGGCCGGCGCAACACAAGATCAATGTGGTGTGCGGCGGGCCGCTCGCCCGTGTGCGCGAGATCACCGACCGCTATCGCGCCGAATGGGCGGCGGCGGGCAATCCGCCGGATGCGTTGCCGTTGCTCGGCATCAACCGCTTCGTGGTCGCGGCCGACACCGATCGCGAAGCAATAGTGCTCGGCCGCCGCGCCTGGCCCAAGTTCTATGCAAGTTTCATGAAGCTCTGGCACAAGCACGGCACGCAGCCGCGCTACGCAAAAATCCCGGAAGACTTCGACACCGTTGTCGAGAACGGCGGGGCGATCGCGGGCTCGCCGGGCACGATCCGCGACCGGGTGCAGCGCATGACTGAGTCTGCCGGCGCCAATTATTTCATCAGCCAGTTTTCCTTTGGCGATCTTGCCCACGAGGAAGTGCTGCACTCGGCCGGCTTGTTCGCGCGCGAGATGCTGCCTGCGCGAGAGCGTGTGGCGCAGGCAGTCTAGAAAAGTCACTCGAACGGCGGCCGGGACGCCTATGGCGATATCCATCCTTGGGAGGCGATGATGTTGACCATGTCCCACTCCGTGGGGCCGAAGGAGCCTGCGGTTCGCGACCTCACGCTCGGTGAGCTCCTGCAATGGGCGGCGGAAACCACGCCGGAGCGGATCGCGCTGATCGCGGGCGTCCCCGATCCGGAAAACCGCCGGCAATGGACCTATGCGGAGCTGCACGCGCAGTCGCTGCGCACCGCGCGGGCGCTGCGGGCACGCTTCGAGCCGGGCGAACGGATCGCGATCTGGGCGCACAACATTCCCGAATGGATCATGATGGAGTTTGGCGCCGCGATCGCCGGCGTCATCCTGGTGACCGTCAATCCCGGCTTAAGGTCGGGCGAGGTCGAATATATCCTGAAACAGTCGCGCGCTGCCGGCGTCCTGGTGGTGAGCGAATTCCGTGGCAATCCGATGCTGGCGACGGCGCAAGCGCTTAAGCCCCGCTGTCCGGAGTTACGCGAGATCATCTGTTTCGATCAATGGGACGAATTTCTGGGGGCGGGCGACATCGCAAACCCCAAGCTGCCAGCCGTGCGATCGACCGACCCGGTGATGATCCAGTACACCTCCGGCACCACGGGATTCCCCAAAGGCGCGCTGTTGCACCACCGCGGGCTTGGCAACAACGGCGCGCATACCGCCGACCGCGCCGGCATCGACGACGGCGCCGTGCAGATCACCACCATGCCGCTGTTCCATACCGGCGGCTGCGTCTGCTGCGTGCTCGGCGCGGTGTCGAAGCGCGCCACCCAGATACTGGTCGAGGCCTTCGACCCCGGACTGGTGATCGGGCTGATCGGCAGCTATCGCGCCAATGCGTTGCTCGGCGTGCCGACCATGCTGGTGGCGATGATGGAGCATCCGAGCTTTGCCGCGGCCGATCTTTCCTCGCTGAAGGCGATCTATTCCGGCGGCTCGACGGTGCCCGCCGCGATCGTCACCACGCTCGAAGAGAAGCTCGGCGCGCCGT
>Ga0210401_10006328_pt1 | contig 12049 bp, 13 predicted proteins | sample IncBWH32MmetaG_FD_150866 | JGI IMG/M metagenome (GOLD analysis project Ga0210401, IMG submission 150866) | Forest soil microbial communities from Barre Woods Harvard Forest LTER site, Petersham, Massachusetts, United States - Inc-BW-H-32-M | ecosystem: Environmental > Terrestrial > Soil >... | reverse complement strand
ACATCAGCTTGCGGTGACAAGCGACGATGCGGGTGCACACCATTTTCTCATCGCTTGATACCGCAAGCGAGCGCAGCAGGCACTCTGATTTCGAGATTGCCACGGGCGCCTGTGCAGCCGATAACCCATAGAAAACGGGGTGCTTACCAGGAATGGACCGACGGCGAGGGACTATATGGGTGCGTGGCAGCTTCAAATCAATTAGACGTAAGACAGCCCCGATGGTTACCAGAATCAGCTAACACGGCGCTTGCCACGCAGCCCGCTCGGCACTAAGATGCCTGCAATTCCGAGGTACCTTCCCAGGAGGCATCCATGCGGCGAAACAGAGTGTTCTTCGGGCCACTATTCGTCTTGGCGTGGGTAGCTCTAAGCGCCGCCGCCCCGGCTTACGCCCAAATCGGGAAATATGTGCCCATTCCCGCAGGCTCGGACGCCGATCATGCGCTGACGGAGATTAACGCGACCTCCGACCCTGCGCAAAAGCTCGCGCTAATCGACAAATTCGCTGCGAATATTGCTCAGGGTGACTTGGCGATCGTGGCCGACGATCTCTATGTGAATTACTACATCGCGGCCAAGAACTACGATAAGGCTTTCGAATATGGCGACAAACTATTCGCCCTGGACCCGGACAGCTTCGCCAACGGCGTGAACATGGTTCGCGCAGCTCAAGAAAAGGGCGATAACGACAAATTATTCTCGTACGGCGACAAAGTGGCAGGCATTTTGAAGCGCTACCAAGACGCCCCGGCTCCGGAAGGAAAAGACCAGCATGATTGGGACAACACCAAGAAACAGACGCTCGAAAACGCTCACGACAGCATCGTGTACGTCCAGCAGTTGATCTTCAACGGCGCCTACCAGACGCCGGATGTAGCCAAGCGCGCCGCGTTACTCACCCGATTCGCGCAGATGTTTCCGGATTCGCCTTACGCCGACCAGGCCCTGGGTGTGGCGGCGGCCTCCTATCGGCAAACTCAGAACACCCCGAAAATGCTCGAGGTAGCAAACGGGCTGCTGGCGAAAGATCCGTCCAACCTTGGAATGCTGCTCCTGTTGTCGGACTACTACAGCGAAAAGGGCGAGCAGCTCGACAAGGCGGAAGCCTATGCGAAGAAGGCGGTCTCCGTTCTGGAAACCGCGAAAAAGCCCGACGGCCTCACCGACGAACAGTGGCAGCAGCAGAGTGCCCTGCAGAAAGGCTTGGCGTTGAGCGCGCTGGGCCAGGTTAACATTCAAAAGAAAAACAATGCGCAAGCGGTTGACAACCTCAAGGCGGCGGCGCCGTTGTTGAAGCCCGACGCCAATAGTTACGCCCGCAACCAATATCGGCTTGGCTTCGCGCTGCTAAATTTGAAGCGTGTACCGGAAGCGAAGGCGGCGTTGACCGACGCGGCGTCCGTGAATAGCCCATACAAGTCCTTGGCGCAGGACAAGCTGAAGGCGCTGTCCGGCGCCACAGCGGCGCATGCCAAGTCCTGATTTGCAATTGACGGTAGAATCGAGAATCCTGCGGATAGCATCTAATCGCTTGCCTTGTGCAGGATACCCTAGGAATGGGCACTGGCTGATTTCCGGGAAACGGGAGAATTACATGAGAGAGATCGCAACATTTGGTGCGGGCTGTTTTTGGGGGATTGAAGCGGCATTCCGAAGGATACCGGGCGTTGTCGATGCGGCCGTGGGATATAGCGGCGGACACACTCTAAATCCAACCTATCAGGACGTGTGCACGGACGAAACCGGCCATGCGGAAGTCGTTCAAGTAACCTTCGATCCGGCCAAAGTCACGTACGAAGCGTTGCTGGACGCCTTCTGGAAGATGCACAATCCGACGCAAAAGAACCGCCAGGGGCCCGATTTCGGTTCGCAGTACCGCACGGCGATTTTCTTCCACTCGCCAGAACAGGAAGCCGCTGCGAAGAAATCCAAGGCCGCACTGGACGCCAGCAAGAGATTTGCGCAGCCGATTGCGACGGAGATCACCGCAGCCGGCCCGTTTTATCGCGCGGAAGAATACCACCAGAAATATCTAGAGAAGCGCGGAGCCGCATCCTGTCATTTCTAAAGTTGAGTTTCCACCGTCAGCCAAAACGAAGCCCAAGCGAATTAAGCGCTCACCACGCCTCCCAGCCGATCGTCGTCATATCGTCACCACACAATCGCTGTCCATAGTCTTGTCGGGTATCAGCGCCCGAATCGCGCGATCCAACGTGGCCAACTTCCCCTTTCTGTGCATTACGAGTCCCAACAAATAGGCATCCGTCACCTGTTTGTGTCCGGCTAGGCGCTGGGCGAATGGTTTGAGCGCCTGTTCGAGGCTGACGTCATCCGGCCAGAACTGATGCGCCGGATGGCTGAGGTTGGCTTGCAGGAGAGCGACCGCATTGCCGGGGGTAAGTGCGTTGGGAGAGAATCCTGGATTCGAGAGAATGCGCACGAACGCTGTCTGCGTCAACGGAGAAGTCGCCCACCCTTCCTGGGCGTGGCGCCTAAGCCATTGCTGCACCCCTTGGTGCGCCACGTGCGTAGGCCAAGCCATTGCTATAAGCACGTTGACATCAAGCAAATACCCGGCTTTCACTCCAGTTCATCCTGCAATTTCTTCACATCCTCGCTCCTGACCGGAGGCGAATCCTGCGGCAACTCGACAACGTGGAAGCCGTTCACCAAACGCGTCTGCAACGGTGCCCGCAATCCCCGGCGTACCAACTCCGACACGGCCTTGCCAATGGCAACGTCCCGGCTTTCGGCGTATGCCTTAATTTCCCGAAACACATCATCGTCCAGGGAAAGAGTCGTCCTCATGCTCTAATGATGACCGAATGCACCATTGATGTCAATTGCCTGAATTGTGCATCATCTGTGATGGGCGATGCAGTTACCACTGTGTAGCACATACGGGCTTTGACAGCATATACTCACACTTGTTCGAGAATCACGTGGGTTTGTCACTAAGGAGAGATTCGAGTGTCAGCGCTACAACCGTCCAGGGAACCGTTTGGGGTAGGGTAATTCCCACGCACTGCGGAAACGGCACAAGATGGTCGAGCTTCTCGCTGCTACCCTCTGTGCACCCTCCGTGTTGGAACCAAGAACGGAGTAGCCGAATCTAATACCGCAAGGAAGGGCGATTCATGGAGAGAGCAGTACAGTCGACCGCAGAAGTCCCCTCGCCGGGCCCGCCGGCGAAGGGCGAGTCGGGGCTGTTTTCGACTGAGTCTGTCCTCAACCTGCAAAAATTGATTTTTGCCGGCTCTCCTCTGTCCGAAGTTCTGACGCACATTGCTGAGTTGGTTGAATCGCAAGCCCAAGGCATGTCTTGCACGATTTGGCTCCCCGACGAAGACGGAAAAGAACTCTACTGCGCTGCCGCGCCCAGCCTTCCTGGATTCATCGGCGAAGCAGGGACCATGGCTGTTGGCCCGAAAGGGGGATCTTGCGGCACAGCGATTTATCGGAGGGAACCGGTGTATGTAACCGACATCCTGACCGACCCCGTCTGGAACAATTATCGCGACCGCATGTTGCGTTATGGAATTCGTTCCGTTTGGTCGCGCCCGTTGTTCACGAGTGAAGGGAAAGCCCTCGGCACTTTTTCCATCAACTATCGCGAACCGCGCAACCCCGGTGCCAACGACCTGCAATTGATCGAGAATGCCAGCCACATCACCGGTATCGCGATTGAGCGCCACATGAAGGAACAGGCGTTGCAGCGTGAGCGCGATCGGTTGCGGCTGCTTCTAGAGATAACCAGCGGCGTGACCTCCAGGTTGGACCTCCGGCAAGTGGTTGAGGCGCTTTCAACCAATCTATTCAGGGTAATGCAATGTGATGTGTCCGCCTTGCTGCTACCCGACTCCGAGAGCGGAGCGTTACGCGTCACTATGTTGCACAATCCCGACGCGAGAGGACCCTTCCGCGAGGGATCGTTGGTGCCGATCAATAGTTCGATCTCAGGCCATGTATTGCGAAGGGCCAAGAGCGTCCGCATCGATAGCTTCGAACAGGTCCGCGATGATCCGGAAATTTATGGGAATCCCGATGGTCAGCTTCTTTATGAGCGCGTGATCGAGGAAGGCCTCAGGACGGGCTGTTATCTTCCGCTCGTAGGCCGAGATCGGGTGGTTGGCGTTCTGATGCTCTCGAGGCGTTCGGACATTGCTTTTGAGAAAGACGACGTCATCTTGCTCGAGCAGGTGGCCTGTCAGGTAGCGATTGCAGTTGAGAACACATTGGAGTACGAAAAGGCGACAAAGGATCGAGATAAAGAAACGAAACAGAGACTCTATCTCGAAGCGGAAATTCGCGCAGAGTTTGGCGAAATCGTCGGGGAGAGCCCGGCGCTGAGGACCACGTTGAGCCTGGTCTCTGTCGTGGCCCCGACGGATTCCAGCGTGCTGATCCTGGGAGAGACGGGAACCGGCAAAGAACTTGTTGCGCGTGCGATACACAAGCTGGGCAGTCGCAGCGAAAAGGGATTCGTGAAACTGAATTGCGCCGCAATCCCTCTTGGACTGCTCGAGAGCGAGCTGTTCGGCCACGAAAAAGGAGCATTTACCGGCGCCATCGCCCAAAAAACGGGACGGTTCGAGCTCGCCGACAAAGGCACGCTGTTTCTCGACGAGGTTGGCGATATTCCTCTGGAACTTCAGGCGAAACTGCTGCGCGTCTTGCAGGAGCAGGAATTCGAGAGGCTCGGCAGCAACCGCACCCATAAGGTGGACGTGCGGCTGATCGCAGCCACGCATCGGGATCTGCCGGCGATGGTGAAACATGGAACGTTTCGCGAAGACCTTTACTATCGCCTGAAGGTATTTCCGATCCAGGTCCCTGCGCTGCGACAACGCACAGACGATATTCCGAGATTGGTGCGGCATTTCACAGCACTCTACGCTCAACGCATGAACAAACGAATTGACGCAATCCCCGCGGATACGATGGATGCGTTGGCGCGATACCCATGGCCAGGAAACATCCGCGAATTGCAGAACTTTATCGAACGCGCCGTGATTCTGTCGCCGCAGTCGACACTACGCGCGCCAACTTCCGAGCTGGAGCCGCTACAACCTCACAAAGTGTCCAACGTTCCTATCAACGGTCTCGCAGAGGTTGAGCGGGATCATATCCTTCGTTCGCTGGAAGCGACCAACTGGGTGATCGGCGGACAGAGTGGCGCAGCCGCGCGCTTGGGGATGAAGCGAACGTCGTTGTTCTACAGGATGAAGAAGCTCCGTATTCGCCGGCCTGCCGAAGTCCCGCTGAAACGCAGCGCAGCCGGTGCGGCTGGCGACGACTGAGTTTGTAAGCCATTCAACCAAACGACCTGCGAGTGGCGGCAGGTCCGACGAAAACCCGTCAACGGCGAATATCCGTCAGTGATTTGTCAGGTTCGGTTTGAGGTTTGCCGAGCTCCTTCCTTACAGAACTTCAATCGCCAGAATGATTTGCACGGAGTGTCCTCTCTTCGAGTGGGCTGTGCCTTCATTGGTATCTCAGATGCCTCAAAGACCAAAGAAGTGAGGAGAACGCTTATGAGTGATACGACGTCACAAGCAGGCACAAAACGCGCAGGACCGAGCCAGGACGATGCCCGATATCGGATACCTTCTACATCCGTCCATAAGGTTGAAGCCGATGGTGTGCAGGTGTTTTATCGCGCGGCCGGCGAAGCAAACGCGCCCGTAGTTCTCTTGTTGCACGGATTCCCGACCTCCTCGTTCATGTTCCGCGAACTCATTCCGCGTTTGGCGACCGACTACCGAGTGATCGCCGGACCTTCCGGGCTTCGGATTCACCGACGTCCCGGCTGAACGAAAATATGTGTACTCGTTCGACCAGTTGGCTCGGACGATAGAGGCCTTCACGCGGGCCGTCAAAATCGACCGCTACGCAATCTACGTGTTTGATTATGGCGCGCCAACCGGCTTTCGCCTGGCGATGGCCCACCCCGAACGAGTGGCAGCGATTGTTTCGCAGAACGGCAACGCATACGAAGAAGGGCTCGGCGATGCCTGGGGCCCGATCCGAAAGTATTGGGCTTCACCCACGGCAGAAAATAGGGACATCCTCCGCCAAAGCATTCTGACCGCGGGTGGAACGCGTTGGCAGTACACCCATGGCGTAGTGAATCCGGAAAATGTTGCGCCTGAATCGTACACATTGGATACCGCTCTTCTCGAACGGCCCGGTAACAAAGAGATTCAGCTCGATTTATTTTTGGACTACGCGTCGAACGTAAAGCTCTACCCGAAATTCCAGGAATATTTTCGAAACTCCAAACCGCCGCTTCTTGCGATCTGGGGCAAGAACGATCCTTTCTTTGTTCCCGCGGGAGCAGATGCTTTCAGGAGGGACTTACCCACCGCGAAGGTCCAGTTCCTTGACACCGGGCATTTCGCGATAGAGACCCACGTCGTTGAAATCGTTTCCGCGATGAAAGAGTTCCTGCAGGCAAACGGCATTTCGCGCCGAAGCGCAGAAAGCGGGCTTGGCAGATGAGTTCGTTTCCTCAGGACTCCACGATCGTATTGGTACATGGAGCATGGGCCGACGGGTCTTGTTGGAGCAACGTTATTCTCCCTCTGCAACGGCAAGGGCTCAATGTGATCTGTGCCCCAATCCCGTTGACATCGTTGACGAACGACATCACCGCTTTGAACCACGTGCTAGAACGAACCAGCGGTCCGGTAGTTTTGGCCGGTCACGCTTACGCGGGGCTGTCATCGCCGGTACCACAGAAAAACGGGTTAAGTCGCTAGTCTATGTCGCGGCGCTCGCGCCCGATCAGGACGAGACGGTGGCAAACGTGTTCTATCGCGACGAGCCGCATCCAGAGGCACCCAAGTTAGCCCCGGATACGCACGGCTTCCTATGGATGGCCCCGGATGGGTTTCGCCGCGCGGTTGCGCATCGTGCGTCGACAGACCAAACAAACATTATGGGGGCCGTGCAACGGCCGATCGCCCTTGCTTGTATTCAAGAACCCGCTCCCGTGCCGGCGTGGAAGACAATCCCCTCATGGTTCTTACTGGCGGAAGAGGACCGCATGATCAACCCGAAGACGCAGCGCTTCATGGCCGAGCGGATGGGCGCGAAGGTCCGGTCGCATTATGTGGACCACTCTCCGATGTACACGGAGCCGAACCTCGTGATCGACGCGATATTAGAGGCGGCGCGTGAAACTCTCTCTTGCGATAGCGCTTTGTCGACTAACTGAATTTTTGACGGAAGGATCTTGCATAGACGAAGTCATGACCACCAGATCTGTAGCTATCGTTACGGGCGCAAGTCAAGGAATTGGTCGAGCCACCGCTTTACGGCTGGCACGCGATTTCTCAGTCGTTGTACTTATGGCGCGCAATAGGGAGAGTTTGGAAAACACTGCGGCCGAAGTGCGGGCAATTGGGGCGGAAGCGATGGTTTGCGCTCTCGACTTGCGCGAACCGGAATCGGCAAAGACTCTCGTCGAGGAAATTCTCAAGCGCTTCAGTAGAATCGATGCCTTGCTCAACATTGCGGGTGCGGTGCCACAAATTGATTTGTTCCAGATGACGGATGCGCAGTGGGACGACGGGATGGCGCTTAAGCTGCACGGCGCGCGTCGCTTGACCATACAAGCTTGGGAGGCCTTGAAAGCTTCGAACGGCTCCGTTGTGTTGATCTCGGGAAGCGCCGCTCTCGATCCGAAACCGGGATTTGCGGCGGTCGCGGCGATCAACGCGGCCATCATTGCTCTCGCCAAAGCATTTGCCGAGCAGGGAATCAAAGACGGCGTTCAGGTCAACAGCGTGGTGCCGGGGGCTGTGATGACCGGTCGCCGGCAGTCTTTCTTCGAAAAGTGGGCGCCGGCCCACAACCTCGCCGTAAAAGACGCGATCAAGAAGTTTCCGGAGGAAGCGGGAATCAGCCGCTTTGGAAAGCCGGAGGAGATCGCCGATCTGCTGGGTTATCTGGTGTCCCCCGCGGCAAAGTGGATGACCGGCGCTTCGGTTCGTATGGACGGCGGCGAAATCAAGGGAATTTAGACCGGACCTGAATTCGGAATTTGGCTTCGTGCCTTGAGGGAATGCATGGAAGTCGCAACCTGGAGTAGGAATGAGGAGGAAGTGCTGGAACGCCGCAGCTTTCTTGGTGCCTAGCCGGCCCACCTCCAGGTGTCCTGCATCACTTCCCCTCGGTAAGTCATCTATCGCAGAGGTCGAGAAAAACAGAAGTGTTTCGTGCTCTCCGTTCGGTGAGCGCCAGGCCCCAGCTACGTGAACTCAAGGAGATACGAAAATGAAAACCTGGATGAAAGTTGCCATTCCTGTTGCCGCGGTCGCAGTTGTCGTCGCCTGGTATGCATTTCGCCCGGAGCGCCTCGTGGTCAATCGAAGCGTCAACGAAGCAATGCCGAACGCATCAGGCGCCTCGTCGGCGCAGCCTCTGGAATCCGGTCGTTTCTACAGCATTCTGCACCCGACCGAAGGCACCGCTACCATCTACCAGTTGGGAGATGGGACGCGTGTTCTTCGTTTTACGACCTTCAACACCTCAAATGGTCCTGACGTGCATGTCTACATGGTCGCCGCCGACGATGCCAAGGACATAGCCACCGTGGAAAAAGCCGGCTTCGTTGACCTGGGAGTGATCAAGGGAAATATCGGCGACCAAAACTACATCCTCGCCAGCGACTTGGACCTAGCGAAATACCGCGCGGTGTCCATATGGTGCAAACGATTCAGTGTGAATTTCGGAGCCGCGGCGCTGAGACCGACAGAGGCATCGCAAAATCACTAGGACGCGGTTCATAATTCCTGGATGAGAGCACACGGAGACACGATGGATTTGTGGTCTATGTGTGCGATCGCGTTCTTGGTTTACTACAGCAATTACATGGTCGCACCCCTCATACCGGCGTTCTGTCGAGAGTTTGCTGTACGTCCCTCTGCACTCGGCTGGCTGGTCCCGGGCTTCTCGATCGCGTACGGCGTCTCCACTCTCATCTATGGCGTCTTGTCGGATCGTTTCGGAAGAAGTCCCGTTTTGCTGATTCTTCTGCCCTTTGCCTCACTGACGGCGCTCATGATTTCGTTCGCGATGACGGCGCCAGAACTGGTCACATTGCGAATTCTTTGCGGCATTGGGTCGGGCGGCATCGTGACCATCGCTCTGGCTGCTATCGGAGATCAGTATTCCTATGTGGTCCAAGGACGCCCGATGGGTTTGTTATTCGGGGCCGGTGCGGCCGGGATGGGTTTGGGTTCTAGCTTGGGCCCCATCCTGAATCCTGTGTTTGGATGGCGCAGCGAATTTCGAACGCTTGCATGCGGATTGGCTCTGGTTGCTATCGTCGTCGGGCTGCGCACTAGATCTTTCCATGCCAAGCAGCAACGATCCTATTCGTATCACGAGATCGCCTTCGAATACCTATCCATTGCTTGCTCTCCGCGCGGTCGTCGAACGATGGCGTTCATCTTCTGTAACGGAGCTTTTCATGGCGGAATCTTTGCTTGGCTGAGTGTGCTGATCGCGAGCCGGTATCACCTCGGTGACCTGGGAATCGGGATCGTGCTCGCGGGGTACGGGCTACCGGATCTTCTCTTCGGCGCAATCATCGGAGGATGCGGAGATAGATACGGACGACGATTCGTCGTTCCACTGGGTTTTCTCTGGGCAGGCATATGCGCTCTATTTCTTGGGTTGCCAGTTTCACCTCTGCTCGCTGCCATCATCATCGCGGCATTGTCGGTAGGCTTCGACGCCACCCACCCGTTGATGTCCAGTATTGCCACCTCTCTGGATCCCAGGCACCGAGGGCAAGTCACTGGCCTCGCCACATTCACGAAATTCCTCGGCATGGCCGTCGGAGCGCTCGTCTTTCAACACCTGATCGGACTCAGCTACAGCAGAGCGCTCGTAGTCTTCGGCACGTTCGAAATATTCGTGGGCCTGGCAGCCACATATGCGTTTCGCGAAGAGCACGCGGCGATGCCAGTCACGTTAGCCAAAGTTTCCGGACATTGATGGCAAAGTCACCCAGCGGCACTACGCGCCCTGGAACTAACGCTCCCGCAAGTTCTGCGGTCCAACAGCAGGGAGTCTTCCCAAGAAATACCGAATTTCGCGATTTTTCATTTCCCCCTTATCCTAGGGTGCTGGACTAAAGGCAGCCGTTTTCGTCCGGTACAAATATGTCAACCGAGACCAACATCTCCGCGCTTCACACCGAGCAGTTCACCGGTACTGCTGAGCGCTCCACGTTCAAAGTCCTGCTCGCTGTCAGTATCTGTCATCTCCTCAACGACACCGTGCAGTCCCTTCTTCCCGCTCTTTATCCTTTGCTACGAAACGCCTTTCGCTTGGACTTTGGCCAAGTTGGTTTGATCGCCTTTACAGCCACGTTTACCTCTTCGCTGCTCCAGCCGCTCGTCGGACTCTACAGTGATCGTCATCCCAAACCGTATTTCCTGGCCGCAGGGATGGGCATCACCCTCACTGGCTTACTGACTCTTGCTGTCTCTCCTACCTACGCGATCGTTCTGATCGCCGCAGGACTGATCGGTACGGGTTCCGCCGTTTTCCACCCGGAGTCTTCGCGCGTCGCTCGCATGGCCTCCGGTGGACAGCACGGCTTCGCCCAATCCATCTTTCAGGTGGGCGGCAATGCCGGTTCCGCGCTGGGCCCTCTCTTAGCCGCGTTCGTTTTGTCTAACGGCCAATCGAGCATCGCTTGGTTTTCGATCCTGGCGCTCATCGCCATGATCCTTCTCTTCAAAATCGGCCATTGGGCTCACCGCTATCGTCTCGGTCAAGCCGGCGCTAAAACCGTTCCGATCGGCGTTCACGTCACTGGCTCAGTCCACGGCCACCGTCCGACGTTTTCCTCGCGCAAAATTGCGCTCACCATGGGTGTTCTCATCATCCTGATGTTCTCGAAGTTCTTTTATCTCGCCAGTCTGACCTCGTATTACACCTTTTATCTCATGGACCGTTTCCATATCTCCGTGCAGAGCGCCCAGGTCCACCTTTTCATATTTCTTGGCGCTGTCGCCGCAGGCACCATCATCGGCGGGCCAATCGGCGACCGCTTCGGCCGCAAATTCGTCATCTGGTGGTCCATTCTCGGCGTGCTTCCTTTCTCCATGCTTCTGCCCTATTCCAGCCTTTTTTGGACCGAAATTCTGAGCGTCATCATCGGCATCATCCTCGCCTCCGCCTTTTCCGCGATTCTCGTCTACGCCCAGGATCTCATCCCCACTAAAATCGGCACCGTCTCCGGACTTTTCTTCGGACTAGCATTCGGCTTAGGCGGTATCGGCGCCGCACTACTGGGCAAGCTTGCCGACCACACGAGCATCAGCTTCGTGTACCACGTCTGCTCGTTTCTTCCCTCACTCGGCGTCCTCACCGCCTTTCTTCCCGACCTCACCGCCAGGCCCGCCAAGGAGAATCAGATTTGACTCTTGGGGCCCTTCAACGAAGCTGCAGGTACTCCACCTGGCATCAAATGGTTTTGTGATTCAGATGTACGAAAATCCGACAATTCAGCCTGGCCCCAATTCGGTTTCTTGTTGGGTGCCCAGGTTCTTCGCAGCTCTGAGATGGCGAGGAGGCTGTGGCGGAGAGCCTGGGATTCGAACCCTTGTCCCTCGCCAAAACTCGGGCAGAGTACTCAGCCTCACCCCTTTAACAATGTTACAGGCCTCTGCGCACGCTGTTGATTTCAAAGTCGGTCGTCATTTTGGATTTTGGCGAGGGACAGGCCTCTCATTGCCGTGGTCGAAAGCATTTTCTGTACTCGATTTACTGACCAGCAGCGCGTTTGTCGATACTAACCCCACCGGCTATGAGCCGCGTTACGTAAATCGCTGGCCGTAGGCCCTGTTGGTAAGTGGACCGTCAAGCTTGCGACACGAGTTCGCTTAGCTGTTCGTTTCTCGGTGGAGCCCTCTATGGGCCCAGTTTTGGTACCCATGAACTAGCGATAATGATTCGGTCGGGCCGCGCAGCTTTGGTGCGGCCCGATTTTTTCCTGTTCCCCCCCCCCCCCCCCAACGTGCCA
>Ga0210401_10006324_pt1 | contig 12056 bp, 9 predicted proteins | sample IncBWH32MmetaG_FD_150866 | JGI IMG/M metagenome (GOLD analysis project Ga0210401, IMG submission 150866) | Forest soil microbial communities from Barre Woods Harvard Forest LTER site, Petersham, Massachusetts, United States - Inc-BW-H-32-M | ecosystem: Environmental > Terrestrial > Soil >... | reverse complement strand
GATCGCGATGCCGGCGCTCGGGCCATCCTTGGGCGTTGCGCCTTCCGGCAGGTGCACATGGATGTCGCTTTTCTCGAACGCTTCATCCTTAATGCCGAGACGCCGCGCCCTCGCCCGTACGACCGTGCGCGCCGCTTCGACCGACTCCTTCATCACATCGCCCAGCGATCCGGTGCGGATGATGTTGCCCTTGCCCGGCATTATCGCGCTCTCGATCGTCAGCAACTCGCCGCCGACCTCGGTCCATGCCAGGCCGGTGACCTGCCCGACCTGGGCCTCTTTCTCGGCCATACCGAACGAGTAGCGCCGCACCCCGAGGAACTTGTTCAGGTTGCCCGGCAGGACGCGGACCTTGCCGCCGCCCTCTTTGATCAGCGAGTTCTTCACCACCTTGCGGCAGATCTTCGAGATCTCCCGCTCCAGCGCGCGCACACCCGCCTCGCGCGAGTAATAGCGGATGATGTCGCGAATGGCGGCGCTCGTGACCTCCAGCTCCTGCTTGAGCACCCCGTTGTTCTTCATCTGCTTGGGCAGCAGGTAGCGCACCGCGATGTTGACCTTCTCGTCTTCCGTATAGCCGGAAAGCCGAATGACCTCCATCCGATCCAGCAACGGCGGCGGAATGTTCATCGTATTGGCGGTGGCCACGAACATCACGTCCGACAGGTCGTAGTCGACCTCGACATAGTGGTCCACGAAAGTATGGTTCTGCTCGGGGTCCAGCACCTCCAGCAGCGCCGAGGACGGATCGCCGCGGAAGTCCATGCCCATCTTGTCGACTTCGTCGAGCAGGAACAGCGGATTGCGCACGCCGATCTTGCTCAGGTTTTGCAGGATCTTGCCCGGCATCGAGCCGATGTAGGTACGCCGGTGACCACGAATCTCGGCTTCGTCGCGCACGCCGCCCAGCGCCATCCGGACAAACTTGCGGTTGGTTGCGCGCGCGATCGACTGCCCGAGCGAGGTCTTGCCGACACCGGGGGCACCCACCAGGCACAGGATCGGCGCCTTCAGGCGATCGACCCGCTGCTGAACCGCCAGGTATTCGACGATCCGCTCCTTGACCTTGTCCAAGCCGTAGTGGTCCTCGTCGAGCACCTTCTGAGCATTGCCCAGGTCGTTGTTGATCTTGCTCTTCTTCTTCCAGGGCAGGTTGACCAGCGTGTCGATGTAGTTCCTGACCACGGTCGCTTCGGCCGACATCGGAGACATCAGCTTCAGCTTCTTTAATTCCGACTCGGCCTTCTGGCGCGCCTGCTTGGGCATGCGCGCCGCCTTGATCTTCTTGTCCAGCTCGTCCAGATCGGCGCCTTCTTCGCCTTCGCCCAGCTCCTTCTGGATGGCCTTCACCTGCTCGTTCAGGTAGTACTCGCGCTGGCTCTTCTCCATCTGCCGCTTCACGCGGCCGCGGATGCGCTTCTCGACCTGCAGGATGTCGATTTCGGTCTCGAGCTGACCGAGCAGATGCTCCAGCCGCTCATTGAGACCGGACATCTCCAGGATCCGCTGCTTCTGCTCCAGCTTCAGAGGAAGGTGCGCGGCGATCGTGTCGGCCAGGCGCCCGACCTCGTCGATGCCAGCGATCGAAGTGAGGATCTCGGCGGGGATCTTCTTGTTCAGCTTCACGTACTGGTCGAACTGCGCGACGATCGCGCGGCGCAGCGCCTCCAGCTCCGCATTGCCGCCCGTTTCAGGCGCCATCGGCGTCAGATCGCACACGAAGTGCGTCGTCAGATCCTCGATGCGGTGGATCGTGGCGCGCTGCGCGCCCTCGACCAGTACCTTCACGGTGCCGTCGGGCAGCTTCAGCATTTGCAGGATATTGGCCACGCATCCGATCGCATAGATGTCGTCGGCCGACGGCTCGTCCTTGGCGGCGTTCTTCTGAGCCACCAGCATGATGCTTTTGCCCGCCTCCATCGCCGCTTCGAGCGCCTTGATCGACTTTGGCCTCCCCACGAACAAGGGGATCACCATGTGAGGAAATACGACCACGTCGCGCAAAGGCAGAAGTGGCAGTACGGTGGGTTCCAGGGGCAACAAGGCGGTCGACATGTGGGCAACCCTCACGGCTAGATGCCGTGCAAGTGGGGACAATCCGGGCGAATTCAAGAATGAATCACCCGGTGCCTCCGCGAAATCGACTCTAGCACGTCACCCGCCGGATCGATGGGCGGGCCTGCCGGGAGTTCTCGGTGGGGGAAATCCTACCCGCCTACGCCCTTCGGGCTACGGCGGGCAAGCCCGACCTCCCGGTATCTATGAACCAAGCGCGCTTGTCCGCCGAAGCTGCGCAGCAGCGAAGGCGGAACTAGCGCGGCGCTCCGGCGACTTTCGGCTGGTCGGAATAGATCAGGATCGGACGACCTTCCTCGATCGAATTCTGGTCGATCACGACCTTGATGACGTTGCTCAGACTCGGCAGGTCATACATCACATCGAGCAAGACGCTTTCGACGATCGAGCGCAAGCCGCGCGCCCCGGTGCGTCGCTTCAGAGCGCGCTGGGCGATCGCGTCCAGGGCTTCCGGGCGCACTTCCAGCTCCACACCCTCCATCGACAACAGGCGCCGGAACTGCTTGATCAACGCGTTCTTCGGCTCAACCAGGATCTTCACCAGCGCTTCCTCGCTGAGCTCATCCAGCGTTGCGACCACGGGCAGCCGACCGACCAGTTCCGGGATCAAGCCGAACTTGATCAGGTCCTCCGGTTGAACGTCCTGCAGCAGGTCGCCGACCGAATGGTCGCCGGAACTCGCGATTTCCGCGCCGAAGCCGATTCCGCTGCGTTGCGACCGGTTGCGGATGATCTTCTCCAGCCCGTCGAAGGCGCCGCCGCAGACGAACAGGATGTTGGTCGTGTCGATCTGGACGAAATCCTGGTTCGGGTGTTTGCGACCGCCCTGGGGCGGCACGCTGGCGATCGTGCCTTCGATCAGCTTCAACAGCGCCTGCTGGACACCCTCGCCTGACACATCGCGCGTGATCGACGGGTTGTCGCTCTTGCGGGAAATCTTGTCGATCTCGTCGATATAGACGATCCCGCGCTGCGCCTTCTCGACCTCATAGCTGCAGTTCTGCAGCAGCTTCTGGATGATGTTCTCGACGTCTTCCCCGACGTAGCCGGCCTCGGTCAGCGTGGTGGCGTCGGCAATCACGAAGGGCACGTTCAGCAAGCGCGCCAGCGTCTGCGCCAGCAGCGTCTTACCTGACCCGGTGGGACCGATCAGCAGGATGTTGCTCTTGCCGAGCTCGACGTCATCCTTGGTGGCCAGGTGCTTGAGCCGCTTGTAGTGGTTGTAGACGGCGACTGACAGGATGCGCTTGGCCTTCTCCTGCCCGATCACGTACTGGTCGAGGATCGTGCAGATCTCCTTGGGTGCCGGCAGGTCGGAGCGCGCCGCGCCGCTGGCCGGTTCTCCCGAGGCCTCGTCGCGGATGATGTCGTTGCACAGATCGATGCACTCATCGCAGATGAAAACCGAAGGGCCGGCGATCAGCTTCTTGACCTCGTGCTGACTCTTGCCACAAAAGGAGCAGTAGAGCAGTTTCTCGCTCGAACCTTTCCTATCGGTCATGGCGCGTCCCGTTGAAGGCGCTCAGGGTGAGCCGGCCTCTCCCCTCTTGACGAAGATCTTGTCGATCAGACCGTAGCTTACTGCATCGCTGGCCGACATGAAGTTGTCCCGATCGGTGTCGCGCGCGATGCGCTCGACCGGCTGCCCGGTCCGTTCGGACAGGATGCGGTTGATGCGTTCGCGCAAGTACAGGATCTCGCGCGCCTGGATCTCGATGTCGGACGCCTGCCCTTGCGACCCGCCCGAGGGCTGGTGGATCAGGATGCGCGAGTTCGGCAGCGCATAGCGCTTGCCCTTGGCCCCGCCCGCGAGCAGGAAGGCGCCCATGCTGGCGGCCATCCCGACGCAGATCGTCGAGACATCCGGCTTGATGAACTGCATCGTGTCGTAGATCGCCATCCCGGCATAGACCGAGCCGCCCGGCGAATTGATGTACAGCGCGATTTCCTTGTCGGGATTCTCCGACTCGAGAAACAGCAGTTGTGCCACCACCAGGTTGGCGGTCATTTCGTTGATAGGGCCGACGATGAAGACGACCCGATCCCGCAGCAGTCGCGAATAGATGTCGTAGGCGCGTTCGCCCCGCCCGCTCTGCTCGATCACAATCGGCACCATGCCCAACCCCTCGGCTTCCATCCGCCCTGCTTCGGGGGCCGGATGGGCCGCCGCCATACTGCGTTGCCTCACTTGCGTTCTCCCATCAGTTCGTCGAACGGCACCTTCACCTCGCTCACCTTGGCGCGGGAAAGCGCCCAGTTCACGACATTGTCCTCGGTCAGACCCGCCTCGATCTCGGCCAGTCGCTCGCGACTGCCGAGGTACCAGTGGATGACCTCCGACGGATTCTCGTAACTTTGGGCGATCGACTCGACCGCCTTGCGCACCTGGTCCTGTCGGGGCTGAAGCCCGTTGCGCGCGACCAGCTCGCCGATCAGCAGGCCAAGCCGCACCCGATGCCGGGCCACCTGTTGCAGCGCCGGGTTGGGTGGCACGCTTGCCTGCGGTGCGGAGCCCGCCGCCGCGCCGGTGGTGCGCTCCAGCCGCTGCAGCTCCTCGTCGACCAGCGCCTGCGGCACCTCGAACTGGGTTGCGCCGAGCAGCGCCTCGAACGCGTGGTCGCGTGCGCGCGTGCGCAGCCGGGCGGCGACCTCTCGCTCCAGATTCGTCCTGAGCTCGGCGCGCATCCGGTCCAGGTTGCCGTCCGCGACTCCCAGCGCACGCGCGAAGTCCGCATCGACTGCCGGCAATTCAACCGCTTCGACCCGCCGCACCTTGACGTCGAACTGGGCGCCGCGGCCCGCAATCTTGCCAGCCGGGTAGTCGGGCGGGAAGGTCAGCAGGAACTGGGTCTCCTCGCCAGCGCGCAAGCCACGCACCGCGCGCTCGAAATCCGCCAGCATCCTTCCTTCGCCCAGGTTGAAAGCAAAATCCTTGGCCGTGCCGCCCTCGAACTCCTGCCCGTCGACCGTTCCATGGAAATCGACGGTGATCCGGTCGCCGTCCGCGGCGGGGCGCTCGACCGCGCTGCGCGGCGCGCGCTGGCGCCGAACGATCTCGACGGTCCGGTCGACGTCCGCCTCGCTGATGTCGGACGTGAAGCGATGCAACTCCACCTTGGAAAGATCGCCGAACTCGATGTCCGGATAAACCTCGAACGTCGCGGAAAAGGCGATCTGTCCTGCGTCGCCGGCCGATTTGGCCTCCAACCGCGGGGCGCCCGCCAACCTCAGCTTGCTTGCGTCGAGGGCCGACGACAGCGCGCTGCCCAGCTTCTCGCGCATCACCTCCGCCTGGACCTGTGATCCGTATGACGCGGTGACGAGCTTCATCGGCACCTTGCCCGGGCGAAAGCCCGGCATCTTGGTCTGTCGGGCGATGCGGGCCAGTCGTTGCGAAACCTCCCGCTCGATCTCACTGGCCGCGACGGTCAGATCGACACGTCGCTGCAACCCGCCAAGATCTTCAATGTCAGTCTGCATTGCCATGCACGATTGGATAATCCTACGAGCCCGTGTGGCGCCCGTGGTGCGAAGGGGGGGACTCGAACCCCCACGCCGGTGAAGGCGTCAGGACCTAAACCTGGTGCGTCTACCAATTTCGCCACCTTCGCACCGGCAGTTGGATTCTAATCGAACGCAATGGACCCAGATCAATACTGTCGGGAAAAACTCGCCGCGGGCGCGTCGAGCGTCTACTACAGCCTGCTGTTTGCGCCGATCGAGCACCGGCCCGCCGCGACCGCCCTGTACGCACTGCGGCGGGAGCTGGACGAAGCGGTCGAAGGAGCTTCCGATGCGGCGGTCGCGCGCGCCGGGCTTGGCTGGTGGGCGCAGGAACTGCAATCCTCGTTCGACGGCGCGCCGCAGCACCCCGTCACGCGGGCCCTGTCGCCGCATGTGGCGTCGTACGGTCTTTCGCCCGATCCGTTGATACGTTCGCTGCAGGCCCGGCTGCGGCTGCTCGAGCCGGATCCGTTCGACGACTTCGACGCGCTCGCGCAATACTGCTATCTTGCGGCCGCGCCTTTTGTTCAAACCGCCGCGACGATGTTCGGCGGCGGCAGGCCGGCCACGCAGGCGCACGCCCGCGAGGTGGCGCTCGCGATGCAGATGATCCGCATGGTGCGCGATGCGGGTCGTCACGCCCGCCGCGGCCGGATCGTCTTTCCGATGCAGGATCTGCGAGAGTTCGACGTGACGCCCGATGATCTGTCTTCGGCCCGCTATGGGGCGGGGTTCGAACGGCTGGTCGGCCGCCAGGCCGATCGTGCGCGCGCGGCGCTGCACGCGGCAGCGGCGCAGCTGGCACCGGCCGATCGAAGCGCGCAGACACCGCATGTGATCCTCGGAGCGCTCTACCAGGCGCTGCTGGACGAGCTGCAACGCAGCGGGTTTCGCGTGTTGCATCAGCGCATCGCGCTGACCCCGATCAGAAAACTGCTGATCGCCTGGCGCACGCGGATGTTCGGTCCGCCGCGCGGCGGCGCCATCGCGCAATGACGGTGCAGCCCAAGCGCTCCGCCCGCTGGGTGGTGGTCGGAGCGGGTTGGTCGGGCCTGGCGTGCGCCGTCGAAGCCGTCCGACAGGGCGCCGCGGTGACGCTGGTGGACGCCGCGCCGAATATCGGCGGGCGCGCTCGGCGCGTCGACCTGCGCATCGGCGATCAGGACTTCATCGTCGACAACGGACAGCACCTGCTGCTCGGCGCCTGCACCGAGACCACCGCACTGATGCGGCGCCTCGGCGTCGATCCGGAGCAGGCTTTGCTGTCGCAGCCTTTCAAGGTTCAGTACCCGGATGGCTGGCGGCTGGGCGCAGCCAGCGTCCCCGCCCCTTTGCACCTGGCGCTTGGGCTTCTGTGCGCGCGCCGGGTGCCGTGGCGGGACCGCGTGGCGCTGGCAACCTGGGTTTCCCAGCAGCGGCGCAATCGATGGGAGGTGACGCAAGACCGCCCCGTCGCGAACCTGCTCGAAACCCAGCCCGCAGCGCTGGTGCGGCGACTGTGGCGGCCGCTTTGCATTGCGGCGATGAACGCCGAGCCGGCGCTGGCCTCGGGCAAGATGTTCATGAATCTGCTGCGCCTGAGCCTGGGGGCGGCCGAGCGCGACAGCCGCCTGCTGCTGACTCGGCGTGACCTTTCCGCGACCATGCCCGAGGCCGCCTTGCGGTACCTCAATGGCGCCGGCGCCAACATCGTCCTGCGCCAACCGGCGGCGGCTTTGACGCGCGCAGGTTCGGGCTGGAGTGTCGCCCTGCGCGATGAGCAGCTGCAAGCCGATCGCGTTGTCCTGGCGCTTCCGGCCGAAGCCGCGGCGCGCTTGCTCGAATCGGCATCGGTGGAGGCGCTGCAGCCGGCGATCACGCAGCTGCGCAGCCTTCAATATGAGCCGATCGCCACCGTCTACCTGCGATATCCGAACGGAGTACACCTGCCCGAGCCGGTTTTCGCGCTGCTGGACGATGCCGGCCAAAGTCGTCCTGGCCAGTGGGTGTTCGACCGCGGCCGGATCGATCCGGCGCACCGGGGCATTTTCAGCGTCGTGATCGGCGCCCCCGCGCTTCGGATCGAAAGCGATCGCAACATCCTGTGCGCGGCGGTTGATCGCCAACTTTCGGCGGACCTCGGACTTCCACGGTCGATCGCGCAAAACATCGTGATCGAACGGCGCGCTACGCTGCTGCCCGCCGTAGGACTGCGCCGCCCCTCGCCACGCCTGCCGGCCGATGGCCTGTACCTGGCCGGCGACATCGCCGAGAGCCCGTTTCCTTCGACCTTGGAAGGCTCGGTACGGTCCGGGCTGGAGGCGGCGCGCCTCGCCGGGTCCGATGCGGCGGCACGCTGCCTATGACGCGCGGCCCATGATGGAGAGTGCACGATGACGATGCCGACGCTGGCCAGGCGCGCACTGTGCGCCTCGGTCCTGGTTTGCTGTTCGGCCGCAGTGATGGCCGAGACCCTTGCCGGCGCGCAAGAGAGCGACGTCGGCAACGGCATCCGGATCCATACGATGCTGGACAACGCCGGGTGTGTCGTCTTCCTGGACCATCCCGAGCGCTTGCACGATCTGCTCGCCGATTTCGTCAAGCGTTGTACCTGATGGCACTGGACTCGACCGGCACCGGCGCCGGTACGCGCGCTCGATCCGGGGATTGGAAAGCGCTCGCACTGCTCTGGCTCGCCGGCAACGGCCTTCGCTTGACCATTCTTGCGGTGCCGCCGGTCCTGGTGGCGATCCGCAACGATCTGCACTTGAGCGCAACCGAAGTCGGCCTATTGAGCAGCATTCCGCCCGCGATGTTCGCATTCGCCGCGCTCGCCGGATCGCTGCTGGTCGCGCGCCTCGGCGTGGCCGAAGCCCTGGCGGGCAGCCTTGCGCTGGTTGCCGCGGGATCGGCGCTGCGCGGCCTGAGCTGGAACTACCTCGCGCTGCTCGCGACCACCATCATCATGTCGGCCGGGGTCGCGATCATGCAGCCGATCATGCCGACCACGGTCCGTCAGTGGGTGCCGGCGCGGATCGGCCTTGGCACGGCCGTCTATACCAACGGCCTGCTGGTCGGGGAGGTCTTCGCGGTTCTGCTGACGATCCCGGTGGTCCTGCCGCTGGTCGGCGGCAGCTGGCGCCTATCGCTCGTCGCGTGGTCGCTGCCGATCGCGATCATCGCGGTCGCCGTCTACGCATTCGCACCGCGTTCGCGCAGCCCGCATCCGGCACAGGCGGTGGCCTCCCGCCGATGGCTTCCCGACTGGCACCTGGGTCTTGTCTGGCGGCTGGGGGGCCTTTTCTGCTGCATCAACGCGATCTATTTCGCCGCCAATGCGTTCATCCCGATCTATCTGGCGAGCCAGGGCCGCTCGGATTTAATCGCGGGAGCCTTGTTGGCGTTGAACCTTGGCCAGGTCCCGGCGTCGCTACTGCTGCTTGCCGTCGCAGGACGGCTGGAACGCCGTGCCTGGCCTTACGTCGCCTCGGGCCTGCTGTCACTCGCCAGCCTCGGCGCGATCGTGTTCCTGACCGGCCTCGGCACCCTGGTCGGCGCCGCGGCGCTCGGGTTCTCCGACGCCGCAGCGCTGATCATGGGACTGACTTTGCCGCCGCTGCTGTGCCAGCCGGACGACGTGGCCCGCACCTCGGCCGGCGTGTTCACGCTGAGCTACGGTGGCGCGGTCGGCATTGCGTTGATCAGCGGCGCAGCCTGGGATTTGACCGGTGCGCCCGCCCTCGCCTTCCTGCCGCTCGCGCTGTGCGCAATCGTGCTGGCGGTGGTCTCGGTGGTGATGTGGGGCAAAAAGGAACTCCGCTAGTTGTCTGTTAAGGCTCTGGAGATACTCGAGATGACCTGCTCGATCGTGACCCGGCCCCCGCGCACTGGCGCCCTCGGCTGGCCGGCTTTGCTGCCGATCGCTACATTCCTCGCAGCAGCCGTCATTCACCTGCCGGGACGGGCGCAAGACGCGCCGTCGGCCATTGCTGCGCCCAAGGCGGCTTCGAAGGAAACCGAGGCGCGGATTTCGGAGCAGGTCGAAGGCGCGGTCGTGAAGATCTTCGCCACGACCCGCAGACCGGATCTGACTCGACCGTGGACGAGGCAGCCTCCTGCGGAGGTGACGGGATCAGGCGTGGTGATCGACGGTCATCGGATCCTCACCAACGCCCACGTCGTCGCGTACGCCGGTCAGTTGCAGGTGCAGGCCGACCGCGAGGGCGACAAATACGCTGCGAAAGTCGCGGCGGTCTCGCCCGCCATGGACCTCGCCGTTTTGACGCTGGACGACGACGCGTTCTTCCAGCGCCACGCGCCGCTCGAGCGGTCGGCTGCGCTGCCACAGATCAAGGACGCCGTGCTCGCCTACGGCTTTCCGGTGGGGGGCACCTCGCTGTCGATCACCAAGGGCATCGTGTCGCGCATCGAATTCGTCGGCTACAACTCGAATGCGGCCGGCCTGCGCGTGCAGATCGACGCCGCCATCAATCCGGGCGACAGCGGCGGCCCGGCCACCGTCGGCGATAAGATGATCGGCCTGGCGTTCAGCTCGCTCGGCGGAGCACAGAATATCGGCTACATCATTCCGAACGAGGAGATCGAGCTGTTCCTGCGCGACATCGCCGACGGCCACTACGACGGCAAGCCGATGCTGTTCGACGACCTGCAGACCCTGGAGAACCCGGCCCTGCGCAGCTTCCTGAAGCTCGACCCGTCGGTGCACGGCGTCGTCGTCCACCGGCCCTTCCGCCACGACGCCGACTACCCGTTGCACGAATGGGATGTGATCACGGCGATCGCCGGCGTCCCCGTGGACGACGAAGGCATGATCCTGGTTGACCGCAATCTGCGTCTGAGCCTGCGCTACCAGATCCAGCACTCGGCGCGCGACGGCCGCATCCGGCTGGACCTGGTGCGCAGCGGCAAGAAACTCTCGGTCGAGGTCCCGTTGCTGGTCGATCGGCCGGCGCTGCTCAAGCCGCTCGAGGGCGGATACCCCTCCTACTTCATCTACGGGCCGACGGTCTTTTCGCGTGCATCGCTCGAACTGATGAGCGGCCTGCGCGGGCAGGCCGGAACGCTGAGTCTCGCATCCAGCCCATTGGTGACACAGCTCTTCGATGAGCCGACCCCCGAGCGAGAGGAACTGGTGGTGATCCCGGCGCCGCTGTTCCCGCATCCGATCTCGAAAGGCTACGGCAACGTGGTCGACTCGGTCGTCTATTCGGTCAACGGCGTTCCGGTGCGCAGCCTGGCGCACCTGGTGGCGCTGCTGCGCGACCTCAAGGACGAGTTCGTCGTGATCGCCTTCGACAGCAAGCGCGCCGGCGAAGGCCTGGTCTTCCGCCGCAGTCAGATGAACAGCGCGACCGAGGAGATCCTGTCCGACAACGGCGTGCGGTCGCAGGGCTCGCCCGACATGTTGGCGGTGTGGGAAGGCAAAGAAGGCGGCAAAGTGGCCGGCGCGGAAGGCGCCGCTCCCCCGAAGTAGCAGCGCAGAGAAAGTCGACGCATCGGCCAATGCCCACTCAAAGGAGGGCAGACCTTGAAAGCGTTCTGGCCAGCGGTATGGACGATCGTGGGCTTGCTTGTCCTGGGAGAAGTCGGTTTCCTCGTCCACTCGGGCTTGTTGACCAGGCTCTTTTCTCAAGCGTCCACGCAGACAACACCGGTCAGCGCGCATGAGCATTGCGCGCCGGACACTGAGTTCTTGAAGCCGGGGACCTTCCGCCCCGCCTCGGTCGAGGCGCGTCTGTTCGAAGCCATTCGTTCGGACGATGTGAATAGGACGAAAGCCATTGTCCGATCCCTGAACAAGGTTCCCCGATCCGGGCCGACCGGCGTCTCGATGCTGGACTACGCATTGACCACGCGAAACAAGGAGATTGTCGATACATTGATCAGCGCTGGTGCAGACCCGAGATACCGAGGGTGCGGCGAGATCGCGATGAACACTCTGGCCGCCGGGTCGGGCCCATACCAGGCGAGGCCATCCGTCCCGATTGCCGAAATTCTGCTGGCGCATGGAGCGCCGCTGACCAACGAGGCGGAAGCGGTTGCGCCTTCCAACCGGAACGAGCCTCTGGTCACAGCCGCGATCTATGGCGATACCGACCTGGTGCGCTGGCTGTACCAGCATGGAGCGCAGATCAATGCGAAGGATTTTCGGGGCGCGACGCCGCTGCTGGCGACCATGATCGAGTACGACGACCTGGCACCCTCACGAAAGTATCAGGTGGTCGATCTTCTGCTGTCGCTTGGCGCGGACCCTACCGCACGGCAGCCGACGTTTGGAAGTGCCTTGCACCTTGCGGTGGAATCCGGCGACACGGAAATCGTCAAGCTACTGCTGGCGCATCGCGCGGACGTGAGCGCCAGGGACGCTAAAGGCCGTACGCCGCTGCAGTACGCTGAGTTCCTGCAGACCCACCCCACGGAGCAAGGGAACACCGAGAGCAACAAACTTGGAGCGATCGTCGCCCTGTTGAAGTGAC
>Ga0210401_10006323_pt1 | contig 12058 bp, 9 predicted proteins | sample IncBWH32MmetaG_FD_150866 | JGI IMG/M metagenome (GOLD analysis project Ga0210401, IMG submission 150866) | Forest soil microbial communities from Barre Woods Harvard Forest LTER site, Petersham, Massachusetts, United States - Inc-BW-H-32-M | ecosystem: Environmental > Terrestrial > Soil >... | reverse complement strand
GGTCGGATTGATGGCGTGCAACGACATGCGCGGCCAGCAGGTGCTCAACGCCTGCCGGGCGGCGGGCGTGGCGGTGCCGGACGAAGTGGCAGTCATTGGCGTGGACAACGAAGATCTGCTTTGCGACCTGTCGGACCCACCGCTCTCAAGCGTCGTGCCCAACACCGAAAAAGTCGGTTATGAAGCGGCGATGTTGTTGGATCAAATGATGCGAGGGAAGAAGCCGTTGCCACACAGGTATTTTATCGAGCCCAAAGGCGTGGTCACGCGGCGTTCGACGGAGGTGCTGGCGATCGAAGACCGGCAAATTGCGGCGGCGGCGCGTTTTATTCGTGAACATACCTGTGACGGCATTGACGTGGCCGATGTGGTGCGATTGACTGGGTGGTCGCGAAGCACGCTGGAGAGGCGTTATGAAAAAGTCACGGGCCATTCACCCAAGCATGATATTTTGCGATTTCGGCTCAATCGGGCCAAACAGTTGCTCACGGAAACTGATTTTTCACTCGCCTATATCGCAGAAAAAATCGGGCTCACGCACACCGAATATTTCAACCGGATATTTAAGAAAAAAGTCGGCATGACGCCGGCGCAGTTCCGGGCGCAATCTTCAGCGGCGAAAATCGCTGATGATCTGTTGGTGACGAATGAAAATGGCACGTCGCGAGGATGATGGCTCGGGGTTTTTGCAGCGTCTCAATCTTAGTTGCCCGGACTGTCCGGGATTGTTTCCGTTAGTCCGCACCGAGACTTTTGTGCCGATAGTGCAGAATCTTGAATTCGAGCATGTCTCGCACTTCGTCAACGAGTTTGAATTTGCTCTCAAACGCGGGAAAAAAAGTGTCTCCGGGGACCTCGCGATTGACGAGGGTCAGATAAAGGTCCGAACACCGCGGCAATGCTTCCTCATAAATCTGGGCGCCGCCGCAGATATAAATATCATTCGGAAATTCCGCGGGATTGAGTTTCTCCAGTGAATTAAAGATGAAGATTTCGGTCTCGGATTTTTCGCCCAGTTTGGAAAAGTGAAATTGATAGGGCCGTTTGAGATGCTTTCCGCCGCGCCACTCATGGTATTGGCCAAAGATTTCCGGATGGTTCCGAATCAGGCTTTGGGGATGCCGCGTGAGGACAAGGTTTGTGCGGCTCGGCAGCGCGTGGCCCAGGCTCTCAAACGTTTTCCGGCCCATGACAATGATATTGCCCATCGTCTTTTGCCTGAACCACCGGAAATCCTCCGGCAAATGCCATGGAATCTTTCCATCCGCGCCAATCACGCGGTTTAGCGACATTGCCGCAATGGCTTTGAAGTGTTTCAAGGCTGGATGGTCGAGATCAAAATCGGTTCGCGGGGTCCGGAAAATTTCGGCCCCTGATGAAGTACATATAAATCAATTCCACACCAGGCTCGCGCCAATTGCTCGCGCACATCGGCGCGCCGGGACCAGCCTTTCAATCTGACGTCCGGCGCCGCAAACGCGATGGCGTTGAGCCCGTGTTCCTGTGCTATCCACAAGGCGCGAGGACAATGAAATTCCTCGGAAATAATTGTGCATTGGGACAGGCCAAAAACCTGCTTTGCCCGCACGACGGAATCCAGAGTGCGAAAGCCGGCGTAATCGCAGGTAATCGCGTTCGTCGGTATTCCGGCGGCGACGAGCGCGTTACGCATGTCCGTGGGCTCATCATAAGTGGAAACGTGATTGTCGCCGCTCACGAGAAGATGATGGATTTTTCCGGCACGGTAGAGCGCCACTGCCGCGTCGATGCGTTGATTGAAGTGCAGGTTGGGTGTCCCGTGGCGGGTTGCTTTGCTCGTGCCCAGGACCAGCCCGACTTCGCGCTCGGGCACAGACTCCACGGATCGATAAATCCGGCCTTTGGCTTCCAGATTGCAGGTGCGGTCCGCCCAAAGGATCAGCCCGGTGACCATTAGACACGCAACCGACAAACCGGTGGCAATGGCGAAACGGTTTCTTTTAAGCAAGCGAAAAAAGTCCGGAGTTTTCATAGTCTGGAATTGGACGATACGATTAAAATGGCACTGCCTGAAAACTTGCAACCTTCAAATCTGAACCGCAACTCAATTCCGTAATGTTTGAGTGACGGCTGCTGCTGCGGGTTCCGGACTACGCCTTAATGATATGAAGTCGTACAAGCCGCTATCCCGAAAGCCTTCGGGACTACGTTATTGAACTTCAATGCTTTAGGCCGCTACACACCCCGCTACGGGGCGCTACATTTCAGAGCCCCAGTCTGCGCCATTTTTGGGGATCGTGCGGAGCTTCAAAGCTTGACTGGGCTGAAGGTTGGCCCAAGTTTCGAGTTTCTCATGTCCGAACCCGGCTACTACAAGGTCAATTACCGCGCGCTGCGATTGCGCGAATTGAGAGGCGCGTTCAAGTGGTACCTCAGCGTTCCGCTATGGCTTGCATTTCGTCTCATGCGAATGTCGCGCGGAGGAACATGGATGCCCTTGATTTGGGACAATGGCGAGTGCAAGCCCGAGGACTTGAGCGATGATTTCTGGCAGGCGACGAAATCGCACCGCGCCGAATTCGAGGAATTGGGTTTCACACAATGCCGCCTCGTAAAGCCACCCAAATCGCTGGAGCCGATTGTTCGCGACCACGCCGCCATTTACTATCTCGACTCCACATGCAGTTATTTTGGCAGCCTGACTTACATTCGAGTTTATGAGGCCGTTCGAAGGAAAGAACTCAACAGGATCCGCCTCTCGTTCACCGCTGTATCCGAAAACGACACACTGACCTGTGTCAACCGCTCGGCTACGTTTGATGCAAGGGATTCGGGCAGGGTCGTTTCGGTGAATTCGTCCGATGTGGGGAAGATTTACCAGCGGTTCCGTGAGGAATTGCAACAATGCCCGGAAGCGCCCCGGTCGTTTCCCGACCTCGAATCATTGCGCGAATGGTTCGACGCCCGGGCCATCAAGAGTTTGGATGATTGCGTCCGGCGGCGGCTTTTCATTCGTTTGACGGAACCAGAAGTTGCGGCTGCGCGGGCTAATTCAGAGCGAAACGCCCCGGGCCTTTTGCTGACACGGTTATTCTGGAGCCTGACTTGGTTGGCGCTCTTCCTCGCAGTATTGGTTCTCATTCTCAAGGCCGCGGTGATGGTGCATCAGCATTGGAATTCCCAAATTCCAGATGCTGCCGGCGAGAATACCGTCGCCATAAACACGATTGATTACCATGGCCAAAAATTCAGATTGAGCCGGCCCTATTCGGATTGGGATGTCTACAAGAACGACCCTAATAATCTGGATACCAATGAACTCCCGCAAATTGAGCGAACGATGGAAGCCGTGAAGATTCCCGCCACTTTCAAGGACTACAAAGAGTTTATTTACATTACAGCGGACCTCGCGTTTCCGGGTTATGGGGAGAGCGCCGGAGAGGGTCAAACGGATGATGGCTCAAAATTGCTCTTTGGCTCGGTTGAAATTCCACAGGTGGACAAAGAACGTGTGTTGGCAGGGCGAGGCCAATTCGACGGCAGTTGGAGGCTCGTGGACGATTTTATCTACGCCGGCTCCGACACCAATGACATTAGGAGCGTCCGGTTGGAGCATGGACAGTTGAAATATTTTGACCGAAAGGGACGGTTGCTTCGCAAGAAAGCGATTTGAAACTGTCTGAAGCCAGACGGCCTAAAGGCTGGACACCGAGCGAAATTATTTATCATTTAAGCCAATCCCATCGAAAATTAGCGGGACACATTTTTCAATCCGTGACTCGCGGGTTTGGGATTGTTTGGCTCCAGAAAAGAAAAGCAGGTATCCTCTTTGTCGCCCGGGCGTCAATTTCTCAAAGGCAGATCTTAGAGCAGAGTCTTCGTTTAATCTCTTTTGGAATTCTTCAGGCATTTTGAATTCTGAGGTCTTTTTATACGTTACTTGCAGACCGGCCTTTTCGGCTTCAATGGCTTCTTTGATATAGGCCTTTAGGGCACTTTGCAACTTAACGATTTCCTGAAGTTTGGTGAACCGGACCTGGCGCGCCGCCTGCACGTTCTCGGTTTGTTGGATTAGAATGCCTTTGGGGTCTTTCAACAAGGCGCCTTTGGTAAACAGAATCGCGCAGTATTCCTTGAAGCCTTGTATGATAACGATGTTCGCCTCCTGAAACGTGTAACAGGGATGCCCCCACTTCAATTCTTCAGTCAGCCCGCAGTCGAGAATGATGGTTCGCAATTTCTCGAATTCTTTCCGCCACTTTTCCGCTTTGGTGAAAAAGAAATCAACTTTGGGATTCGCTTTATTGTTTTTCATACCTGTAGTGTGTTCATCCGAATCGCTCAAACGGTATTTTGCAGTGGTCGTTCCGTCAAGCTACACCGTTCTTAACCTCGAAATCTCAGCACTCAAAATCCAATAATATGGTCCTCCGAGGCCTGGTGAGGCGTTGCATAGCGTGAGGGTTTTCGCGACCACCAGATGCCATTGCTCCAGAGAATTCTGTCCTGGACAATTTCGCCGTGAGTGTTCCAACTCGAGACGAAGATAAAGCCCGCCGGATCATAGATGATTCTGCCGGTACGTCCGACGTCGCCAATGGCGAAAAGCCGGTCGCTCGTCCCGGCAATGAAGCATGGGCGGTCGGTCCGGCCAGTCTCATACCAATTACCGATTAATGATTTTTCCTTTTGGCTGAGGCTCTTTTCGTGAGAGTTTCCTGGAACTTCGACGACCCCGTAATTCTGCTCGGTATTGCGTTCGTCATTCCACCCGTTATTGGGAGTCCAAATGCAGGTACAGTCTTCCACGCCACCGCCATTGTCCGGCTGGCCGGAACACCAATCAATGTAATTTAATGGAGTGCCGTCGCTCCAGACGAAGGGCCCACCCTGATACTGGCGCCGCAGTCCGATCCAAAGAACACGGCTGGCGCCTTCGTTAGTGGCGAAATGTGAAAAGATCCACTGCTGCTGATTGGTATTTTTGACGATGGCCAGCGTGCCTCCAAGATTCTCGGCTTCAGCCTCCGAACCTGACCAGGTATTGGGCGTGAGCAGATAATATTCATGCCCGTTGTCCGGGTTGACGAGCGGACCGACAAGAACATCGGCCTTTGCGCGACAAGACGAGACGCTAAGCGTGGCGGCGACGGTGAGAAACAGAAGCGTGTTTTTCATAGTTCGGGTTATTGTGACGTTTGATAGGATTAGACGGAGATTCGTTCAACGGGCTCCAGCGCTTTTTGACGAAAAACGGCGAGCGACTTTACATCGGCAAGATGGATTTCGTTTTCGCAATGCGACCGGATTCAGTAACTTATGAGTCGCAATGCCGAAACGCCGCGTGAGGGCACGCGGCCTACAAGTATGGGTACGCCATCGCAAATCCCAAATCGCAGCGCTTCGATAATCGGCGCCGCAAACGCCACGTCAGGGGGCGCGGCCTACTACCGCGCTTCCGCCGGTGTAGGCCGTGTGCCCTCACACGGCGACTCCGATGAGCCGTCACGCCGATTGCGCCGATTGAATCGTGTTTGGCCTGATCGTGACGGCAAGGTGTCTTTCTTGGTGACGATGTGCGTGGATGGCCGGGGACGCATGTTAGACAATGACGTAGCTTTCAATCGTTTCGTTGTATTTCTTCTCGCGAGCCCGACACATTACCACTGGTTCGGACGTCGTTTTGTTGTGATGCCCGATCACATTCATTTGATAGCCAACATGGGTCACGCCCCGGCTCGGCTTAGCGAGTGGATAAAGGCGATGAAGGCTGTGGTCGCAGGATTGAAACGACGCCTGGCTCCCGACGGCGTTGTAGGCCGTGTGTCCTCACACGGCGTTTCGCCGCACGAATTCACCCGCATCAAGCGCCCGTGGCGTTGGCAGAAAGGATTCCACGACCACAAATTCCGCACGCCCGAATCCGAAACGCGGAAATGGGAATATATTTGCCTCAATCCCGTGCGCGCAGGTCTAGTGAATCGTCCCGAAGAATGGCCATTTGGCGGGGAAATTTTTTACGATGAGGCAGGCGGCCCAAGATTGGTTCGCGGCACACCCCCGCTGTTGGAAACGGGAATATTAATTGGGGAATCGGGAATGCCGTGCGAGAGCACGCGGCCTAAAATGGATGCGTCATCCCAACCGCCGGTGTTGTCAGACGGCTCCAAGGTGAAAGGCGCCGCAAACGCAACGTCAGGGGGCGCGGCCTACAACAGCGCTTCCACCGGTGTAGGCCGTGTGCCCTCATCACACGGCGTTCACGAAGAACCACCGCCAATTCCATCTGTCGAGATATACACGGACGGTGGATGCGAACCTAACCCCGGACCCGGCGGTTACGGCGTCGTGTTGTTACATCCCAGGAAGCGAGCCGAGGCCAGCGGCGGATTCCGGCTGACGACCAATAACAGGATGGAGATCTTCGCCGCAATCAATGGACTCGAAATGTTGAAGCAGCCTTGCCGGGTCACTCTGTACAGTGACTCACAATATGTTGTGGACGCCATGACAAAGGGCTGGGTGCAATCCTGGGAACGGAAACAATGGTGGCATAGCAAAACGGAACGCGTACCCAACCGTGATCTATGGGAGCGCCTGATGCAGCTCTGCAAAACGCATCAAGTGGATTTTCGCTGGGTCAGGGGTCACGCCGGAAACCCCGAAAATGAGCGATGCGATCAGCTTTCTACGGCCGCGCTACGCCAGCCCAACTTGCCGGCTGACGAAGGCTATGAAAATAAACCTGAATCTGACGGCGTCCGGCCTGATCTGCGGGAGGGTGATGCATGCCCAAAATGTTCAACACCGGTCATCAAACAAAGCTCAAGCAAAAAGCCGAAGGGCGATTTTTATTACGAATATTTTCTCTGGTGTCCCAAATGCCAGGCGACCTACACGGTTGAGGGAGCAAAGCGGGCTATAGAACAGCCGCAGTCGCTGTTTTAAACCAGAGTCGCCGGCCATGCGATATCAACATGCACATTATTGAAATCGTAGAGTAGCAATACCTGGCCTCCATTCGGCTGGAAATGCAGGCGTTCCCAGGTTGGACGGTCGCTGCTCATCCGTTTTCAATAAATTGTCGGCTCTTGCCGCGCGCCATGTCGCAGCATTCGAACTCGAACAGTGCGGCCCAGGTCGTCAATCTCGTAAATTATTCGATAAGGGGAAACGATTAATTCCCGCAAGGAATCTCTGGGCGCGATTCTGAGCATTCGTCCAAGCCGCGGATGGCTCGCGAGAATCATGGACTTTTCGATTATAGTTTCGCCAAGCTTTACAGCAGCAGGAGTGTTGTCGCGCGAAATAAAGGTAACGAGCTGTCGCAGGTCAGCTATCGCTTCGTCCGTCCAAATTACTTTGAAGTCCATGACGCGACCTGCCGAAGCAGCTCTTCCGCAGCGACGCCTCGGCCGCGTGGATTTTTTTCCAACCGCTCCCGGAGGACGGCCATCATCTGCAACTCATCGGCAATTTCCCGAAGAGAAGCCGTCTCAGGCATTTCGCCAACAGCGCCCAAAACAAGTTCCCGATCGCTCATAGTCATAATATGCGGCCCAAAAACTATGAGCGCAAACGCAATTTACATTATCGGCCTTTTCCCCAATCGGTGAACGGGTCCCACGGAGGGAGGATGATTGCCTTCTGCTTTGCCAACGCCAGCAGCTCGGGCGGGACGAATCGACGGTCAATGATCACCTGGTAGGCGTGACGGTCGAACCACTTGCTTTCTATGATGAACCAGCCTTTATCGCCTTTCTTTGAGCCCCAGGAATTCTCGACCTTCCATTTGACGGGAACACCGTCGCGCACGTCCACGCCGGTAATGACCATGGCATGATCGGGAGCGTCGTCGTCGTAGGCCAGGGCGTCCGCCTTGTTCATCGAGAAATCGATGCCAAACAAGTCCGAGTTATCCGCAATATCCTGAAGCCAGAGGCCCTTGCTTTTGTCGCCCTCGGCGGACGAATTGGCCGCAAACCACACCGGTTGGTCGGCCAGCACGGATTTTAGCGCCATTTCGGACATTTCCTTCATTTCGATATTAACGGAGTCAAAGTCCGGCTGGTCTGCCATGTTTCGTTCCCATGACCACTGGAGATGGGCATGCATCGGCTGGCCCGGGTAATTGGCAAAGCTGACGTAATTATCCAGGCCGCCGAGGAATTTTTTGCGAAAGGTTTGTGGCGTGTAGGTTTCCAGGCGGCTCACATCATCGTTGGTTGTTTCGTATCGCCACTGGAATGTCTCGGGCGGTTTGCCCAGACATAGTTCAAGAATCTTGTAGATATCCTGGAGGGTGGCGAATTTTATTTGGCGGAGTTCGGCCATTGCGGCGCCGTTACTCGAAGCCTCGCGAATCTGCACCGCCGCCTTGCGCAGGCGGGTGGAAAGCAACGCGCGCATGTCGCTGGTATGAGATGCAGAATAATCGTCGGGCATGACCGATTCAGGCACAGCGCCATATTTTTGGATCAATGCCTTGACGTAATTCCAATTGCCGCCATCGCTGATGAGATTTTGAAGGAACGTGTCCATACGCCGGCTATGAATTGGTTCGTCGCGCAGGGTGATGGCCAGCTCGAGGGAGCGGTTGGCGGCCTCCAACTCTTCATAGAACTGCTCGTAAGCCTGCGACAACATGAAATCTTTCATCTTATGTTTGGCGATGACCTCAGGCCGCAACGCGTTCAGCCCGGCGAACAGCCAACAACGACCGGAATTCTCCTGGTTGGCGATGGAACCGGTTTCCTTGATGACGTGGGTAAAGAGCCGGTCTGTGCCATTTTCCACGTCCGGATTGATGGTGAGCGATTGAATGCTGTTGTGGGCCAGGGCGTTCCGCACGGCGCGCAGTTGTGGCGTCATGGGAACTGTCTGTTCGAGCTGCTGCAGCATTTGGGGCGTCAGCGCCCCGGCTGCGGAAGGACCTTCGTCCGGCAGCGGTTGGTACTGGGCGTGAACCGGCTGGGCGGTCAATACGGTCAGGACAAAGAGGGAATTAAGGAATCGATTCATAAGGTCAGTGTAAGAAAGGCTTACGCCCAAATCAACGATACGGCCTTGCCGCCGGAGCCTGTCCCGAGAAATATTTACACTGCAATCGGCGCCTTGATGGCCGGGCGTGGATCGCAGGCGAGTAATTCATTTCAACCTCGAATTCGGCTTCCGGCGATTGGCCATTTTTCTCGAAGGCGCTTGCGGTGTTCATCGCCGAATTCCTTCGGCCTCGATTCCAGCCAGTACCCAATCGCGTAAATAAGGTGAACCGCCGCTTCCGGCTTGGCATACTGAAGGTCAATCAATCCGGGAAGCAGGTGGTCCAGCCTGTCCGTCTCCGTAAGCGCTGAATACCATATCAGCGTCTTCAGCACGTGGCGACCGCCGGTGCTCAAGGGAACGCGGCCATCCGGAATTTTCAACCATTCCGCAAGATCCTGGGCGAAGGCGTCGGTCCCGAGATTGTTCAGCGCCAGACCGGCTTCCCGCACCCACTTCTTATCGGGCCTGCGTCGCGCTGTGTTGTCCGTGTGGCGGAGAAGACGCCCCCACCTTTCACGGCGAAAGTTTTCAGCGGCAAAGTAACTCTCGCGAATTCCTGCCGAAAGGCAGTTGCCAGGGCGAAGGGGTTCCTGCGGATCCTGCCAAAGAATGATCGCAATCTCACCGCGGACATCGGTTGCCGTGCTCGAACTAATGCCGGCGAGCCGGTCCCGGTATGTGCGCATCGCCCTAAAGAGCTCAGGTGTGTACGAGCTGTCACTGAAGGAGATTCTGGCCAGATTGACCGGTTCCACCACACCTCCATGGCCGCATGAGTGGCGCGTGGCAGACAGAATGGCGCAGGCGTCGTCACGGCTGACTTTTTGGGGAAGCGATGAATATAGCGCATTGATCAGCCACATCATTTCCGAAAACGCATCTTCCTTTCGGCCGTCATAGTTGTCGAACAACGCGACAATCAGCCGGGGGATCCGTGAAGCAGAGATCTCCGAGACCAGTTTATGGGCCCAAGCTTCGCGTGACCTGATATAACCCAGGCTTTTCTCTTTTGGTTCCACCGAAGCGAAGGAGTTCAAGGCATGCTTTATCCACTCGCTATCAGGGAGTGCGTCCGTCGTCGGTGAAACATTCGTAAGGTTCAACGCAGTACAGGTTGTTGTGTGTTAATGCCACCAATCATGCAATTCCGATGGCTTTCGCTATGCCCCTGCGAGCGCCGCCTTCGTGGCATCTGATACATCTTGGCCGAAGGTTCAGCGTGACCGACCGTTGGGTGGCTCCGCCGATTCAGTGACCGTTATAGTCCTAAACACCCAGAAACTCAACGGCTATTAGCGCGATTGCCCTCTACACGGCAATCGGCGCCTTAATCCCCGGATGCGGGTCATAGCCGACCAATTCAAAATCCTCGAACTTGAAATCGTGGATGTTGCGCACGGAGGGATTGAGTTTCATTTGCGGCAGCGCCTTCGGCTCGCGCGAAAGTTGCAGTTTCGCCTGCTCGACATGGTTTGCGTACAAGTGCAAATCGCCAAAAGTATGCACGAAATCGCCCGGTTTTAAATCGCAGACCTGCGCGACCATGCGCGTGAGGAGCGCGTAGCTGGCGATGTTGAACGGCACGCCCAAAAACAAATCCGCGCTGCGCTGATATAATTGACAGCTTAGCTCGCCGTCGCTTACGTAAAACTGAAACATCGCGTGGCAGGGCGGCAGCGCCATTTGCGAAATCTCGCCGGGGTTCCATGCGGTGACGATGTGGCGCCGGCTCGCGGGATTCTTTTTGATTTGGGCGATGACGTCGTCAATTTGGTTGATGGAGTGGCCGTCCGACGTACGCCAGTCGCACCATTGCGCGCCATAGATGCGGCCCAGGCTGCCGTCCTCGCGCGCCCATTCGTTCCAAATCGTCACGCCGTGTTCCTGCAGCCATTTGACGTTGGTGTCGCCGCACAAAAACCAAAGCAACTCGTAGATGATGGATTTGAGGTGCAGCTTTTTGGTGGTCAGTGCCGGGAAACTTTCGCGCAAATCAAACCGCGCTTGCGCGCCGAATACTGAATACGTGCCCGTGCCTGTCCGGTCGGCCTTGAGTTTTCCATGTTCGAGGACGTGGCGCAGCAAATCGAGGTATTGAGTCATGGCGCCAATATTTAATCACTATGAAGCTCCATATTCCAAGCACCAACATCCAGAAATGGGCATAAGCAAACGCGTGTTCCGTGTTCCGTGTTGCGTCAAGCATGCGGGGACGAACTGCAGCAAGGCGGACGAGATTTGCGGGATAAATGCGCGCCAGGTCTTAGCCGTAACGATGCAGTCAGGAGCGAAGTGGTTGTAAGGCCCAAAGAACGCTTCCAAAATGTTGCAACCCTGTTGCAGATTTGTTGCCCCGAAGGCTTTCGGGGTTGCGGTTTAAGTCGTTGACGGTCAACGCTGTAGTCCCGAAGGCTTTCGGGATTACAGACTTTCAGACCATATATGCGAATATATAAGCCGTATGCGCCGAACGACGAAGCCCTTGCGCAAAAGATCGAGCAAACACAGCCAATCCGACTGCATGATTACGTCTCAGCACCAGGCTCAACGTCCTTTCCTTGCTCTTTCGGTTTTCTGACGAACGTATGATAGATGACGGTATCCCAGGCGTTGTGAATGCCAACGAATAGCAGCATCAGCACGGCACCGGCAACGAGGAAGAGGGCCAGGCGTTCGTGAGAGCTGGCCAGGCAGGCTGATGCAATCAGCGCTGCGTAGGCTGCGACCGGCAACAATGCGTGGAACAGCCAATCCTCGAAAACCGGCTCATAGGCGCCCTGGGTGCGCATTCTCCGGATTACGATCACGGAATAGACAAGTCCCGACAAACCGAATAATCCCCAGATAACTGCGACGGGCGTCAGGTTGCTCCAGGGAGCGCATACGATAGCGGATAAAAATAGAACCATTCCAAAATGGACAACGCTTGGTGTGGCAAAGGCGCCGCTGGCCTGGGCCTCGGCTTGTCCAATCGGGGTCCCGGCAATGAGCGTGATGACGACGAACTGTAATCCGATGAGGGCACCGGCTGACG
>Ga0210401_10006321_pt1 | contig 12060 bp, 10 predicted proteins | sample IncBWH32MmetaG_FD_150866 | JGI IMG/M metagenome (GOLD analysis project Ga0210401, IMG submission 150866) | Forest soil microbial communities from Barre Woods Harvard Forest LTER site, Petersham, Massachusetts, United States - Inc-BW-H-32-M | ecosystem: Environmental > Terrestrial > Soil >... | reverse complement strand
TGACGGTGGCAATGAGCAGCACTGCCAGCACGGCGGCAAACATCATGAGAAGCGCGGGACGCAGATCGCCGACCAGGTAGTTGCGCAGCGACTCCACTGGCATAGTTAGATTGGAGTACACACCCGAGTTGGCACGCTCAATGTTCCGCCCAATCAAATTCGTTTCGGCCTGAGCACGCTCGAGAGTCGCGCCCCGACGCAGACGGCCAATACCTTGTAAGAAGAACGGCCCGCGGCGAGTGACTTTGAGACGCAGGTCTTGCCACAGCTCAATGTGCGCGCTGGGAACTCCAAAATCTTCACTAACTACGCCAATAATTGTTGCCGGGTTGCTGTTGACTTCAATCACGCGGCCAATGGCGTCTCGGCCGCCGCCGAAACGCCGCTGCCATAGTGATGCGCTGATTACCACTAGGTTGGGCCCAGTGGCGGAATCGTCGCCCGGCTGAAACGTACGCCCGAGAATCGGCTTCATGCCGAGAATGGAGAAAAAGTCCGCGGTCACAGCGGCGCCGGCCACTTCTTCCGCCTCGCTCTCGCCGGTGAGCGTGAAGCGGCTTCGGCTGTACGCGGCAACTCGCTCAAAAACAGTGTTGCCGTTTTTCCAATCGACAAAGTCGGCCACGGACAAGTTTCCCCTTGGATTATTCTGTGGGGAAAAATGCATGTGCACCATGGCGATGCGACCCTCTTCAGGAAAGGGCAGCGGCCGGTAGAGAATCCCATACACGATGCCGAATATTGCAGAGTTGGCGCCGATCCCCAGCGCCAAGGTCAGTATGGCGACCGCACTAAAACCGGGCGACTTGCGCATCATCCGCACTCCATAACGCACGTCCTGCCAGAGCGACCGTACGACTCGCTCCCACCCCACATCGCGGACGTTTTCTTTCAGCGCGTCAACGCTGCCGGTTTCGAGCCGTGTCGCGCGGACCGCTTGCTCCCGAGGCATGCCGGCGCGAATCCTTTCCTCGACCAGTACTTCGATGTAGCCACGTACTTCCTCGTCGAGTTCCTGTTCGACTCGTTCTTTGCGGAAGAGGGTTCGCAATCCAGTGATCAAATTTTGGAAGATACTCATCAGATCTCCCTCGGAGTCGCGTTCAGGATGCGCGCGATGGCGGCGCTCTGGGTTTCCCACTCGCGAGTTTCAGCCTTTAGCCTCCTTCGGCCTTCGGCTGACAAGATGTAGTACTTCGCGCGCCGGCTGTTCTCGGTCTCGCGCCACCCGCTATTCCGCAATCCCGCACGCTCCAGCCTGCGCAACGCTGGGAAGAGTGAGCCGGCATTGACCTGGAAGACTTCCTTCCTGATCTGCTCAATTCGGATGCCGACGCCATCGCCGTGCAGCAGCTCGAGTGCGAGCGTCTTCAAGATCAGCATGTCGAGCGTGCCTTGAACGATTGCCCTGGATTTGTCTGTCATGTATGACTACTTTCCTCTAGACAATCGAGATCAGCATACGCCTATGTACCACTAGATTGTCAAGAGGAAGCCAGCTCACAATCACAACCTGTGCTGCGCAAAAATCTCGCCCTAGTTCGAAGTCTGACCGGTCCAAGAGATAAACCATCCGCTTAACCTTTATATATATATCGTTGCCTGACAGGAGCGGTCGTAATCGTGGAATTCGAGTTCGTGGTGGAGATGAACTTGGTTCAGATAGGAACCAACGAGTTCTTTCCCCAACTCATTCGTCTCGCTGCAAACGTAAGGGACCTACAGTCCCGCCCGTACAGCAACCAGAAATTGGGGAGACGCGATCATGGATATGGGTCAAAGACTTCCATGGAAAATTCCCAGAAGCCGCGGGCGCGCTGATACATCAGAGCTCGAAAATTTGTTGGATCGTCAATGCGCCAGGCTTCGGGCGTGCTGAACCAGTAGGCGGTGGAGTCGTTCAGCCACGTTTGATAATAGACGCCCCAGGCAGCGAGCAGAGCATTGGCCTGCAATGCTCCATCGTCCCGCACTTTGCCGCAGTGGTACATGTTTGCGGCGGCGCAGTAGGACACACCGGTCCAGACTTCGAATTGATGGGCATACTCGCTGTCGCCAACGCCTGGAAGAGAATCCGGATGAACAGCATTCGCGACGCCAACATCGCCGATACCGTCGCCGTTGCAATCCTTCAGCGCGAGAACTCCTCGTTTAAAAATCTGTCGATAGTGTGACGCCATGCGGTCGGGCGTCAACACGGGAGGCAAGCCGGTAACATCGATATAGCGCTGTCCCACCATGGCGTCGCCCATCAGATCATCGCTATGCTGGTTGTATTGGAAGAAGCCATACTGTGCATTCCAGAATTGCTGCTCCGTGCTGGTGCGAGCGAGAGCCAGCAAAGCAGTGATTTCCTTGAGGAGCGCATCTTCCTTGCGGGCTTGCGCGACTGCCTGCATCATTTCTAGAGCGCCAATCCAAAGCACTGCGTTGAAGAATTTGTTCTCCTTATATTCAGAGCTTTTCATTTCGCTAAGACCGTCGCCGTTGATATCGGTAGTGATCTGGTAGCGATACGTGCGGACCATGGCTGGCCAAACTTGTTGAAGAAAGTCGTCGTCCTTGGTCTTGTACCAGTAGGTGTAACACTGTTGAATAAATTTCGGGGAGAGTTCGGACCAGGGAGTGGTGATGCGACCTTTAATTCCCAGCGGACTTTGATTGTATTCCCGGCCATAACCGTCGTAATCGAAAAGCGGGTCGCCATGCACATTACCGGCATCGTGAGGGCAACTGCCGTCGGCAGAGTCCATCACGAAATCGCTGAACAGAAGCAGCATGGCGCGCTCCAGTTGAGGCCAGAGGTCGCGATTGCTTCGCGCGGGATGGTGGCGAACGTCGAAAGATTCCGCGAAAGAATATTCCTGGCACTCCATGACGAAGGCGATGTGCTGCCCGGGCCGATTGCCGAATTTTTTCGGTTTCGTGATACAACCGTACTCCCAGAAGGATCCGCCAAAGGTGCTGTAGTAAAGCTCGTTCAAGGTGCCCTGCTTGACCCAGTCAGGAACGTTGCTGCTCTGGATAATCGGTCGCTGCCAGGCGTCAATTTGGGCAAGCCAGTTTTCGCGATTCAACAAAGCCTGTTCGGCAATTCGCAAAGACTGCGCCGGAGTGGGCGGAAACCACTCCGTGAATCGGCGCGCCCATCGCGTCCCTGAACCAAACTCGATCTGCGGAAAATACCAACTTAGCGCGAATGGAACGACGACACTGGCGCCGGGGTCGAGCTCAACGGAAACACAGAGCGCGCCTGAGGGAGTTTGCGTGGATTGCGCCATGTCCTGATTCGCGAGAATGCCGTGAGCCGCGAAGGATTTCCAAATGTCTGATCCGTCGCCGTTGCCGTCCCAGACGGGAACGTACGATGCAGCGTGGTTCGTTGCAATGCACCACTCCGAGTCTTCGGTCTCCGGAGAATTCCCAGGATCGTGTGCCCCCATGACAATCGCCGTCACGCCGCTCTTCGGATTCGGCTTGATGCGGTTCGTTAACCCGAGACGTTCTCTGGCAGTTTTGTCTCCACTGGCACTCTGCTCCCTACCTAGCGGAGTATTTTGAGAGCCAGTGTAGGGAGCGTTCGGAAACGTGAACATCAAAGACAGCTTGACGCGAGTTGCGGTTGGGTTGTGGAGCTTGAATAAAAAGAGCGCGGCGGGATAGGAGGTTTCGCGATAGTTGTCTTTGATAACCGGACTGAAAAATTGCAGCGAAATGTTGGTCGCAAAGCCTTTGTATGTACACCAACCTTTCGGAAAGAGGGCGTGATACTCCCCATCACCGGGATTCAGCCTGGGCCAAGCCGGAAGAACATCCTCAGTTGCGAGAGTGCGCGCCTTCACGTCGCCGCCGGGAATTTCCTCGCGGGCGTGAAACGCAGCCTGGGAAAGAAAGCGCTCTTCGTAACGGCCGGGCCTGAGCTGCCACGGCCCGAACGAACCGCACAGGTTGTACATAAAATTTCCTGCGCCGATGCCGCCGAGGGGAATTCCCTTCTTGGCGCGCGTCGCGGTGTTTAGCCCGACGAGGTCACCCGTTTCTTTGACCCGGTCAGGACGCAATTCGATCTTCGGTAGGCTACCCAACGGCCTGTTCCAGCTACACGAGGGCATGGCCCAACCTGTTGCATCGTCAGCAGCGGATTTGGTAGCAGCTGAATGTGGCCGCGACATTTTAGCCGGCGCCGATGTATCACCGAAGGAGAGAGGACCAGTCGCGGCGAGCAAGCCAGCGGCGGAGGAAGCGCGTAGAAATGTACGGCGATCAACCTCGTTCTTGTTCATGATGCCTACTCCTTCTGCGCCATTCTACCTCCCAAGTCCGCAGTAGACCGAACCTTTCCCCGATTACCGACAAATCAGGAGTTAGTGAACCAGATGTCGTACTACTGTAGCTTCCGCAGTTGGTAGCTCGATGTGGTGTTGTTTTCCTTGTTCTCGAAAATGCCATGAATGGATTTACCGTCGGGCATCACAGAAAGGTGAAGAACCCCAACGATTTTTCCCTCGCGTTTGGAGGTTATCTCGACCTCCGTAGGGCTTAGGAGCTTCACGGAGGTCATCGTGTGCCCCGGGTCGTCTTCTACCGGATAGAACTTGCCATCGAATTTGCGTCGTACCTCTCGCCAAGGGGAGTCCATGCGCTGAATCCATCCGCCGTACACCTATACGAAATTGCTGGAACGTTGGGAGCGACTTTGGACTTACTTTTCTTGTAGAACAGCCACGAGCCGGAAAGCAGGTGATAGCCACTGGGTGCTTGTTCAACTCGTTTGCTGAGTGTCTCACTTTCGACGGGTTGTGCTTCCGTAGTGTCTCTCACCACTTGGGTCAATGTACTTCTATCTGGAGAAACCGTATCGACTTCCGTGAACATCGTCTTCCCGGCTTTCTTGGCGACGATTTCAACAGTGAAGGCATCCACAATTCGGGCACTCACTGTGTCCCAGTAGCTCGTTTCATGGACCTTCTGGCCGCGCCCGTTTGCCTTGATTTCCGGACTTCCAAAACAGTCAGAGCAGCGAAGCATGCCTTTGCCAACTAAATACGTCACCGGTTTCGGCTTCTCAGACTGTTGCACAGAGTCTTCATCAAAAATCCAACCGCCATCGAACGGACTTTGGGCACGTGATGCGAAGGGCGACAAAAGAAGCAGAAGAAGGAGTTTTTTCATAAAGGTGCCTCTGCCGATGTGCTAGGTGCACAAAACCCCGCAAACTTGGACATCTGATGTTCGGGGACGGGCAAAGAGCAGAGGGGAAATTGCGTCCGCTGGCGGTACGAACTCAGATTTCGTACTTGACTCCAAACAGGCCTCGGCGCCCCTGCTCGCCGCTGACAATGTCCAGCGTCTGCGCGACGAAGTCAAGGCAGCGGAGGAGATACTGCCACGACTGGCTGACCGCGCAGCGGCGCTCTATCTGTTGGCCCATCATTACGCGCGGCGAGCATGCGAAAGCGTTGTCGCTGCTGAAGCAATGCGTGGCATTGAATGGAGAAAATTCAGAAAGCCCAAACCCATGTATTTGCAGGTTTCGCAAAGGCTCAACAGAACCACATCGCGTCCAGTAACTTGAGATCCCTCGTTCGGTTCCTGTGCATTCAGCCAAAATGGAGCTTGGAGACGACGGAATCGTCGACGAATATTGAAGTGCGAGGGATGAATCATGTTCGAAGGGGAGTTGGTGTCGATTTTTGTCTCGGCGAAAGCGGGAATGCCGATGGAGTCGCGTGAAAGTGCACGGGCTGTTCCGGGAAGCGGACTCGAGGGCGACCGCTATTTCGATGGGGTGGGGTATTGGTCCAATCATCCCGGGGAAGGGCGCGAAATCACGCTGATTGAAATTGAGGCAATTGAAGCCTTAGCGCGGGAAAAAAATATTGAGATTCCGCCTGAGTTGGCGCGCCGGAATCTGGTAACACGTGGGGTTCCACTCAATCATTTGGTTGGGCGGGAATTCCAGGTGGGTTCCGTGCGGCTGATGGGGAAACGTTTGTGTGAGCCCTGCCAGTACCTGGAAGCACTGACGACGAAAGGCGTTCTGACCGGACTTTTGCACCGTGGCGGATTGCGGGCGGACATCGTGTTGGGCGGAACGATTCGAATCGGGGACGCGGTGAGCGAGAGCGAAAAATAGAAATGAGTGGTGTACCGCGGGGCCATGTTTCCGAGTGCCGGAGCTTACTACACTGTGGCTCGGCGAGCCCTCGGCGGCCATGTCAGTTTCGTCGTCGGCTGGACGGACTGCGGATCTCTCTGTGGAGCCATCGCAACTCTTACAATTCTGGCTGGGGAATACCTTGGTGATCTGCTTCCGCGATTCGCAATTCACAAGGACTGGTGGGCGGGCCTCGGCGCGCGGCTTTATTCGTACCGCAATGCCACCATCGGATCAACCTTCGTGGCGCGGCGTGCCGGGAGGTAAGCGGCGCACAATGCGATGACCGCCAAGAACGCCGGCGCCGCAGCGAATACCAGAGGGTCCCAGGGACTGACACCGAACAACAGTAACGAGCCTATCCCAAAAGGCAGTACCGTCAGTGCGTGCGAGAGCGCCCCAGCCAGAGCTAAGCCAACCGCAGTGGTCAAGCCCACCAGCCGCATCATGCGCACCAGAACCAGCCGCAGAATCGACGCCTCTTGCGCACCTAGCGCGAGGCGTATGCTGATCTCACGCGTGCGGTGCAAGACCACGTACATAATCGTTCCATAAATGCCCACACTGGCCAGAAAAAGTCCCAGGCTTCCCACGCTCGTCGCGAACAGTGTCGCGATCTTGGAAGGCAGCCGCTGAAACCAAAGCGCGTCATCCATAACGTGCACCGAGGCTAGCGAGGCCAGCTTGTTGTTAATTGTAGCAGTCGCACTGAGCACCAGGCCGATTGACGCTTGGCCATTCCCGCCCGTGCGAACAAAAACGTCGTCGACGGGCGCATCCGCTGCAGCCGGCGAGTACACAAACAACGGTTCCACTCTTCCCAAAACCACCGTGCGAGTGTCCTGCACAACGCCGATCACCTGCGTGGGAGTTTGCGCGTCTCCTAGCCGGATGATTTTCCCGAGAGCATTCTCCCCAGGCCACAGGTGTCGTGCGGTGGATTCGGTGATGATGACCACCGGGGCACGCCCTGCTCTGTCGGCCGCCGTGAAGTCACGGCCTTGAAGAAGGCTGATCCCAAAGACAGAAAAGAAGCCGGGCGAGATGTGATTCTCGAACGCGTGCTCCTCCGCTTTACCCAGTTCGTTCAGTGTAGTTGTACCGGCTCCTAGGAGCGGAACGTGGTCTGCAAACGCCACTCCCGTTACTCCAGGAAGTGCGGAAATTCCGCGCGCGAGCTGCTCACGGAGTGTCGCCACATGCGCCTTGTCGATGCCTGCGTTCTCGAGATCTGCGAATTCCATGTCGATCACCTGCGTCGTGTCAAAACCGGGAAGCACTTTCTGCCCTCGCATCATGCCTCGCGCCACAAGGCCCGCATTGACCAACAGAACCACACTGAACACCACCTGCACACCAATGAGCGCATCTCGTGCGCTCACGCGCAGCTTACCGCGATTCGATGTCCACTGCGCTACGTGACCTTGCAACGCCTCGTGAGAATTCGCCTTGGTGCAGTGAGCCGCGCCCACCACGCTGAAGAGCATGCCCGCCGCGATGGAAACCAGCGTCGTCCAGGCTAGTACCCAGCCGTCGGGCGAAAATCGAAGGCTGAAAACGTAGAGATCGGAGAACCGGAACACGATTCGGCTCTGAATCTCTTTCCAGATAAGATCGCACAACAGCGGCGACGTGATCAGCGTGATGACCCCCGCCGCTAGCCCGATCAAAACTCCTTCCGTCAGAAGTTGCCGCATCAGTCTGCCCCGGCTCGCTCCCAAAGCTCGCCGAACTGCCATCTCCTTGCGTCGCGCCGTGGCGCGGGCTAGGAAGAAATTCGCAAGGTTCGAACAGGCAATCAGTAGGACCATGCTGAAGCTCACCATCAGCAGTGCGGCGAGAGCCTGGAATTGCGGGTTGCCTTTTTCAATGAAGTAAGCCGGTGGATCGCTCTCAATTCCGGAAGTGACCTGCTCGAACCCTCGGCTTGTTTCGAAGCGCTGTACGATCGCCGTCAGTTCAGGCCACGATTGTCGTGCGCTGATACCTAGGCTCAGCCTTCCAACTACGCGCAACCGAGGCTCATCCGGATAGCGCGCCCAGTCGCGGCCAGGTTCCAGTCGCGTCTGCATCCCGAGTGGGATCCATAGGTCCGGGGGTACCGGGGGCAAGCCCGTTCCGATGAAATCACGCGGTGCGATTCCAATAATCGTGATCGGCGTCCCGTTCAGCAGGACGGATTGCCCCAGCACCGCCGGGTCACCACGAAAACGGCGCTGCCACGACGAGTAGCTGAGCACTGCCACTGCCGCGCCACCGCGCTCCTGTTCTGTGAACATGCGCCCGGCCATCGCGTTGACGCCGAGAACCGAAAAGTAATTCTCGGAGACCAGCTTGGTAATGGCTTGTCGCGGTTCAGCAAGATTCTTCTGACCCACGTTGGGGAATTGTGCCAGCACCATGTTGTATCCGGTTTCCGCAATCACTCCCTCGAAACCCCGATTATGCTCGCTGAGATTGCGGAACTCCGCCTCGGAGAATGCCGTGCTCTCGCCCCCTTTGCGGAACTCCCGTTTGAGGACCACCACGCTCTTGGTGTCGCGAACTGCCACAGTTCGCAATGCGATCGCACTATACGCGGTGAATACGAGAGTAGTGCCAATGACTCCCAGCGTTAGGGTCAGGACGCTCGCCAGAGTGAATCCGGGACTCTTGCGTAACAGTCGTACGGCGTATTGGACATCCCGCGCTGCCGTATCCAGCCACCCGATAATATCCATGGCGCGCGTATCTTCCTTCAACTCCGTCACATTCCCAAAACGTCTTCGCGCATCACGGCCGGCCTCTTCCGGTGTCATTCCGGCGGCCACGTTATCTGCGGCGCGCATGTCGAGATGCGATCGCAATTCCTCATCCAAATCTTTTTCCAATCGGTCTCCTTGCAACATGCGGCGCAGGCGCGAAAACCACGGCATTTGGCACCATCCTCTCAGGTAAACTGCAGAACGCGGCCGACGGCATAGGTGAGCCGCTGCCAGTTCTTTTCCTCTTCTACAAGTTGCTTGCGGCCAGCAGCTGTCAACCGGTAGTAGCGAGCGCGGCGATTGTTCTTCGAGGTGCCCCACTCCGCGCGGATCCAGCCTTCCTGCTCCATGCGGTGTAGCGCTGGGTACAACGAACCTTCCTCCACCCGCAACAGATTTTCTGAAACGGTCTGAATATGAAGGGTGATTCCATAGCCATGCATCGGCTCCTGCACCAACGTCCTGAGCACCATCAGTACCAAAGTGCCTTGCAGAATGTCTTTCTTGGCTTTGACCACAGGTAGCTGTCCCCTAGATATCTAGAGGAGTAGACGATCAGGAGGGGCAGAACGTTTCAGGCAAGGTAGAAATTCCGTCTAAACTTCGCCTATAGAGTGAGAACCGGAAGTGATGAACAACACCAAGAGAATTCCCTTCCGTCTCCGATCTCTTCTTTCTCGCCCTTCTGCTCATTAATTAAGAGTACTAAACCTGTCTCAGAGATGTTGCCACGGAGGGTAACCGATAAACTCAAGTACTGGGAGCCACTTTACCGGTTTGGCGACTACCGGGCGCGTGCAAACACAACCGATGTTGAAAGGCGGTCAACCCCCTAGGCTCTGAGATTAGCATTGCGAACAGCCAACCTCACGCTTAGATACGCGAGTTTTGGTGGCCTCTCTGGCATGCCTACCATGTAAGCCATGTTCTATGCCATACGAGACAAAAAAGCATGGGACGGCCAAGACTAGGATGGCTGCTGGAATCCACCACACGTTTTTGGTCTCCGCCGGACCAGTCCAAGAGTCCAAGCCGAATGGAACAAGAAGAGAATCACAGTGGCAAGGGGACTATTCCAATTTTGAACGGCGGTACTCCGGTCGAACGACGCCATAGCTTCAAATTGCACCGCAAGCATTATCGCCCGTCAGTGGCACGCCAATGATTGTCGAAACCACGTTGGATACAGCATTACATTTCAAGTCCGGTTCTTAGAGGGTTGGGCGCGAGCAATGGCGCCCGGCTACTCGACAAAGTGGCGGCTGGTACCGACTTCGGCGGTTAGCGGGTTTTTTACTAGGACTTATCGTGGGGTGGGGCGAGGAGGTTGGAATTCGGGATTGAGCTGGGCTAAGCAGTTTCCCCAATTGTGGTCGATCAGGATGGTACCGACTTCGATGCCATCTTTGGCTATGAATCTCAAAGGCCCTGCACAACGTTGTTGCGTTCCGCCTGAAATCGTGGCCACCAGATAGTAGGTTCGGCCTTCGTAGACTGACAGTGCTACACGCCCGTCGGCATCCGAATCGGCCCCGTTCGGCTCGCCGGAATTCAGATAATTTATGTCATACGCGTTCACGTCGGCATCGACCGCAGGAGAGCCGTCGGCCAACTGCACTCGCGCGCGTACGGTCACCGTTTTCCAGGGATTCGGAAGTACCACGTCAATGTTATCGGCTGTGGCGGAAGCCGCTAGATGGATTACAGAGGCGGCGCTGTCTGACTCAGCTTTGGGATAGTAAATGCGGGGGTACGGGCGCGTTGATGAAGGGCCCAAGTGGTTGGCAGAGACGCGATAGTCTCCTAGTGAAACGGGAGCAAAATCATATCGTCCGTCGGGGCCTGTACTCTTCAAATCGACATCAGCAAAGCCCGTGGCAGAGTTCGGGTCACGGCGTTGTAACACTATAAACATGTCTGGTAAGGGGTGACCATCAGCGTCGCTGACAATTCCCCGGATGTGACCGTCGTACCGGACGTGCCAGTCTATTTGAGAACAACTTTTCTCGATCAGGGAGACGGTTCGATTCGCCTCGGACGTGAGGCCCGTGGGCAAAACGGCAGAAACCGTGTATTGCCCAGGGGTCAGATTCGCGAAGGAATATTTTCCAGTGTGATCTGGAACCGCATTGTGGTTTTCTGGGCCACTCAAATTAATCGTGGCAGCGGGATGCGCTCCAGTTGAGTTTGGAACCGGTAAAACAGAGCCATAGATCGTCGCGCCCTTAGGTGCAGTTGCCAGCGCGCGCATCCATGCGAGATCTACGTCTTCTACACCCGGCTGAAGCTCGTGCGTGTGAGAGCATGTCGTAGTCCAAAGCTCATTTGTCTGAGCATTGGCAGATGAGAAGACAAGGTATTCGGCCCCTGCTGCGAAAGGGAAGCCACAGGCGGAATCTTGATCGTTCGTGAGAATGTCAATTTCCTTGGATTGGGATTCGCCCCTGAACATTTCCAGCACCGAAAACCGCACTCGGAAGTATCCGGGACCTTGAGTGGTGCTGTAGGAACCGTCCAGATTCTTAACTGTTCCAATGGCGGATGAGACGATCGTCTGATCCACTACGCGCCCACGAAAAACAACGTGACTCTGCCAAAACGCGGAACAAACAGGCTGAGGTCCGACGCAAGAACAAGCCTGCGAAGATGCAGGAACAAGGAGTAAAGCGGCGATCAGGAGCGCCCGAAGCATGACTATAGAGAGGGAATGGATTGACAGATGGTTGCCCAGGGGGCATTGCTGTCAAGAGGGTACCAAATCACCAAGGCGAGAATTATTGAGACAGGGCGGAAAGTGCCGCTCCGGTAACGTACTATGAGCAAACTTACCGGTGATTACGGCGTTAGATAAGGCAGGTTCAGCACACCCGTACATCTGACCGGGGCTGCCTGACTTGGGGCGATCTTTGAAGCCCAGCGATACCGATAGTATCGTTCTTCCGGCTCGTCCCGCTGCCATTTCCGCGGGTGTAGGTGTTGACTCCATGGCTGAATTGCTCGAGTAACAAGAATTCCGCGGCCCGCCCATCGCCAATAAGGGCTGCAATGAGGGCTGCGCATTGACATCCCCTCTTGCCGTGGCTACGCTTTTCATGCCTCACGTTGGAGTCATCATGAAGGCCCCAAAATTCGCTCTACTCGCTTTCATCAGCACTCTGT
>Ga0210401_10006320_pt1 | contig 12062 bp, 9 predicted proteins | sample IncBWH32MmetaG_FD_150866 | JGI IMG/M metagenome (GOLD analysis project Ga0210401, IMG submission 150866) | Forest soil microbial communities from Barre Woods Harvard Forest LTER site, Petersham, Massachusetts, United States - Inc-BW-H-32-M | ecosystem: Environmental > Terrestrial > Soil >... | reverse complement strand
ACATGTCCCTGACACGAGAAGCGCCGACGCCGACGAACATCTCGACGAAGTCCGAGCCTGAGATCGTGAAGAACGGCACGTTGGCTTCGCCGGCGACCGCGCGCGCAATCAACGTCTTGCCGGTGCCGGGAGGGCCGACCAGCAATACGCCACGCGGAATCCGTCCGCCAAGCCTTTGGTACTTTCCGGGGTCGCGCAGGAATTCGACGATCTCCTGCAAATCCTGCTTGGCCTCATCGACGCCGGCGACATCCTCAAAGGTGACACGGCCGTGCGCCTCGGTCAGCATCTTGGCGCGAGATTTGCCGAAGCCCATGGCCTTGCCGGCACCGCCCTGCATCTGACGCGACAGGAAGATCCAAACGCCGATCAGCGCGATGAACGGCAGCCAGGAGACCAGCAGCGACACGAACCACGGCACGTTGTCGCCCGGCGGTTTCGCGGTGATCGAGACCTTGCCGTTATACAGACGCGAGACCAGCGTCGGGTCATTCGGCGCATAGGTCTGGAAGCTCGAACCGTTGGTGAAGGTGCCGTGAATCTCCGGCCCCTGGATGACGACGTCGCGAACGTGATTCTGGTCGACCTCGGTCAGAAGCTGCGAGAACGAGATGTCCTGCGAGGACGCGCGCTGACCAGGGTTCTGGAAAAGCGTGAACAATGCCAATAACAGCAAGACAATAATGACCCAGAGGGCGAAATTGCGCAGATTGGCGTTCATCGATCATCCTTCGTGGTCGCGCGGATCGCGGCCTTATGTCCTTGGGTAGGCGCGAGGGAATCCCCCGGTCGTCTGCTGCGCTACAATCTAGGTGTCGACACGGTCGCTGCCAAGGGAACCACATAGGACTATTTGGCCCATCTTAGCGTGATTCCGGCTCAAATCATGGCGCCGATATGGGTGTTTTCCGAGGTGGTTAAGCCGCAAGGTGGATTTGGACTCGCTGCCGCCCTCAATCCGCCCGGCGGCGGCGGGCCGGCGCCGGCGCGATCGTGATCCGATCGTCGATCAGGCTGACCAGGGCGCCCGCCAGGGTTTGCTTGAATCTCGGTCGGCGCCGCGGATTTGAGTCCGCCATTGCCCGTTCCAAAACCGACAACAGGGCTTCAACCTTGCCGAGTTCCGCCGGCCCCTCGTGACCGAACCGGTCGAGCGCACGCCGCAGCAGCCGAAGCCGGATTTCCTCCGGCATCGCGGCAAAGGCCTTGGCGTCAAAGCCCTTGGTAGCGAAGGTCTTGGCAGCGAAGTTCCTGGCAGCGAAGGTCTCGCCGTCGAAGGTCCCGGCATCGAATGCCTTGGTGCCGGTCCCCGACGCTGACGCTGCACGGCGATCCCCGAGCGCGAGATACCGCTCCGCGCCGTCGACCAGTATTTCAATCGCGGTATTGGCGCGCGCCAGCCGCGACGCCAGCCGCGCCAGATTGCGCGCGTCGCCCCCCTCGGCGGCAAGAAGAGGCATCACCGCGCGGATGCGTGGCCGGGTAAAATTCGTGTCGCGGTTGGTTGGATCGTCGGCGAAGGCGATCTTCGCCTTTCGCAGGGTCGCGATGAGCTGCGATTTCGAAACATTCAGAAACGGACGGGCCAGGAGCACGCCCTCGCGCTCGGTGACCGGCGCCATCGCCGCGAGACCCGCGATGCCACTGCCGCGGAGCAGGCGCATCAGAAGGGTTTCGGCCTGGTCGTCGCGGGTATGCGCGGTGAGGATATGGGTGGCGCCGCTCTCTTGTGCGGCGCGGGCGAGCAGGCGGTAGCGCGCCTCCCGCGCCGCGGCCGGCAAGCCGGATTTTGGCTTGGCGCCGCTCCAGCGCATCGTGCGATGCGGCAGATCGAGTTCGCGCGCCAGGCGCTTGACGTCGCGCGCCTCGCGTGCGGCCTCCGCGCGCAAGCCATGATCGACGGTGACGGCCATCAGGCGCGGCCCGCGCGAAAGCGCGCGGCGCCAGCGGGCCGCGAGCCACATCAACGCGATCGAATCGGGACCACCGGAAACCGCAAGAACGATGGCGGGCGCGCCCTTCCAGTCCGCGAACAGACTTTTCGCATGCCGCGTCGAGATCGGGGAGTTGTCATCGTCAGGCATGGCGCCGCCGGCTCATGTCGAAGGGACCCGCGCAACACTGACGCGCTCTCAAGGCGCTTATGATACTCCGGCGTCATGCAGCGCGAAGAAAAAATTCGCGCTTCCGCCCGGGGGGCACGCATCGGCAGATCATGCTCAGCACTTCACCCGCTTCTCCTCGCGGCCCACGGCCTGTTTGACGCTACCCGAGGCGTGGGGATATTTCCGCGTCACTTCGCCGAACGCAGCGCAGGCGGCCTCCCTCTCCTTCAGGGCCGCCAGCGACTGGCCAAGCCGCAGCAACGCATCCGGGGCTTTCCCCGACCGATCGAACTTGGTTGTCACCGCAAGAAAGGATTCGGCCGCGTCACGATAGAGTTGGCGCTGGAAAAAACTCTCCCCCAGCCAATATTGCGCATCCGCCATCAGGGGATCGCTCGGATATTTTTTCGCGAAGTTGCGCATGGTTTCTTCGGCCAGCGCATAGTCCTTGCGCTGGATATAGCCGACCCCGAGATCGAATTCGTCCCTCGGGGTTGCCGACGGCGGCAAGGTAGTGAGCGCCCCGGTCGCGTTCGGATTGCGCGGCGGCGGTGCCGGCAAGGATCCCGGCGGATTGCCGGCCCCGGCGGTATTGGCAAGGTCGAGCGGCTCGCCCGCGCCTCGTCCGCCGGGAGCGCCGATCGGCGCTTCCGCAGGTATCGGCAGCTGGCCGCCGCCGAGGGCACGCGGCGCGCCGGGTGCGTTCGGGTTCTGGTTGGGATCGAAGGCGTCGCCACGGCGGCGGCCTTGCGGCGGTACCCCCGCAGGCATGCCTGCTGGTTCCTGGGCGATCGGCGCCGGGGCGGCGATCTGCGGCTCGTAGCCCACCTGCGGTTGGGGCTGGCGGGGAGCCGGATTTGGCTGCACCGACGGCATTGCTCCGGTATTGGGCAAGCCGGCGACCGGCTGACCTCCCGGGGCCGCCTGCGCACCCCCCTGAAGCAGCCGCAGGCGCTCCTCCAGCTGCCGGTTACGGTATTGCAGCTCCTCGTTCTGCCCGGTGAGTTGCCGCAGCTGATTTTCAAGCTGCTGGATCCGGATCTCCGGGTCGACATCATCGGATTGCGCGAAGGCTTGCGAACCCAACGCCAGCATCGCGGACAACGCCGCGGCGCGCGTAACTTTATGAAATCTGGATGACATTTTGGCCTGACGAAATCGACGTGAGATCGAAAGCGGATCACCTTGAAAGACGGAGTACGCCAAAAATGTGACTGAGACAAATTCGTCGCAGGCCCCGGAAAGGAGGCCGATGACGCCGCGCCCAGATACCCCGCGCCCAGATACCCAAAGCAAAACCGGCGCCCAGATGGCGCCGGCGACAAACCTCTTCTGGAATGGACGCCTCAGGAGCTGGCGTTCAGCACCGTGACCGCGCGGCGGTTCTGCGACCAGCACGAGATATCGTTGCAAACCGCGACCGGCCGCTCCTTGCCGTAAGAGATCGTCCGCATCCTCGAGGGATCGATACCGCGCGAGGCGAGGAAGGTACGTACCGACTGGGCGCGCCGCGCACCGAGCGCGATGTTGTATTCGCGGGTGCCGCGCTCGTCGGCATGGCCTTCGATGGTGAAGGCATAGCGATTGTAGGTCTGCAGCCACTGGGCCTGCTTTTCCAGGGTCACGATCGCCTGCGGCGACAAATCGGTCTGGTCGCTCTCGAAGAATACGCGGTCACCAACGTTGACCACGAAATCCTGCTGGCTGCCCGGAGTGGCGGCACTTGCCATCGCGCCATCGGCGAGCGGGTTTTTCGCGCAGGCGCCCATCGACAGCGCCACCGCGAGCACCGCGGCGAGCTTCAGTCCCTGGAGGATACGCATCTGGTGTTTCATTCGGGAGCCTCCACGCTCACGTTTTCGACTGTTATCCGGTCTACAGGGCGATGGTTAAGCGAACGTTCCGTCAACCTTGACGGGGTGTTGCCGAACCCGATCAAATGCCCACCCAGCGGCGAAAAGCAACCGCCATAGTTAATGGGTTGTAAATGTGGCACGAGGGTGAAGGCAAGCGTGAAAGGGGCTGAAATCGCAGGTTTCCCCCGCGACAGACACCTATTCGCAACACCCGGGGACGCAAGGTGCTTCCCCACAGCGCTATCGCCAACGCCGGGACCATGTTGTCAGGGAAGCGGGACGATCGAGGCGCGTTCGAAAGGGAAATCCGGCAGCATCACCACGGGCGACTGCTCGCTGCTGCGCTCGAACAGCCTCCGCCGCTCTCGCGCGCTCGAGCGCATCAAGGGAAATCTGTCGAACACCTTCTCCCGGATGCTCAGATAGTCCGCCGCCATCAGACACAACGGTTTGGTCAGGGTCGGATAGGGACGCGGCTTGCATAGCGATTTTTGAAAGAACAAGCGGCGATAGAACGCCTGGTGTTCGGCGCGAACGGTCGCCGTGCCGATGTCGGCATTGAAGTAACCGCAGGCGACGTAACCGAGGCGAACCGTCAGATAGGGAAGCTCCGGATATTTGGTTCTGCTCAGGGGATCGGCGACGAAACGATTGGGGTCGACGATAACCTTGCCCCGTGCGAGTTCGGGTTCGAGCAAATCACGAAAGGCATTGACCGCCGGCGTGTCGTCATTGTCAGGCGTTGCCACGCTGACGCGAAGCGAACTTCTCAACTCGCCATCCAGGTAAACGCCGAAAATCCAGGAGTTTGGCAGATCGTCGAAGCGGTCGGTCAATCGCTGGTCAGCACGCGGCTCGATAGCGCCCTCTTGCAGATAGGCGCTGTATCGCAAGCGGTAGATGGCCTCTTTTTCAGCTTCCGTCTCAGCCAGCCGATAGTCAACTTGATCTAGCAATTCAACTCCGCGCTTCAGTGTCCAGTTTACTGTTTCTTGAGTTCGAGAACTCATGGGGCTTCCTACGCGGCGAGTTGCGCATCTCGTCGACAATTTAGGGGTTAATACTTTCCTACCGCAAGCGCAAAGACGTCGAGCAAATAGGGTTAATCGCAAACCCGTAAAAATACGCTTTGTTGGAAGCGAAGAAAAACATGCCCCAGAGAGGGCAATTATCGCCGAAAAATGATTTTCAAGCGATCGACCGCGATGGAGCAGGAGAAAAATCTTCGTCCGCACGGCGGCCGTGGGATGCGTTCAACAACTGGCGAACCCGCACCGCCGGCACCGGCCGGCTGAACAGATAGCCCTGGGCTTCGGTCACCGTGCCGTCGGCGTTGATCAATTCCAGTTGCTCGTTGGTCTCGATGCCTTCGACCACGACCGACATGCCGAGATCCGCGCTGAGCCGCGCCACGCCGCGCAACAGCGTCAGCGGGCGATCGGTATCGATGCCCTCCAGGAACGAGCGATCGATCTTCACCTTCTGCAGCGGGAAATTATGCAGATAGCTGAGGCTTGAATAGCCGGTGCCAAAGTCGTCCAGTGAAATTCGCACGCCAAGCTCGCGCAATTGGGACAGCACATCGTGGGTCAGTTGCGTGTTGCGCAACAGCGAGGATTCGGTGATCTCGATTTCGAGGCGATTGGCCGGCAAGCCGGAAACCTCGAGCGCATAGCGAATCTCGCTCAACACGTCGCGCTGATGGAATTGCTGCGGCGAAAAATTCACCGCGACGCTGACGGCTTCCGGCCATTGCATGCATTCGATGCACGCCTTGCGCAGAATCCAGCGCCCGAGGTCGACGATCAGCCCCATGTCCTCGGCGACGGGAATGATGTCGATCGGCGAGACCGTGCCGCGCACCGGATGATTCCATCGCAGCAGCGCTTCGCAGGTCGCTATCCGCCCCGATCGGAGGGTGACGAGCGGCTGATAGAACAGCTCGAATTCCTCGTTCGCCAGCGCCCTGCGCAGGTCGAGCTCGAGAATGCGGCGGGCCTCGACGGTTTGCGCCATCTCGTCGCGGAAAAAGCAGAAAGTGCCGCGGCCGTCTGCCTTGGCTCGGTAGAGCGCCATGTCCGCGTTCTTCAAAAGCGTGTCTGCGCTGACGCTACCCGGCGAGGTCATCGCGATCCCGACGCTGGCGCCGATCTCGACCAGGTGATTGTCGACCTTGTAACGCTCGCTCAGATGATCGACGATGCGGCGGGCGAGGCTCGCCGCCTCGTCGGTCGATTTGATGTTCTGCTGGAACACCACGAATTCGTCGCCGCCGAACCGCGCCACGAAATCCTCCGGGCGCAGCATGGCGCGCAACCGTTCGGCGACGGCGCATAGCAGCTGGTCGCCACAGGGATGACCCAGGGTGTCGTTGACCTGCTTGAATTGGTCGAGGTCGACAAACAGCAATGCCGACAATTGCCCGCCGGTATGCGGGACCGCCAGGAGATGCTCGATTTCGTCGCGGAAATTGACCCGATTGGGAAGCCCGGTCAGTTCGTCGTAACGCGCCAAATGGGTAATTCTGGCTTCCGCATTGCGCCGTTCGGTAACGTCCTCCAGCAGTATGACGGCGCCGCCGCCGACCATCGGCTGGAATGTCCATGACAGCGAGCGGCCTCTGACGGCGTTGGGATCGGTGGTGATGATATCCTTTGCCTGCGAATTCTCGATTTCCGAGAGGATCATGTTTCCGCTCGCCATCGAGATCGCTCCGGCGTTGACGCAGGCGGAGATGATGTCGGACGCGCCCACTCCGCGATGCACCAGGTCATCCGGAAGGTTCATCATCGCGCTGAAACGATGATTCATCACCGCAAGACGCCCCTCGACATCCAGCATGCAGAGCCCGTGCGGCATGTTGTTGAGCGCGGTGTCGAACTGGTTGGCGATCGATGCGATGGTCTCGCCGGCGATCAAGGCCTTGACGTGAACCTGATGAAGATCAAGCGTGATCCGCTTGAGGGCAATGAAGAACAGGGCGTTCAGCAAGCCCAGAGAGATGTAGTAAACTCCGCCGTGCAGGAACAGCGCCAGACACATAGGCCCGCAGGCATAGAAAACCTGCTGATGGGCGATCGACGGGCGTCCGTAATTTCGCCCGGTACCGGCTGCGATGTAGCCGATGGTCACGGACAGACATAGCAATTGCGCGACCGGATCGTCGTTCTCAAGCAGGGTTATCCAGCACCATATACCCAGGGCCGCAGCATAAAGCACCGCGCCAGTCCTGTAGCGCCGTTCCCACTGGATCGCCGTTTCCGGAGTCAGCGGTGCCGTGCAGCTTTCGTAAGCGTACATGTCGTAGGCGCGCGCCGCGCCAACCGCGATGATGAAAATGGCGCACGGCCACAGCAGAACCGTGCCGGTCTTCCACGCTGTCAGCAATGCTGCGATCGCGGCGCAGACCGTGCCTGCGAAAGACGCCAGATAGTTTTGAAATAGCGAATGCACCAACGCGATATAAATCGCCGGCGGTAACGCCGTGGAAGGTCCGCCTCGCCGAAATCCCAGCAGGTTCATTGATGTCTCGTGCAACGCCGTCGGCCACGCTTTTTTTACGCACGAGGCGTGAAGTATTCCTAAGCCAACATCGTTAGCAAATCATTGGAGCCGCTGGCATTTCCGTAGGCACCGCGGGGATTTCCTTGCCGATGACGCGCTGCGCGCGCACGCCCAAGGTTTGGCCTCAGGCCTTAACCACGCGTTAAAATTTGAGCTTAATCCCGGGTTAACGGCTATTGGTAAAGTCCCTCGGCAGCGGTAGATTTTCCCACGACTGGTTTGGCGTTCAGGAGCTACCGATGGCCGAGAAGATAGTGGCGCGCTCTGCAAGAATGGGCGACGCATGCGTACGGGATATCCCGCGTCTTCTGACCAAGGAAGAAATTCGCGACCTGTCGCAGATCGATAGCGTGAAATTCACCGCCGCCGCCGTGCTCGAGTTTGGCCTGATCGCCGCAGCGGTCTGGATCAGCCAGACCTGGTGGAATCCCTTGGTGTATGCCGCAGCGGTGATCGTCATCGGCTCGCGGATCAATGGTCTGGGCGGATTGATGCATGAGGCCGCGCATTATCGCGCCTACGCCAACCGGACTATCAATGACATCGCCGGTGAGGTCGTCGCATTTCTGACCACGGCTTCCATGGCCGGGTATCGCAACAGTCATTTTGCCCATCATCGCGAATTGAACAGCGAGATGGATCCGGATTGGACGCGGAACATTGGGCTTCAGGAGTTCGAGTTTCCAGCCCCCCGCAGCAGCGTGCTCATGCACACGGCGCAGTATATGTTCGGTCTCAAGGTCGCGACGGCGCTGGGCGGGTTCCACAAGAACAAGGATACCCGCGATATTCCGGCCGTCGTCAGCCGCGGGCGCCTGATCTTCATGGCCGTGCTGCTGGTAACTTCAATCGTGTTCGGGTTCTGGAAGCTCTTGATGCTGTACTGGATGGTTCCGGTGATGACGGTGTTCCTCGGCATCCGCTACATCCGCAACGTGGCGGAACATTACGCGGTCGAGCACGAAAGCATCCTGAGCGAGAGCCGCACGGTGATCGCGCCGTTCTGGCAACTCTGGCTGATCGCGCCCTGGGGACTGAATTATCATCTTGAACACCATTTGTTTCCCGGCGTGCCCTGTTTCCGGCTCGCGGAGCTCCATCAGCTGCTGATGACGCGCAATCCGTTTCCTCAAATCGCGCACATCACCCACGGCTATTTTGGCGGGTTGCTGCGCGACTGCGAGTCGGTGCTTCCTGCCGAAATCGCGACCTCCGAACCTTAAGGCTGCGCCGACCCGGCCGCAATGATGGGTGCGTCGCGGCCATCAACCACGACTTGCCTTACCTGCCCACGATCATTGCAATCATGACAGCAGTGGGGACCACGCCGGATCGGACGCGAATCCGGGGGTCGGCACCCGCTGTTCATTGCGTCCGGAAATATCCACCGTGTACAGCGACGGCCCGCCATTGCCGCCGGGATCGCGGAAGAACATCAGCACCCGACCGTTGGGCGCAAATGTCGGTCCTTCGTTGTGGAATCCGGAGGTCAGAATCCGCTCACCCGAACCATCGGGCTTCATGATGCCGATGGAAAACTGTCCGCTGCCCTGCTTGGTGAAGGCGATGTAGTCGCCGCGCGGCGACCACACCGGTGTCGAATAGCTGCCTTCGCCGAAAGATATCCGTTGCGCGGGTCCGCCGGCCGCCGGCATCACATAAACCTGCGGCTTTCCGCCACGGTCGGATTCGAAACACAAGCGTGTTCCGTCGGGCGCATAGGACGGCGAGGTATCGATCGCGGGCGTGTCGGTGAGGCGCATCGTCGATTTCGACCTCAAGTCCATCACGAACAGGTTCGAATTGCCACCCTGTTGCAGGCTCATGATCACGCGCTGCCCGTCGGGCGAAAAGCGCGGCGAGAACGACATGCCCGGAAAATTGCCGACGATCTCGCGCTGCCCGGTCTCGATATTGAGCAGATAGACGCGCGGATCACCCTGGCCGAATTCCATATAGGTGATTTCCTGGGTCGAGGGCGAGAAGCGCGGCGTCAGCACGAGATCGCTGCCGCGCGTCAGATAGCGGACATTGGCGCCATCCTGATCCATCAGCGCCAGCCGCTTGACGCGTCGCTCCTTGGTGCCGGTTTCGTCGACGAACACCACGCGGCTGTCGAAATAGCCCTTCTCACCGGTCAGGCGCTCATAGATCTGGTCGGAAATGATGTGCGCGATTCGCCGCCAGTATTCCGGCGAGGTGAAATATTGCTGCCCGGTCAGTTGCTGGCCGGTGGCGACATCCCAGAGGCGGAATTCCGCCTTCAGGCGCCCGTCAGGCTGGCGGGTCATGCGGCCGGTCACCAGCGCCTGGGCGTTGATGGTCTTCCAATTCGCGAATTTCGGCGCCGCGTCGACGTCGATGACCTTTTCGATATACGCCGCTTGATCGATCGGCGCGAACAGCCCGCTGCGCTTGAGGTTGTTGGTGATGACCTGGGTCACGCCGACGCCGACCTCGCCGTCCGAGGGCGTGCCGGCGACGAAGTTGGGTATAGCGATCGGCAACGGTGCGAAATCGCCCTCGGGAATGATCAAGCGTTTCTGCGCAAGGGCATTGCGGACGGAGCCGCCGGTCAGGACGCCGAGCGCGGCCAGCCCGGAAACGAGTTGCCGGCGGTTCAGGCGGGACGGCATCTTGAGCGATTGAACTTTGTTGGTCATTTGCAGGAGCTTCATTTCATGTCCGCGATCGTGAGCAGTGATCGCCTTCAGATTTTTCGTTCGGTGAACACCGGCGCGAAATATTTCCACTCGTCGAAATAGGCGGCGGGAAGATTATACGGCTGGCATTCGATGATCGCGCGGAGCGCACTCTCCTGGTAGACGCGCAGATATGGCGTCGCCGGCGAACCTTCCGGCACCGGCATCCCTTCCAGCGTGCCGTCGCGCTTCAGCTTGATCGTGAAAGCCGCCTCGGGATTCTGGCTCTCGATGCCGCCATACGGCTTTTTCCAGCAGCGCTCGACCTGCTCCTTGAACAGCGCACCCCAGGTCGCGGAATTGTCGGCGGCCTTGCCCTTGGACAACCCGAGCGCGGCGTTGGAATTCAGCGTCTCACCGGTAGCGGCCTGCCGGGTGGGATCGCGCTTGTCGAGAAGTGCCGCGATCTTCGATTGGTCGAAGGTGCGCTCCTTCGGCTTTTGCGGTTGCGGCGGTGGCGTCGTGGCCTGGACTTGCGGCTTCGGCGGCGGCTTCTTCTCTTCCTTCTTCAAGGCTTCCGCGATCGGATCGACCTTGGGCGGATCCGGCTTCTTCTCGATTGGTTTCGGCTCTTCCTTTGGCTTGCTCTCGGCGACCGGCTTCGGCGGATCCGGCTTTTTCTCAACCGGCTTTTCCACCGGCTTCGGTTGCGGCGGGGGCGTCGTGTCGGTCACGACCGGCGCCTTTTCGGTGATCTTGCCGACGGCGTCCTCGACGGGTTTCGCATCGGCGACTTTCTCCACCAGCGGTTTCAGATTTTCCTTTTTGCCGGACTTCATGCCGGGGGCGATCTTGGCCAGCTGATCCGCGGAGATGATGTCGACCGGCAAGGATTCTTCCGGGATAGACTCGAACACCTTGGAGGAAAAAGACACCAGTCCCCACCCGATCACGAGGACGTGCAGGGCCACAGACGCAACCAGTGTCTTGTCGACCTTCACGCTTTAGGACCCCTGCTCCACTTCGGTGACCAGTGCCAGCCGCTTGAATCCGGCGCCGGAGAGTTGCCCCATCACGCGCGCCACGGTTCCGTAATCCGCCTTCTTGTCCGCCCGCATGAATATACGCTCGTCGAGGCCTCCACGGGCGTCGGTGATGGCCTTTAATTTCGGCACCAGCTCATTCATGGCGACTTCGGTGTCGTTGATGAATACCCGCCCCTTGATGTCGACCGACAACTGCAACGGCGTCTTGTCTTGCTCCAGGCTCTTGGCCTGGGTCTGCGGCAGGTCGAGCGGCACGCCGACCGTCAACAGCGGCGCCGAAACCATGAAGATGATCAGCAACACCAGCATCACGTCCACCATGGGTGTGACGTTGATCTCCGCCATCACGGCGCGACGCCGGCCGCGGCGTCCACCGCCCGGCGAGCCTGCCATGTTCATCGCCATGTTCTGGTGCTCCCGATGCTCACACTATATCGATATCGGCCGTTACGCACGCTCATCGATCTGGCGCGACAGGATGGCCGAGAACTCATCGGCGAACCCCTCCAGGCGCTGGGCCTGCCGGTTCACCTCGGAAGTGAACTTATTATAGAAGATAGTCGCCGGAATGGCGGCGATAAGGCCGATTGCAGTGGCAAATAGCGCTTCGGCGATGCCGGGAGCCACCACCGCCAGCGAGGTATTCTTGGAGGCGGCGATCGACTGAAAGCTCGACATGATGCCCCAGACCGTGCCGAACAGCCCGACAAACGGTCCCGCCGAACCGACGGTCGCCAGTACCAGGAGCCGGCGTTCCAGCCGCTCGATTTCCCGGGCGATCGAGACGTTCATGACCTTTTCGATCCGCATCTGAAGGCCTGCGAAGGATCGCGCCTGGCTTTCGAACGA
>Ga0210401_10006319_pt1 | contig 12066 bp, 6 predicted proteins | sample IncBWH32MmetaG_FD_150866 | JGI IMG/M metagenome (GOLD analysis project Ga0210401, IMG submission 150866) | Forest soil microbial communities from Barre Woods Harvard Forest LTER site, Petersham, Massachusetts, United States - Inc-BW-H-32-M | ecosystem: Environmental > Terrestrial > Soil >... | reverse complement strand
TGGTGGCAATATTCATAATAGTGGTGGATTTCATGGTGGCGGCGGCGGCGGTTACCATGGAGGCGGAGGCGGTGGTGGTTTCCACGGAGGTGGAGGAGGTCATGGCGGCGGCGGTGGACATGGTGGAGGACACCATTAACAAGCCTGCTATTTCTTAAAGAAAAAATATACAGCTAAAATTAAACATACAAAACCCATTAAGTGATTCCACTTAATGGGTTCTTCTTTAAATAGCAATAGGGTAAATCCCATAAACACAGTTATAGAAATTACTTCTTGTATAATTTTTAATTGCAGTAAACTAAACGGACCATCATTTTCCTGAAAGCCTATTTTATTAGCAGGCACCATTAAACTATATTCAAACAAAGCAATGCCCCAGCTTAATAAAATGGTTAAGGGTAAACTAAGGTTTTGCAACCACTTTATATCTTTATATTTTAAATGCCCATACCAGGCAAAAGTCATAAAGCTGTTAGATGCCATTAAAAGTAAAATGGTTATAATTCCCTTTTTCATTAGGCAAAAATAACCATTATACCTATACGCCGAATTGTGTTAAGTGATGATCTAAATGCTTATACACAATTCTGCCCCAATCTTTTTGGTGGAAGTTTCCAAAGAACGGATGTGTATGAGTGGTAGCTTTTTTCTCTCCGCCTTCGCTAAATTGTTTTAAAGCAGCGCTAAATTTTTCTTTTTCGGCAGCAAAATCTTTTTCTTCGGTAATAATAAAATGTGGGTCGGTTCTTACACCTTTTGGATAAGGTTTTTCATTTAAAAGCATATTTTTAAATAAAGGCCCCATAATATAACCCATAAAAATACGAGGACGTTTCACTTCACCTGTAGCAACTTTTAAGGCTTCATTACAATGCGCTAACATTTGTGGCGCTTTCATTACACCCCATTGTGCTTTGTTTTCGGCAGTAAGTTTATTTAATCGGTTATTAAGTTCTTGATAATCGTTCGAGTTAAAAACTGTTTTCATTGTTATTTATTTTTTTATCGTATTAGAGTTAAAGGTCCTTTAAATGTTTCGGTTTTTCCTGTAAACGTTGCTTTAATTACATAAAAATAGGTGCCTTCGGTTTCAACATTTCCGTTAGGTGCTTTGCCATCCCACACCGTGTTAAGCCCTGTCCATTCAAACATCAATTGTCCCCAACGGTTCATTATAAATCCTTCAATGCTTTTTACGCCTTTTGTGGTAACAAAAAAGCCATCGTTAACGCCATCTCCGTTAGGTGTAAACACATTCGGAATAACCAAAATCATATCATCAATTACATGTATGGTTAACATAGCCGTATCAATACAACTGCTCGCACTATCTATGCCACTTAAAGTAACTATATAATCGCCCCCAACATTATAGGTGTGCGATGGGTTTTGTAATGTGCTTGTGGCATTATCGCCTAATGTCCACGAATAAGTAGTGCTTGTTGAACCAATAATTTGTCCGCTAAAGTTTACCAATAATGGCGCGTTACCACTATACACACTGGCTGTTGCACCAACCTGCACATTGTAATTGCCAACACTAACCGATGTTGTTGTAGCACTTACACAATTATTGGTTGATGTTACAGCTACATAAAAAATTTGCGTGGTACCACTTGGCACAGTTGGGTTAAATGTAGCACCTGTGCCCACCAAGTTTGTTAAGGCGGCATCGCTGTACCAATTAATGGTTCCGTTACCCGTGGCGTTTAACGTTAATGTACCACCTGTACAGGTTTTTACATTGCTGGTTACTGCATTACCCGGGGTTTGGTTTATATTTAGCTGACTGGTTACGGCTGTATCTTTACAATTAAAGGAGTTAGTAACTACAAGCGTATAGGTTCCGCTTTGGTTTGCCTGCACATTGGCAAGTGTATTGTTTTGGTTAGTTGATGCATAACCACTCGGACCACTCCAGTTATAATTTGTATAACCTGAATTTCCTCCTATAAGGTTTACAGTGTTACCTGAACATACAATACTATTAGTTGATGTTATACTTGCCGTCGCAATTGGTTTTGGGTTAACAGTAATTTGTAAAGTATTTGTACCGGCACTTTGACAATTACCCGGTGTTGCAATGGCGGTTACAGTATAAATGCCCGATACAGTTGGTACAATAATAGTGCTTTGCGGTGGAGAACTAAATCCACTCGGCCCTGTCCAAATAATTTGTGCCGATGCAGGATTTACCGCTGCTTGTAATTGCAAGCTTTGCCCCAAGCAAATAGTGTTATTATTTGCATCAGTACTGTAAGATGTTATAATTGGCGTTTGGTTTATAGTAATTGAGGTTGTTGCCGAAGCTGTACAATTAAAACTATTGGTTACAACTAAAGTATAAGTGCCACTTGCACTTGTTTGCACATTAGTTAACGTGTAGCTTTGTTGTGTTGATGTTCCTGCCGGGCCGTTCCAATTATAACTATTTCCTGCTGCTGCCACACCTCCTTGTAAAATAACTGTGTTACCCGAACAAACTGTATTACTTCCAACCACAGTAGCTGTTGCAATAGGAGTAGGGTTTACTGTAACACGTACAGTATCTAAGCCTGTACTTTGGCAAGCACCAATAGATGCAGTTACAGTATATGTTCCGGTTACGGTAGGAGTAAATGCAGTACTCATTGGTGGAGAGCTATATCCATTTGGCCCCGTCCATTGTGGTGTAACCGTTGCTGGTATAACCGTTGCAATTAGTTGTACGCTTCCGCCATTACAAATGGTGTTATTATTAGTATTGGTTGTGTATGATGTTATAACCGGAGTTGGGTTTACAATAAAACTCGTTGTATCGGTATCAAAACAACCATTGTTATTTAGAGCAGTTACTGTATAAACACCTGATGAACTTACTTGAGCATTATTAAATGTATTATTTGCGTTGCTAGATGTATAACCATTTGGCCCACTCCAGCTATACGTTACGCCGCCCGAACCTGATATCGTTACACTACTGCCCACACAAACTGCATGGCTGCTTACGGTTGCTGTAGCAGCTGGGTTTGCAATAACTATAATATCTACAGTGTTTGTCGGACTGGTGCAATTTCCAAAAGTGGCTGTTACCGAATAAACCCCACTTGCTGCAAGTGTCACATTAGGAATAAATGGGGTCGCTAAGTTTGATGAAAAACCATTTGGCCCGTTCCATTGGTAGGTTGCTGTGGTAGGTGTCGCAACTGCATTAAGTAATAGATTTTGGTTTTCGCAAATTGAATAACTGCCTGCGCTAACACCATTAAGCATAGGTGTTTGGTTTACAGTAAGTAATGTAGTGGCACTATCTTTACAATTAAAACCATTGCTTACAACTAAAGTATATGTGCCTGTTTCATTTGTTTGTACATTGGTTAATGTATAATTTTGCTGGGTCGATGTTCCTGCCAGGCCATTCCAATTATAACTATTTCCTGCTGCTGCCACACCTCCTTGTAAAACAACAGTATTTCCTGAACAAACGGTATTGCTTCCAATTACACTAGCTGATGCAAGCGGTGTTGGATTAACCGTAATATTTAAAGTGCTTGCTGCGCTGCTGCAATTTCCTACTGTTGCAATTACAGAATAAGTTCCACTTGCTGCCGTAGTTATATTTGGAATAGATGGGTTCAAACTTGTTGATGAAAACCCATTAGGCCCACTCCATTGCACTGTAGCAGTTGTTGGTGTTGCTGTAGCATTTAATTGCAAAGTTTGGTTGGCACAAAGTGTATTGTTGTTTGCACTAACGCCACTTAGTGTTGGTGTTATGTTTACTGATACAAGTGCTGTATCGGTATTTTTACAACCGTTAGCATCAGTAGCTGTTAAAGTGTAAATGCCTGCGGTAAGTGTAGTACTATTTATTATTGCAGGACTTTGTGCATTTGATGTATAAGCACCCGGACCACTCCATGTATAAGTTGATGCCGATGAACCGTTTAAATTAACCGTAGCACCTGCACAATATGGATTATTGGCAGCTGTAGCAGTTACTAATGGAAGTGTATTAACGGTTAATGTTACTGTAGCTGCAGGACTTGTACAGCCTGCCGATGAAACCGTAACAGCATAAACACCTGTTTGATTTACCTGTGTTGGGTTTAATGTAAACGTTGCGCTTGATGATGTAAATCCATTTGGTCCTGTCCATGCAAAAGTTGGACCCGGTGCACCACTTGTTGCACTTGCATTTATACTTTGCCCCACACAAGCTGTTGTTGTATTGGTTGTAATGCTTGGTGCAGCTGGTGAGCCCGGATTTGTTATGGAGTATGGCCCAAAAGTAGCACTACAATGAGCATCGGCAACAACTACATTATAAGTTCCCGCAGGCATATTAGTTATATTTTGTGAGTTTCCAACTACAACATTAGAACCATTTGTCCAGGTATATGATAAACTGCCTGAACCAGAAACACCAATGCCGGTAATGCTTCCAGTAGCTGCGCCGCAGTTACTGGGTGCTATGGTTGGTGCTGCTGTTAAAGTGGGTACCGGGTTAACACTAACTGTGGAAACGGCTGTATTAGTACAATTATTTCCAAAAGTTCCTGTAACGGTGTACGATGTTGTTACTGTTGGTGTAACACTTATAGATGCTCCGCTTTGTGCCGTACTCCAGCTATAAGTAGTAGCTCCGGTTCCGGTTAAAGTAGCCGGCGTTCCCGAACAAACAGTAGCTGAGTTTACACCTACTGTTGGTGAAGCACTTATGGTTACTGTTGTTGTACCTGTATTTACACAGCCATTGGCTGCTGTTCCTGTTATAGTATAATTTGTAGCTACAGTAGGTGTGGCTGTTACTGTTGTACCTGTAGCCGAGCTTAAAGTAGCTGCCGAATTCCATGTATAGGTGTTTGCACCGCTTGCCGTAAGTGTGGCTGTTTGACCTGCGCAAATAGTAGCTGTGTTACTACTAACCGTTGGTACTGCTAAAACTGTTACGGTAGATGATAAAGTACTTTTACAATTATTTACATCAGTAACTGTAGCTGTAAAAACTGTGTTGGCAGTTATAGTAGGTGTTATACTATTTGTACTTGCTCCTGTACTCCAACTGTAAGTATAAGTCCCTACAGGTGTTGGTACGGCTGTTAAAGTATCTTTTAAATTATTACATGTGTTTGGGTGCGCATTGGTTACCGAAAAACTTGGTAAGGCTAATCCTTTAATAGTTACAGTAGCTATATTTTTACAGCCACTTGCATTAGTTGATGTTACTGTATATGTTGTATTAGTTGTTGCTGTAGGTGTTACAGATATGGTTGTTGTATTTGCTCCGGTACTCCAGGTATAAGTTGTTCCACCGCTGGCAGTTAAAGTGGTTGCAGTATTTGCACAAATACTTAATGTTTGCGAGGCTGCACCGTTTATTAAAACAGATGGTAATGGGTTTACAGTTACAGCTTTACTCAAGGTTTGTTTGCTACCGCAAATTCCACTAATCTGACAAGAGTATGTCATATTAGTAGGCGGTGCAACAGTTATAGTTTGTGTTGTTTGTCCGCCCGGAAACCATAAAAAAGTAGAACCTACACTTGCGTTGGCAATAGATAATTTAGTACTATCACCAAAACAAATAGTAGCGGGTGATGCTACAATATTTGGTATCTGCACACCTGAGTTTGCCGTTACGGTATAACTACACAAATCTCCACCCCAGCCGTCAACCATTAAATAATAATCTTGCCCAATAGTTAAGCTATTTGCATTTAAGGTAAAACCACCGTTACCTTGGTCAAAATCCGATACGGGTGTAAAGGCACAACAATTTGTTCCCGAAAAAATTTGCATTTGTATCCCACCATTCGAAAAACAATCGCCAACCGTAACACTAAACGAAGCTGTAGTTGCTGCTGCGGTAAATCGTATCCATGAATTATTATCTATGCTTACATCGTAACTATAAGTGGTTGTGTAAGTATTTGGTTGTCCTGTACCCCAGGCACCTCCCATGCCAAAAGTAGTAGCACCAGCCGATGTAGGCCCCGGTGTCCACGAATAAGTAGCCCCAATTTCAGCATCACCACGCATATTACATGGCCTGTCTGGCGTATATCCGTGTGTATTTGCACTATAATTATTTAAATCGCAAATATATAGGGCATTAGCACAAGCATCATTTGTAGGTGATGATACACATAATCCAAAATTACCTGTGTTCGACCCATATCCCCAATAACGTATATAAACAGTAGTTCCGGGTGTTAAACCTGTAGCAGCAATGTATGGCAATAAATCATACGAGGTGCCCGGATAATTATAATCATCATCACACATAATTTGGGTTAACGAGCCACATGCACCTGAGTATAAAGCCATAACACCATCCGTAATGGCACCTCCGCCTAAATTTGGTTCAGATGTAACATAAATATTTCCTGTTGCCGGCACAGTTAATGCAAACCACACATCATGCGAAGAAGCAGAAAAACCGCCTATCTGTGCGCCGCTTCCACCACACGAACTTGGTGTTGGAGCAGTTGCTGTACTAGCTGTAAAGCCCGCATTAGACATTGTTATATAATTACAATCAGATGTAACAGGTGGTAACACAAATGCATTACAAGGCTCATCTCCTGTGGCAGCAGCCCCTGTAATACAAATTGTAAAAGGATACCCGCCGTTGCCCGACCAATAATCAAAAACCCTTACATAATAAGTTACTCCGGGCGTTAAACCTACTTCTGTATTACTTTCTGCGCCTCCGGTTCCACTATTATCTATACAATCTAACGAAGTAAGTGAGCCGCATGTACCTGATAGTAATTCTACCACAGCATCCATATTAGCTGATGGATTAACGGTTATAACCTGTTGCGAACTATTAGCAACAAAGGTGTACCAAACGTCATCATCAGGTGTGCCATTACAATTACTGGCAGATGAATAAGTGGCGCCATATGATGTTCCTGCGGTTAACACACAACTTGAATTTGGGGTAATTGAAGTAGCGCCCGCACAGTTATCATTAACAGGAGGGGTAGCAGGGTTACTTACACAAACACTAAAGGTAGATGAACCCGAACCTGCCCAGTAATGATAAACCCTGAAATGATACACTGCACCAATGGTAAGTCCGGTAGCATTAATAACCTCAGGTTGCCCTGTGTTATTCAAATCCTGACAATATAAATTATTGAGCACAGCACAGCCACCCGAAAATAATTGTAAAACAGGGTCGTAACCCGCCGAAGGACTTACCGTTATTTGATGCGAAGTTTGTGTAGCCGTAAACTGATACCAAACATCATCATCAGCCGTACCAACACAACCCGGTATAGTTTGTGTAGCTCCTGCCGATGTACCTGCTGTATAAACGCAACCTGCATTTGGCGATATAATCGTGGCGCTACTGCAATTATCGCTCTGAGAAAAGCTATGCAAGCATAATAATATAAAACACAGGGATAGTAGTTTTTTCTTCATCCTAAAAAATTATTCGGTTATTTTCTCTTTCTCAAACGTAAAACTATTATACTGCAAACCTTTATCTAAAATCAATTTCTTAACATTAGGTGGTGAGTTACTTTCATCTCCTTCGCCCTTGCGGGGATGTTCAATAAATATAAAGGTAATTTCTACCATTTTCTTTTCCGGCTTCATACGGTACTTACAATCCGATACGTTTTTTAAAACGCTGATTTCATCTACTACTTGCTGTACAAGCTGCTCGTTTTCTACATTTAAAACGGTATAATGATATTGGATTTTGTTTATGTCGGCTTTTTTCTGAGCAAAACCCAAACAACTGGCAATCATAAAAAACACAAATACTATCTTTTTCATACTATAACTTTTAGTTATTATAAACATAACTTACCCATTACAAAGTGGTTGTCAGCGTATATCGGCCGAACGGCTCTAATAAACCCTGTTTAAGGTGTTCACTTGTCCCACAAAAATAACAAAAAGTTTAATTTATGCAAGGGTAAGTTATCGTTAAGTTTTAGCTTTAAAACAATTCAATTATTTGGTTACTTTTGCGCTTTATTTTTATCCATGAAAAAAATAGTGTTATTGCCTCTGTCTTTAATTTTATTGCTGAGTTTTTGCCAAAACGAAGCATCTAAAAACACTTCGGATAAAAAAGCCGAAGCAGTTGCGAAAAAAGATAGCAGTAATAAAGATACTGTAGTAGCTACGGATAAAACAACTCCGGCTTCTAACGCTTTTGATATTAAAAGTTTTGATGTTAAAAACAGATTTAATGCCATTGCTTCTGTATTAGCAGGAGTTAAAGGTACAGCTGGTTCATTAAGCAATTTTTTAGATTCAAGTGCCTGGAAAGAAAATGCATCGTTTATTGATAGCAGCTGGGCTCGTTTAGAAAGAGCTCGTTTAGGCAAAATGCGCACTTGGCGCGATAAAGAAATTTCTGCCATCAACCAAAACGAAAAAACATTGTTCTACCCTTTTTCAGGACCAGATTTTTTAACAGCTTATACGCTTTTTCCTAATGTTGAAAAGTACGTTATGCTTGGCTTAGAACCTATTGGCAGACTACCCGAAATTGCTAAAATGAAAACTAAAGAGGCAACCCAGTATGTAGGCTGTTTAAAAATCTCATTAGCCGATATATTTAACAAAAGTTACTTTATCACCCAGTATATGGGGCGCGATTTACAAAACCAAAAAGTTAACGGCACACTGCCTATACTTAGCTTTTTTATTAAACGTACGGGTAACGAAATTGCCGATATTAAATATGTAGTTAAAATCAGCAAAGACAGCATTATTGAAGTGCCCTACGATTATAAAGACAAGAAAAACCAACCTTTTGGTGTACGCATTGATATAGTATGTAATGGTCAGCCAAAAAGTGTTTATTACTTCCGTTACGATGTAAGTAATGCTAAGTTTAATGATACTACGGTGTTTTTAAAGTACCTGAACAAAATGCAGGCACCTGTGGCAACTTATGTAAAAAGCGCTTCTTACTTACTGCATAACGATTTTATGAGCAATATGCGTAAGTTTATTTTAGCCAAAAGCGATGATGTTGTGGAAGATGATACCGGAATTCCTTTTAAATATTTTATCGAAAAAAATAACTGGGTAACCAAAGTGTATGGCGAGTATCAAAAGCCTGTAAAAAACTTCAATTGGTTAGACCGCCAAAAAGAACTTCAGGCTGTTTTTGATAAAGATAGCGCTAATATACCTAAGCTTCCTTTTCACTTAGGTTACCACTGGAATACCAATAAAGATGTGCTTATTGTTTGCGCCAAAAAGAAGTAATTAACTTAAATATTTACTTTACAAAAGTATTGTAATTGCCTTATTAATAGATAATTAACTTATTGTTAGCGTTTTACAAACAGCTTATCGCTATACTTACTAACTACTTATAAACCTACCTGCCAACAGGTTATAAAAGGGTTATTACTACACTTATTAATGGCTTTTCAACCTCTTATTAACGGATTTACAAACAGCTTTTAAACATCTTATGAGTATACTTGTAAACCTGCCATAAACATCTTTTAAACAAGTTGTTAAGGAGTATTTCGATTAACTTATTTGTTATAATTAGCGCAATTACTGTCTGATATAAAATCTGTATTTGTTTTAACATAACTGAGTTTGGTTGGTAGAAAAGATTTTGTTTACCCATATGTATTGGCTTAGTTTGCCAAATCAAAATTTATGAGTTTAAAATTAATAATTTCTGTTTTTTTTATCTCTTTCTTTACTTCTATAAGTATAGCACAGGTAACTTATAAAGATGTAGCTCCAATTTTTTACAGCCGTTGTACAAGTTGCCATAATCAATATAGTCATGGCGTACCACTCTTAAACTATAGTGAAGTATTATCTTACGCTTCTACAATTAGATCGTATCTAAATACAGACTATATGCCGCCTTGGAAACCGGATACAAACTACACACGTTTTACGCATGAACATATAATAACACAAACTGAAAAAACTGCTATATTAAATTGGATTGCTAATGGTGCTGCTAAAGGAGATACAACATTGGCTCCAACTGCTCCGGTTTATACAAGATACCAATTAGCAGGAACTCCAAATTTAGAACTTAAAATACCAACCTTTGTCAGTAACGCTTCAACTACTGATAGCCATATAAGTTTTGCTTTACCAACCGGACTTACGCAAGATAATATTATAAGAGCATTTGAGGTTGTTGCCGGAAATCCATCCATTGTACATCATGTTGTTATTTCAATAGATACTACAGGAACACAAACTTCTAATCTAACCGGTAACAATGCTTTTCCTCCAAGTGGAAATATTATTATAGGTGGTTATGCGCCAGGGGCTAATCCATGTGTTTATCCGGGCCAGACATCATTAAAAATAGGATCAAAACTTAAAGCTGGGTCTAATATTATGCTTAACATACATTATCCCGCCGGTACTGCGGGGCAAGTAGATAGCACAAAGATTAGAATATATTTTTATCCAACAGGTACAAGCGGTGTAAGGTTAATTAAAATAACAGGCATGAAAAATGGCACGTTAAATATACCTGCAAATACAGTTGATACTTTTACGGCACAGTCGGCTACTATAACAAAAGCAATGTCAATTTTTTCAACTTTTCCACACTCACATTATTTATGTACACAAGTTTTAAATTATGCTTGTACACCAACAGATACCATACCGCTTATTAAAATAAATAATTGGGATTTTAATTTTCAGGGATATTATACATTTAGGAGATTAGTAAAAGTTGACGCTTCCTATAAATTATTTGCAAAACATGTTTACGATAATACTACTCAAAACCCCAATAACCCAAGTAACCCACCTGTAAATGTGGTTTTTGGACCAAGTAGCTCAAACGAAATGTTATTGGATACTTACTTGTATATTGACTATCAGCCTGGCGATGAGTTTATTAATGTTGATTCTTTATTGTCTCAGGATTCCTTATTGGCAACTTCTATTAAGCAAAATATGCCTTTTGCAAAAAATATAAACAACTATGTTTATCCTAACCCTAATAAAGGTTTTTTTATTATTTCATCTGATGAAGGTTCAAAATTTATTGAGATAAGTGATATGTTAGGTAACGTTATTTATCAGACTACTTCAGATGAAGAAAATCATTATGTTAATTTAGCAGATAAATCGCCGCCTGGTGTCTATTTCGTAAAAATTACTTCTGTTACTAATAGAATAAGCGTAATGAAAATTATTATTCAGTAGAGCTAAATCTTATACTACGTGAGATGTTTCTACGGTTTTAGAATCTATTGCATCACGTAAACCGTTACCCACCAGCATAAAGGCAAGTACTAAGAGCATAATGGCTATTCCGGGTATAAAAGCTAGGTAAAAAGCATCGGGTGTAAATATAAACGGACGATGGTCGTTAATCATTTTACCCCAACTTGCCATAGGTGGCTGCGCACCAATGCCTAAAAAGCTTAAACCTGCTTCGGTTAAAATAGCATTTGCAAAATTTGATGCCGATATAACAATAACAGGTCCCATAACGTTTGGCAACACATGTTTCCTAATTAAACGGCTGTTTTTATAGCCTAAAGCTCGGCCTGCTTCAATAAATTCTTTTTCGCGTAAACTCATTACCTGACCGCGCACAATACGGGCTACTTCAACCCACATAGTTAATCCTACGGCCACAAACACCTGCCAAAAGCCTTTACCTAATACAAGGGTAATGGCAATAACCAATAACATAGTTGGAATCGACCAAACCACATTTATTATCCACATAATAACATCATCAAGCCATCCTCTAAAATAGCCTGCCATAGCGCCTAACACCACACCAATAAATAAGGATATAACCACCGCAATAAATCCAACCGATAAGGATATGCGGGTGCCAATTAGCATACGGCTAAGTAAATCTCTGCCTAATCTGTCTGTTCCTAAAATATATTTTTTGGTAACGATATTGTGTTTTTCAACTTCGCTTCTTAATTCTGCTACCGTACAGGTCATTTTTTGATTAGTGCTGTATTGGTAAAACTCTGTGGTGCCTTTTTGCTCATCATTTTTTATAGGCAGGTTAGAATTTATATCATAAACTACATCAGCCAGATTATAACGCATTTTAGTGCCGCGATTAGGTTC
>Ga0210401_10006316_pt1 | contig 12068 bp, 10 predicted proteins | sample IncBWH32MmetaG_FD_150866 | JGI IMG/M metagenome (GOLD analysis project Ga0210401, IMG submission 150866) | Forest soil microbial communities from Barre Woods Harvard Forest LTER site, Petersham, Massachusetts, United States - Inc-BW-H-32-M | ecosystem: Environmental > Terrestrial > Soil >... | reverse complement strand
AGTCTGCCCTGCGGGACGCGTGAGAAGCATTCGTGATTTCCCCGACAAGTCCAGACTGAGCAGATAGAAATTGTGGCCAGTTTGTGAGGCACCGTAAAGAACAGTTGCGTCTCTGGACCATGAGATACCGCCTAGAATAAAGCTCGGAGCCGTTATGTCCCGTTGCGTGCCGGTTTGCAGGTCGATAACCCGGACGTTGTTGGCGGTCTGTGATGTTCCCCAGACAGTCGCACCGGTAACTGCGAGTTTGCGGCCATCCGGTGTCAAAGCCCAACTCAGCCACATTCCCGCGTCGGCGACTGCCGTCCTGGCAAGTTCTTTTCCTTGCCCATTCAAAGCGTCCAGGGAGTAGAAGATGAGTTGGCCCTTGTCGAAACGAGAAAGAACGCAGAAATTGCCCGCAACAGGGCAGTGGAAATCGCCGACGGCAGCTGAAGGAAGGTCCAGAATCCTCTCGGAAGGTCCCCCCGCGACCGGGACGCGCATCAATGATTGGCTCGAGGCTGCGAAGTTCATTGCCCAGTAGAGAATCCACGTGCCTCCCGGCGCGAGTTCACTTCCGTATGCGCTGTCGGGGCTGGCAGTGAGGGTTTCTGGAGTGCGTTGACCCGGTTGCTGCCGGTAGACTTGCGATTTGCCTCCACCTCGATCGGAAACGAACAGCAACCCGCCATCACGGGTCCAACCGCCAAGTCGATTGCCGCTGTCGTTACTGGTAAAGCGAGTAACTTGCTGCAGACCCGTGCCATGCTCACTCAGCTTGCCGATGAATATGTCGTCCCATACATGAGTCTTGTCAATCAGGAGTTGTTTACCATCCTGGCTAACGCCACCGGGGGACAGCCAAACTCGGTCCCAATGGGTTATTTGCGAGGCTTCGCCTTTGGGAGCGCCCGTATCTGGATCAACCGCGAGATACCACAAGTTGAAGCTAGTCGAACCGGTATCCTTATCGGCGCGCGCAAATATCAGGCGTCCATCTCTGGCCCACAAAATATTTCCCTGGTCAGTCATAAGGGGGCTCCTGAAGGCAAGAACTGGCTTGTCCCCGTCCGGAGCGACGGACTTGACACTCGCTCCAGTCGCGTTTTGTTCTTCGATGGCGACAGCGATTCTTCGGCCCGTCGGAGACCACGCCAGCGAAAACACGTACCCTGAGCCCAGCGTCATTATTTTTCTAGGGTCATCACCGTTCGCCCGCATAACCCACACCGCTCCGGACCTTGCAAAGGCGATCAAAGAACCATCTGGCGAGAGTCGTGCACGGCCGCATTGCGCCTGCAGTTTCCGGGGCGCACCTCCAAACGTAGAGAGCACCCAGAGAGCGGCCCTTTCCTTTTCAGATGAAGTTTGCAACAAAAGTTTGTCCCCACCCGGAAACCAACTGACGTCCCTGAGTGTCGTCAGGATTTCCTCCGGGATAGGAACATCGTGTTCTTCTCCCGTCGCAACGGTGTTAATGTGCAGTCCATCGCTGTCGTCGAAGGCAAGATACCGGCCATCCGGTGATAGCGCGGCGTGGGCGAGCACCTTGTCAGCGGAGTTATGTGTTAGCTGAATCTCTTTGAGCGGGCCTGGCGGAGAAAGCCGCCGTTCGAGCCAGCGTGCTCCCAAGCTCAAAGCAACGAGCGCAATGATCAACAGAGATGCGTAAAGTACTTTCTTGCGGACGCTCCCACCTTGCCGAACTGACGGGACTTGGGAACTGGATCGCGGCAGCGCTCGATTGGATCCGGTATCGCGCTTCAGGCGCTCCAGCTCCGCCCGTATGTCCGATGCATGCTGATAGCGCAGGTCCCGATCCTTCTCCAGTGCACGGTTGATGATTCGGTCGAGTTCCACCGGCAAATCGGGATTCAATCGGACCGCCGGCGCCGGTGACGAGTCGAGGATCTCCTTGAAGACCACACCCGAACTCTCCCCACGGAACGGTAGTATTCCGGTCGTCATCTCGTAGAGCACAGCCCCGAATGAAAACAAATCTGTCCGCGCGTCCAGTTCCTTGGCCCGCACCTGCTCCGGCGACATGTAGGCGATCGTTCCCATTGCCTGGCCCGGGCTGGTCAGATTTTCTTCCAGCGTAACCGTCGCTCCAACTGGCTGGGTTTCGCTGCCTGGATTGCGCATCGGCTGCGTTACCTTCGCCAATCCGAAATCCAGAACCTTCGCGTGACCTCGTTTCGTCACAAAAATGTTCGCCGGCTTAAGGTCGCGGTGAATAATCCCGGCCGTATGCGCCGCATCCAACGCGTCGGCGATTTCGATTCCCAGCGACAGGATGGTCTCGGTGTCCATCGGGCGGCCGCCGATGCGGTACTTCAGCGTCATCCCGTCCAGATACTCCATCACCAGGAACGATTGGCCGCCATTCCTGCCGATCTCGTGGATGGTGCAGATGTTGGGATGGTTCAGGGCGGACGCCGCGCGGGCTTCGCGCCGAAAACGCTCCAGAGCCTGCGGATCCCTCGCCACGTCATCCGGCAGGAACTTCAAAGCAACGAAGCGGCCGAGTTCCGTGTCCTCGGCCCTGTAGACCACACCCATGCCGCCTCCGCCGAGCTTCTCGACGATGCGGTAGTGCGAGATGGTCTGTCCTATCATTGGGCTGAAATCCTAGGACTGCAGGATGGGTAAGTCAATGAAGGCGGGTGGGTTGGCGGTGTCCCGGGCCGTAATTGGCGAGAAATCCCGTGGCTGTTGAAAAGCTCGAGTTTTCCCAAGAATCGATTCAAGATTAGTGGCCCGGACTGCGCTTTCTAATTATGAAATCGGAAATGGATGGCAAAAGACGACAGGGATGCCGAAAATATTTATGGGTCAGCAGCACGAAAAGTGGGTGGGCGGGGTGCTGGTGCCACGCAATGAGTGACAACGCCAAAGCCGAATCCTTCATCAAGACGCTCAAACAAGAGCAGGTTCACGGCAGAGACTGGCGCGATCTGGACGCCTTGCGCGCCGAACTAACAACCTTTTTCGAAATCACCTACAACCATCAGCGCCTGCATTCTGCACTGGACTATCAAACTCCAGCCGCTTTCGAGCAACAACTACGGAGCATGGCCAATGTCGAGGCTTCTATAAAGATGACTGGGGCGAGGGAGCTAACCGCCCCCTCGCCCCAGACCCCACTCCCCGGTTTACAATCTTTTTCAAAAGAAAACTGTCCCCAGTTTCTTTGTCTCACCTCAGGGGTGCAGTTCACCGTCTGTCCTCACATTTGTCACACTCACAATGCCAGAATTGGCCAGTTGCGTTAGGGTGGAGGAACTCCGATCGCATTTGCTGCTCGCCGTCAGAGCTGGCGAATGGGGACTTGGTGAGCTAATCCTCCCACCGTCTCCGTCGATGATATTCGCCCCGGCTTAAGCCTCCGAGGTCAATCACAACCGCCACAATCAGAATCACCAAATTAATGCCCGCTATGGGTTGTCGTGTATTCATCATCCACGCATACGCCAGCGTTGTCAGGGGGAGGAATAGAAAGCCGAGCAACGGCAATAATAGCCCGTGGTAGGCTCGTTGCAAGTAAGTCGAGAAGAGGTACAGCAACACGAGTGCGATCCGAGGAAATGCGAGAAAGACAATCAGCACGAGACAAGGCACGAAATTCTCCTCGCGCATCGTACGCCTTTCCCTGCATGCGACACAACGAATCAGCCAACAGAGCAGGACGACAGACGAACGTTCACCAGCTTTTCTTTCGGCTCAATGGCGTGAAGAAACCGGGTACGTCACGTCTGTCCCTACATTGGCCCGTCCCACATTGTCTGTCCCGCATTTGTCAGAGGAAGACTAGGGGCGTTGCGGTTACGAAGGTCAATCAGGTGGCTGGGCCAAGTAATTGTTTCAATGCCCGGACCAGTCAGTGAGCGCTTGACGACCGCTCTTGGTAATGCGATAGAGGGTTTGCGGCTTGCGCAACACTTAGCGGGTCTGGGGTCCCCTGCACCACATCGATGTCGGGACCTACCGCTAGGGCCTGCCGGAAACGCCAGCGTTCCACATTGCCGTGCGATACTGCTTTCGGAGAAGTCAACTCGTGCGAGATGCAAACGACGGGCGATGGCAGCCGAGGTGGCGCGGTCCTTACATTTTAGCCGCGATCTGTCTCCTGCTTGCTACGGGATCATCGCAGACGGCGAACCCGACGGAGCAAGTAGCGGAGCATTGGAAGGACCTCACTACAATCGATGTAGAAACTGCATACGCACTCCTGCGAGACAACCATCCGGCGGCAGCGCCGGAAACCGACGATCCAACCTTCAAGTCTGCCCTCGCCACGGCCCACGCGAGCGCTCTGGCCCGCGCCGCGAAGGTCACTGGCTACGAGGGATATGTAGCGACCATGGGCGAATTCGCCGACGCTATGGGTGATGGCCATATTTGGTCGCATCCATTGTTTTTCCCGAGGACGGTGGAATGGGTAGGTTTGATCGCTGCCCGGCACGGGCAGCACTGGATTGTCGCAAGTGGGGATGACCAGGTCTCGGGTTCCCCACTCGTAGGCTCACGTATCGTGAGTTGCGACGGGCGTTCGGCCGACGAGTTAGCCCGAGATGTGCTGCACTACCGAGCCGTCACTTCGGTCGAAGCAGAGCAGGTTCTGAAGAGCGGCTGGCTCCTGGTTGACGAGCACAACCCATTTCTGGAGCGTCCTCACTCTTGTATCTTTGACTCCGGCGGAAGGCAGCTGACTCTTACCTTGAACTGGAGCATCATCAATCGCAACACGCTCTTAACCCAGTATTGGAAGAAAACGTACGGCGAGGCTGGGTTCGGCGCTCGACAGATCGGACAAAGCTATTGGATTGCAATTCAGGAACTGACACCGAAAGCTCAGCCCGTCATCGACGCCATCACAACTCAGAAAGACAAGATTCGCTCCTCCGCTTATGTCGTCCTCGATTTGCGGGGGAACGATGGCGGTAACTCCGCTTACGGCCGGATGGTAGCGGAACAACTGTACGGGGAGGACTACGTCGCATCGATCCTTGGTGTCAAAAGCGACAGCCCGTGTCCTCCGGTATATCGCGCCTCACCGGGAAACATCGAGGCGGCAAGCAACGGCGTGCGCCAATTCGAGAAGACGGGTGACTCTCGCGGTGCCAAGGCCTACACCCAAGCCTTGCGCTTAATGCAGACTGCTGCGAGCAAAGGCCAGTCTCTTACCAGCGCACCCGACTGCCACACACAACCGCTGAAACCATTGCATGATTCTTCGTCGCTGCTGCGGGCAAAGTTATTCGTTTTGACCGATGCAGCCTGCTTCAGTTCCTGCATTAAGACCGTCGGCGACTTCCTTAAATTAGGGGCGACACAAATCGGCGAACCCACGGGAGCTGTCACGCACTACTCAGAAGTGCGCGAGTTGGTACTGCCTTCTGGACTTTCGACTTTTTCCACCTTAATGGGGATCATGACGGAATCTCCTCTACGAATCGGACCGTTCGTGCCGAAGTACGAATTTGACGGTGACATCGCGGACACTGCGGCCCTGGAAAAATGGGTGCAGGAACTAGCGCTGCAGGGAGCTAGAACTCCATGACGGTAACCGGCGCGGGGACCGCCCTGCGTTGCGCCTCATATCGTCGCGACACTCTTGCAATCCCGATCCGCCGGTCGTCGCGTCTTCGATAGCATCGCATACTTCAGTGCTGGAAACGACCCACTAGTTCACCGCTCGCCGGAATGTACCCCGTCATTGCCTGTAGAGGGAATGTGGGAGAGGAATGTGGGACAGCCGACCAGCTATTGCAAAAGTTTGCAGCTTGACTCACGCCTGCACGCCTTTGTAAAGTTGTCCAACCTGTTCTGGTCAGCTTGAAGTTTCTTGCCTCGATCTCCCTCGGTCGCGAGACGCTTCGCTCGATGCGTCGCCAGAAATCATTTCACTAGGAGAATTTCAAGATGAAGCCAGTTACTCGACCGCTCGTTGTTGCCTGCGCACTCTTCCTCGGATTGCTCGCCTTCAACGCCGCGGTACCAACCGCCGCCGCGCAACGCATGCAAGCCGGTCCGAACAATACAGTTCCTGTGCCAAGTTCACCAGGTCCTTTTGATGCCACGTTCTGGCCTCCAATCGTAACCGGACCAAACGTCAACATCACCAATGAGGCCGGCCCGCAGAGCGAAACCAGTGTGGCTGTGGACCCGACCAATCCGAAACACTTGATCTACAGCGTAAACGACCTCGGCGGCAATCCGTTTGTCGCCTCGTTATACGAATCCACCGACGGAGGCAAAACCTTCAATAACAAGGAGCGCGTTGCCCACGGTTCCGGATGCTATGACACCTGGGACGCGTTCAACTCTCAGGGCACTGCGTTCTTCTCCTACGAATGCTTTGGCGATCAGGTGATCTCCTACAAGGAGAAGGGGCAGTCGAAATGGACGGAGATTGTGTTGCCGACCAACGGGCAAAATCCCGACCGCGACATGGTCACCGTGGACAACTCCACCAGCAAATTCAAGGGCAGCGTATACGTCGGCTACGACGACAATGGGAATAACAACGCTCCCTACGTTTTGTACTCGCGTGACGGCATCCATAATTGGAAGCTGAGCCCGCAGATCTCCACACAAGGGACTCCGACCATCGGCGTGAATGTCGCGACCGGCCCCAAGGGCGAGGTTTACGCCACCTGGGAAGATTACGGCGGTGGCAAGATCTGGACCGCGAAATCGACCAATGGCGGCGCGAAGTGGGGAACGGCGCACGTCGCTGCGACTTACGTCCTCAACACCAGCACGTTCTTCGTCTCGATTCCTCCGCAAGACATCCGCGGCATCGTTCCATTCCCGTTTTCAAAGGTAGCTCCGGCAGGAGCTGCTCACGCGGGCCGGCTGTACGTCAGCTACACCGATCAGAATCCCAAGGGCAGCAACACCATTATCAAAGTGACCCATTCCGATGACGGCGGTGTGACTTGGTCGAAAGCGACCACGGTCAATGACGACACCAACAATGCCTATCACTTCCATGACTCGATCTCTGTTTCGAGCAAGGGAATCGTGGCTGTCTCGTTTTATGACACGCGCCGCGATCCGAGTAGCATGAAGACCGATCGCTTCATGAGCATTTCAACGGATGGCGGAAACACTTGGCAGAAGAATAAGAGAGTCACTACCGCTCAATCCATCGAACAAAGCGACGGCAACCAGGACGGCGATTACCAGGGCAGTTCCGTCGATTCTACCGGGACGTTCCGCTTGGCATGGACGGATTCGCGGACCGGCACTCAAGATGAAGATATGTTCGGCGACAGCGCGAAACCGTAGGGAAATTATCGTTGACGGATAACGGCGGCGGAGATCGAAATTGCGACTCCGCCGCTTTTTTGCACCGCAGAGTCATAGACGCCAAAGGCCTTTTGCGATTTCCGCCAGCAGCATGTCAGCACGCAAGCTCTTCAAGGAGCACGTTCCCTCGAAAGTCCAACCGAGGCATAGATTCGCAGGAGTAATCCCCGGGAACTGGTTTACTTGTATTCTGTCTTTGGGTCAGCTTGAAATGGCGAGGTCCCACGGGCATCGTCTACGAGTTCGTGAACTGCCGCGGCGACTAGCCGATATCTATTTACGGTCGAAAGAGCTATCCCGGTTCAGTGGGCTCGCGCCAGTGGTGCTCCGCCAAGGCCTGCATCCTGTCTAGCCGATGCATTCCGGTACGTCGCAGCGCGAACAAAACTCCCCATGCCGCGGCTGCGGCAACAGCGGCCAGTATCAGGGCCAAAGCGAACAGCAGCCCCCTCCAATAAATTCGCGCCGGTAGAACCTAATCTTCCCAGCCAGCGCTGGCGGAAGAGCGCTTCGTGCCTCGCGGAAGACAGACGTCATCTCCTCGTCGAACTCATCGCGAGAGCTCCCCGGACACAGGCATAACAACCAGCAGTAAATCGTAATCACCACAATCACGCCTCCTTGCAAGCCACGCGCAAAGCAGCCAACTCGGTCAGGTGGCGCATGCAGGATAATTGTTTTATAAATTCTGGACGGGCTAAAGCCATTCCGCGGAATCGCATCAACTCAGTCATTGACCGCGTTGTTCTACCTACTACGCGCAATTGACCTGGATCCACGTTACTCATCGCTCAAGAGCCAGATTGCAGAATTCACGAGAAATTAATCGAATCCATAAAATTCTTTGACAACTTTGCGGCCTGCTGAACCTAGTATTCCTCACCATGCGCAAGCCAAATGGAACGACCAAGGCACGCGCCATAGATCGGACAGCATCCGTCCATGAAAATCTGATTATTAAGGAGCAAACATGAATAGCAAATCCGACCGGCTTCTTGCGCTGGCCGCAGTTCTGGGTCTTGCGCTCGGAATTCCTCCCAGCGTGGCCCAGGCGCAGTCTTACTCGTTAACGAAACTCACTTCTAATGTGAGCGGAGCCAAGCACACCGACTCGCTCCTGCAGAACCCCTGGGGATTGGTTTACGGGCCCGGCCAGCCTTTCTGGGTCAGCGATGAAAATGACGGCCGGTCCACACTCTACGATGGCTCAGGAAATCCGCAGTCTCTGCAGGTGATCGTCCCAACCCACGACGGATCTGGCTCTGGCAACCCGACAGGAATTGCATACAACGGATCGAGCCAGTTCCAGATCGAGAGTTGGCCTTCCGCTTTTCTTTTCGCAACCCTTGACGGCTCGATTCAGGGATGGTCGCACTTCAACCGCTCTTCAGCATTGGTTGCCGTGGACAACCATGGCAAGAATGCAATCTACACCGGGATTGCCGTCACCGCGCACACATCCGGCAACTTCCTCTATGTTGCCAACTTCAATAGCAACCAAATTGAGGTTTACGATGGCAACTTCAACTTCGTAAAGTCGTTCACTGATCCGAAGATACCCAAGGGCTTCTCGACCTTTAATGTGCAGGATATAAACGGGACGCTTTATGTGTCCATTGCGGCGGTCAACGGCGGTTCCGGCGGTTATGTCGACGTCTTCCAGGAAGATGGGACGCTGGTGAAACAACTGATTCATGGCAAACCGTTGAACCGGCCTTGGGGCTTTGCGATGGCGCCAAAGAATTTTGGTCCACTGAGCAATACCTTGCTGGTGGGTAACGACAACAAGCTAACCAGCACAATCAGCGGATTCAATCCTACAACTGGCGCTCTCGTGGGCACAATCAAGAACTCGAAAGGCAATCCGATCAAGATCGACCAACTCTGGGGCCTTGATTTTGGCGGCGGTTCCTCCTCCAACGGCAACACCAACGCACTGTATTTCACCGCAGGCCCGAACAGCGGTAAGGACGGGCTGTTCGGCATGATCACGTTTAAGTAGTCAATAGGTCAGATCAAAACGCAACGCACGGGAGAATTGCCGGACACCTCTTATAAGGAGTTGTCCGGCGATCTTTTTTGCCAGAGCTGCACGCCAGATTACGCCGGGTGCCCCATCCTAAATTTCGCGTTCTTTGCGAAATTTAGGGTGGGGATGTTGCTGGAAGTCTTGCCCTTCGAGACTCCGGCGGACGCAAGCTACGGACAACTGCGTACTCGTCTGGAGAAGCGGCGCAGACCAATCGGCGCCCACGATCTGCTGACCAACGACCTGCTGATTGCCGCGCAGGCGCTGACGCTGGGCTACGTGATTGTCACCGACAACGAAAGAGAATTCTCCCGGGTCAAGGGCCTGCGACTGCAAAATTGGCTGCGCTCCACGGAATAGGCGGGGAGAACCCGACGGTCCGGTGGCCCAGGTTCGCGAGCGGGTTGTGCGAGCTAACCTGGGGCAAGCTAACCTGGGAACAGAAACACTCTCGCAGTTCCGCTTGGGCCGCTGTCTCGCGATCTCTGGCCGTCCATTCCGACTCGATCTCGACCACTCCGACCTCCCGCAGCGCATAATGACGGAAGCTGCTCCACTTCCAGTCTCCCGGCTGTTTCACCAGCCCACGCTTCACAGGATTCCGGTGCAGATAGCGCAATTTTTTCGTGAACTCTCGCTCATCCCTGACGTCTTGATCGTAGTATCGCTTCTGCCAGAATACGCCGGAGCGTGAATCGCCCAGCCAAGGCACGCGTTTCGCAAACGACAATTTCAGCCAGTGGATTGCATCCGCAAGCATTCCCTGCTCGGGCTCGTTAAGCAAGAGGTGAACATGTTCCGGCATGAACGTATCCGTAGATGCACATGGCGAAGCGGCAGCGCATACTCTCCAGGCACTGAACAAATAGATCGCAGACATCAGGAAGATCGAAGTAAGCTCGCCCATGTTAGCAAGTGGATGATAGCAAGTGAAAGTTACAAAATGGGATTGTCCGGACTGCTGGAAGCGCCGCAGACCTGTAGGCATGACAACATTTAGCGCGCTCAAGCCCGCGAAATGCAGTGATATCTGAACATATCCCAGAGCCTGCCCTGAGCGAAGCCGAAGGGTTAGCTCGCACACCCCGCTCGCGAACCTGGGCCACCGGCCAATTCCGACCCCTCATCGTCCCCGCGCGTGTCCCGTGACTTGCTTCGAGGGAATGGCTTAGAATACCGCCAATCCTTCAGTTGCAAAGAGGAGTGCCAACTATGAACAGACGACGCCACTATAGTCTGCCGCTCGGAAATATCAGCACGAGCCTCCGCACGTTAGCTTTCGTGTCGATATCTGGGCTCCTGTTATCACTTCGGTCTTTTGCCGCTGATGACCATGCAGAACGCCTGTGCGAAGCGATTCTTAAGGTTGACATCCGAGACATACATAGTGCCTATCAGGACGATGAGCACTTCCGACGTTTCCAGAGCATGATGAAGACAGCTGATTTCCAAAATTCTCAGCAGATGTCATCTGAAGGGGGTTCATTGGGATTGGACATCCCGCTTGCAAGCGGACTTCTTGGGTTGGACGCTTCCGCGAATTCAAACTCGGCCAACTTTCAAACACAGATGTCGAGCTTTGAAAACGCAGACTACAGCGAGTACGCGGACAGATTTCCAGTAAGGAATTCAGCTCCCAAATAAACGACCAACTATTACGGGTCTATGATCACTGTCAGGCAAACTACTTCGCAAACCTTAAAGACCGTATTCACTTCGAAATACGAATAGAGCCGAACTCGTACAAGGAGTTCGTCGTTTCCGTTGAGGCGTACATAAAGGCATCACTTGAGGAACCGTTCAAAATTACCCAGATTGAACCGCCCGAACTGGAATGCACCCGAGACCATAAGCCTGTCACTCTGCCGATCGTTGAACCGAGCCAGCAGGTGCTGATGACATGCACAAAACCAGAAGATCAGCCTGTGACATTTCGACTAAATACAAATGCCGGGTTGTCGGACCCGGTAACATTGCCTGCGTATCATAAGCTAGAGACTGTCGCGGGTAAGACTGTGCGAGCCGAATTCAAGCCAGACAACATTGCGCTTGGGGCACCCTTGATTGATCGGTGTTATTGCGTTTTGGTTTTCACTGGCAAGGACGAATCCTCTGGAAGCAAGACGGTCAATGCTAAGAATCGTTGCTCAGGTAACGTTCCCGTGTTGGTTGTCAAGAATACGCAGGACCAACCGGACCACATAAAATATGGCGGGCAATTGGATTCACCGTTCTGGCCGAGCCGTGCAATGGGGCGAATGTTCGCCTACGTAGATGTCGAACCGGGCACTACAGCAGTCTTCGACCTCGCCGGAAGAGTGGGCGATTATTATCTTGAGGAATATGACTGTCCCGGTACCCCCGCGCAGCGAGCAACTCTAGCGTGTCACGATGGTTTTTGGTGGTCAGCTGAAACCACGTGCGGCTCGCTTGAGAGGATCGGAGATCCATGCAGTTGTCACGGTGGGCATATCAATTTCGATAAGGGAACTGTAGATGTCCTCCCCATCGATGGGCGGAAGAACGATGACAGGGTGGGCAAGCTCAATTAGGCGCCTTGCAGCAGTGAGTTCGCTACTATGGACGCAGCGAGTGGGTTGGAGTACTTCCACTGATGGGCCGAGCATTGGCAGAGCAGGTGGCTGGCCCACCTTTGCGGGTTTGAGGTTGTTACGAAACTACTGGCGAGGGACGCGGATCGGTGGCAAGATGCGGTTGAGGGCAAGCGATGGGATTCATC
>Ga0210401_10006312_pt1 | contig 12073 bp, 8 predicted proteins | sample IncBWH32MmetaG_FD_150866 | JGI IMG/M metagenome (GOLD analysis project Ga0210401, IMG submission 150866) | Forest soil microbial communities from Barre Woods Harvard Forest LTER site, Petersham, Massachusetts, United States - Inc-BW-H-32-M | ecosystem: Environmental > Terrestrial > Soil >... | reverse complement strand
CTGAACTTCATCAAAAACAACGGCGTGCTGCATTCCAATCATCATACGCAGCTGATCTCGCACACCTCGGACGACATCATCACCATCCTCACCGGCGTCTATCCCAGCCGCCACGGAGTGGCCACCGCCGCCAACAGCTACCTGGAATACAAGTCGGATGGCACCACCCAATCCCAGTCCGGCTTCACCTACTGGACTGACCTGAGCCGTGATGGCACATACAACCTGATCAGCGGAGCGGCGGATACAACTCATCCTAGCGGCGTCAACGCCCCTGCGCCATGGGTGCCCTTCACCCGCGCTGGCTGCAACGTGGGTGCGGTCGGAGCCGCGGACATGGAGATAGAGAACACCGGCGTGGACCTCACCACAGTCTTCGGAGCTGGCTCACCGCAGACCACCGATCCCAACGCCTTCCCCAACTATGAGGGTATTGCCATCCACTGCGCCAAGGCCAGCGCGCTTTGCTCGGCCGCCAATGGCGGCTTCCCAGACAAGTTGCCGTGGGAGCCGAATGCCGATGCCTCGGCGGCAACGACCGATTTGGCCACCGGTAGCTCCACCGCCTACGAGGGATATAACGCCCTCTTCGGACACAAATATGTCACCCAAGCCTTCCACACTCTCGGGCTGGGCAGCAATGTACTGGATGGCAATGGAAACCTGAAGGACATCAACGGCAACACCATCGTCGATGACTTCCCGGCTGGCACGTTGACAACGGGCTTCCCGGGCTTCAGCCTGCCACCTCAGTACTCGCTGGGTTACACCGCGGACATGCTGGAAGCCGGCGTCCCGGTGGTCTACTCCTACATCATCACCCCACACCGGCCGCTGCCGGTCAACCCCTACGGTTATGGCTTCGCCGGGGCAGACGGGCTCGGGGACAAAAACGACTATGGTCCAGGCGAGGCGCACTACGTCCAGACACTGCAGCAGTACGACGACGCGTTCAACAAGTTCTTCACGCGGCTCGCCAACGACGGGATCACCCCGGAGAACACGCTCTTCATAATCACCGCAGAGGAGGGTGATCACGTGGTCGCGGCCAACCCCACCAACCCCGGCTGCGACGGCGTAACCACGCCGTGCACCTACGGCAATACGCCTGGCAATGAGGTCGGCGAGCTGAGCCTCAACTTCAGGGGCTTGCTGCAGGCCGAAACGGGCATCACCACCGTCGCCTCGGTCAACAGCGATGATGCGCCCGACATCTACCTGACGGGTAATCCAGTCCCGGCCGATCCCACTTTGCGGGCCTTTGAGCGGGCGTCGGGCACTTTAACCGCCGTCAATCCGATATCCGGGGCTACGGAGACCATCGCACAGGATATGGCCAATCCCGCCGAGTTCAATATCCTGCACATGCTGACCTTCGATCCACTCCGGACTCCGAGTTTCACCATATTCGCTAACCCCGACTACTTTGTTACCGGCTCCACCGCCTGCGGCACCAGCCCGACCCCGGCTACCGCCTGTGTCGCGCAGGTCCCAGGCTTTGCCTGGAACCACGGCGACGAGCAGAAGCAGATCACCACCACCTGGCTGGGTCTGGTCGGCCCCGGAGTCGAACAGAAAGGGGTGGACAGTGTGACCTGGTCGGACCACACCGACGATCGGCCCACCATGCTCACGCTGTTGGGCCTGACAGACGACTACCAGCATGAAGGGCGCGCACTGGTCGAGGATTTTAAGGGCTGGGCGCAACCACACGCAGTCAGGGAGAGCGAAACTTTCATTAGGCTGGCGCGGGCACTGAAGAAAATTGACGCCCCACTCGGACCGCTCGGCGTGGCCAGCGTGCACGCGTCTACCGTCGCCCTCGAGAGTAACGACGCCGGCGATGCAAGATTCACGAGCATAGAAAACCAACTGGCTTCCTTCGCCGCGCAGCGCGATGCTCTAGTGGCGAAAATCATTTCGCTGTTGGAGGAAGCCCAATTCGACAACAAGCGGATCCCGGAAGAGAAAGCGGAGAGGCTGATTGAGGAAGCGCACGATCTGCTCTCCAGTGTGCAAAGCTACTCCGGTAGCCTGTAAACCCCGTTCTGCGTCGTTATCTCAGCCGCGGGTCAACCAAAGGGCACGAGGCAACTCGCGCCCTTCTTTTTTTTCCGGAACCCCGCGTCTCTCTGGAACTTGCGCAGGACGGCTTTGGCGGAGTCGAGGCCAAGAGCGCCAGTCAGGCGGAGTTCATGCGAATCGCCCACAAAAAACAGGGCCGGAGAAAACCCGGCCCTGTTCTGAAAGATCTGTCAGCCGGTTCAGTTGTCTCCCTCTTCATCGCCGGAAGGGCCGCTCAAATTGGTGCTGGTGGCCAGAATGGACTGCTCGCTGTGCAGCGTGATGCGGCTGATGGTGCGGTAATCGCCCAGGCCGTTCTTTGGTTTGGGAGTGTGATATCCGGCGAAGAAGACGGTCAGATCATGTTCGCCGTTTGGCGTTGCGCTGGGGGCATAGACACGCCCGGCATAGAAGCCATTCGTGATGCCGCCAACAGCGGGCGTGGATGGGACGGTGATGCTGGTACCTGGCGGTGTTGGGCCGGCCGGGTTCGGGAAGATCGGCAAGCCATTGGCGTCCACAGTGATGGTGTAGGGAGTGGTGATGAGAATGGGGTTGTTTAGCCCGTTGATCACCTTCCAGTGAATAAGATCACTCGATTCAGCGTAGCCGATGTAGCGGAAGGCATCGGAGTCGCCGTCGATGCAGCCGCCGCCGGAAAACAGCAGGCCGTACTTGCCGCCCTCAAGCTTCAGAATGGTGCCAGCCGTGGCCAGCCACCGCGTTCCAAACGCAGTAACGTCGGTGGGATCGTTGAGGCCCTGCAAAATGCCGTCATCCTTGAAATGGATGCCGTCCGTGGTTTCGGCGAGACGAAGATAAGTGATGTCGTCATTCACTCCCGTGCCGAACGGGTTGGTGTTGTAATAGGTCGCCCACGCGGTGTTGCATTGCTGCGCTGCTGGAAAGGTCAGGTCGCCGTTCAGCATCTTCTGCTCGTAAATGATTTTGAGCGGCCACGTCCCTGGCACAACGCCGAGAACGCCATCCGGATCCGTCAGGCCGACAGTGTGAAAGGGGATCTCGGGGAGGTTGGTGGTCTCGTCGGTCGGCCCATCGTTCATCGCGGGCGCACCGTTCAGCGGCAGGCCAGGCTGCGGGGAGAGTTCGTGAATGTAGAGGTCGTCGAAATCAATGTGATTGACGGCGCGGTCCAGAGTGTACAGATAGGTGTGGCCAGCGATGTTCAGAATGAACTGGTGGCCTTGCCCGTCGTCGTCGCCGTTGTCGGCATTGTTGCCGCCGACAGCGTCCTTTTCACCATCGGGTTCCTTGTTCGCCTGGGTCGGGCAAGTGGTGCGAAGTTGCAGGACTTCCTGCTGAAAGGTCCACGTTTTGCCCGCGTCATCGGAATTGGCTGCAACGACGGCTTCGTCAGTGTCCTTCGGGCGATAGTCGAAATAGCCCTGCAGGTGATTGCCATGGCCGGTGATGAAGGGGAAATAGTAAGGTTGCATGCGCTCGGCACCAGGATTGGGAACCTGGATTCCGTTTGCATCGCAATAGCCGGCGGATTTCAAGCCAACCGCCGCGCCGGATTGTTCGAGTGTCCAGGGACCGCCAATGATGTAGGTTTCCACGGCCGGGCTGGTGCGCGTGAAGTGGTTTGGATTACTTTGTGCATGAGACACGACGGCCATCGAGCCAACAGCGGTGGCGAGGACCGCAATACGAATTGCAGTTTTCACGATATCGTTTTCTCCAATCGACAGATTGTGGTCGGGGCGAAAAGCGCCCTATTCCACCAGGCAAGACGTTTCCACACCAGGGCGGCTACGTGATGAATCGGATGTAAACTCCGAATGATTTTCTGCAGCAGAGGTGTACCGGGACTGGCCGGGAGTACCGGACCTTTGCCTATTGCGTAGTTGCACGTTGGTACAGGTTCCCGCGCCACCCCTTTTTGTTATATTGAATTTCCCCGCCCACCGACTTCGTTTCCGTTTTTTTTCGTGGTTCCCGAGCGCACCAGTACCGGCGTCTTTATCGGAGGTTTCATGCGTAGCTCCCGTGCATCCATGTTACTCAGCGTTGCTGCGTTCCTTTTGCTCGTGGGTGGTTGTGCCACGACCACGCCCAACTCGAATTCCGGTGGCACGGCGCCGAGCATCACCACGCAGCCGGCCAGCGCCACGGTCACGGCGGGCCAGGCGGCTACCTTTTCGGTCGCTGCAACGGGGACTTCACCATTGAATTACCAGTGGCGGAAAAACAGCGCGGGTATCAGCGGAGCAACAGCGGCCAGCTACACAACACCTGCCACGATGAGCGGGGACAACGGTGCGAAGTTTGACGTAGTGGTGAGCAATTCGGCCGGCAATATGACGAGCAACGCCGCCACGCTGACAGTGAGCGCCGCGGCGACGCTGCAATCGATTGCGGTTACGCCGGCGACGCCTTCCATCGCCGCCGGCGCGACGCAGCAATTCACGGCTACGGGAACGTATAGCGACAATTCCACGAAGAACATCACCGCGAGTGTGACTTGGAAATCATCGAACACGGGTTTCGCCACGATTGGCGCCGCGACCGGGCTGGCTACCGGCGTGGCGGCGGGAACGACGCAAATCACGGCAACGCAAGGCAGCGTTGTGAGCCCGAATGATGCGCTGACGGTAACGGCGGCAGGGGTAACGCTCAGGTCCGTTGCGGTCACACCGCCGTCGCCTTCGATCGTTGCCGGGAACACACAGCAATTTACAGCTACGGGAACGTATAGCGACAACTCCACGAAGAACATCACCACGAGCGTGACTTGGAAATCATCGAATACCGCTTTCGCCACAATCGGCGGGGCGACGGGATTGGCCACCGGCGTGGCCGCGGGAACAACTCAAATTACAGCAACGCAAGGCAGCGTTGTGAGCCCGAATGATGCGCTGACCGTAACGGCCGCGACGGTGACGCTGCAATCCATCGCGGTGACTCCGGCGTCGCCAAGCGTCGGCATCGGCAACACGGTGCAGTTCACCGCGACGGGAACGTACAGCGACAACTCCACGAAAAATATCACCAGCAGCGTGACGTGGGCTTCATCGAATACAGCATTCGCGACGATTGGTGCAGCGACCGGACTGGCCACGGGCGCAGCCGTGGGCACGACGGAAATGACGGCTATGCTGGGAAGCGTTGTGAGTCCGAACGATCCTTTGACCGTGACGGCGACCTCGTCCAACGCGTCGGATGTGGTCACGCACCATTACGATGCCATGCGAAGCGGTACGAACCCACACGAATTGACACTGACGCCGACCAATGTGAACTCGACAACGTTCGGCAAGGTAGCGGAATTTGGAGTGGACGGCCAGATTGACGGGCAAACCCTTTATTTGAACCAGGTGGCGATTCCCGGCGTGGGCAACAAGAATGTGCTGTACTTCACGACAGAAAACGACAGCGTATATGCGGTGGATGCGGACAGCATGAGCGGCACAACGGCGACCGTGTTTTGGAAGACTACGGCGCATCCCACGGGAGAGACGCCGCTGACCACGGCTGACACCGGCTGCGGCTATATCAATCCTGTGGGCATCATGTCCACGCCGGTGATTGACCGCTCGCGCAACGCAATCTACGTGGTTGCGGCGTCGAGGGACAGCGGGGGAACTACGCATCACCGATTGTATGCACTGGATTTGACCAACGGCAACGAACTCCCCGGCGGGCCTATGGAGATCACCGCAACATTTCCTGGTACAGGCGGCAACAGCAACGGAACGACGGTCACGTTTCTCGCCAACAGACAGCAGCAAAGGGCTGCGTTGCTCGAGAGCAATGGCACGATTTATACGGCGTGGTCCGGCTACGACGGCGATTGCGGCAATTATTCAGCCTGGGTGATTTCGTTCAGCGCGGACACTCTGGCGAGAACGGGAGCCATTGACCTCGTTCCGAGTACGGCGGGAGCGGGAATCTGGCTGGGCGGCGGCGGACCGGCGGCGGATGCAGCCGGCAACGTTTACTTCCCTACCGGCAACGCGTTTGGAGGAAACACTCCGGGAATCAAGAACGATTACGGCGACACGTTTGTGAAACTTGGGCCGAGCGTTCCGTTGACGGTGGCGGATTATTTTGCGCCGATGAATGCGATTGCCGATGATAACGCCGACGCGGATATGGGTTCGGCTGCGGCGCTGCTGCTACCGGATCTCAAGGACAGCGGCAGCGTGACCCGGCACCTGGCGGTCGTGGCGGGAAAAGACGGGATGATGTTCGTTGTGGACCGCGACAACATGGGGCAGTACAGCGCGATTGGGAACAACGTGTACCAGGAGTTTGCCAGTGATGGGCACGATAATTTTTCGTCGCCCATTTATTTTAACGGCCGCGTGTACATCGGGCCTTCGGGACTTCCATTGAGGGCCTTTAGCGTTTCACAGGCGAAGCTCAGCGCTTCGCCGGCGTCGCAAACCGCGTTTACCTTCGGAAGCAACGGGACCGTGCCGAGCGCCTCTGCGAATGGAACAACGAATGGAATTGTCTGGGCACTGGATCGTGAGTCGAAGAATTTTCTTGCTTACGACGCCACGGACCTGACGAAACTGCTCTACGACTCCAGCACGGCGGCCGCTGGGCGCGATTCGTTTGCATCCGTCGGTGGACATTTCATTACGCCGATGGTGGCGAACGGGCGGGTGTATTTTGGGACTCACACCACGGTGGCGGTGTTCGGGTTGTTGCCGTAGCAAAGGGTCAGGATTTCCGGAGGCCGTTGAGGAGCATGTTGAGAAAGACCTGCTTGACCTGTTCGGGGTCGGAGATGTGGTCGGTGTCGTACCAGCGATAGAGCCAGTTGCACATGCCGAGTATGCCGTTGACGATGAGCCACGGCTCGCCTTCGATCAGTTTGCCCTGCTGCTGTCCTCGCTTTACCAAATCCACAAAACGATTGTTGTAGCGGGACATCACCGCGATGACTTTGTGCTGGCGCTTGCCGGATAGCGAATCGAATTCGTGCAGGAACAGGCCGAAAGGGACCTTATTCTGGATGATGTAGTCGATCTGGGCGCGGATGGCGCGCTCGAGCTGCTCGACCGGCTCGCCTTCGAGATCGATGTGCTGCGCGATGTAGGCATCGCCGTCCTCGATGCCGGCTAGCAGGAGCTGGAAGAGCAGATCTTCCTTGGATTTGATGTAGTAGTAGAGCGAACCCTTGAGCATGCCGACGTCGCCCGCGACGTCTTCGATGGAAGTGGCGTGGAATCCCTTGGCGAAAAAAATGTTGGCGGCGCTGTGCAGGACTTCCTGGAGGCGGGTGCCGGGCTTGGATTTGGAGGCTTTGGAGTCAGACCGCCCAACATGGCGCGCACGAAGAGGCTTGGGCGCGGACTTTCGATTGGATTTTTTTGAAACCACGACCTACCTCACGGAATAAAGTACATGGTAACAGAGGGGGCGCGGGGCGGAGAAACGGGCTTCAAAGAACATTGAACCAGAGGAAAAAAGGCAGTTGGATGGGCGGAGGCGTGTTATCCTCCGGCACCAAACGCTGGTCGTTTCGCCGGTTCGGAGAAATAGATCGCCGATCGACTAGGCGACGGAGGCGTCGAAGGCTTGGCCTTCGGCGAGGACGTGGTCGGGGACGCGGCGGAGTTCGCGGACGAGGCGGAACCAGGAGAGGAGCTTCAGGCCGTAGTAGGTGAGATCGATCTCCCACCAGTAGAAGCCCTGGCGGGCGGAGGCCATGAAGTAGTGGTGATTGTTGTGCCAGCCTTCGCCGAGGGTGACGAGGGCGAGGAGCCAGTTGTTTTTGCTGGTGTCGACGGTGGGGAAGCGGCGCTTGCCGAAGATGTGCGAGAGCGAATTGATAGTGAACGTGCCGTGCCACAGGAAGACGGTGCTCAGGAAAAAGCCCCAGATGAGCAGAGGCCAGGAACCGATCAGCCACAGCGTGACGGCCAGAACGGTTGGCGGAAGCATGTGGTACTTGTTGAGCCAGCGAAGTTCCGGGAATTTGGCGAAGTCGCCGATGTAGTCATAGCGCGTGTCGTTGTAGCGGTCGGAGAGTATCCAGCCGATGTGCGACCACCAGAAGCCGAAGAGGGTCGGGGAGTGCAGGTCTTCTTCCAGGTCGGAGTAGCGGTGATGGTGGCGATGGTGGGCGGCCCACCAGAGAACTCCCTTTTGCGTGGACGACATGGCCATCCAGGCGATCACAAACTGAAACCAGCGGCTGGTCTTGAACGAGCGGTGGGAAAAATAGCGGTGGTAGCCGGCGGTAACGAAGAACATGCGCACTTCGTAAAGCGCGAAGGCGGTGATGAGATACGACCACTTGAACGGCAGAAAAAAGATGCCCAGGGCAGCCACGTGGATCAGTCCGAAAGGAACGAGGGAAATCAGGTGAAGACGCGCCCCATTGGGGAGAGGGATAGACAGGGGTCTTGCAACAGAGGCCATCGAACTCAGCTCCTGCGCGGAAACGCCGCGCGATTGTGGTTGATGCGCGCAAGAGTCGAGCGAGCTCAGCGCCAAAAACTACACTTTCAGTTTACGGGGGGCTCTTGTGGGGGTCAAGGAAGCGGCAAAACGCGTGTGACGAGACGTCACACTGTACGTTCGTTCAGATTGATTGGTGACACCGCAATCTAGGAACAATCGCGGGGGATGTGCTATCGTGCCTTTGCAGAACTCGAAAAGGAGCGTCGATTCGCATGGCTGAACGTCCCGTACTGGTTGGCTTGATACCGCAGGCTGTGGTCCTCGATCCCGGGGATCAGGTCAGCTGGCTTTCCGATGCGGGCAACCTGCGGGTGGAATTCGACGCCAACCGCTGCCCTTTTTCCTCCAACGTGTTCCAGGTGCCCGCGGGCATGCGGCTAATGAGCGGGCCGACTATCGCCGGAACAAAGCCTGGGAGTTTTAAATACCGGTTGTGGCTCAACGACCAAATGGTCGGGCGCGGCGAAGTGATCGTTCGCTGATAAAAAGACAATCTCCCAATTATTCCCGCGATTCACCCGAAACTACTTTTGCTTGGCGATGATCAGGTCCTTGATCTTGTCGTAAGTGGCTTGGGGAATAATCTTCTTCTTTACCAGGTCGGTCTTCTTGGCGTATGGGCGCCCGGCGATGATCTTTTTCGAATAAGCCTCGCCGATTCCTGGGAGCGCGTCGAGTTGCTCCTTGGTGGCGCTGTTGATGTCCAGGAGCGAGGTGGCCGCGGATTTCGCCGCCGGCATGCTGGTGCTTGGCGTCTGAGGCTGCGAGACGACGATCCCGACACCCAGCATGAGTACGAGCGCCAACATGACGATGCGGCTGATACTTTTCTTCATTTCGCTTTCTCCTTTTGGATTTAGATTGAGTTCCGTGCGGACCGGGAAACGTTAATTCTTTTCGGAAGCGCGATAGCCGGCCTTGACGGCATCCGCCTCCGACATGTATTTGCCCTGCTTAGTCTTGCCGTAATAGCGGCTCCCGGGCTTGTGATAAATCCCGGAGTCCGTGTTTACCCAAACCATGCCGTTGCTATTCGCCGGCGCAGCCTGTTGAACGGCCGGCGTGGCAGGCTTCGCCGCAGGCGCTGCAGAAGCCGCGGGCGTGGGAGGCGAAACCGGCGCGGTCGCGGGTTTCGCCGCTGGAGTTGTGGCAGGCGCTAACGTTGGGGTGGGTTTCGCAGCGGAAGCGGCTGACGCGGGCGGCGTTGTGGCTGCCGGAGCAGAAGCGTCTGCCGTAGTTGCCTTCTTTGACTTGGAGGATTTCTTTGCGCCCGTAGAGCTTGTCGTGCTCGTTTCGCTTGCCGCGGGCGCAGCCGCAGCAGTATCCGCCGTGTCCGACTTCTGGCTCTTCTTGGATTTTGAAGTTGTCGAGCTGCCGCTCGCTGCCGTCGTGGCTTCAGCAGAAGTATCGGCCTTCTTTGACTTCGAGGACTTCTTCGCGGTAGACGCATCGCTCGTCGCTGAGCTATCGGCCGCGTCCGATTTCTTTGATTTGGAGGATTTCTTCGCCGTTGAGCTGTCTGCCGCAGCCGTTGAATCGGCCGTGTCCGTCTTTTTGCTCTTGGTGGATTTCTTGGCGGTGGGGGAATCCGCCGTGGCGTCATCGGGAGTGGTGGTCTTTTTCTTCTTTGACTTCGCCGCGCTGGTATCGCTCTGGTCCGTCGGTGCGGGGGTCTGTGCTGCCTGGGCCGCCGATGCTGGGCGCGGGGCGAGGTTCGCAAGCATCAGCAGAAACGCAACAAGCAAGGCTAAGTGTAACCGGCTTCGAGTTCGATTCATTTTCGGTGAATTCCTTTCACCGGCTGCGGATCAAGCTCTCTGCGTGGCACACGCATGGAGCGTGCCTCGGGCGGGTGGCAGAGAAATACAAACAATCGCAGCGCGGTTCTTCCTGGTGGAATTGAGGGAGATGATGTGCGAGGGGCGACTCGAAGTCAAGCGGGGATTGCCGCCGGCCACGGGCGAACGAGGGAAGCACACCCTTCGAGCGGGTGAAGCTGTGAAGACTGGCCCCGTATGCGATTTCGGGTCAGGAGGTGAGTTACCTGATGCAGGAATGGTGAACCAGTGAATGCGGCGTTGCTTAGTCGCCGGCGAGTTGGACCCGGCCGGACTCTACGGATTCCGCCAGCCCGCGGCGGACAAAACCCAGGGCCGAGGCGGGGGCATCCCGCTCTGGCTCAAGCGAAAGGATTGCAGCTTTCCGGGGGAATTCATTGCGCCGGTCGAGTTGCAAGCCAGCCTCCTTCAGGAATTCCGCCGAAAAACCCATGTCCGCGGCGCGATCGACTCCCCAGAACCACAGCTTTTCCTCGTTCCGCTGCAGGAAGTGCAGCGATTCCTCGAGTTTTTTCATCGCCCGGTCAAAGGAAGAGGCCAGGAAGAAGACCCCCAGGGACCAGGCGTGGCGGGGATACTGCACGCGCATCCGGATGCAGTATTTGCCGTTTTGGTTCTTTTCGATGCTGCAGCGGTAGTCGTTGCGAGACTGAGAAGTACGTCCTGCCATGGAATTCAACCTTTTTTTAGAGGGTATGCAGCGGCCCCAATTCGACTGCCGAGCAAGCTGGATGCGAGCAAACGCCCCCGCCAAAGCAAGCCTATTCGGACACAATTAGGTTACTGGGCGGCACCTGGGAGGGCAAGGGGGTGTGTCCTGAAAATTTAACTTCTTTGTTTACTATTGAATAGGAAAGCCTTTGGAGCCACCGAAGTCTCCAAACGCGCTCATTTTTTCGGGGTAGAGCTTCAGCTTGCCTTCCTGCTTCAGGCGGTCATTCAGTGAGGATTGGAAGGCGCTGAACGCCAATTCGCGCTTCTGTTTGAGCAGCGAATCGGTGATTTCTTTCTTTTGCTTCTCGAAGTCGGCGGGATTCGCCTCCTGGCGCTCGGCAACCTGATAGACGGCCCAGTTCGATCCGAGGTTAAGAGGCGGCCCGACCTGGCCCACTTTCAACGAGAACGCCGGGGCGAGCTTCTTTCCGCTGCCCAGATTGGCTACCGAGCCGTTCCGAGCAAAGGGATCGCTGGTCTTGGGGTCGAGGCCCAGTGCTTTGGCGACGACGGCAAATTTTTCGCCGGTCTTAACGCGTGTCTCAAGTTCCTTCGCCTTGGCCTGGGCAAGTTCGTTGGCCTTCTGCTGCTTCAAAGCGGTGACGACCTTATCCCGGACTTCCTCGAGCGTGCCCTGGTGCGCCGCCAGGGACTGCCGGATGGAGAGCACGAGGTAACCGCGGTCAGTCCGCAGAGGCAGGCTCAAGTCGCCCTGGCGGAGGTGGAAAATCTCGTCCTTGACGTCCTGGCCGTTGCCAAGTTCCAGCACCGGCTCGCCGGGACCAACTGGGTGAGTCTCGGCGATGGTGAGGTGATACTTCTGGGCCAACTGGTCGAGGGTCGTCTTGTTGGACTGGCGGATATCGGCGGCGATCTGGTCCGCGACCTTTGCAGCCTCCTGGTCAACCTTGTTCAGCAGGTAATTGGGCCGAAGCGAGTCTTTCACTTCGTCAAAGGTCTTGGTGTGGGCAGTTTCCTTGTCCAGGACCTTAATGATGTGGAAGCCATACTGGGTC
>Ga0210401_10006308_pt1 | contig 12077 bp, 11 predicted proteins | sample IncBWH32MmetaG_FD_150866 | JGI IMG/M metagenome (GOLD analysis project Ga0210401, IMG submission 150866) | Forest soil microbial communities from Barre Woods Harvard Forest LTER site, Petersham, Massachusetts, United States - Inc-BW-H-32-M | ecosystem: Environmental > Terrestrial > Soil >... | reverse complement strand
GGCCCATAATCAGCGCCTCCGCGGTCACAATCTGTGCTGGCACGATTCGCTGCCTGCTTGGTTTGCCGGAACGGTCACGAAAGAAAACGCCCGCGACTTTCTGGTCGACCACATTCACACCGTGGCTGGCCACTTCGCAGGAAAACTTCATTCGTGGGATGTGGTCAACGAGGCAATCGACACGGCCAGCCCGCGCTCGGACGGACTGCGCCAAAGCGCCTGGCTCGAACTTGCTGGAGACAACTACGTCGAGCTCGCCTTCCGCACGGCGCGCCAAACCGATCCCGCCGCGCTGCTCACCTACAACGACTACGGCATCGAGCTCGACACGCCCAAGCAAGTCGAGAAGCGCAATCAGGTGCTCGCGCTCGTCAAGAAGCTGCATTCGAATGGCGGCCTGATCGATGCCGTTGGTGTCCAGAGCCATTTGCACGCGGGAGACGACGTGAAGGGAACCGGCCTGCGCGATTTCGTGCGCGAACTTGGCAAAATGAATCTGCAGGTCTTTGTCACCGAACTCGATGTGAACGAACAGAATTACAAGCTCGCAACGCCGAATTTCCTCACCGGCACTCAATCAAATCCGACGCCAAACTCATCGGAGAGCCCCGCGCCCGATTCTCAGTCCAATACCGTCAAGGCCTCGGTCGACCGGTTCTTGTTCGGCGATCGCGACGCTGAAGTTGCCCGCATCTATCGCGAGTACCTCACCATGATGCTCGCCGAGCCAAACGTCAGGGCCGTTCTCACCTGGGGCATTACCGACCGCTCTACGTGGCTCAACGGCGCAAAATATGCCCGTGCTGACGGGCAGCCGCAGCGCCCCCTCCCACTCGACCCCGACTACGCTCCCACGCCGGTCTTTTTCGCCGAACGCGACGCCCTCGATTCTCGCGCCTCCCAAATCGGCCGATAATCTTGCGTTTCCCCCCTGGCGGCGACGCTTCTGTTCGGCGCGCGATTCCTGTTTTGAACTTATGCGCTGGCGCCGGCATCTTGCCTGCGCCCTTTCTGCGTCTTCCTGCTGCGTGGATCCGTGTTCCCCTGCAGCAAGCGGCCTCGCGTTTGTTTTTCTTACTGTTCATCTGCCTCGAACTGTGGCAAAAGGTTCTCGATCCACGGAGCCATTCATGAACCGACGAGAATTCGTTAAAAGTTCTGGCGGCGGAGCGCTCGCCTTTGCCGCCGCGCCACCGCAAAAACCACAAGCCCGCGCTTTCATGAAACTCGGCTGCCAGAGCGAACCGGCCGACGAGACGCACATCAAATATTTCGCGCGCTACGGCGTCCGTAACATCTGCGCCTCGATGGTCACGCCGCCAGATCGTCTCTATCCCACCGTTGACGAATTGACCGAGCTTCGCGATCTGGGCAACAAATATGGCGTCAGCATCGACATGATCGCGCCGCCGTTCCTCACGAGCAGTCATATCGACAGCGAAAATCATCCGGCCATCATGCTGGGACAGAGCCCCGAGCGCGACCGGGACATCGAAGCTTTTCAAACCGTCATTCGCAACTGCGCAGCGGCCGGTGTTCCCTGCGTGAAGTACAACATGAGCATCCTCGGGGTTGAGCGCACCGGACGCACTTCCGGCCGCGGCGACGCGACGTACTCTACCTGGCGATTTCAGGATGCGCATCCGTCGGCGCCGCTCACGCGCGCTGGTCGCGTCGATGCGGACACCTACTGGGAGCGCATCACATACTTTCTCGAGCGAGTCGTTCCCGTAGCAGCGGAATACAAAGTCCGCATCGCCTGCCATCCCAACGATCCAGGAATGCCTCCGGGCGGCTATCAGGGTGTCGACCCCGTCCTCGGCACGGTTGATGGCCTCAAGAAACTCGTCAGCATTCACGAGAATCCCTATCACGGACTGAACTTCTGCCAGGGATCGGTTTCCGAAATGCTCAAGGATCCGGCCGGCGAAATTTTCGACGTGATTCGCTACTTCGGCACGCGCCAGAAAATTTTCAATGTTCATTTCCGCAACATTCGCGGCCATCGCGACGATTTCGTCGAAACCTTTCCGGACGATGGGGACGTGAATCTCTGGAAAGCGATCCAGGTTTACAAGGAGGTCGGCTATTCGGGCATGCTCATGCCGGACCACGTCCCGGCAGCACCCAACGATCCCCGCGGCCTGCAATCCTTTGCCTTCGGCTACGGCTATATTCGCGCGCTCATCCAGGCCGTCGATCAGCCAGCCTGAGCCGCACGGCGTCCCGCCGTCATCTTGTTCGCGGTGGCGACCGGAGCGAAGCGAAGAGAAAGATCTCTCACTGCTCTCGCCGCGCGCCCCATATCGCGAATTCATCCCCAGCCGAGCGAGGGATTTCTGTTTGCCTTTGCTCTTGGTTTTATGCGGTAGCGCCGGCATCCTGCCGGCGTGTTTGTTTTGCGGTTTGTTTTGAATTTGCTCTTATCGCAGTTGGTCTGTCGCGAAAGATTATTCGGTGGCGGGACAAGACCGCAAGTCGAGAGGATGCGGCTCACAGAAGAGTCAAAACGATTCGCTCGAGTGACGAAATCGTCGGACCTACTGTTCAGTTACGCCGCAGGAACGCGCTCCGCAATCAACCTCTCTCCGTGGCAGTGCCGGCACTTATTCCCCGTGCCGCCGCATTCCGGACATTCTTTGAAGGTGTAATAGATGGCGCTGCTGGTTGTCCCCGTGCACGGATTGCCGTTGTATCGCTGGTGGCACGGCTGGTCTACAAGGAAGGTGCTCCATACGAAGTGCCCACAGGTGCCACACACGCCAGACGGAGGAGCAATCATGATCGATTCTACCACGGGCCCCCTAACCCAGGTGCAACTCGGCTGAGAGCCTCTTCATCGGAATCATGGAGCGGCCGTGCTGATACTGCGATCCGCACCGTTAAATACAGATTAAGGGAAGGCCATCGTGACGAATCTTCTTGGGAGCAATCCTGGTCCCGGCAAGACGCTCGGGGTGGCCTTTGTCGGCGTTGCGGCGTTGCTCGGATTTCTTCTGATGACCATCGGAAATGCGCGATCCGTCGAGGCGCAATTGTCCGACGCACCATTGCCATCCTTCGAGGTCGCATCGATTAGGCGGCATATTGCCGATCCCTCGGGGCGATTCTTCATTAATCTCCGTTGTGGGCAAGACCCTGGCAGATGCACGCCCACCGACGTGACGGCCAAGAATCTGATCGGTCTCGCGTATGGCGTCGAAGACTTTCAGGTCTTTGGAGGACCGAGTTGGATCGACTCGGACAAATTCGATATCGAAGCAAAGGTCGATGATTCGTTGACAGAGCAATTGGAGAAACTTCCGCAGGCAGAGCGGCAGGCTCAACTGGCTCTTATGATGCGGTCCCTGCTCGCAGATCGGTTCAATCTGAAGATCAGACATGAGACAAAGGAACTCGCCGTTTTCGCGTTAGTGAGAGCGAAGGGCGGATCGAAACTTACCGAAGTGCCGCCCCCGGACTTTGACAATAACACCGCGCCTGCGCAGGACCGCGCGGCGGGAGCGGGCCTGCCGTCGCGTCCGGGCGCAATCAACTTCACCACAATTAACGGTTTGGAGACTCTAACGGCGAAAGCAGTGCCGATCACAAGTCTGGTGTTTTTGCTTACAGGACAAACAAGTCGGCCGGTGGTAGATCAAACAGGTCTCAAAGGCACCTATGATTTCAAGCTGCAATTCGCTCCCGAAGCGAAATTGGGATCGGCAACATTTCCTCTGGGAGGCGGCCAAGCAACGTCAGATTCGACCGTCGCCTCGCTGTTCACAGCGCTACAAGAGCAACTTGGACTAAGGCTGGAATCGACAAAGGGTATGGTTCAAACTCTTGTCATCGATCATATAGAAGAGCCCTCGCCGAATTGACGGCAGCGGGAATTCATAGTCGCTATGGAACAGCGCCTGGCTGGAAAGATCATTCGGGGATTTGCGACACTCTGGGCATTTCTCGCCTTCGGCACTGCAAACGTATCGCTTCTTCGCGCGCAAGCGGCCGCCGGGAATTGGGAGAAAGCGGCGGGCGGTAAAATGTCATTTGACATTGCGTCTGTGAAGCGGGACAAGGATGCGTCGGCAGACCCACAATCGAACATGGACTTGGGGCCGATGGATTCTTTCTCGCCGACCGGCGGGTTGCTCCAAGCTTCGAACGTCCCGTTGATTCGATACATCGCCTTCGCCTACAAACTCTCCCCCGAAGAGGTCAAATTGGGCGTACAACCGCAATTGCCGAAGTGGGCGAACACAAGCGACTACGATATTGTCGCCCGCGCCAGTGGCAATCCTACGAAGGACCAGCTTCGCCTGATGGTGCAGGCGTTGCTCGCTGATCGATTCAACTTGCTGGTGCATTATGAGACCAAGCAGATGCCGGTGCTGGCGCTCTTGCCCGATAAGCCCGGGAAACTGGGACCCCGGTTACGAGAGCACATAGACGACGGAGTGCCATGCACGACGGTTGCGGCAAGCGGCGGGAAGCGAGAGCCAACGATAACGGGCGGCTTTCCGGTGCAGTGCGGCACGGTCGTTCACTTCCCCGGCAAGACATCTGGCGTTGCCAGTCTGGGAGCGCGTGCGCTTGCTTCGTCGATACTGGCGGACGTTCTGGGCGTGTCGTATCAGACAGACAAGCCCGTAGTGGACGATACGGGTCTGGGTTTGGTGGATTTTCTTCTGGAATTTACACCGGATCGGATGACGAATACAGGTCGGGTGTACGATCCCGACGCGCCCACCTTTGATGAAGCCTTGAAGGAGCAACTGGGTCTCAAGTTCGAGTCGCGCGCAGCCCCCGTGCAGTTAATGATCATCGATCACATCGAGCAGCCTTTGCCGAACTGATGTGAAAGTGTCTCGCGAAGTAACCGAAGGACCGTCGGCGGCATGCGTCACAACTTGGGCAGCCGTCATGCCCATAAGTTGTTTCTTGCCTTCCGAATCGGCTTTTGGGGGGCAGATCCGATCCGACAGAGAGCACCGGTCCGGAGCGATTTCTTGTCAAGTGAGGTCTTTGTCTACCCCTACTCTTCCTTCCCGTGTCTCCGTTTTCAAGCGGAACTCTCTGCGGCCATCCTAGTTCGTCTGTGACACTTTCCTAAACCTTGCGAGGTTCTGACGCAGCGAGCACGCTGACGATCGAACCGATCGTGAATGTCACGATGGTGCCGGCGAGGACGTACCAGGTGAAGGCGAGGCGTGTTTCGCGGTTCACATAGATCATCGTGGCGATGCCAACGACGAAGCCGGCAAGCGCGCCCGTCTGGTTCGCGCGTTTGTTCCACGTGCCCAGCAGAAAGACGCCGAGCAGTCCGCCGTACGTGATTGACGCGATGGTTAACCCGGCCGTGAGGACGCTGCCCCAGCGGACAAGTCCCAGGAAGCCAAGCACCAGCCCCCAACCCAATGTGACGAAGCGCGAGAGGCGCAGCGACGCTTTCTTGTCATCGCGATTGCCAAGTCCGAAATCCATCACGGTGGAGGAGGCGAGAGAATTGAGCGAGCCGCTCGCGTTGGACATGGCTACGGCAAAAATCGCGGCCAGCACGATTCCGACAACGCCCACGGGCATTTGTTCCACGATGAACGTGGGGAACATCCGGTCGGTGTCGCCATTGGGAACGCTGAGAGGGAAGTGTTGCGCGAAGACAAAGAGCATCACGCCGATCACCAGAAACAGGGCGAACTGGACGAACACGATGAAGCCGCTCGAAATCAGTGCGATTTTGCTTTCGCGTTCGTTGCGCGCGGCGAGCAGGCGCTGGACCATCGTCTGATCGACGCCGTGGCTCGCCATGGTGAGGAAGCAGCCGCCGATCAGACCTGACCAGAACGTGTAGCTCTTCGTCAGGCTGAACGTGAAATCGAATATCGAAAATTTGCCGCCCGCCGCGGCAGCAGCGGCTGTCACCGTGGGCCATCCGCCGGGAATTTTGTGCAACAGCATGAAAAACGCAGCGAGCGAACCGAGGATATAAAGCGTGAACTGCATCACATCGGTCCAGATCACAGCGCGCATGCCGCCTTCAAACGTGTAAAACAGCGTGAGCGCAGTGATCGCGGCGATCGAAGCGCGGTCCCCGAAGCCGAATGCGACGCTGAACACCTTGCCCACGGCGGCGATGCGAACGCCTTCTGCGAGCGCGCGAGTCGCCAAAAAGACCAGGGCCGCAGCGCGCTTCATGCGGGAGCCAAACCGCTTCTCCAAAAGCTGGTAGGCGGTGTAGAATTCGCCCTGGAAGTATTGTGGGACCAAGACCACGCACAGAATTATCCTGGCAACTACGTACCCCAGCACGAGTTGCAAGAACCCAAGGTTACCCGCGAAGGCGATTGCCGGAGTGCCGATGATCGTCAGTGTGGATGTTTCCGTAGCGACGATGGAGCAGGCGAGCGCCCACCAGGGCGCCGTATTTCCACCCAGGAAATAGTCGCGAACCGATTGCTGACCCTTGCGAAAACGGGCGCCAAACAGTGTGACGCCTGCCAGGTAAACCAGAATGATGGCAAGGTCGATTGGGCTGATGTGCATTCGCAACAGGGCGGAATGCTAGCAGAATTTTGTGCGTGACAGGAAGGAACAATGCCGCAAAAACAAGACGGCGCGAGCGGAAAGTACATCCTCGGATTTGACGGGGGCGGAACCAAGACCGAGTGCGTTTTGGGCGACTCGGAGGGCAATATTTTGGCAAAAGCGACCTCCGGTCCCTCCAATCCCCTGCGCGCCGGGTATATGCGCGCGTGGTTTGCGCTGGGCGAAGCGGGTGACAACGTCATGGCTCGCCACAAGTTGACGGCGCACCAAATCGCCGCCGTCTGCGCGGGACTGGGCGGCGCGGGCAGGCCCGGCGTTGCGCGGCGCGTGACGACCTACTTCGAGCGCAGCTATCCACAGGCCGAAGTGCAAGTAACAACCGATCTCGACATCGCGCTGCATGCGGCATTCGGCGACCGCGAAGGCATACTGCTTTTGGCGGGTACCGGATCGGCGGCGTTCGGACGCGATGCGCATGGTCGCACGGCGCGCGCCGGCGGACGCGGGCCCTGGATCAGCGATGAGGGCGGCGCGTTTGATATCGGGCGTCGCGCCGTGCAGGCGGTTTCGCTCGCCGATGAGGGACGGGGGCCGGAAACAGCGTTGACCAAGAAGGTTTTGTCGCAGAATGCCTGGCGCGATTGGACGCGGCTGCTCGAAGCGATTTCTAAAAACTCGGATGACGTGTTTCCGAAGATTTTTCCATTCGTGGCACAGGTTGCTGACAAGGGCGACGCAGTCGCGCAGCGCATTTTGACGGAGGCGGCCGGCGAATTGGCCGGACTTGCGCACGTGGTGGCGCGCGAATTGGGCTGGCTGGATGCGCCGTTTGCGATCGCCAAGGCGGGCGGAACCTACGGGCGGTCGAAATTTTTTGACGCAGCGATCGAGTCGGCCGTCACGAATCTGATGCCGAAGGCGCGGCTCGTCGGGATGGAAATGTCCGCTGCGGAAGCCGCCGTGCACATGGCCCTGCGCCAGGTGCGTTCGAAGGGAAATGCTGCCTGAAGGGGACGCACGGGCCGAATTTGCGCGCACGGCGCCGGCCGACGAACTGAGCGCGCTAGTCCACGAAGCGGACGAAACGTTTCTTCTCGCCTTGCTTGAGAATCCTCATTTTTCCGAAAAGCATGCCGAGCTGATGCTCGACCGTATCGATCTGCCTGTGGCCGTGTTGAGCGCGATCGCTGAAACCGGGAAGTGGATAGCGCACGAAGGCGTGCGGTTTCGTCTGGCGAAGCATCCGCATTCGCCGACGCGGGCCGCGATGGCGGCTGTCAAGCAACTGTTTCTTTTCGATTTGGTGAGACTTAGTCTCCTGCCTGCCGCGCCGCCGGATATTCGTCGTCTGGCTGAAGAGGCTATTCTGATGCGCGTGCCGCACTTGCCCGTCGGCGAAAAACTGACGCTCGCGCGGCGCGGGCCGGCGAGGGTAGCAGGTGCGATCCTGGCCGAAGGACATCCCCAAGCGCTCAAGCTCGCGCTCGACAATGCATTCTTAACCGAGAGCCAGGTGCTCAGGGTGGTGGCGAGCAATGGAGTAAGCGAGCGAGTCGTTGTTGCAATCGCAAATCACAAGAGGTGGTCTTGCCAGTACAATGTTCGCGCGGCGCTGTTGCGCAGCCCGCATGCGCCGTTCGCGAAAGTGCAGATGTTTGTGGGCGAGCTTGCGCTGCACGATCTTAAGGACATTTCGCAGATGCGCGAGATTTCCGAGCCCGTGCGGAATCTGATCGCCGCAGAATTGGAACGTCGCGCGGGGCGAGAACGATCTGGCGCGGCATGAGGCGACGTTCGCTATAGGAGAGGCATGGCGAAGAAATTGAATTCGCTGCGATGGATCATGGTGGTGGGCGGCATCGCGTTCCTTGGCATTTTGATCTACCTTTCGATGCGCCAGGCGCAGCAGGAATACGAAGTCTGCATGGCGTTCAAGGGCGGGACGCATTGCGCGAAGGCTTCGGGCCCGACGCGCGATGCGGCCGTTCGTAGCGCCCAAGAGATCGATTGCCAGATGCTGGCGACCGGGCGCGACGAAGCGATGGTCTGTTTGTCGCAGGGGCCGACAACGGTTCGTTCGACAGGGCAGTGAAGCCCAAATACAGCAAGATTTTCGTATTGCACGGTGACACTTTTCGCAAATCCGGTGTCTAATATTTTCATGCCCGTCGGGGCGGGCCGAGACGAATGACGCGCTGCCTGAATTGCGGTGCAGAACGAGGGTCGGAAGTCTGCCAAGCGTGCGGACTCGACACTTCGACCGCCGAATTGAAGCTGCGTGGTAAGCTCCTGAACCGCACGGGGCTCTTCCTGCTTGGCGCGATCGCGTTTGTAACGGCGAGCGGGCGCTATCCTCCGCTGGAACTCGACCGAATTCTCATTTTTATCGGAGTGCTTTTCTTTCTCACGCTGAGCCTGGCGATGTGGCTCGAGCGGCGCGCGCTGAAGCACGCGGAGGTCGAGGCGCTCAAGCGCGTTTACTACGGATTGATTCCTGTGCCCTGGTTGCTCGCGGGCCTCTTGCTGATGAACGGGGCGCTTGACCGTCCGCCTTTTGGCGAGATCGAATCGCACGTCGTGGCCAAATTTTCGATGTACGGCCCGGTACCGAACCGGCGGCTGATTGTGAATTCCTGGCGAGAGGTCGGCAATGTCGAAAGGATCTCGGTAGACCGCACTGACTACGATGAATTTTCCGACGGCGACCCGATCGAGATCAAAATCGGCGGGGGGCTGGTCGGCATCCCCTGGGTTGTTGGCGTGACGCGCCAATAGCCGCTCTGCTTGTGTATCTTTCCGCGTAATCCTCGCTTCGTCCCTCGGGGTACTTCGGCTGCTGCTGATAGAATTGTTTCATGCAGTTGCCACCCAGCCTGACCGAACGCCTGCCTTTTCTCGCGCCGCTTGAGCAGGACTGGCTGCCATTTCACCGTGCGGTGCTGATCGGCGCGTCTGCGTTCTACCTGCTCTTTCTTTTCCAACTTACGCAGGGTGGGGGATTCCCGCCCTTGATGGACTTGGTTTTTGTTCCGGTTCACGAGGGCGGACACCTGCTGTTTCGATTTGCGGGGTGGGAATTCTTGGCCGTCGCTGGCGGGACGATGCTGCAACTCGGCGTGCCGCTAATGCTTGCAATGTGGTTCATCTTCAAGCGACAAGTGCCCGGCACGGTATTCTGCATGTTTTTCTTTTTTGAGCAGTTTCTGCCGATCGCGACATATATGGCCGATGCGCGAGCGCAGGAACTGCCGTTGCTCACCGTGGGTGACGCCGATTACGTGATCCACGATTGGAATTATCTCTTCGATGCGCTCGGCGTGCTCGATCACGACATCGGGATTGCGCGCGTAGTCCGCGTGATCGGATGGATCGGAATGCTGGGGACCGTGGGGTGGCTGGTGTGGCGCGGAGTGAAAAGCCCGGCTGTCGAGCGAAAGCCGCAGCCGTTTTTCTGACGCAATCCCGTTTGGCACTGAAAATGTCCCGGGCAGGAGCCGCCGGCGGCCGGCAAGTCTTGGGGCTGACGGGATGCGAATAGGCCTCTAGGCCAGCACTTTCAGGGAACGTTTGGTAATCGTGACGTGTTCGCCTGACGGCGGAATGGCTGAGGCAGGCAGCGGCGATTCGCGTTTCGCGTACTTCGTCGAAACATAATCGTCTACGAGTTTCTGAAATGCCGCCGAGAGCTCGTCGTAAGAGCCCTCGAGAGTCGTGAATTTCTGGCCGTCGATGTAGACCGGGCAACGCGGTGTTTCTCCCGTGCCCGGGAGGCTGATTCCGATGTTAGCCGCTTTTGATTCGCCGGGGCCGTTCACGATGCAGCCCATGACCGCGAGCTTCAACTCTTCAACGCCTTCGTAATCGCGCTTCCAATCCGGCATTTTGTCTCGAATGTAGCCCTGAATGCTTTCGGCGAGTTGCTGGAACGTTGTGCTCGTCGTGCGCCCGCAACCGGGGCACGCGGTGACGCTTGGTGCGAAGGTGCGCAGGCCGAGCGACTGGAGCAGCTCACACGCTGCGTAGACTTCTTCGCGGCGGTCGCCACCGGGGCGCGGCGTGAGCGAAACGCGTACCGTGTCGCCAATCCCTTCTCCGAGCAAAATCCCCATGGAGGCAGCCGACCAGACCAGGCCCTTGGCGCCCATGCCTGCTTCGGTAAGGCCGAGATGCAACGGTTGCTGTGTCTTACGGGCGAGTTCGCGATAGATGTCGACCAGGTCGAGCGGTCGAGAAACTTTGCACGAAATGATGATCTGATCATGGCGCAAGCCGCATTCCAGAGCGAGCTCGGTTGACTCGACGGCGGAAATCACCATGCACTCGTTCAGGATCTCTTCGGAGGTTCTGCCGAGGTTCTGATCGGTGTTCTCCTGCATTTTGCGCATCACAAGCTCTTGGTTGAGCGAGCCGCCGTTGACGCCAATGCGAACCGGTTTGCCGTTGTCGCGCGCGACCTTGCAGATCGTGGCGAATTGTTCATCGCGGCGCTTGCCGTGGCCTACGTTGCCGGGATTAATGCGGTATTTATCGAGCGCAGCGGCGCAATCGGGATATTTGGTGAGCAGAACGTGCCCGTTGTAATGGAAATCGCCGATGATCGGGACATCGCAACCGGCTTCGAGAAGGCGCTTTTTGATCTCGCTGACTTTTTCGGCGGCTTCGAGTTCATTGACAGTGATCCGGACGAGCTCAGAACCGGCTTGAGCGAGCTCCAGGCACTGTTGCGCGGTGGCTGTGGCGTCTGCCGTGTCCGTGTTGGTCATGGACTGAACGACCACCGGCGCTCCTCCGCCGACCTGAATCTTGCCGACTTTTACGCCGAACGTTTTGTGTCTTTCGGGGAGCATGAGAGAACCATTCTAGCGAACTTTTCGTGCGCCTCGCCAGCGGTTGCAAGCCGGATGCAACGAAAACCCCGGGGCGGGAGCCCAGATCAAACGGGCGCGCCTCGGGGCGGCGTTGCCGAGAATGCCGTTAGGCGCGACGGGCGGTGGCCTGGAGGGGCTTGGTCGCGCGCGGAGGCGGCACAATTGCGGCCATCTTCCGGATCATGGCCAACACGAGGCGCTTGTCATCGTCCGAGAGAGTGGTCGAATAGCGTTTGATCTCGGCGAGAAAGCGAATCTCTTCTTCGGAGAGCTCGCCGAGGACTTTGCGGGTCTCGCGGTCCTGCGGCGTATCGGTGCCGGGGAAGAAGTCAGCCAGGCTGATTTCCATGGCCTCGGCAATTTTTGCAAGCGTCTCAAGCGACGGCACGGTGTGACCGTTTTCGACGCGCGACAGGTAGCAACGCAAAAGACCGGTGCGGCGCTCGATGTCACCTTGCGACAGGCCTCGGTCGCTGCGGTAGGCCTTGATCACTTCTCCGATGTTGACCTTCGGCTTTTCTTTGGGCATAGGGTATCGACTCCGATAACAGGCCGTTATCTTACGAGCCAACCCCATGCACGGCAAGCCAAATCTGCGTGAAATGTTACTCGCACGACACATTTTGAGCCGCAATCACGCAAAAGGCTCGAGCCGAGTGCATGCACACCGGGACGGCCGGG
>Ga0210401_10006306_pt1 | contig 12077 bp, 8 predicted proteins | sample IncBWH32MmetaG_FD_150866 | JGI IMG/M metagenome (GOLD analysis project Ga0210401, IMG submission 150866) | Forest soil microbial communities from Barre Woods Harvard Forest LTER site, Petersham, Massachusetts, United States - Inc-BW-H-32-M | ecosystem: Environmental > Terrestrial > Soil >... | reverse complement strand
CGCCGGTCAATTCGTGAACGATGCGGCCGCGGGCGAAAATCAGCACGCGATCACAAAGGCCTTCCAGCTCGATGCCGTCCGAAGACGAGACCAGCACCGCCAAGCCCTGATCGGCGATGCCGCGCAGGCGCTGGTAGATTTCGCTGCGCGCGCCGATGTCGACGCCCTTGGTCGGCTCATCCACCAAAAGCACGCTCGGTTTGGCGGATATCTCGCGGCCGAACAGGGCCTTTTGCTGATTGCCGCCGGACAACTCGAACAGCTTGGTTTCCGATGATGGAGCGCGGATGCGCAAGTCGTTGATGATCGCCTTGCTGCGATCGGCCTCGGTGCCGCGGTCGACCACGCCGAAGCGGGAAATGGACTCCAAAAAGCCGAGACTGAAATTCTCGCGCAGCGTCAAATTGAGGAACACACCCTCGGCGTGGCGATCGTCGGGAACAAAGCCGATGCCGGCGCGGCGAAAAGCGCCCGGACTGTCGCCGCCGATGTTCGCATCCTTGACGCGCACCTCGCCGGAATAGCGGCGGTCAATGCCGGCGGCGGCGCGGATGAATTCGCGCTGGCCCTCGCCTTCGATGCCGGCAAGCCCGACGATTTCGCCGGCGTGCACCACCAGATCGACCTGATCGAATCCGCGGCCGCTCAAGCCTTTGACCGAAAATAGTGCGGGTCCGACGCTCGTTGCCTTTGCGGGGAAAATCTGGCCGAGCGGACGGCCGGCGATCAGCGCCACGATCTCGCTCGAGGTGATCTCATCCCCCAGCCGGCAGTCGATGATCTCGCCGTCGCGCATCACCGAAATGCGGTCCGCCAGTTCGTCCACTTCGTGCAAGCGGTGCGAGACATAGACGATGCCGACACCGTCGCGCTTGAGCTCGCCGATCAGATCGAACAGCTTGCGCACATCGGCCGCCTGCAACGGCTCGGTCGGCTCGTCGAGGAAGAGCACTTTCGGCCGGGTGACCAGCGCGCGGGCGATCTCGACCACATGGCGCTGCGCCAGCGACAATTCGGCGACGCGCTTGCCGATCGGCATGCGCAGTTCGTCGGTGGCGACGCGCGCGATCAGGCGCTCTGCCTCGGCGGCGCCGGCCGCGCCGACGAACGAGGGCGCCGCAAGCTGAAGATTTTCCAGCACGGTCAAGTCGGGCGCCAGCGCCGGATGCTGGTACACGACTGAGACGCCGTCTTCGCGCATCTGCCGCGGATCGGGCGCGCCGACATATTTGCCGTCGTAATAGATGGCGCCGGAATCGGCGCGCAACACACCGGCGGCGACCCCGATTAGCGTCGATTTGCCGGCGCCGTTCTCGCCGACGATGGCATGAACCTCGCCTGGGTAAATCAGAACATCGACGCCCTTGAGCGCGCGCACCGGACCGAAACTCTTGCGGATGTCCGCAAGCGTCATCACCGGCACGTGCGCGGTGGTGGCGACGACCGCTGTGCTCATCGCGTCAGGCACGGCGACGTCATGCATAGCGCAGCCGCCGGGTTATTTCGGGCAACGCCACGCCGCCCAGCACGATAAGCGCGTCAGCCAAATCTTCCGCCGAGCTGCCGAAGCCGAGCGCGGTCACCAGTTGCGCGAGATAAGTGAGAAAGAACGCGCCAATGACGGTCGCGACGACGCTGCCCTTGGTGAGGCCGCCGAGCGGATTGCCGCCGACCACGACCGCCGCAATGGTGCCGAGCAGATAAGGCAGTCCGCACAGCACCGTCGGCGAGACCAGATAGCCGGACAGCATGAGCGCGGCGATGGCATACATCAAACCGGCGATCGTATAGGTGAGAATGGTGTAGGCTTTCAACGGCACGCCGACGACGTGAGCGGCCGCCGGATTGACGCTCACCGCGATGAAGCGGCGCCCGACGGTCGTGACGGTCAGAACAAACACCGTCACTCCGGCGACCAAGATCAGCATCCAGACCAAGGTCGGCACGTAAAGGAAACTGCCGGTGAAAAACTTCACCATCATCGGCGGCGACTGCACCGACGCGCCGGTGGAGACGAAATAGGTCAGGCCGAACAGAATGGCGTTGACGCCGATCGTGGTGACGAGCGGCGGCACTTGCAACAGCGTCACGATCAATCCGGTGATCGCGCCGATCAGCGCGCCGGTCGCGAGTGCGCCGAAGATCCAGAAGATGACCACGCCCGTATCGGTGCTGCTGTCCGGCAGCTTGGTCACGACCACGGCGCAGAACGACATGACGCCGGCGGTGGAGAGATCGAGCCCGCGCTGCTGGATGACCAGATGCTGGCCGATCGACGCGACCGCCAGAATGGCGAAATACGGCAGTGTGGAAAGGATCGCCGCGGTCGAAATCGTGCTCGGTGCCGCGATACCGCCGATCAGCACGAGGATAGCCGTCGCGATGAACGCCTTGGCCGCCAGCGGCAATTCGGTCAGGTCCATGCCCAGTGCGGGCAATCGCAGACGGCTCGTTCGTTCGTCCGCCATCTCCTGGCCGGTCCCCTTACCAAAAACAATTCAGCCCGCGCCTCCCCCGTCGCCGGGGGAGGCCGGCGAAGGCGACGCCTTCGCCGTTTGCGGACTTAAAGCCCTGACACGATCAACAAAACCGCCTGGCTTACTTGCCGAGCGCCTTTTTCTGCTGATCGTTGGTCAGCATCGAGCCCGGGATCGAGTCCATCGGCATCGACTTGTCGCACTTCAACGCGAGCTTCGGATCCTTCGAAGTCGTGTCCTCGACGATCGGCAGCGTGATCAGGCTCGGCTCGTCGTTGTCGATGCCCTGCGCCGCAGCCACCGCCTTGCGCAACGCGAGCCGCACCATCCAGGTGTGCGCGTCGATGCTCATCATTTTCATTTCCGGATGTTCGGCGGTGATGCAGCTCAAGTCCATGAGCGCCTGACCGACATAAGCCGGGATCGGCTTGCCGGCGGCGACGAAGGCGCGGATCGGACCGACCGTCTCGCTATAGATGCCGTCGATCTGCGGATACTTGGCGATCAGCGCCGCGGTCTTCTGCTGCGCGACAGCCGGGTCCCACATGGTCGGCACCGGCTCCTGCTCCAGCACCTTGATGCCGGGATACTTGGCGAAGACCGGGCGCCAGCCGTGCGTCTGTGCTTCCGTCATCGGATTGCCCGGCGTGCCGCCGAACATGATGATGTTGCCCTTGCCGCCCAGCGTCTTGGCCAGCCATTCCGCGGCCTGCGCACCGACTTCGCTTTGGCTCTCGGTGGCGCGGTCGAGATAGTCCTTGCCGATGACGCCCGGGAACTTGTCGCCGGTGTCGTAAGGCACGACCGCAACGCCGGCGCCGGTCGCTTCGCGCGTTGCTTTGAGAATCGCCGGGCCGCCGTCGAGGAAGGCGACGATCACGTCATACTTCTGCGCGATCAGGCCTTCGATATCGGCGATGTGTTTTTCCGGCTTGAACTCGGCATCGGTGTAGCGGGCGTCGGTGATATTCTTGCACTTCGACGCCTCGTCCTCGAATTCTGCGCGCGTGATGTGCCGCCAGTAGTTGCCGCCCCAGCCGTCCGCCAGCGCGACCTTGAGCGGCTTGGTGCCGCAGAATTTGGACATCGGCTGCAGATCAGCCACCGTGCCCTTCTTGTCGGGATAGAGTTTGACCTTGGAGATATCGACGGCGTAGCCGACTGTGGCCATGGCTACCACCAGACCCAACGTCGAAACGCCGACAGCTAGACTGCGAGCTGACAACATATATTTCCTCCCCTGTGCATCTGTTTTTGATCCCGATCGAACAAGCGATCAGCGATTCACAGATGATCTTTGTGCTTTGGAAGCATACTCCTTTTGCGGCCGGTGCCAAGCTCTGTGACACTGCCAAAAAGTTAATCACTTCTAGGAGAAAAATGACGGTGGGACCGGGCCCTTCGTTTGGTGGGCAGCGCTCTCGTCAGCACCGCCGCGACGAATGACGCGCGTTCGATCCGCGGCGCGCGACAATCAGCACAAGCAAGAGTGCGTACACACGCACGCGCAAGTTTTGTTGCGGCAAAGCGCGCGGCTAGTCACTTGCGCGCTGCGGCGACGGACTGGCATAATCCCTACACACTTGGCGGCTAACCCAAATAGCGGCTCATCAAAATTCGAAACGGGAGGAATTCATGCTCAAGAGCACCGAACACATTTTGACCACACATACCGGCAGCCTGCCGCGCGGCGCCGAACTTAACGATCTTTTGATCGCCGACGAGGCCGGCGAGAAGGTCGATCAGGCCAAGCTTGCCGAAAAGATCGAGAAGCGCGTCGCCTATGTGATGGAGAAGCAGCGCTGGGCCGGCGTTTCCGTCGCCAATGACGGCGAACAGGGCCGCGTCGGTTTCCAAACCTACGTGCCCAAGCGCATGCACGGCTTCGGCGGCGAATCGAAGCGTCCATTCGGCAAGGAATGGCTGGAAAATCCGCTCTACACCGAGAAGTTCTCGGCGCGCCTGCCCAAGACCGGCAAGGTGTTCGGCTGTCCCGAATGCGTCAGCGAATTGAAGTATTACGATAAGGAAGCGATCAAGACCGAGCTCGCTCGCTTCAAGAAGGCGGCCGCGACCATCAAGCCGCCGTTCGCCGAAATGTTCTTCGCCGAGCCGTCGCCGGGCATCATCGCGACGACGATGCTCAACGCGCACTATTCGACCTACGAGGGCTATCTCGACGCCATCGCGCGCGAGATGCATTACGAATATAAGTCGGTGGTCGATGCCGGCTATGTCCTGCAGATCGATGCGCCTGACCTTGCGATGGAACGCGTGCTGCTGTTCCAGGACAAGACCGAGGCCGAATACGTCAAGATCGTCGAGCTGCACATCGCCACCCTCAACAAAGCGCTGCACGACATCCCGCGCGACCGCGTGCGGCTGCATATCTGCTGGGGCAACTGGGAAGGCCCGCACATCTACGACATCGGCCTCGAGCCGCTGCTGCAGGCGTTCTATCAGGCCAATGTCGGCGCGCTCAGCATCGAGTTCGCCAATGCGCGCCGGCAGCACGAATATGCGGCGGTGAAGAAGCAGAAATTCCCGGACAACATGATCCTGATTCCCGGCGTGATCGACTCCAAGATCAATCTGGTCGAGCACCCGGAGGTGGTGGCGCAGCGCATCGAATCCGCCGTTGCGGCAGTCGGCGACCGCGAGCGCGTCATTGCCGGCGTCGATTGCGGCTTCGGCACCTTCGCGGGCTGGGAGTGGGTGGCTGAGGACGTGGTGTGGCTCAAGCTTAAGACGCTGCGCGAGGGTGCCGATATCGCCAGCAAGCGGCTGTGGGGCAAGAAGGCCGCGGCGTAACGCGTCTTGTTCCTCCCCCTGAAAGGGGGAGGACGACGGCCACAGGCCGGCGGACGAGGGTCGCGTTCGCAACGACCCCTTCCCTGACCTCCTTCGTCGATCCGACCCTCCCCTTCCGGGGGAGGGTCATTTTTTATGTCGTTTGCGAAGTGTCGGCGGAAAGCTACTTTCTGCCGGCATGAAAACGCAAACGCGTGTGATACTCCCGCGCGCCTGGCAGCGCATGCTCTCAGGCCGGCGGCTCGATCTGCTCGACCCTTCCGCGCTCGATATCGAGGTCGAGGACATCGCGCACGGGCTGGCGCGCGTGGCGCGCTGGAACGGGCAGACGAGCGGCGCGCATATTTTCTCCGTCGCGCAACACTCGCTTCTGGTCGAGACGCTGGCGCACAAACGCGCGCCGGGACTGGATCGCAGCCGACGGCTTGCCGTGTTGCTGCACGACGCGCCCGAATACGTGATCGGCGACATGATCTCGCCGTTCAAAGCGGTGATCGGCGACGCCTACAAGACCGTCGAGCGGCGTTTGCTCGGAGCGATCCATCGCCGCTTCGGCCTGCCGGCGAAGTCGCCGCCGGAGCTGGAAAAGTTGATCAAAACCGCCGACCGCCAAGCGGCCTTCCTGGAAGCCACCCGGCTCGCCGGCTTCGACATCGCCGAAGCGCGCCGGTTTTTCGGCCGTCCGCCGCTCGTGTCCACCTCGCTCGAGCGCGACTACCTCAAGCCGTGGCCGGCGGAGACGGCCGAGGCGCGCTATCTTGAGCGATTCGCCAAGCTTTTTGTCAAAAGCGAGCAAAGCCGGGCCGGCGAATAGCGGGCTTTTGAGCCTTTCACCCGTAACGCTCGTCCCATGGAGCGCGATGGCTTCGTCCGCCATCGCGCTCTGGATTTTTGGTTGAGCACGATCTTTTTCGGAAACTGGTATCCACTTTTCCGGATCATGCTCTAGACTCATGGGCCGCGATCGGCGCAGTGGGGGCTGCGATGGACGACTTCTTCTACATGCTGCTGCTTGCCGCATTGGCGATTCCGCTGATTGCCATTGCCGCACTCGTGGTTGCGCTCTCGCAATTCAGCGCCGTTCGTCGCCTCGACGAGCGGCTGCGCGCGCTCGAGTTCGCGCGTGCACCAGGGCTGCTGCCACAAGGGGCGGCGCCAACTGCTGCCCCGCCACAGCCGCTGACACCTGCGCCCACGCCCGCATCGACGCCGCAAACCGAAGCAGCGCCCGCACCGGCAACCGAAGCCGCGGAGGTTCCCGCGAGCGGACCGGGATCGCCCGCTGCTCCGCCGCCGCTGCCGCCATCGCCTCCCCCGTCGGTGCCGCCCGTCAGCGCCGCGTCGCCCCCGCCGCCGCCGCCGCGATCGATCGGCTTTGAAGAGCGGTTCGGCACCCGCTGGGTGGTTTGGGTCGGCGGCATTGCACTTGCCCTCGGCGGCGTCTTTTTGGTGCGTTACACGATCCAGCAGGGACTGATCGGCCCGGGCGTGCGCATCGCGCTCGGCGCGCTGCTCGCCGCCGCCTTGGTTGCGATCGGCGAATGGTCGCGCCGAAGAGAAAGGCTTGCAGGCATTCCGGGCCTGCCCGCCGCGGACATTCCGAGCATCCTGACCGCCGCCGGTACGGTGGTGGCTTATGCGACGGTCTACGCGGCTTATGCGCTCTACGAATTTCTACCGCCCGGCGCGGCATTCATTCTGCTTGGCATCGTTGCGCTTTTGACGCTCGCCGCCGCGCTCCTTCATGGCCCAGCACTCGCGGGCCTCGGCGTGGTCGGCGCCTTCGGGACGCCGCTGCTGGTCGCGTCCGACAAGCCGGACTATTGGGCGCTCTACATCTACATCGCGATCGTTACTGCTGCCGCGTTCGCGCTCGCGCGCGCGCGTTTGTGGCTGTGGCTCGCCGTCACCGCCATCGTGCTCGGCGCGTTGTGGACGCTACCCGGCATGGACGTATCGCCGGTCGAAGCGATCGGCGCGCACGTTTTCAACGCGCTTGCCGGCTTCGTCCTCGCCGCGGTCTTTTTGGTGTGCGGATTGTTGTACGGCCCGGAGCCAAAGTCCGGCGAGGTCGAATGGGTCTCGACGCTGTCGCTATCGGTCTATGTGCTGGTCACCGCCCTCCTCGTCTTCGCGACCGGCGAAGACTCGGTCCCCTTCACGGCTTTCATTGTCCTCACCGCCGCGACCGTCGCCATCGCGTGGCGCACCGAAGCGGCAACCGCCGCCGTGCCGGTGGCCGCAATCCTAGCCATCGCGGTGATGGCCGACTGGGCCGTGCCACGAAACCTCAGCAACCTGATCGCGCCGGCAGGACCTGCGGCGCCCGCGATCGCCGATCCGCAGCGCTACGATTACGGTGCGCATTTTCTGCTCGCCGCCGCCTGGGCGGCGATGTTCGGCGTCACCGGCTTTTTGGCCCAGGGCCGTTCGACGCGCGCGCTCGCGCCGATTTTGTGGGCGGCATGCGCCGTAGTCGTGCCGCTCGCAATGCTGATCGCGCTCTATTACCGCGTCGCCGGGCTGGACCGATCGCCGCCTTTCGCCGGGCTTGCGCTGTTGCTCGCGGCGATTTTTGCGGTCGCGACCGAAGCGCTAGTGCAGCGCGCGCCGCGTCCCGGCTTGCCGGCGGCGAGCGCGATCTTCGCTACCGGCACGCTTGCAGCCCTCGCGCTTGCGCTCACCTTCGCGCTGGAAAAAGGCTGGCTCACGATCGCGCTCGCGCTGATGTCGCCGGCGGCCGCCTGGGTGAGCGAGAAGCGGCCGCTGCCGGCGTTGCGCTGGCTTGCCGCCGCGATGGTCATGGTGACGCTTGTGCGCATCGGCTATGAGCCGCGCATCGTCGGCGACGAGCTCGGCCGGACGCCGATATTCAACTGGCTGCTCTACGGCTATGGCGTTCCGGCACTTTCATTCTGGGTAGCGGGCTGGCTGTTGCGGCGGCGCCGCGACGATCTGCCCGCGCGCATCGCCGATGCGGGCGCGATCGTGTTCACCGTGCTGCTCGTGATCTTGCAGATCCGCCACTATATTGCCGGCGGCGACATCTACCAGCCGGTGAATGCGACCACCGAGGCGGCGCTCGACGTCAATGCCGGCCTAGCCCTGACCATTGCGCTCGAACACATCCGCGGGCGGACCGGCAGCATCGTGCACAATGTGGGTGCGCTCGTGGTCGCGGCGGCGACGCTGTGCGTCATTGTCTTCGATCTGATCATCGTCGTCGGCCCGCGCTTCAACAACAATCCGGTCGGCGGCCTGTTCTTCAACGCGATCTTGCTCGCCTACGGCCTGCCTGCGGTGCTCGCGATCATCCTGGCGCTAATCGCCCGCACCACGCGGCCGGTGGCCTATCGCATCGTCGCCGCCAGCACGGCGGTGATCCTGGCGTTGTTTTATTTGACGCTCCAGGTGCGGCGTTTCTTCCATGGCGAGATTCTCGCCGGGCCGACCAGCGATGCCGAGCAATATTGCTATTCGTCCGCCTGGCTCGTCTTCGGCATTGCCTTGCTCGCGGTCGGATTCTTTCTGCGCTCGCAGCCGGCGCGGATGCTGGCGCTCGGCGTCATCACGCTGACGATCGCCAAAGTCTTCATCATCGACACCGCGAGTATCAGCGGCATCTACCGCGCGCTATCGGTGATCGGACTGGGCGTGGTGCTGTTGGGCATAGGCTTTCTGTACCAGCGTCTGCTATTTCCGCGCGCGCCAGCCTCCGGCCCTGCCCCGGCCCCGAGCAGCGAATAGAGCCGCGTGGGTCACTTTGGCGGCGGCCGGAAACGCGATATTGACCGTTAAGCATGAGCCGGGCGGGGTCACACTTGTGCCGCCGGATACCTATATTGAACGTAGAAAATGCAACTTTGATTCGCTGATCTAACTGGTTCCATGATTCACGTCTGTTCCCTTGCCCGCCTGCACGCCACTGTGGAAGACACCGGCGCGCGCCACGTCGTCTCACTGCTCGGCGACGAGGCGCCGATCGACCGGCCGACCGCGATCGTTGAAGAAAATCACCTGTGGCTGCGGATGCACGACATTTCCTCGCCGCTCGACGGCTACATCCTGCCGGACGAGGACCATGTCGCGGATCTGTTGAGCTTCGTGCGTCGCTGGGATCGCAGCGCGCCGCTGGTCGTGCATTGCTATGCGGGCATCAGCCGCTCGACCGCCAGCGCCTTCACCATCGTCTGCGCGCTCAATCCGCAACGCGACGAGACCAGTATCGCGCAAGCCTTGCGGCGCGCCTCGCCCACGGCGACCCCGAACATCCGCATCGTCTCGCTCGCCGACCGGCTGCTTGGCCGCGACGGCCGCATGGTCGCGGCGATCGAAACCATCGGTCGCGGCGAAATCGCCGTGGAAGGCAATCCGTTCCGGCTGGAGCTGGAATAACCCTTTCGTCATTCCGGGGCGCCACCGAAAGCCGACTTGGACGGCAGCGAGCCCGGAAACCATAACCATCGGCACCGAGGTAGCGTTCAGGCGCTGTGCAAATCCGCAACGCTGCGAATATCGATTCCGGGCTCCTCGCTGACGCTCGGCCGAGAATGACGCTATCCGTCGCTATGCGCTAGTCGGCGATCGCCGGCCGCAGCGTTGCTGTCGCGGGCGCAGGCTGCGGCGACTCGGTCGGCGCCGGTTTTGCCGCTTCAGCGGCCGCTGCCGGCTGTTGCTGCGTTTGCGGTTGCGATTGCTGCTCCAACGGGGGCGGCGCCATCGGAGCGGATTGTACCGAGACGACCGGCGCAGACTGGGCCGGCGCCGCCTGGAACGGCGCTGTGCGCCCTGGCTGAGCTGCAGCCGGCGGCGCCGTGCGGCTGGTGATGCGCGTGCGCGGTTCCGGCAGGCGGCTCATCATCTCTGCGCGCGGATTGTGCTGATAGAAATCGCAATAGGCGAAACCGAGGCCGGATATGGACCCGCGAAAGCGGCGATAATCGATCTTCTCCACCCGGAAGCAGGGCTGCATGATCATGCCCGACAGGTGCGCGCACATCGAGGAGCCTTCGACCCGCAGCGTCCCGGGCGGCAGGTTCGCAAACCGCACCTCGCCGCGGCCGCCGGGCCGGATGGTGCCGACCACCGAGCCGTCGGCAAAGATGCGGCCCATGCCGGCGGTTCCATCGAAGCAGGTATAGGAGAACAGCTTGCCCACGACGAACGCCCGGGCTTGTTCGGGACCAAGCTCCTCGGCCTTCGCCGCGATCGCACCCAATACGCATGTACCGGCAACAACAGCAACGCGCACTAACATCGGCGACTCCACTCTCAACGCGAAGGCCATGTTAACAAGATTTCTTAACCGTCCCCTTACCATACGGCCTCGCAACGATAGTGGAAATTTCGTGAGTTTCCCGGGCAAATTCGCGGTTGCTTACCGAACTTTTACCACAATGCGGCCACGCACTTCGCCGGCGAGGATGCGCGGGCCGGCATTGATCACGTCACTCAATCCGATTTCGCTGGTCATGCTTTCGATCTTGCCGCGATCGAGATCGGTTTCGAGCCGCCGCCAAGCTTCCTGCCGAAGCGGCAGCGGGCACATGACCGAATCAATTCCGATGAGCGATACGCCGCGCAGGATGAAGGGAGCAACCGACGTCGGCAAGTCCATCCCGCCGGCAAGTCCGCAAGCGGTGACGACGCCGCCATAGCGTGTCATGGACAGCACATTCGCAAGCGTTGTCGAGCCGACCGCATCGATGGCGCCGGCCCAGCGCTCCTTGCCGAGCGCACGCGGCTGGCCGGCCAATTCCTTGCGCTCGATCACTTCGGCGGCGCCCAGCCGCTTGAGATAGTCGACCTCCGATGGCCGGCCGGTCGAGGCGATCACGTGATAGCCCAGCTTGGCCAACAGCGCGACCGCGACCGAACCGACGCCGCCGGCCGCGCCGGTGACGACGATGCTGCCGCGTGCGGGCGTAATGCCGCCGCGCTCGAGCGCCAGCACCGACAACATCGCGGTGTAACCCGCGGTGCCGATGGCCATCGCCTCGCGCGCGCTCATGCTCGCGGGCAGCCGCACCAGCCAGTCGCCCTTAACGCGCGCCTTTTCCGCATAGGCGCCGAGATGGGTTTCGCCGAGACCCCAGCCGTTGAGGACCACCTTGTCGCCGGGCTTCCACAACGGATGCGAGGAGCTCTCCACCGTGCCGGCGAAATCGATGCCGGCGATCATGGGGAAACGCCGCACCACCGGCGATTTGCCGGTGAGCGCAAGCCCGTCCTTATAATTGAGTGTCGAGTATTCGATTGCGACGGAAACGTCGCCGTCCATCAGATCCTTTTCGTCGAAATCGGTTAGCCGGACGGTCTGTCCGGCGTCCGCCTTCTCGACGACAACCGCTTTGAATGTCGCCATTGCTCCGTCCCGGTCAGGCCGGCAACGGCGCCATCCGCGCTACCGGCTTCTCTACGATCGGCAGATTGATCAGCGCGGAGAGTACACCGAACAGGATCGCCAACCACCAGACCAGATCGTAAGAACCGGTGCGGTCGAACACAATGCCGCCAAGCCAGACGCCGAGGAAGCCGCCGACCTGGTGGCTGAAGAAGGTGACGCCCGAGAGCATCGCCAGCCAGCGCGTGCCGAACATGACGACGATAATGCCGTTGGTCGGCGGCACGGTGGAAAGCCACATCAAGCCCATCACGGCGCCAAACATGATGCAGGTGAAGGCCGTGATCGGAAACATGATGAAGGCGAAGATCGCCGCGGCGCGGCCGAAATACAGAAGCGACAGCAAATAACGCTTGGGCATGCGCTCGCTGAGCCAGCCGGCGCTC
>Ga0210401_10006305_pt1 | contig 12077 bp, 6 predicted proteins | sample IncBWH32MmetaG_FD_150866 | JGI IMG/M metagenome (GOLD analysis project Ga0210401, IMG submission 150866) | Forest soil microbial communities from Barre Woods Harvard Forest LTER site, Petersham, Massachusetts, United States - Inc-BW-H-32-M | ecosystem: Environmental > Terrestrial > Soil >... | reverse complement strand
TGGCTGGGCGGTGCTCAATCGCGACGCCACCTATCTCGACGAGCTTCGCAAATCCACAAACGCGCCGATGTTCGGCCTGAGTTCCGACCACGTCGAGATTGGCCGGTTGCAAGGCCGCCAACTCGCGGCCCTGCTGCCCAAAGGCGGCGCGGTCCTTTATATACAGGGCCCATCGGAAAATTCCGCCGCCAAAGAACGCACTGCGGGAATGCAGGAGACCAAGCCGGCGAACATTCAAGCGGTCATGCTGAAAGCGCAATGGACCGAAGAGAGTTCCCTGCGCGCGGTACGCTCCTGGTTGAAGCTCACGACTTCGCAGAAATCGACAATCGACGTCGTGGCCGCTCAGGATGATTCGATGGCTATGGGAGCGCGAAAGGCCTTCCAAGAATTAACCAACGAAGTGGAACGCGACCGTTGGTTGAGGCTTCCGTTCATCGGATGCGACGGCCTGCCCAACACGGGCCAGGCCTGGGTGAAAAGCGGCCAACTGACCGCCACCATATTCGTTCCGCCCAACACCGGGCAGGCCATCGAAATGATCGTAGACGCCATTCGCAATCGCAAGCAGCTTCCGGGGCGCGTGCTGGTTGCGCCACGTTCTGTCCCCGCTCTGAACACGCTAACGCCGCGCCGCCCCGTTTAGTCCGCGACGAGGGCCGACAGCGTGGGGTTTAGAGCCAGCACCACCCAACTCGGGTGACTCACCGGGCGTCCGTCTTCTTCTCCGACAAAAGCGGCGTATAATGCCGCGGGCGGTTTGACGTCAAATTGTTTGCCATCGCGGAGGGAAAAACCAGATGAACAGCGGACGCAAAAGCGCGGGCGTCGACCGCAGGCAGTTCCTCGCCGCAACCACGGGGAGCTTGCTCGCTGCAACTGGAGGAACGCTGCTCGCCGCGACGGTTCCGGGGTCCTCGGCGATGAATCCTGGCTCGGAATTCTCCGGTGGATCACTCAAATCCCAGACCGCGGAGCGCCCTCGTAGCGCTGACAAGTCCATGCGCAAGATTCCTATCGGCGTGTTCGATCCGGTATACGGCAAAATGCCGCTGGACCAAATGCTCGACACGGTGAGCGCGCTGGGACTGGAAGCGATGGAGATTGGTACGGGCGGCTACCCGAACAATCTGCATTGTCCGCTCGACGAACTGATTGAGGACACTGCGAAGGCGAAGGCTTGGAAGAAAAAATTCGAGGACAAGGGAATTCAGGTGGCAACTTTGAGCTGCCACGGGAATCCGGTGCATCCGGATGCGAAGCACGCGGCGAAAGACGCGGACACGTTTCGCAAAACCGTGCGGCTCGCGCAAATTCTCGATATCAAAGTGATCGTGACATTTTCCGGATGCCCCGGTGGCACGCCGACCGACGCGCAGCCAAACTGGATCACCTATCGCTGGCCGCCCGAATACGGGGAGATGCTGGACTGGCAATGGAAAGAAAAGATCATTCCGTACTGGAAAGAGGCTGCTAAATTCGCGCGGGATCACGGGATTCACAGGATCGCTCTGGAAATGCACCCGAATTTTGTCGTGTACAATCCACGAACGCTGATGAAGTTACGCGAAGCTGTTGGCGAAGAGATTGGCGCGAATAACGATCTAAGCCATCTGTTCTGGCAGGGCTGCGATCCGGTGGAAGTGATTCATTTCCTGGGGAAGCAGGGCGCGATCTACCACGCGCACATGAAGGACACCGTAATGTTTCCGGGCAATTTGGCAAAGTACGGCGTGCTGAATTTTGCGCCGGATGTTGCGAGCCTGCCGGAAGCGTCCGAAACGTTTCGCGCGGTGGGATATGGACACGGCGCAGCGCTGTGGAAGTCAATCGTGCAGGCGTACATGGATATCGGCTACGAAGGCATCCTTAGTATTGAAAATGAGGATCCCATTCTGGCGGGACCCGTGGGCGTCGAGCGGGCGGCGTGGGTCTTGAAGAATGTGCGCAACGAATTGCTCGGCACGTGATAGGAACGAGAGAGTGTGTGGCACAGCCATTCCTGGCTGTGCGCGAAAGAAAAAGCAATATTTCTGGCGTAGTGCTGGAACCGGGAGTCGCTGAATGGCGCAGGTGATTCGTTCGCCGAAGACATACGATGTCATTGTGGTGGGTTCCGGCGCTGGCGGCGGGATGGCGGCGAAGATCCTGACCGAGGGCGGCCTGAACGTGGCGATGCTGGAGGCGGGCCCGCAAGTTCATCCGGAAAAAGACTTCAAGATGTTCACGTGGCCATACGAGCTGCCGCATCGTGGTGTTGGTGTCGGCGGACGTGCGGCGGAGAATTTTGGGGAGTTTCTGGCGCCGAACGGCGCGTGGGATATTGAGGGCGAGCCGTATACCTCTGCGCCCGGATCGGATTTCCGGTGGTTTCGTTCGCGGATTGTGGGCGGCCGCACCAATCACTGGGGGCGGATCGCCCTGCGGTTTTCTCCGATCGATTTCAAATCGTACACGCGCGATGGGCTCGGCTCGGATTGGCCTATCAGCTACGACGATATCGCGCCTTATTACGACAAGGTGGAAGGTTACATCGGCGTGTTTGGGACGAAAGAGAATGTTTCGAGCGCGCCGGATGGCGTTTTCCTGCCTCCACCCAAGCCGCGCTGCACCGAATTGATCGTCAAGAAGGCTTGCGACAAGCTCAACATTATTTGCATCCCGTCGCGGCTGGCGATTCTCACGAAATCCGTAAATGGACGCCTGCCTTGCCACTATTGCGGGCAATGCGGGCGGGGATGCACTACGGCGTCGAATTTCAGCTCGAGCCAGGTGCTGATTCCACCTGCAATGGCGACCGGCAAATTGACCTTGATCACCGACGCGATGGCGCGCGAGGTGCTGGTCGGCGCGGATGGAAAAGCGCAAGGCGTGTCGTACATCGACAAGGCCACGCGCAGCGAAAAGCGCATCAATGCGCGCGCGGTGGTGCTGGCGGCCAGCGCGTGCGAGTCTGCGCGGCTGCTGCTTAACTCAAAGTCGCCATCGTTTCCAGACGGTTTGGCGAATTCGTCCGGGACCGTGGGGAAATATTTGATGGATTCGGTGGGCAGTGGCGGTGAAGGATATTTTCCACAGCTCGAGAATATGACGCCGCATAACCACGATGGCACCGGCGGGATGCACATGTACATGCCGTGGTGGAAGTTCGACCGCAAGAATGATTTTCCCCGCGGCTACCATATCGAATTTGGCGGGGGCCGGGAGTTGCCAAACGTCGGAATGTTTAACGATCTCTGCCATCGCGAAGAAGGGTACGGCGTTGAACTGAAACGGAAAGCGCGAAAGGATTACGGCACGACGATCGGGTTTGCCGGGCGCGGAGAGATGATTCCGAATGCGGATACGTATTGCGAGATCGACCCTGATGTCGTGGACGAATTTGGCATCCCGGTGCTGCGGTTCCATTTCAAGTGGTCGGACTACGAATTGCGGCAGGCTAAGGATATGCAGGAAACGTTTCGGCAGATCGTGGAGATGGCCGGCGGACAGTATTTGACGAAGGCGCCCATCGATGGACCTCGGGCTTTCGGGATTGACCTGGGCGGAAAGATCATTCACGAAGTGGGGACGGCGCGGATGGGAGCCGATCCGAAGACGTCGGTGTTGAATGGATACTGCCAGGCGCACGATGTGAAGAATCTTTTCGTTACCGACGGGGCGTCTTTGGTTACCAATCCGGATAAGAATCCTACTTTGACGATCATGGCGCTGTCGTGGCGCGCTTCCGAGTACATATTGAGCGAGGCGAATAAGGGCAACATCTAACAGATAAGGATAACGCAGAGACGCAGTGGGCGCGGAGATTCGCGGAGAAGCGAAATTTACCGCAGAGGGCATCGAGGACGCAGAAAAGAGAGGAATTGATGGGGTCTGGAGTTTCGCGGCGAGATATTTTGCGGTCGCTGATGGTTGGGGCAGCGGGCGGATCGGTGTTGCAGATGATTCCGGCGCAGGCTGCGGAGTATGCGCATGAGTTGGTGCAGCGGGAGAAAGTTGCTTCGGCTACCGGGCGATACGTGCCGAAATTTTTCTCGGCGCACCAGTATGAGATGCTGACTTCGCTTTGCGACACGATTATTCCTAAGGATGAACGGTCGGGTGGGGCCTTGGAAGCCGGGGCGCCGGAGTTTATTGATCTTTTGACGAGCGAGAATGAGAAGTTCCAGGCGCGACTCGGCGGCGGGTTGATGTGGCTCGATAATTTCTGTGTGGACCGTTACGGGAAGGTCTATCTGGAGAGCACACCCGAACAGCGGAAAGAGGTTTTGGATCTGATTGCTTACCGGAAAAATGAGAGAGAGATTCCGGGGCTAAGTTCGGGCGTCGCGTTCTTCGCGGTTCTTCGCAACATGACTTGCGATGGGTTTTATACCAGCAAGATTGGGATCGCGGATTTGCAATACATTGGGAATACTTCGGTTCACGAGTTTCCGGGTTGCCCGCCGGTACCGGAAACTAAAAGTTAGACAGTAAGGGAGGCTTGGGATCGGAGATTGCCTCCTCGCCGCGCCGCCGCGCCGAAAAATCCGACCTCAGCGGCTGAAGCCGGGTTGAAGTCGAGTAATTGCGGCACGGCTGAAGCCGTGCCCTGACATATGCGGGGACCGCTGCGCGGGGCTAAGGCCCAGCGCCTACATTTTCTGTCAGTGGTGAGGCTGGTGATAAGCGAACATCTGCTGCGCGGCTGAACAGCCGCGGAAGAACGATTAGTTCGAGATATGACGTGTGCCCTTGTTGACGCCGGGCGGGGCAAGCCCCGCCCCTACAAGGGATTAGGGCAGGGGCAGCGGCACGGCTGAAGCCGTGCCCTGTCGTTGTGACACTGTATTGCTCGAGCGCGAGGCGGTGGTCATCGACCGTCGTACCGAGCGGTTGCAGGTTTGCCGGGGTTGACCGGGACACAGACAGGAGTGTCTGTGCTACCAGACGCGGCAGACTTTTTCTGGGGGCTTGACCATGGGTTGGCCGGGTTTGCAGGCGAAGGCTTGGGCGAATTCGGGCATGTTCACGACTACGCCGTTGATGCGGTATTGGGCAGGGGAGTGCGGATCGACTTGAGCGCGCATGCGTAGATCTTCGGGGCGTTCGTTGGCGCAGTCCCACTGGGCGTAGCCGATGAAGAAGCGCTGCTCGGGAGTCAGGCCGTCGATGGGTTGCAAGTTTTTGTCCTTCGTGGCGGATTTCCAGGCAATGTAGGCGAGAATTTCGCCGCCAAGATCGGCAACGTCCTCCCCCATGGTGAGTTTGCCGTTGATATGGACATCGTCGACGACGACGTAGGACGAATACTGGTCGCTGACACATTTGGTGCGCTCGTCGAATTTCTCCCGGTCTGTTTTGGTCCACCAATTTTTCAGGTTCCCTTGGGCGTCGAACTGGCTGCCTTCGTCGTCGAAGCCGTGGGTGAGTTCGTGGCCGATGGTGCCGCCGGTGTTGCCGTAGTTGGGGGCGTCGTCCATCTTGGCGTCATACAGCGGAGGCTGCAGGACACCGGCGGGGAAGTTGATGTCGTTCATTTGCGGATTGTAGTAGGCGTCTACCGTGGGAGGCGAGATGTCCCACTCGCCGCGGTCGACGGGCTTGCCGATTTTGGCGATGTCGCGACGATGTTCGAAGGCGACGGCGTTGTTGACGTCGCCGATAAAGTCGTTGCGTGTGATGGTTACGGAACTGTAGTCCCGCCATTTGTCGGGATAGCCGATCTTGTTGCGAATGCCGTGGAGCTTGACGAGAGCCTGTTGCTTAGTTTCCGGGCTCATCCAGTCCAGTTGGCGGATGCGCTGCTCCATGGCGGCCTCAATCTGCTTGACCATTTCCAGCGTGCTTTGTTTCAGTTCCGGCGAAAAAACCTTGCGGACGTAGGCCTGGCCGAGAGCTTCGCCCAGATCGCGATCGGCGTATTGGACGCAGCGCTTCCACCGCGGCTGCATCTCTTTCGCGCCTCGTAAATACTTGCGGTAGAAGTCGAAATTTTCCTGGACGAAATTGGCGGAAAGATAGGGCGAAGAGGAATCCGCGACGTGAAACCGCAGATAAGTTTTCCAATTTTCGAGCGGTTCGGATGCGAGTTCGGCACTGACCTGTTTGAAAAAGGCGGGGGCGGTGACGTTAAGGATGGCAATTTTCGGATATTGCAACTGGGTGTAGTAGGTTTGCCAATCAAAATTTGGCGTGAGTTTCTCTAGCGCTGGGAGATCCATTTTATTTTTCAGCTTGTAGGGATCGCGGCGTTCGACTTGGGTGAGGGATGCGTTGGCGAGAGCGGTCTCCATGCGCATTACGGTTTGCGCGTTGTTTTTGGCGGTCTCCGGATTGTCGCCGAGGAGTTCGAAAATTTTCTGGACGTGTTGCACGTAGCGCTCACGGGTATCCTTGGATTTGGCATCGTCTTTAGTGTAGTAGTCGCGATCGGGGAGGCCCAGGCCGCCTTGATCCAGAGAGGCGATGATCTGTTCGGAGTTGTCGGGATCCTGATCGGAGCCGCCGCCAAAGAGAATGGATCTGCTGAAGTTGAGTTGAAGCTGCGCGATGATCGAGGCCATATCGTGCACGGACTTCAACCGTGTGATGGCGTCGAGTTGCGGCTTGATCGCATCGATGCCGCGGGCTTCGATGGCTGACTCGTCGATGCAAGCGGCGTAGAAGTCGCCGATTTTCTGGCTCACGGCGTCACGCTGGGCGGTGTTGGTGGCGGCTTGCTCCAGGATGCCGCGGAGAAAATTCAGATTGTCCTCGTAGAGTTTGGCGTAAACGCTCCAGGAGGTTTGGTCTGGCGGGATGGGATTCTGTTGTTGCCAGCGCCCGCAGGAGTATTGGTAGAGATTCACGCACGGGTCGATGGATTTGTCCATGGAGGTGAGGTTGAGGCTCGGGGAGTAGGGGAGTTCAGGTGCGCTGGAAGCTTGCGGACGGGCTGGCATGGCGAAGAGCATGGCTAGGGCGGAGACGCATAGGGCTGGCTTGAGCTTCATGGATGCCTTTCCTGATGACGCTGGCGCGGTTTGTTGGCGGCGCATTATGGTAATGGGATGGGTGGATTTTTTCCAATCTAAAAAAGAAGGCGAGGCTAACGTTAGGTCTTCTAGAATTGACGCGCGAGATGCAAAAAGGACTTCCAGATGAGCATTTGTATTCGTGTGGCAACGGCTGAGGATTTGCCGGTTTTGCGGGAGTTGATTGAGACTTCTGTGCGGGGGTTGCAGGCTCAGGATTATACGATGGCGCAGAGGGAGGCGGCGCTGCGGACTGTTTTTGGCGTGGATAGTCAGTTGATTGCGGATGGGACTTATCTTGTGGCTGAGGATTGTGGTGCGGCGGACACTGTTGCGCTTGGGCTGAGCGGGACACGGACCCTTCATCCCTCAGGGCAAGCTCTTCGAGACTCAGGGCAAGCAGGAGTGTCTGTGCTACCTCGGATTGCTGGTTGTGGCGGGTGGAGTAAGCGGAAGACGCTTTATGGAGGAGATCATTGGACTCAGCGGGAGGATTCGTTGTTGGATCCGGAGAAAGACGCGGCTAAGATTCGGGCTTTTTTTGTGCATCCCGCTTGGGCGCGGCGTGGGGTGGGGACGCTGCTATTGGAGGCTTGCGAGACGGCGGCTCGGGAGGCGGGATTTCGGCGTTATGAGATGGGCGCTACTTTGACGGGGGCAAAATTGTTTGGGGTTAAGGGGTATGTGGCAGTGAAGAGGATTGCGGTGCCTTTGGATCGTGGGGAGTCGTTGACTGTGATTCATATGGAGAAGGACGGGCGGTGAGGGTATTCGCGCAGGCGGAACGCTGTGCCGGGGGTGACGCCAGGCGGGGCCCTTCGAGGCTCAGGGTAAACAAGCCCCGCCCCTACAAGAGCGGAAGTTAGAACTGGAGTTTGGAGAGGTATTCGTAGCTGGCTTGGGGGTCGGCCAGGGATTTGGCTTCGTCGTTTTCTACGAGGTAGTGTTCGATGCCGGCTTTGCCGGAATGAGCGAAGATATTTTTCCAGTCGATGGAGCCACTTCCTACGTTTGCAATATGACCTGTTACAGCGTGGCCTACTGCGCCTTCGTTGCCGCCTGGGTCGGAGCCTTCTTTGCTCCAGTCCTTCACGTGAACTAGCGGGAAGCGGCCGGGGTATTTGTTGAAATAGGCGATAGGATCCTGGCCACCTACCGTGATCCAACAGAGATCCATTTCGATTTTTACGAACTTGGGGTCGGCTTGCGCCAGAAGGTAATCGAAGGGGAGCTTTCCGTCGAGACCATCCACTTTTTCAAACTCGAAAGAATGGTTGTGGTAGGCGAATTGGATGCCGGCTTTTTTCGTGGCTTCGCCAACCTTGTTGCAGGATTCGGCGAGGCGCTTGTAGCCCTCGGCGGTGCGTGATTTTGCATCGAGATAGGGGCAGACTAAAAATTTCTGGCCGATGATGTTTGCGCCGTCGATGATCTCCTGCAAGTTATTTTCGAGCGTCGGCGTCTTGCTTGCTGAGTCGGGCGCGCCGACCATGGGATGGTGCGCCGACGGCGAGGTGAGGCCGTTGGAATCGAGAAGGGCGCGGACTTCCTTGGGAGACTTGCCGAAATAGCCGGCGAATTCGACTTCTTTGTAGCCGATTTTGGCGACGCCCGCGACGGTGCCGTCGAAGTCTTGCTTCATGAGGCTGCGGACGGTGTAGAGCTGCAGACCTACGCGATCGATGTGATGGACGGCAGCGGCGGCCCATGTTGGGCGCGCGACGGCGCCGACAATTGCAGTGGCGATGGATGATTCGATGAAGGATCGTCGGTTCATGGCGGGAGAGAGTGTACTCCTTTCGGGGCTTGCGCGGGAGTGGGTGCGAAAAAAAAGGCGGCTCTCTTGCGAGAGCCGCCTTTCGTTATGGGGTGTGGTTAGAAGTAGAAGCGCAAGCCGAGTTGCATGCGGCGTGGCGCATGCGCGCCGGTCAGGTGCAGGAAGTTCGAGCTGTCGAGGTTTGCTCCCGGGGTGGCAGTGTCCATGGCGATGCCGTTCGTACCTTCGGATTGGTTGTTAATTTGGTCGAATTGGGTGTGATTGAACACGTTGAACAATTCCCATTTGAAGTCGAAGCCCATGCGTTCGTTGATGGCGAAACGCTTGGAAAGGCCGGCGTCGAAGTTCAAGCGGCCGGGGTAGTTCAGCGTGTTACGCCCGACATCGCCAAAGGTGAGTCCTGTTGGGAGGGCGAACGCCGCCGGGTTGAAGATAACCGGTCCACGGACGTCGGGGAACTCGGTCTGCGGGATGCTCGCGCGCGGGTTGCCGACGAGATCGGGACGCGAGCCGGTGCCTATGCCGTTGCCGACGCCTGCGTTGTCGCCGTAGGTGGTGCCGTTGGTCACGCTAAAGGGAAGGCCAGCCTGGGCGACGGTGATGCCGGAAATCTGCCACCCGCCAAGCAAAGTGTGCGTCAGACCGGATGCCTTGAAGAAAGGCAAGCCGTAGACGTAGCTGATGCTCAGGTTATGGCGCATATCGAAAGTGGAGCTGGCGCGATTCGCGGCCGGATCGTAGGCATTCACAAAAGCAGTGTCGCTACGATCGGACGAATCGTCGATGGAATGGCTGTAGGTGTAAGCCGCGCTGAGGGTCAGGTCGCCCACGGTGCGGTTTGCGGAGACCTGCAAGGCGTTGTAGATGGAATTTGCCTGGGGCGCCAGCTGGGTGATGTTGCTGAAGCCTGGGAAAGCGGTGCGCAGCGCGTCAGCACTATTGCCGCAGGCGACCCACAGATTTGACAGCGCTGCGGCTGGCACGGGAGTGCCGTTACCGAGCGTGCCAGAAGTGGGGAAACCTCGGGCGTTGGTTGTAAAGTTGGCGCAGTCGGCAGCGACAATCGGTGTCCCCGCTGGGTACGGGTTGCTGCCCGCAGGTACCGGCAAGAGCTGATTGGAGTCGCTCACCAGGGTCAAATGCGTGCCCTTACTGCCGACGTAGGCTACCGAGAGAACTACGTGAGATGGAAGTTCCTTCTGAACGTTCAGGTTCCACTGTTGCACGTAGGGCCAGATGGCCTTGTTGGGAATGGAATTAACGGACAATGGAAAAAGTAGTCCGCCACCACCGATGTTGCCGTATCCAACGACGTTAGCCTGCGTCGAGGTGAGGGCGACCGGCGGTGAATTTTCCAGAGATTCGGTATTACCTTCGTTGCCGTTGGTGTGTTCGAAGAAGACGCCGTAGCCGCCACGGATGGCCATCTTGCCGTCACCCTTGGGGTCCCAGGCGAAGCCGATGCGCGGGGCGGGGTTGAAAAGGTGGCCCGACAAACAGCCGGCGTTAGAAGAAGGGCCGACCGTGGCCGCTGAGAAGCCAGGGACGACGAAGGTACCGCCCTTGCCGCCGCACTGGATAATGCCATTGAGCGGATTGCCGGTACCAGGTGAAAGGGCTCCTGCGCTGCCGGTTACGTTTCCGTTGTAGTCGATCGCCGGAGAGGCGCCCGCAACGAAAGCGGTAGGTTCGAAGTTAAAGGCGTCTTGATACTTCTCACGGTAGGTTCCAAAGAGACTCACACGCAAGCCGAGGTTGAGGGTGAATTTCTTGGTGACGCGCCAGTCGTCTTGGAAGTAGGGCTCGAAGATCTTGTAGCGGTTGTAATATTTAACGGTAGCGTTGGACTGCTTGTAGCTGGCGATATTTCCCATCAGCAAATCCGCGAACGAGTTACCCGTGCTGATAGAGGATGAGGTGTCAAAAGTCAGCAGGCCCTGAACATTGACGCTATTGTCTTCATTCTTTTGCGCGGCGGCGAAATAAGCACCGAATTGAAAGGTGTGAGTGCCGACGATTTTAGTCACATTGTCGCGGTAGGTGTATGTGGGATTGGCGTTGTTCCAGGGGAAGTACCCGGTGTCTTGGCCGAAGCTACCGCCATAGGCAGTGTTAGATTGCAGCTGAATGGCCGGCAGCTTGCCGCCGAAGCCGTTGTCGAAGAGTGTGCCCATCGCAAACCCGGCGGGAAGCGGTGGGGCATTCACAATATTGAGAAAAATATGATCCGCGGTATAGCTAGCCACGAATTCGTTTAATAGGGTAGGCGTCACATTCGCGGTGAGGCGTGCCACAAAGCTCGAGCCCGGGCCAACGAAGTTGGTATTGATGTTGTTGAAGCTCGAAGTTCCCACGCCCCAGAGCGGATTAGCGACGACAGTTGACCAGGAATCGTGGATGTAGCGGAACGTCAATCGGTAGTTGTCGGTGATGTTGTGATCGACGCGGACCAGCTCTTCGCGCCAAGTGGTCGGGAGCGAGACCGTCTGAGCGAACGAAGGGAAGCCGGCATTCGTGCTGTTGGGCGCGGGGATGAGCGACTCAAGCGCTTGACCAACGGCGCTAATGGGGACCGCCGCGGGATTTGGAACCTTCGGGCAATCGAGACCTGGACACAGATCCGAGAAATTCCCGCCGCGCTCGGCAACGGATGGAACGTTTTGAGTAATCGCGTTGGGGTTCGCCTCTCGTCGCCATTCCTCAGAAAAGAAGAAGAAGGTCTTTCTCTTGTCGGCGTTGTAGTGATGCGGAATGTATATAGGGCCGCCGATGGTATAGCCGAAGTCGTGCTTCTTGTAGGGCGGGTTGGGGTCGCCTGGTTCGCCGCCGGATTCCCATGGTTTCGCGTTGAAGAAGTCATTGCGCAGGTATTCGAAAGCGCTGCCATGGAAGGAGCTGCCCCCGGACTTGGTCTCGACTTCGATGGTGCCCGAGCCGTTGCGGCCATACTGCGCGCCGTACGTGGAGGTCAACACCTTGAATTCGGCGATGGCTTCGATGTTTGGATAGACGTTCAGCGTGGAATTGCTGCCGTTGTCCATATTGTCGCCGCCGTCCAGCTCCCAGTTGTTGTACTCGGTGCGACCCCCATTCATGCTGTACGCGACGTTTCCGTTAACGCCGACGGTGCCTTCATCCTGGTTGGTCTGGCTCACGACGCCTGGAGTGAGGGTGACGAGTTGAGTGAAATTGCGGCCATTCAGCTCCAACTGGTTGACTTGTTTGCCGCTTATCGTGGTGCTGAGTTCCGAGGAGGCGGTCTCGACTTGGGCGACACTCTCGCCGGTCACGACGACCTCTTCTGA
>Ga0210401_10006303_pt1 | contig 12083 bp, 11 predicted proteins | sample IncBWH32MmetaG_FD_150866 | JGI IMG/M metagenome (GOLD analysis project Ga0210401, IMG submission 150866) | Forest soil microbial communities from Barre Woods Harvard Forest LTER site, Petersham, Massachusetts, United States - Inc-BW-H-32-M | ecosystem: Environmental > Terrestrial > Soil >... | reverse complement strand
AACCAATCGCGGTGTGTCCGTTGCGCGACCCTTCGCGCACGGCCCGAGATCCTTAACGAGTGACGAGCAACTCGGAAACCAGCGGCCTGAAAACGAAAACGGGAGATCTCAGCTTGGTCAGCCAGACCCCCCCCGCGTTGATGTTCTTAGTTTCTATGTGTACAGCGCCAAACTGCTGCTGTTCGCATGTTCCTGCGCTTCCTCCGATTCAGCATCCTTGCCTTTGAGGTAGGCGAGCGTTACGTCCAGCGACTCGTGCCCGAGGCGAATTCGGATGGTGTTCACCGAAACGCCTTCTTCGTGGAGCGTGTCGGCGTAGGTCTTGCGGAAGCGGTGAAGCTCTGCGCCCTCGACGCCGGCTTTCTTCGCAATCGCCTTCAGCTTGCGCAGGAAGTGCCCGTCAGGTTTGCCTTCACCGTTGGGAAACACTAGGTCATGCGGCTGAGCGTTGCGTTGTCTCATTCTGTCCTTGATTTTCCAAAGTAGCTTTGCCGGATTCGGGATGAATCTGTCCTTGGCGGACTTCTTTTTGTTCTTGCCCTTCAGGCGGAAATTACGCCACGGCTTCGCCTGCACGTGCAGTGTGCATTTCTCCCAGTTGAAGTCAGCGTACTCGGTGTTCTGCATCTCTGCATCACGCACGCCGGAATTCAAGAAGAGACCGTAGAGCACCTTCTCTTCTTCATTCATGACCGCAAACATCGCCTTTAGTTCCTGCTTCGTGTATGGCTTCGGCGGCTTCTCCGCATAGTCGAGTTCCGCCAGGATCTTTCCGGCAATAAGAATGTCCCGTGTCCGTAAAAACGTGTTCAGGGTTTCGAAGATGTTGTGAACCGTACGGTCATCCAGGTCGCTGTCATGTTCTCGAAGAAACTTCACGTAGTGCAGAAGCTGCTTGCGGTCGATCTGGTCTAGGTAACGCAGATTGTTCTGCACAGTGAAGTCAAGAAAGAACCCAAGCCGGTAGTGGTAAGCCCGCAGCGTCTTCTCGCTTTTGCCTTGCTGGTCTTTGCCCTGAAAAAGTTGAAGCTCAGCGAACCACTGATACACGGCGTCCGTGATTTTCGTCCGACCGGTTTCGTCTTGGTTCTGAATGACCGGGACATTGGCATCCAGAGCTTCGAAATATGCCTGCTTCCGTTTCTGAGCGTCGATTGCCGAGTCGAGGTCGTCGCCAACCGCTTCCCATGGACGCGTGCCGTCGGCGAGCGAATAGCGCAGGAAGTAGGGACCCGTGAGATCGGCGGGGCGGCGCCCACGTCCGAGATTGACCTTCTGGTAGCGCCGAGCCTTGCCTTTGCCGACCTGGCGATAGAGTGTGACTGCCATATTGCCTCCAATGCTTAATACCGCGCGGAGGCAAAAGATCGGAATTTGGTAGTCAGTTGGTAGTCACGTACTGCAAATAGCAGAAACTAAAGGTCTGGCGGAGAGGGAAGGATTCTATTACCGCCGTCTAGCGCAAGTGCCGATGAACACTACACTTCGGTGATAATAGCCTGTGTTTGTACGGGTTACAAGCAAATTCGATCTTAGGCTGCAGTTTCTATAGTTTCTCTAGTTCGCTGTATTTCCCGTGAAAAGGGTATCACTGGTATCAGTTGCACTTCCATCGAGGGAACGCTCATTGGCCCCAGATTCGCCCGAAGAAAGGCGTTAACAGGCAATGCGGAACGGTCGAGCCCCTTTAGAGCGGTCAGAAACGAGTTCCGTTCCCAGATTCATTCCCACAGCAGGCGGGCATTTCTGGCATTAGATTGCTACTTTCTTGGGAAGCAATCCGAAGATCACGTCGTTAGAATCACCGCAGCCTGATCGGCAATGTGATGGGCTATCCGAGTCCCGGAGTCTGAGAAAAACTAGGAAGCCCAACCATATCTTGACCTCTACCGTGTCAATTTTGAGGTCACAACCCTAGAACCCTTTCCCTATCTAGCTTTTCTGCAATCAGAAGGGGTCAAAATAACCTCTAAACCGCTTACTTTTGATGGCGAGTTGATGGCGAGTTGATGGCGAGTTTTTCTGAGTTTCTAGGACTCCGAGCCAATGTCAAATCGCGATATTTCGCCAAATAACCTTCTTGAGCTGCGGCCAACTCCACGGCTTTAATTGACTTGCTTCGTTTCACAGACGCTCCCGTCCAGTGGCCCTTACGTCTCACCCGCAATGACCGGCTTGTCGAGTATCGTCTGGCAGAGATTCCCGTTCAATATGGTTGTTACGACGGGCGCACCTCCGTTCTCGAGCGGACACGCGCCGGGTTTGAGGGTAAGAGCACCAATTTCATATCCGTCCTCAGCGATCCGGAGCAATCAGTACTCAACTTCAGAGATCATGACTCCCCTAGGACTGAGAGGCTGGTGATGTAACCGCCTGGTGGCAGCTTCTTTAGCTGCGCTTCAAGCTTCGGCCACCAAGTAGCCGACAACAGCCGACAAACACCAGGGCTGAGCGTCCCCTTGTTAAGCTTATCGCCTCCGGGCATCGCGTCGAGCATGCGTTGTTTCCGGTAAAGTTTGTCGGACCATCATTGTTTATCGGAGGCAAACTTGAACCGCTAGCGCTGTTAGAGCTAGCTGTGGTGTTGCTCGCGTTTTGTGAGGTCGACGCAGTCCTGTTAACGAGCACGAAGTCCGAGATGCTTCTTCCTGAAAGCGTCTCTGCCTCGTGTGCTTTGAGCGCGTAGGGAACGCTGACCAGTAAGACACGCACTTGTGCGGGTTGGCCTTGGATCTGAACTCCCAACCACTGGGCTTCTCCGGAGCTGAACACCTCCAGCGGCACTCCTTCTGTAGTGGCCGAGCCCAGCATTGCTGTGTAATGTCCAGCCCCATCGGCTTGGACGTTCTGGGTCTCAACCCACAACGGGCTGCCGCCCTGCTGGTCTTTGTACAGGGAAAAAGTGATGCCGACCGGACCAGTCATCAGCTTGCCGGATTCGTCCTTCGCCGTACCGGAAAACTTGACCAGCTTTGGAACATCCGTGGATGCTGAGGGCACTGCGAGCTGACCGCTCGGCGTCTGAGCAAAAGTTGTGAAAGGTGAAAGCAACAAGGTAAGGAGCAAACACCAAATTGAAAACTTCATTGTGATCTCCTGTCCGCGAACGTTGGTTTCTTGGAGTTCCAGAACACCCACTTTGAGCCGGAGCAAGGAAAAGGCATCACTTGTAAGTTGCCTTGAACCCTAAAAGGGGTGGGTGGCCATTCTTGCTTTTGGCCTGGTAACCTCCGACTATGGTGCGCTTGTCGTTAATCCCGCCGGCGTAAGTGAATATCGCCTTGGGGTAGTCGAACTTGTAGTATTTCCCGGCGTGCAACAGTGCACCATGACCGACGGCAGCGGAATCCACCCAGAAATAAGTAACGTCGCCGGCACTGTTGACGTCAGAGGCATACGAGTCGGCCGCAAGGGGGACGTCAATATCATGGTAGGTATTGCCGTTGTCTTTTGTAATAGAGGATTCAATAAGGCCTCTCTGGTCCACCCACCACAAGACGATCCAGCCAGCTTTATTGATGCCCGAGGCAGCAGTAGTACCAAAGGCTGCCGGCACGTCCAGAGTCGTGTAGGTCTTACCTTTCAAGAGAAATCCATGGGTCCTCCCGCTGGTGTCCACATAGTCGCCGACGATCGCTCCCTGGTCGTTTATTGCAACAGCAACCGAGGACACGGCACCCGTAGGACCGGGAATGTCCGTATACTTGCCGTCCTTGTACAGAAATCCCACTGAGTTGCCGCTGGAATTGTTGTAGGCGCCGACAACGGAAATCGCTCCGTCAGGATTGAGATTCTCGGCGCCCGTGGTGCCTGCCATTCCTTTCGGGTCGTCAAGCGTGGTCAGCTTTTTGCCGTTTAGAATATACCCGTGCGAAACCGAGTTCTTGTCTACGTACCCGCCGACCATCACACCCGCGTTGTTGATCCCGCTCGGGCCGGTCTGCATTGCTCCCGGCACGTTGGCCTTGGTGAACGTGAAAGTCAGTTTTGGCGCGCCGGCCGCAATAGCGGCGACGGTGGACGCCAGCGCAACCCCCAGTACACACAGGATTGACTTGCAGTTTGTCATTGGTTTTCTCCTCGCCACTAGTCTGCTTGCTCTTATCAGTAACTTTTCCACACGTAAACCTGTTTACTGCGGTAATCACTCTCGATTACCCGTTGCTCAGCCGCTCCTTCGTTATCGCTGAGCTCTGGCCGATGAACTCTCCCCCGTCATCTAATCAGCCTAGAGTTTGCAGGGCTCATGGCGTCCGCACGAAGCCGTGATACACGGCGCTCGCGTCCACGTAGAATCCCGTGATATCCCCCGCCGCATTCACGCTGAGGCCGACGGTTCCCTGAGCCGCGCCCGGAGCCTCGAAGGTCTTTATCTTGCCATCAGCGGCGCGTACGAAGCCGTGGGCCAAAAAGTTCACGTCCATTTCGGTTCCCGTGATATCCCCTGCCGCGTTGATGCTGAAGCCACCGGTTCCCGGACCCGAGCCCGGAGCTTCGAAGGTTTTTATCTTGCCATCAGCAGCGCGCACGAAACCGTGATAGAGATTGCTCGCGTCCAGTACGTTTCCCGCAATGTCTCCCGCCGCGTTGATGCTGAAAGCTTCGGTTCCCTGATGTACGCCGGTGCCTGCACCCCGAGCGTTGATGGTGGTTATCTTGCCATTGGCAGCGCGCACGAAGCCGTGGCGACTCGCGTTCACGTAGATTCCCGCGATATCCCCCGTCTTGTTGATGCTGAGGCCGCCGGTTCCCTGACCCTGGCCGGTGCCTGCGCCCGGAGCGTTGAAGGTTTTTATCTTGCCACTAGCAGCGCGCACGAAGCCGTGATACACATAGCTCGCGTCAACGTAGGTTCCTGTGACATCTCCGGCCGCGTTGATGCTGATGGCGATGGTTCCCTGACTCTGGCCTGTGCCTGCACCCGCAGCGTTGAAGGTAGCCATCTTGCCCTCGGCAGTGACAAAGAAGCCGTGGCGCACATTGCTCGCGTCAATGTAGGTTCCCGTGATATCCCCAACGGCGTTGATGCTGATGGGGATGGTTCCCTGATGCGCGCCCCTGCCCGCGCCCCGCATTTCGAAGGTTTTTATCTTGCCATTGGCAGCGCGCACGAAGCCGTGATACACATTGCTCGCGTCAATGTAGGGTCCCGTGATGTCCCCCGCCGTATTGATGTTGAAGGCGATGGTTCCCTGACTATTGCCCATGCCTGCGCCCGGAGCCTCGAAGGTAGTGAAGCTGGGCTTGCCGTCATGCCCAATTCCTACCGCCCCCTGCTGGGCGAGTGTCCTCACCGCGAAAAGCAGACACAGGCAAAGAACACTGGTTCTTACCGCTGTGACTGGGCTGCTGCCTGGAAATTTCCTCTGGTTTTTCATGGATGGGCGCTCCTTAAGATTCCAGAATGGGGCACGAACGCTTTGAGTAAAAAGCCGGTAGGAGACTGAGTTCCAGGCAACCAACAGGAGGAAGACGTGCCCAAAACCGTAGGCTGGACTATGTTCCGCAGTGACGGCCTTGTCAATCTGCAAGTCGTTATAGTCGCAAAGCGGGGTTGGCAGCTCAAGGGAATTGTTGTCACAACGTCACCCCTCTAACAATCTTGGTCGGTCAGGCATTTTACGAGCTCGATACAACATGCACTCAGAGAAGAGCGTCATTTCGCTCTCATGGCCGTTTGTCCCATGGCGATCGAGATCACAGCTAGGGTGGACAAGCGCCATAGTTTTTGGTGACCTGATTTGCTTCCCAGCCAAGCGTCTTATCGGGGGCCTTCGGCTTTACTTTCTTGCCCTTCAACTTCATCCGATCGCCCGGCTTGATATCGGTCGTGTCGCCGGAGAGCGTGTAAATCTGCTTGTCTTTTTCGTCGATGAGGGTCATCCCGCTTTGTCCCGAGACAACACAACCCGTGATCGCTCTCTTTTTCGAATAGTGAATGACTAGAACGGTCGCGACCACCAGGGCCGCGGCTGTCCCCACGATTCCCGCTACGATCGGTCCCCCGGAGGGTCCTACCTGTCCATTTATTACTTGCGCCTCAGCGGGCTTGGCGAGGCCCACGCCAAGAGCGACAATCAGGATTCCACACCACGCGTATTTTGAAGTCATGCTCACTCCTTATATATGCGAGTGCATTAGTTGCCGACAACTACACCAGCCTCGAGAGCGGCGTGATCCGAAGGCCAGAGTCCGTCGGGCAGCCGACTTCGCGGATTAGCCCCAATCAACGACGCTTCCCACGGAGTTACTCTGCCGTGCGTCAGCACCAGATCTATTCGCTGATAAAGTTGCGAGACGGGATTGTTATCCGCTTCATCCTGACAACACGTTAACCCCGCGATCCTCGGAAAGAGCTTGGACCAAACGTCGCTATAGCCAGCCGACATAAAATCCACATAGGTCGGGTCTTGTGGCGAGGGGAAAGCCTGCGCGTTTGAATCCATCGCGATAATCAGCGGCAAGGAAGTGTTTGCCGGACCTGCGCGCAATTCACCGCCTTGCAATTCCCGGATATTCGCGTCGAAGGACTCAAGATGGGTGTTGATGTAGAGGAAAGAGTGGCCGAAGAACTGCGCGTCGACCGAGGCCCACGCCCTTGGATACGGCAGTGAGCCGACCGGAGTTTTGAAAACGAGTTCATGCACGAATTGTCCGGATTGCGGGTTGCTCCATTGGAAGATCCAGGAAGGAAGATCCGTGCGGGCCAGGATAATGTTGTAGTCATTCAAGGCAACACAAAAGAAATTGGCGGGCGGAATCAGTCCGGGTGTAGGCGGAAATGAATTTTGGGTGACTTGCACGGCAACTTCGTAGTGCCCGCCCTGCGCGGCCAAGGCACCGAGGAGTTCCTGCAACATGTCGTACTGGAGGGTCATGGTTTCACACCCCGCAACCGGGTTGAAGGCGCCGGTGTACCATTGGTCTACTTCCTGTAGGCTCAGCAGTTCGGGCTGGACGGCGAGGATTTGTCGTGCAACCGCCTGCATCCGTTCTGGAGGATTGGTACGCTCGACCTGCGTAAGTATCTGGCCGACACCGAGCAGGAATTCTGGCAGGGTCGTGGCGCCCACCACCTGCAGGAAATCGGTTCCTTCGTTCACGTTGTACGTCATCATAGTGCCGATACCAGGGAAAGATTGGGCTGTGGCAGGAGCGGCCATTGCCGCCCAAATCGCTGCGACGGAAAGGATCACAAGCGTTGCCCGTGCAATGTTGCGTTTCATGGTAGTTCTCCTGAACTGCTAGTTTTGAAGCCCAAGGACCGAATTGCTCCACACCTACCTGAAAATGAACCATTGACATTTTTCGATAACAACGAACCCAAAAACCGTGTATGCGAATTAGGGGAGTGCCCGGAAAGCTGGCACTCTTTGGCCCGGTTTTCTGGGAAACACAATGAAAAGTAAGGCGCTTGCGGTTCAGTCAATTCTAGAGATGACTGCAGTGTTTGGAAAACCGCCTTTTTCCGATGCTGCCGGTGGCGAGTATCCCCGGGTCTCCACCCGCACTGATAAAGACGGTGTCGATTTCGTCACCATTCGCTGCCACGACCAAGTTTGCGACCACCGTGGGCCGGCCATCTTTGAAGTTGATGGTGAAGGTGCCGGTGCAATCGGGGTACACTGTATAAGTGCCCGTGGCTCGTGGGTGGGTGAAATCGGCCACGACATCGCCATCAATGGTTACGGTGTCAATCTGACTGAGCCCACCCGTGCCGTCAAATTGAGTCATGGCCACGCCCACTTGTGGGCCAGTGGGTCCCGCTCCTGCCAACTTGGTGCCCTGAACCGTGAACGCATAGTTGCCGGCGATGAGTTTGTTGTTGCAGGCAGGGGGTTTCTCTGTGCATATCCTGACCCCAAAGCCGCGAGCGTCAGCAGAATCAACGCGACCGTATTTGCGATTAGCTTCTTGCTCATAAAACCTCTCCTCAATCTTGAAATTGCTTTCAGGGCTGGGACTCACGCCATGTGCATTTCAGCAGCGAGGGGAGGCAAATCTGCATCGAGCCGTCCAGTGCCTGGGTGGCGTGAAGCCTCTTTGCCTCCGAGCTCGCCAGAATCCTGTGCGGCAGGACCCGGGCCAGGCCGCTCGCTTGCTCCAAACTGAGCATCTCGACCTCAGCGCCACAGCTCTGGCACCAGCTACGAGGCAACGAACCACTCCATCGAGTAATCGACACCAGCTCGCTCTCGATGGTGATACGGGTTGTCTTCTTGGCCGTCACGTCTATCTCGTTGCGTTAGCCCTTCGCTGGAAACCGTGATACAGTCCCCTTTTTGGCTTGCAGGTGCTATCCCGTGCCCTCAAGCGCGGTCATCTTCTCCCGCGGGGTCTTACAAGTCTTAAGGAGAAGCTGAATAATTCTTGAGTTTTTCTTAGAGGTTATGAGCGGGCCAGGAAAGCATCTCTACGCGTTCGAATCGTTCCGCCTCGATCCCCAGGAGCGACTTCTGCTGCGGAACGGGCAGCCTGTTCCGCTCCCCCCTAGAGTCTTTGACACCCTACTGTTGCTGGTTCAGAACAGCGGGCACCTGGTGCTCAAAGACGACCTGATGAAAACCCTTTGGCCGGACAGCTTCGTCGAAGAAGTGAACTTGAGTCAGAACGTGTCCATGTTGCGGAAAGTGTTGGGGGAAAAGGCACATGAGCAGCGTTACATCACCACCGTTCCGGGCAGCGGATATCGGTTCGCCGCCAATGTAAGGGAGCTAGTTGAGAATGGCAAAGAACAGAACGAGCTGGTAGTAAGCAGCTACGCACGCTCGCGGGTGGTAATTGAACAAGAAGAGGAACGTAAATCTGCAGAGGCAGCACTCTCCATCCCCGAGGTCAACACACGATCAAAGAGTTCTGCGGCTGACGCGACGCCAGTCCGCACGGAAAAGGCGGTAATTCGGCTTTTAGCCCTCGTGTTGCTGGCCGTTGTCGCCATAGCCGCTGTGCTCTTAGGGCTGAATGTGGGGGGGTGGCGCGACCGGCTCCTGGTACGCGACACAAATCGGCACATTCGAGCGGTAGCTGTGCTCCCACTTTCAAATCTCTCTGCCGACCCCGAACAGGAATACTTCGCCGACGGGATGACCGAGGCGCTGATCACTGAACTGGGGAGGATCAGTATTTCGCGCGTGATCTCGCGCCAATCCACCATGCAATACAAGGGCAGCAAGAAACCGCTTCAGGAGATTGCCAAGGAATTAAGAGTGGACGCCGTGTTGGAGGGCGCGGTGGAACGTTCGGGCGATCGCGTCCGTGTGACCGTCCGCTTGAACCAGGTCTCCCCAGAGACCCAACTCTGGGCCAATGAATACGACGGCGGCGTCCGGGACCTGCTGCGGCTTGAGGATGAGATTGCACGCGCCATCGCGGATGAGATCCAGGTCAAGCTGAAATCGCCAGAACAGGCTCACCTCGCCAGTGCCCGGACGGTGGACCCGGAAGCGCAAGACGCTTACCTCCGTGGCCGGTTTTTCTGGAACAAGGGGACTACTGAAGGTCTTAGCCACGATCGGACCGAATTGGAATTGAACCTCCAGACAGCGATTGGGCATTTCAAGCGAGCGCTCGAAAAGGACCCGGATTACGCGCTGGCATACGCCGGATTGGCTGACGCCTATATAGCGCTCGGAGAACTTCACGAGGGCGGCCACTACCCGAAAGAGACTTTGCCGGAGGCAAAGGCGGCGGCAACGAAGGCATCAGAACTCGATCCTTCCCTCGGGGAAGCCCATTTTGCTCTTGCCCAAACCATCGAACTCTACGACTGGAATTGGTCGGAAGCCGAGAAAGAGTACCGGCTCGCGCTTGAGCTGAATCCCAACCATGCCGACGCCCATCTGGAGTACGGGCGCTTTCTGCAGGCACTGGGACGAAGCGACGAAGCCACAACACAGATGAATTACGCGATTGAACTGGACCCGTTCAACTTTTGGATCATGGAACGCGTGGCATACGTAACCTATGCATCGGGTCAGTATGACCTCGCCATCGAGCAATTTTCGAGGCTGGGGGATGATTTTGGCCTGGGATGGGCGTACCGAGAGAAGAAGATGTACCCCGAAGCCATCGTCGCTCTCGAGAGGAGTCTTAGTCGATCCGGGAGGCACGAGCTTCCTCTTGCGAGTCTAGCGGGCGTTTATGGATTTGCCGGACGGAGGGGCGACGCGCTCAAGTTAATCGATGAATTGAGGGAAAGAGCACGGCTGCGCTATATTTCCAGTTCTCTCTTCGCGGAAGCATACATAGGTCTCGGTGAAAAGAACAGGGCGCTCGGATGGATGGAGCGGGCTTACGAAGAGCATGATCAGGGGATGGTCTACATTAAAGCCTATCCGGGTTGGGATGCTTTGCGTTCTGAGCCGCGCTTTCAGGCTCTGGTGCGCCGGATGAACTTCCCGCCGTAAGACTGTGCCAGACGCCGCGCAGGCCGATGCGGTCACTGCAAAACCCGATCTCGGGAGCTCTCCGGTTTAGAAGGCGGCTGCTAGCGGTAATACCGCGTCCAAAACTTCCTTTCGAGTCATGCCGATAACTGTCCTTCCTACTGGCTATACCCAGATGAGCGACAATGTTCGTCGTGCCGTAAGAATTTACTCCTGATTCAGGAGCAGAAAAACTCGTCACCAACTCGTCACCAAAACTAGGTCGTTTTTGAGCTGTTTTCAGAGCTAGCGAGTGCGGAAAAGCTAAATAGGGAAAGAGTTTCAGGTTGCTGACCTCAAAATTGACAGGTAGCGCTCTGGCGCATCAAGCCGACTGACGGTCAGTCTAGAGGATCTTATTTCTGGGTCACTACTGTCCGGCTAAATTTTCGGGCAGTCGGCCTAACTCATTGAAGATAAGGCCGATAACGCATAACCGAAGCAGGAACGATTTGAATTGGAAAGGGCCTGGATTAACCTCTTTCCGCCGATCTACGGGGTGAAACAATGACGGGTGAACTCTGGACGCACCGTCTTCTCGCAACTGATCCAACATCTCCCCGAAAAAGAATTTCAAAAGTGTGTTGCCCGCTACAACGGCGACTCGAACTTTAGAGGATTTTCCTGTTGGGACCAATTACTGGCGATGGCCTTCGCGCAACTCACCTATCGCGAGAGCCTGCGCGATATCGAGTCCTGCTTGCGCGCTCTTCAAAGCAAGCTGTATCACATGGGGTTCCGCGGCAAAGTGTCGCGCTCGACCCTGGCCGATGCTAACGAATCTCATGATTGGAGAATCTTTGCGGAGTTCGCTCAAGTATTGATCGGCATTGCCCGGCCGCTGCATGCGCATGACCCGATTGGCGTCGATCTGGATCAAAGTCTGTATGCTCTGGATTCGACGACCATCGATTTGTGCCTGTCGCTATTCCCGTGGGCGAAGTTTCGTCAGCGCAAGGCCGCCGTCAAAATGCATACTTTGCTGGACCTGCACGGCAACATTCCCACGTTCATCCGCCTCGCCAGTGGCGATGTGCACGACGTAAACATCCTGGACGAGATCATGCCGGAAGCAGGTTCGTTTTACGTTATGTAATGTGAAGTTTCCAGAAATGTGGAGTGGGCACGCCAAGGCCCCCTAAATTGCGGTTTGCTGGGGTTCCCAACTCCACATTTATACGTAGCATCGGAGTGGCCGTCTTCCGGCGGCCTAATCCACTCTTGAGGCGTACCGATGCTACATTCTCTATTTCCCAAAGCTCACCGCAAGTTTTTATCCCTGCCACTGTTGGGGCCGATTGCCGACGGCTTTGACGATTGGCTTGCCGCCAATGGCTACACTCGAGACTCGCGCGGCAATTCGATCCGCATGCTGAAACATGTGGATGCGGACCTTCGGCGCCGTCATGTGAAAGAAGTCGGTGGTCTGACCCACCTGATTCTCCACGATTGTTGGAGAACTCTCATCAAAACCTATCCCTCTTTCGCGGGAACTGTGAGGACACTGGAAAGATATCTGGCCGGGACCGACCTGATTGCTTCTGCCAGGCCAGAAACAGCAAGCTCCGCTACCTCGATTTTGCTTGAAGAGTATGCGAACTATCTGCACGAAGTGCGTGGGCTTGCTTCGGACACCAGTGCACGTCGACAGCATACAGC
>Ga0210401_10006297_pt1 | contig 12089 bp, 10 predicted proteins | sample IncBWH32MmetaG_FD_150866 | JGI IMG/M metagenome (GOLD analysis project Ga0210401, IMG submission 150866) | Forest soil microbial communities from Barre Woods Harvard Forest LTER site, Petersham, Massachusetts, United States - Inc-BW-H-32-M | ecosystem: Environmental > Terrestrial > Soil >... | reverse complement strand
CAAAACCCAACATCCGCGGGTTGCGGTCCTGAGTTGCTCGGACAGTCGTGTCCCTCCGGAATTGGTCTTCGACACGGGATTGGGCGAGCTCTTCGTGGTGCGCTCTGCGGGCGAGGATGACGATCCTGTATCGATCGGTAGTCTCGAATACGCGATCGAGCACCTCGGTTCGACTGTGATCGTAGTCTTGGGACATCAAAGCTGCGGTGCCGTGACGGCAGCCTGCTCCGGCGGAAAGTCGGAGTCGGTCAATCTCGATGCCGTCTTGACGCCCATTGCGCCTTCCTGCGCCAAGATGGATCCGAAGAAACCCGAAACTCTTGATCTTTCTGTTCGCGACCATGTACACCGCGTAGCGCAAGACTTGCTCGTGAGGAGTGAATTACTGAAAAAGGCCTTCGACGAAGGTAAGCTGACCATCTTCGAAGCGTATTACTCGCTGGACAGCGGAGAAGTGACGAAGCTACGCTGATCTCTGGGCTTAGTGGCGAGTGACCGGTCGCTGGTGCATGCCCTGATTGGAGCGGGAAGTCCGCTGAGCGACCATTTTTGACGCGCTGATCAAAGTTCGTGGAGCATCGCGTACCCGACCCGCTCTACGCAGACGACATCATCCTAGGATTCCGCCATGCAGAATTCATCCCATCTGGTTTAATCACTAGTCAAGAATATGCACGCGCTTGGTTAGGCGGTCGCGATATGGTTTCTGACAGCGTATTTCACGAGTTCGACGCTGTTTCTGGCGCCAAGTACTTCCATCATTCGGTATTTGTGGAACGCCACCGTCCGGAGGGTCATGTGCAAGATCCCGGCAATTTCCTTCATCGTCTTACCCTCGGCCACCAACCGCAGCACCTCACGCTGCCGATCCGTGAGGTGTTCGTCTTCGTTGAGCAGTTCCCCCTTGCTGCCGAAGCGCAAGAAATCGATCGCGTCACGCGACAGGGCCTTGGACAGATACCTTTTGCGGTGCAACGCTTCTTGAACCGCCAGCACCAATTCCGATGCAGTGCATGTCTTGAGCAGGTAGCATGAAGCCCCGCAGGCGAATGCTTCAGCTACCAGATGGGCATCGGAATACATGGTCAGGTAGACCAATTTGACGGCAGGCAGCATTTGCTTTGCCTGCCGTCCCGCATCCAGGCCATTAAGCGCAGGCATGGCGATATCAAGCACGATCACGTCCGGCTTCAGTTCGCCGGCAGCACGCACCAGTGCCCGACCGTCGCCGACGACACCGACCACATCAAAATGTTTGCTCAGCAGCCGGGTGCACAACTCCGCCACTAGATTGTGGTCGTCGGCAATGAGAATCCGCGCATTCGTTTTTTCAGACCGAGTTCGTAGCATAAAACCCTTTCTCCTAAGGCACGCTTGCTGCCCGACTGGATAAACGTGCTCCAAAGGATGCCAGGTCTTGTCGTTAAAACAATCTGAAGCAACCCTAGGTCTGACTCGGATGTCCGCGCAACTAGGGAAATCCCTGATGCTTGCCGGGAGCCGCCGTGCAGCGCCAGCGGACCCTTCACGGCGAGGACCGCTTTGCCACCGATACCGATCGGACAGAAGGTGTCAATCTTGGCCGCGGACAAAAATGCGATCTAGTCCTGGTTGAAACGAGATAGACTACGGTCAACTTAGCGATCCGATGCCTGCACGGAGAGATTATGACCGCTTTGGAATTTCGCGCTGTCGATGCTCCCCCTGGGACCGAACTGCTGCGGGGTTTAGAAAAGCAAGAAATTGATTTGATCTTAACGGCTGCGAGACCCCGTCGCTTCCCCGCGTCGTCTGTGATGACTCGTCAAGGCGACCGTGCCGACCAATTGTTTTTGTTGTGGAGGGGCAGGGCGCGCTATTTCTTTGAAAGCCTCAATGGGAAAAAGCTCATCCTGATATGGATTACTCCGGGTCATATCTTCGGTGCAGCTGCCCTGGCGCTCCCACCCTCCACCTATCTTGTGAGTACAGAAGCAACGCGGGACAGTATTGTGGCGGTCTGGGATGGCCCAACCCTTCGCGGCCTCGCGCGGAGGTTCCCTCCGCTTATGCTGAATGCATTCCACACCACCATAGACTATCTCTCTTGGTATATTGGCACCCACGCGGCCTTAACTTCTCAGACGGCACGGGAGAGGCTTGCACATGTACTTTTGGGATTTGCCCCCAGCATAGGCCAAAAAGTCTCGGGTGGTATTGAACTCGATGTGACCAACGAAGAGTTGGCCAGTGCAGCGAATATCACTCCTTACACGACGAGTCGCCTGATCAGCGAATGGCACAGAACCGGTGCCCTTCGCAAACACCGCGGGAAAATCCTTTTGCGCTCGCCCGAAAGACTCTTCCGTCGCGCCATTTGAAGCGGAACTTCCTTTTCCGCGTATGGCCTCTTGCGCCATTCTTTCATCGCTTCGTAACCGAGATTGCGCATGGGCAACGAAGGAACCACTCCGTTGTGCCACACTACTGGTTTTGAAGTTAGCAACCTCTCAATGATGTCGAGTTTCAACTCGATTTGCCGGAGGCGCCTTGGTTACTCCCTTAATCTGGGTTCTCGTAGTAGACGATTTCGAACCGTTTCGACGTCGTGTCGCGTCTATACTTCGGCAACAACCAGAATTGCGGATCATCGCAGAGGTATCGGATGGATTGGAGGCGGTTCGAAAAGCGATGGACTTGCAACCGGACTTGATCCTGCTGGACATCGGACTTCCGAAGCTAAATGGGATTGAGGCCGCACGTCGAATCCGAGAGCTTTCCTCCAAGTCCAAAGTGATCTTCCTAAGCGAAAATCGCTCCTGGGACATCGCACAAGAAGCTTTGCGCGCGGGCGCAGGAGGTTATGTCGTCAAGTCGGATGCCGCACGCGAACTGTTGCCTGCTGTGGGGGCCGTTCTTAAGGGGAAGCGGTTTGTCAGTACCAGCTTGACTGGTAACGATCTCACCAGCATTAAGAATGAGTACACCGCCAATCAGGCTGACCGCGAGAAAACCGCTGCTCCGCTCCCGCCACAAAACGTGAGGATCGCCCGCCGACACAGAGCTGCCTTTTATTCTAACGACCGAAACTTCCTAGATGACCTTACGTTGTTCGTCGGGGCTGCTCTCAGCGCCGGGAATGCAGCCATCGTTGTCGCTACCGAGTCACATCGGGACAGGCTTCTTCCACGATTGCAAATACTCGGCTTGGATATTGGTGCTGCCATTGAGGAGGGCCGATATATCGGGTTGGATGCTGGTGATGCGCTCCCGACGTTTATGCTCAACGACATGCCTAATCCGGTTCGATTTTTGAAACTATTGGGCAAGGTTATTTCGACGGCGACGATGGCTGTGAAGGGGGAGCACGCCCGCGTTGCATTGTTTGGGGAAATGTGCCATCTCCTCTGGGTACAAGGCAACCCAGAGGGCGCGATTCAGGTCGAAAAACTCGGCAACCAGCTAGCCCAGACATACGATGTCGATATTCTGTGCGGATATTCTCTGGGCAGCATGCAAGGCGGAACAGATAGCCGGGTCTTCGAACGAATCTGTGCAGAGCATTCAGCTATTAATTCCGGGTGAAAAGGATTGTCGGGCAGGTGATCTGATCGTGCGGCCGGAATACACGTCAACGTGAACGGATCAATCTCTCTGCTCGGCTACGACAATCAGTAGCCAGCCACTGCCTCCGCGGATGGCGACGTTGTGGGCCGAGGTCAACGCGATCTCGCCTAATGGGGGGATTGCTCCCGAACTCGCGATCTTTACATTGCTCAGATCGTACGCACCGCATGCCGCGCTGGAAAATACCCAAACTGCTTGCTCGCGCCCGTAACCCGGGCCGCTGGTGCAGCCGGCCTCGGGATTCGGGGTTAGCTTCATAAGAACGGAACTACTTTGTAGCCAAGTCCCGAGTACGCCATCGTGCGAAACCACCTTGCCTTGCCCACGTCGAACGACGTCTCCGCCCACTTGGCGGGTTACCCACTGACTGACAGGAGTCAGATCCGAATTCGCACTGATCGGAAGTTGCGCATCGTGGACGCTGGCCATGGAAGCCAGCGCTAGCAGGCCGGTCTTCAGTGAGGCTTTGCGGCCCTGCTCCTGAACGGCCTCGAATTTAACAACAATGCTCGAGCCCGACGATCCTCTAGTTACGTTTACGACACGACCGATAATTCGCGATCCTTCTCTAATTCTCTCCCCAGAAGGCAACTGCACTTCTTGCATCACCCTACCTTCAAGTTGTTTGTCGGGTTTGTCTTTTGATGCGTTGAGGCTTGAACGGAGCATTACCGGTATGACAGTCCCTACCGGAATCTCTCTTGCAGGAATCACCAAAACTAGAAAAGGAATCGCGAATGTGATCCAACTCATCTGAATGCCTCGCTCCAATTCTGCGATTCGAAATTGAAGTGGTCAACTGTTAGGTCTGACAGGGAGAAGTGCCGATTGGTTCCGCGCCGAACATCGGTGGCCTAATTGAGAAAGGTCACCCCGAATCGCAGAAACGCACAATATGGGCTCCCTATTTTCCGCGCCCGGTCCTCAGGATGCTTTGTTATAGAACCGTGCAGTCTCAGGACGAATCGAGATCAGCCCGTGCGTGAGGGCCAACAACACCAGGTCTGCGTTGCTCTTCAGATTGAGTGACTGCATGATGTGGTGTTTGTGGAATTCGACCGTCTTTTCGCTCAAGTTCAGATGACCGGCGATCTGTTTGATGGAGCAGCCCTCTCCGAACAGCTGGACCACATCGCGCTGCCTTTCCGTCAGTGTCTTGGAGAACTGCCGCACCCGAGTCCTGCGCGCGACCCAGTCCTCAGCTCTAAGCTGGGGCGTCACATAAGATTCGTTGCGCAGCACATGGTCGATCGCGGTCAACAACTCCCGCGTTGCCGAATGCTTGAGGACGAATCCTACCGTGCCCAATTCCAGTGCCGCCGCCGCTAGATTCGCGTCGTCCATCATGGTCAAGAAGACGAGTTTGATGTTTGGCACTTGTTCTCTCACTCGCCGAGCAGCGTCCAGGCCATTGAGTAGCGGCATCCCGACATCTACCACAACAACATCCGGTTTGAGCCGGTTAGCTTCCGACACGAGCGCACGGCCGTCCGCCACGATTCCATCGACCACATACTTCTTCTCCAGCAGCAATCGGAGCCCTTCCGCGAAGATGGCATGATCGTCGGCGATCAAAAAGTGCGGGCGAGATCTGTCTTCTATTCTCATTGCGCCACCCCTTATTGCATTCGACTGGCAACGCTAGACGCCGTCACTCGTTTGCGCAACTAGCAGAATTCCTAGGTCGGCATCAACAACGCGAATCATGAGGAAGTCAGATGGTGCTTGAGCGCAAACCAGATCAAGTCCGCGTTGCTAGGAACTGTTCTCTCGCCAACCTCTAGAATGTCTGCCATTGCGTTCACGCGACACCTCGCGGCTACTCAGATGCGCCAGCCTCTGGCAAAGCGTTCAGTTGCCTCAATTCATCAAGTACATTTTGCCAAGCCTTCAGGTCTTTCTTGGTCGCATACGGCGCGTCGAGATTCGCGTAATAAACAAGGATGTTATTGCGCAACTCGGCCGAAACTGGTTTTCCGTTCACCTTGGCTAGCAACTTCGCGTAAGTTTCGTCGGAGAACGGGTACACAGTTGGTTTAGTAAGTTCTCCGGTGTCAAGGTTCTCGTTGGGCAATTGCAGACGGCCTCCCTGTTGGGCCAGTAGCATCCCTCGATATTGTTCCAGGGTTTCATTGAAACTGTGCATATACATCTCTTCTACTGTGGGCGTGGGCGGATGAAATGCGAGCGCGCTGAAGGGGCCTACCTTCGGCGTGAGACGCAAAAAGAAGGTTTTGATGCGGGCTGAGATTCCCGGTTTCTCATAGACCGTTCCCCAATCTTTGCGGTATTCAGAACGGGAAACGTTGTAAATGAATTCGCTGCGGACTTCGCTGGGATGGCTGTTCTTGATCTCATTTTTCTTCAAATGCCACGCCACCTTGGTCATTTTCGGTATTACGGAGGAAACCGCGTGGCGATAGCTGCCGATCGCCAGATCCACACTGCCAAAGACGTTCGAAAGCTTGACGCAGTAGGTCCTGGCGAACGCTCTTTCCAAGACTGGCTTGGATACTTCAAATCCGATGAAGTCATGATAGGCGTGCGGGGCGTAGTTCCCCTCAGCGACCTGATCGACATCAAAACCAAATTCCACCTGCGCGTGTGCGGATGGCTTTTGATCGTAAGTGACGACTGGTCCATACTTCTTCGCAAGCTTTGGATACATCAGCGCAACCGAGAGGTTGGTTGCCAGGGGATGCCCTGAGGCATCGGCGGCGTAGTGGGCGAGAGCACCCAGCGCAAACGCATATTCGTTCAGATTTTGTGACTCGGCGATGAGCGCGAGAACGAAATCCCCGCTCCGAACATAGTGCGTGAGATCACTAAAGAATCGGCTGCCAAAAGGATAGTAGCCCATGTCTTGAATAATGGCGCCGCCATAGACGTAGGCATGCGCCTGCAGCAATTCTTCCGGAGTCGCGCTTGGGAAACGCTGCAGCAGCGTCGGCCGGATTCCATCGCCCCACGCGGCATCGATAATCGCTTCATGGGTGAGAACGGAGTAGCCCCCACAACTAGGAACGAGGTACACGACGAAGAGGATTGCCACAACGGAAAGCACGCATGCTGAGCCGGGAATACAATTTTGGAATCTGACCCGGCGGCGGAGCACGGGCTGCCTTGTCCCGGAGCCTTTCTGTTTCCGGATCGTTACTGAGACGCGCGTCACGCGGTTTTTTGCTTCTCCAGCACCACTCGGCCGTCCCGGGTCTCGGCCCTCAACAATCGGCTTGCGTCTTGATTAGTACGTCACGGCAGAATCACTAATTCCGGCTTGCTGCCGCTGCTCATTCCATAAATTGTCCCGGAACGGAACGCGCCCGCATCGTACTTGTAGCAGCCGGGAGTGGTTGCTATCGTCCTCACCGGCTTCTTGGCTCCTCCCATGATCGGGCTATCCGGGTCAAACGGCGAGTCGGTCCCGAACGAGACCAGGAATCCATGATTCTTGTTCGAGCTCATCCACACCACAGTAGTACCTGCCTTGATGCAGAAAAATTGGTTGTTCTTCGCGTTAGGAATACCAGGTTTTACGTTAGCAGAGCTCGCGGACCTGGTAATGTCAATCGTGCAAGCTGACGAAGCCGAACCGCAGGTGTTGGCCGCACTGCACATGCTCTCGGGTTGCTTTTCCTCACATACGTACTTGCTCTTCTTTTGTGCCTGCACGGCTGCGCAACTCAGCAGAACGACGCAAGTTAACAAAAGCATTATGCTCCGGATCCTGAACTGCTGTTGAGTTTCCATAGTCATAAACCACCAATTGCGTTCGCGTGATCGTCACAATTTCGCAAAAGGCTGATCCAACCTTTTCAAATCAATAGTTGAGAGTTCGCCCACAAGACGACCCTCCGACCGCTACTGACACTATTGACGATTTCACTTCCACTCGATGACGTTAGTCAGCCTCCAGGCATTTTGATTAAGCTCGAATTGCAACTCTCCCTCCTTATTCACGATGAGCTGCGCTGCGGGGAAAAGAACTCCGTCACTCTTGCTTTTGTCGTTATCCTCCAAGTTGATTTCTCCGGCAGTCAGGTTGAAACTCTTTGACCGGGTGTCCCAATAGGCTTCGCCGAAAGCAATCTTGCGGTTGGTAACGAAACGGATGGTCCTGCCGGTCGGCGTCAAGATCTCCCGGATGAAGCTAAGATCGAATCCAAGCGTCCCAGGGATCTGTATCCGGCCCACGCTTTTCATCTTCTCAAGAGCATTGACCAGTCCGTCGTTCTGACCCTTCGCGAATGCCTGCACCAAGATATCTCTGTCATCCGGGCTAGAGAACTCGTAAATGATGATTCTCACGCCGAAATTTCTTCCGAGCTGAGTGCTTGTGCCAAAGGCTGTGGCGTCGATGGTTTCGGTACTTCCCCGTTGCCCGAGGCAGGGGACGCTAGCGATCATGAGCACGCCAATCAGAAACGAGATTCCATTCGCGGAGTTCACGATTCTTGAGTTAGTTCGCATATAGCCTCTCCCGTCGTGTATCTGGCATACCTCGCCGCCATCTAGGATAGGGGCGGATTCCAATTCTCGGCCAAATGCTAAGGAGTTCGTCGGGTCGCCACAACTGGGGAAACCCCTAGTCGGTGGAGGCGGTCGCTGGATTTATGGCGGGAATCTCGACGTGAGTAGTTGGAAAGACCGAGTTCTTTAGGGATTTCCCTAGTTGTGCTGCCATCGAGCCAGACCTATGGTTGCTTCAGAAAGTAGGCCTCTGTCCGGCCGGCCATTTGTCCCGATTCATTAACTCAGAAAAGGGGGGACTTATGTACCGAAGTGAATCACCGACCGTTAGGGACACTCCTTGGAGCAGTGGGCGGTCGGCAATCTAAGGTGGCGTGAGCTATGCGCCGTTCTTGAAGTCAAATACTTTTGATTCCGGCCCGCAAGGAAGCCCCTCTCCAGAGTCGACCTAAAGTGGTAGCGAGCAGTAACGGAGAAAGTTTCATGAAAAAGAAAACCTTTCGCGCGAGACTACTGTGGAAAATCACGCGAAACTGTACCGCCGTTTTGTGCGCTGCATTGCTCGCGCCCGGAGAGGCATTTTTGCTGGCCCAGTCACAACAGGCAGCGGGCTCAGCTCAGACTGAAGCGGTGAAAATACCTCCGGATCAGCTTGATTCACTCGTGGCGCCCATTGCCCTCTATCCCGACCCGTTGCTGGCGCAGACCCTAGCTGCATCCACCTACCCTCTTGAGATTATCCAGCTCCAGCAGTGGCTGGAGAAGAACAAGAACCTCAAGGACAAAGCGCTTGCTGATGCCGTCGCCAAACAGACATGGGATCCCAGCGTCCAGGCTCTCGCGGCTCTGCCTGATGTAGTAAATCGCCTCGCAAACGACATTCAGTGGACCACCGATTTGGGCAACGCATTCCTGGCCCAGCAAAGCGATTTGATGGATGCCGTCCAGCGCATGCGCCAGAAAGCTCAGGACAAAGGCAACTTGAAATCGACCGAACAACAAAAGGTGGAAACCAAAGTCATCGAGAACAAGAGCGTGATCGTGGTCGAACAAGCAAATCCGCAAGTCGTGTATGTGCCTTCTTATGATCCCGTCGTGGTTTACGGTGCGCCGATCTACCCCTACCCACCCATTTACTATCCACCGGCAGGGTACTACGCCGCGGGGATAGCGATTTCATTTGGAATTGGCGTGGCCATGGGGGCGTTTTGGAGTGGTGGTTGGGGCTGGGGATGCGGATGGGGCGGCAACAACAACATTTACGTGAACCGCAACAATAATTTCAACCGCAACACGAACATTAATGGTGGGAACCGCAACAATATCGGCGGTGGCAATCGCAATGACATCGGGGGAGGCAACCGTGGCGGAAATGCAGGCAACCGCCCGTCGACTCTACCCGCTGGCGGCGGCAATCGCAATGACATCGGGGGAGGCAACCGTGGCGGAAATGTGGGCAACCGCCCGTCGACTCTCCCTGCTGGCGGTGGCAATGCAGGCGATCGATGGCAGCACAACCCAGCACATCGTGGCGGAGCTCCGTATCGGGATCGGGCGACCGCGGACAAGTTTGGAGGCACGACCCGCGGTGACTCTCTTGCCAATCGCCAGGCTAGCGCCCGGCAACAGGTGGGCCGACAAGGTGGCAATCTGGCCAGCAACCGCGCCGGAGGAACTGGCGCGGGCAATCGGGCCGGAGGAGCGGGTAGTGGCAACCGGCCCGGTGGAGGCGGAGGGGATCGCATCGGAAGCCGGGATCTCTCCCGTAGCAGCGGTGGGAACCGGGATGCCTTCGGGGGCGGTTCCAGGGGATACAACGGATCGAACGCTCGCGCCAGTGGCAGCCGTGGCGCCTCCAGCATGGGATCGCGAGGCGGGGGAGGTTTCAGTCGTGGTGGCGGCGGTGGGCGCCGCAGATAGGGCCGTAAATTGCGGGACAGAAATCGTTGGGAGCACAGAATGAAACCAAAATCTACTAATGAAGATTTCTCCGGACTTGTTTGGCTTGTCGGCGCGATGCTATTGGCGTGTCTGTGCACGTCGGTTCTTTCCATTGCGCAGCAATCTTCAGCGAAAAAAGCTCCAGCTGCTACGGCTGCCCCTGCAGGTGCCCTCAGCTTTGATACTCCACAACAGGCAGCCGATGTTCTGATCGACGCGGCCGAAAAGTTTGACGAGGGTGCGCTTATCCAGATTTTTGGGCCAGGCGGCGAGGACATCGTATTTAGCGGCGAAGTCCCGCTGGACCGCCAGCACGCGGCTAATTTCGTTTCTGAGGCCCACGAAAAGAAAAGCGTTTCCGTTGATCCAAAGACTGGCACCCGCGCGTTTCTCCTCGTGGGTAACGAAGACTGGCCATTTCCCGTGCCCATTGTGAAGAAAGGGGAAAAGTGGTTTTTTGATGCCAAAGCCGGGCGGCAGGAACTCTTGTATCGCCGCATCGGGACCAATGAATTGGACGCAATTCAAATCTGCCATGGCTACGTTGAAGCCCAGTACGATTACGCTTTTCAGAGCCGCGAGGGTTACGACGTAAACCAGTACGCCCAGCGCATTATCAGCACTCCCGGCAAGCAGGATGGATTGGCCTGGCAAAACGCCGATGGCACCTGGGGAGGTCCCGTGGGCGACAGGATTGCCCGTGCAATCGAACAGGGCTACACCAGCGAAGCGGAGCCGTACCACGGTTATTTCTTCAAAATTCTGAAAGGACAAGGGCCTGCCGCGCCGTTCGGCGAAATGGACTTTGTAGTGAAAGGCGTAATGATCGGGGGCTTTGCCCTGGTGGCCGCGCCGGCTGAGTATGGCGTGACCGGCGTGCAGACCTTCATGGTCAGTGACGATGGCGTTGTCTACCAGAAAGATTTTGGGCCGAAGACCATCGACGAGTTCAAGAAGATGGAGCGTTTCAACCCCGACAAATCCTGGACCCCGGTGGCAGAGGAATACGAATAGGGCAAAGAGTCGGAACGCTAGGAATTCGTGTCCTTGTCAAAAATCTTGGGAGGAGACGATGCCTTCTTATTAACGCCTCTGCGTCGCACGCCGCGAAAAACTCTTCAAGAAAACAATCCTTCCAGTTAGGGGTTTCCCTAGTTGCCGTGCACTCTGCACCACGGTACAAAACCCCAAGTAGGCAGTTGCGGGCATAAATAGATCGACTTCGATTCGGAGTTCGGATCGACGCTGGACATTGACAGTATCCGAACGGGCACTTGCTGTGTTTCGTAGAAACATCCGAGCCAGCTGTTAACTCGGGTCGCAAACGAACAAGGACTCTCGGTATGAAATCTACGCAACTCTCCCGGAGCAGTCTCCTTCAGATAATTCGAGAATGCACGGCAATTCTCTGCGCGGCATTGCTCTTGCCCGGAAATGTAGGAGTGATCGCGGCCCACGCCCAAGAGCCTGCAACCGTAGCTGAAGAGGCTGTTAAGATTCCGGCCGACCAGTTGGATTCTCTGGTGGCGCCTATCGCGCTCTACCCCGATGCATTGCTCAGCCAAACCCTGGTCGCTTCCACCTATCCTCTCGAGGTCATTCAGCTCAAACAGTGGCTGGATCAGAACAAGGGCCTGAAAGGGAAGGCTCTCGCGGACGCAGCACAAAAGCAAGACTGGGATCCGAGCATCCAGGCTTTGGCTGCACTGCCCGACCTGGTTAAGCAATTAGCCGAAAACATCAAGTGGACGACGGATCTTGGGAACGCGTTTCTTGCGCAGCAGAGTGATGTGATGGACGCCGTGCAGCGCATGCGCAAGAAAGCTCAGGACGCAGGGAATCTGAAGCCCAGCGAACAGCAGAAAGTGGAAACCAAGGTCGTCGAGAGTAAGCAGGTTGTCATCATCGAGCAAGCCAGCCCAGAGGTCGTCTACGTCCCTAGCTACAACCCCACCGTTGTGTACGGTGCCCCAGCTTATCCGTATCCTCCGATTGCCTACCCGCCGCCTGGCTATTATGCAGCCGGCATGGCCATATCGTTCGGCGTTGGGGTTGCGATGGGAGCTTTCTGG
>Ga0210401_10006296_pt1 | contig 12089 bp, 10 predicted proteins | sample IncBWH32MmetaG_FD_150866 | JGI IMG/M metagenome (GOLD analysis project Ga0210401, IMG submission 150866) | Forest soil microbial communities from Barre Woods Harvard Forest LTER site, Petersham, Massachusetts, United States - Inc-BW-H-32-M | ecosystem: Environmental > Terrestrial > Soil >... | reverse complement strand
AGATTCGGCGGTAGTATGTTTCCAGTCTCTTGACGTCTACTATGCAAACGCTCGAGGAACCGGGACTCCTGCAGCCAAAGCCGCGCACCGTCTCCTTGCCCGTAAGCGTGATCATTCCTGTCCGCAACGAGGCCCGCAACTTGCCTCGCTGTCTAGAGTCTTTGCGTGGAGCAGCTGAGATTTACGTCGTCGATTCCGGCAGCACCGACGAAACCGGGGAGATCGCCCGCTCCTTCGACGCGAAGCTCGTACAGTTTCACTACCACGGTGGCTGGCCCAAGAAGCGACAGTGGGCCATGGATACGCTTCCGCTAGCTTATGACTGGATTCTTTTACTGGATGCAGACGAAGTCTTGACCCCTGAATCGGTGGAAGAAATCCGCCAAACTATTCAGGACCCCGCATACAACGGCTACTATTTCGCCCTACGAATGTATTTTCTAGGAAGAGTCCTTCGCCACGGGGACGCAAGCTTTTACACCAGTCCTCGGCTCCTTCGCCGCGGCAAGGGCCACTTCGAATGCCGGTTCAAGGATCAGGACGCTTCCATGGGCGATATGGAAGCACACGAGCGTGTCGTGGTCGAAGGAGGGATGGCGGGGTTGCGCAACCCGCTCGTCCATCACAACGTGAATTCGCTCTCCCGCTACATCCTTAAACACGATGAATATTCGAACTGGGAAGCGCAGGCGTGGCTGGCGGGCGAGAGCGGTCACAACGACTTGCCGCCTGCCTTGTTCGGAACGCAGGCGCAGCGCCGCCGCTGGCTGAAAAAAAATTGCCTATCTCTGCCCGGTTCACCGCTCGCGTTTTTTCTGTACAAGTATCTCTTCCGGATGGGATTTTTGGACGGTGTGCCCGGCCTGATCTACTGCGCTTTCCAGGGTATCCAGTTCTTTCACATCAAGGCGAAGATTTACGAATTGCGGATGAAGACCCAGCAATGAGTGTAACCCGAACAGAGTTCTCCCAGGATGCAATCGCGTACCATGCCTCTCTGGCGGGCAAATGGGAACAACGCTATCGAAAGTCTTCTTTTCAGATGCGCCAAAATGTCCTGCTCAATGCTTTGCACGGTTGGGACTTGGCCGGCACCCTTTGGCTTGACGCAGGCTGCGGTACCGGCGCACTCGCGCGTTGGTTAACTACACGCGGATGCAGCGTACTTGGCGTCGATGCTGCTTTCGAAATGATTGCCGCGGCCAATCAGTCAGCCGAATCGCACGACTATTCCGATCGGCTCCGGTTCGTGCGCGTACAGACGATCGCTCGTCTTGCACTCGACGATCGCTCACTCGACGGTATCCTGTGCTCGAGCGTCCTGGAGTACGTCCAAGATCCCAGCGGGTGTCTGACCGAATTTGCAAGAGTTCTCAAACCAGGAGGGCTGCTGCTGGTCTCAATACCGAATCGCAATTCCGTAGTCCGTCAAATGCAGCTTGCCTGTCATCGGTTGGGTGCCCTCTTGGGACAAGCTTGGTGCAAGTTCCTGGAATACTCTTGCCATCAATACTCCAGGCTTGAGTTTGAACGATTACTACAGCAGGCTGGATTCTCGAGCGAGAAACTCCTGCCTCTCGGCAGTCCTTTACCTGGTTTGGCGCAGCGAAGTCGCCATTGGGCGCCTTTGCTCATGTTCGTTGCCCGGAAAATGCCTGAGAACATTAGCACGGAATTGAATCGAGGAAGCCGCCGCCGCCAATGCTGATCTTGGGACTGAACCTATTTCACGGCGACGCCTCGGCTGCACTGGTGCAAGATGGCGAGGTCGTATTCGCCATTGCCGAAGAGCGCCTGAACCGTATCAAGCACTATGCGGGTTTTCCCTCTCTTGCGATTAAGGCTTGCCTGGACTTTGTCGGTGCCAAGATTACAGACGTCGACCATGTGGCTGTGGGTCAGGACAGCGACGCGAACCTCGCTAAGAAAGTTCAATACGCCCTCGCCAATCCCGGCAGGATTCCGAACTTCATCCGCTTGCGCCAGCGTAAGCAGCCGATGCGCAACCTGGCGAAGCTGATTGCCCAGGCTCTCGACGTCGATCCCGAAGCGCTTCGATTCCAGCAGCACCACGTCGAGCATCACATTGCGCACATTGCCAGCGCATACTACTGCTCACCCTGGGAGAGGGCCGCGGGCTTCAGCTACGACGGCTCCGGAGACTTCGTTTCTACCATGATGGCCCGATGCGAAGGCAATCACATCGAAGTGCTCAATCGTGTTTTCTTGCCCGATTCTCTCGGCAACTTCTACACCATGATTTGCGAATTCATCGGCTACCCGCAGTACGGAGATGAAGGTAAGGTCATGGGGCTCGCGCCTTATGGCAAGGACACGTTCTGCGATTCGCTCGAAGAACTAATCGGCTTGAGGAATGGCGGCTTTAACCTGGACGGCAGTTTCTTCAATCCCCTGGGAAGCAATCGGGGAATGCAGATTTTGCCGGATGGCAGGGTTAGTCTGGCTCGCCACTTTTCTCCCCGGATGGTGAAGACTTTCGGTGAGCCGCGTGCGCCCCGCACCGAAATCACTCAACGCGAAATGGACCTTGCATACGCCATGCAGCAGCGCTTCGAAGATGTGCTCTTCCATCTTCTTACCCAACTCCACCAGCGTGTGCCGTGTGGAGACCTCGCCATGGCGGGCGGATGCGCGCTCAACAGCGTGGCCAATGGAAAGCTTTTCGCGCACACCCCATTTCGCCGCACCTGGATTCAGCCTGCCGCCGGCGATGAAGGGTTGGCTATCGGAGCAGCTCTGCAGGTTTACCATGCCGTTCTCACCCAGCCGCGCCGTTTTGTGATGAAGAACTCGTATCTCGGCCCAGAGTTTTCCAACCCGCGTATCGAGTCCGATTTCAAGAAGGCCAACTTGCGCTATCGCAAACTGGAACGTGAAGCGCTGCTTGACGTCGTGGCCCGGCAGATCGCCACCGGCAACGTTGTGGGCTGGTTTCAAGGCCGCATGGAATGGGGTCCGCGTGCGCTCGGCAACCGCTCCATACTCGCTCATCCCGGCTTGCCAGAAATGAAAGATATTCTGAATGCGCGCATCAAACAGCGCGAGTGGTTTCGTCCATTTGCTCCCTCCATTCTCGAGGAACGCCAGTGCGAATACTTCGAGCACGATCACCCATCGCCGTTCATGCTGCATGTCTACAAGATTCGTCCCGAAAAACGCGCCCTGCTGTCCGCCGTCAATCACGTCGACGATACCGGGCGTTTGCAGAGTGTCAGCCGCGAGGAGAATCCGCTCTACCACGAGTTGATTCGCGTCTTCGAGCAAAAAACCGGGATTCCCGTGCTCTTGAATACCAGCTTCAACGAAAACGAACCGATTGTTTGCCAGCCCGAGGAAGCCATTGATTGTTTTAAGCGCACGCGCATAGATGCTCTCGCCATAGGACCTTACGTAAGCATGAAAACTGAGAATCAATGACCGACACTCAAGTAAAGCCATGGCAGCCCACTCAATCGCGGTAAGCGCGGCCTGCGAGAAGCCCAGACTCAATCCAGTTCACAGCGGCGCTTTCGTTAACATGCGGGCTCTCGCATGGCGTGAGAACGTGCTCTATGCCTCTCGCGGCTACACGCTGCTTAGAGTCACCATAAGGACGCACGCGAGCGACATCGAGTGGGACCGCGTCGGCCGATATCGGCCTGCCGCCTGGCGAACCGTGACTTCCTCTTCACGGATGACATCGCGCTTTTTCCGCGACGGTTTCCACGCCCTTGTAGCTTTGTCCTCAGGGCACTTGGTCGGTGCCGTGCCACACGCCATCGTGACTCTGGCGCCGGGAGAAACAGAATTTAACCGATCCCATAAGTTACTTCGCGGCACACGTCCACTGCATCTGGCCGCCACTCCGAGCGACCACATATTCTGGGGAGAATATTTCGATAACCTGCACCATGACGAAGTTCATATCTACGCATCCACCGATCGAGGTGCTCATTGGGACGTTGCCTACACCTTCCCTAGAGGCACTATCCGCCATGTGCACAACATCGTTTATGACGAGTGGGAGAACTGTTTGTGGGTGCTCACCGGCGACCATGGTTCAGAGTGCCGTATTCTCCGTGCCTCGTGCGATTTCAAGACAGTCGACGTGATCCTATCGGGCAACCAGCAAGCCCGCTCCGCCGCGCTCGTCCCCACACGCGACGCGCTGTATTTTTCTTCCGATACCCCGCTCGAAATGAATCACGTGTATCGTCTCGATCGCCGCGGAGCTCTTTCCAAGGTCGCGACTCTGAACAGTTCCTCGATTTACGGTTGCCTTATCAAGAACGCAGTTTTCTTCTCCACCATGGTTGAACCGAGTGCAATCAACTCCGACCGCAACGCGTGCGTATATGGCAGTACCGACGGCACTCGCTGGCAACGCATACTTCGATGCAGGAAAGATCGCTGGCCAATGGGGTTATTTCAGTACGGCAACGCTTTCTTGCCGGATGGAAAGAACAATACCTCTATCCTCGCGATCACGACTATCGCGGTCGAGCATGCTGATCTCGAAACCAGCATCTGGCAAATATAACTGGCCAGTTTGCGGGGGAATCCCCTACGGCACCGGCGTCGCGCTTTTCTCATGCTAATGTCCTGCTGTGGGCCGCTTGCACTATTACCGGCGCATCTTAAGCGCCTATCTTGTCCCGGGAAAGAGCCACCTCACTTTTTGGCACGACGCGCCTCAGGCGAATCCTGGCGCGAGCGTCCATCAACTGGGCGAATACTACATGTTGTTTGCCGAGAAAGCTGACTATCCGGGACATCACGATTCGGCCGGTATTCCGATGCTCGACTACCACGGCAAGATCGGCCTGCAGCACAACCCGATCGCTATTGCGCAGTGGGGCCTGGGCAACTACAGCGTTTTCTGCCAAACCCAAAATGAAGAACGAAGAAAGCGATTCCTCGCCGCAGGCGACTGGCTGCGCGGGCATCTGGAGCTAAACTCGTCCGGCTTCTCGGTTTGGAACCACCACTTCGACTGGGAATATCGCTCACCGTTGAAGGCTCCGTGGTACTCCGCGCTCGCTCAGGGCCAGGGAATTTCTCTGCTGGTTCGCGCCTATCGCGAAACGGGTGCCGCCGGATATCTCGAGGCTGCGGAACGTGCGTTTACGAGTTTCCTTAAATCCACCAGCGAAGGTGGTGTCACATTCACCGACGAACGCGGCAACCTTTGGTTCGAGGAATATATCGTTTCACCGCCTACTCACATTCTCAATGGATTCATCTGGGCGGCATGGGGCGTCTACGACTATTTTCTGGCCACTGAAAGCGCCGCCGCGCGAAGCTTGTTCGCGCAGGCCGCACTTACTCTTCGCGCAAATCTCGATCGCTATGACCTCGGTTTCTGGTCACTCTATGAGCAATCCGGCACTCTGCTCCCTATGGTAGCCAGTCCCTTCTACCATCGATTGCACGTTGTACAGTTGCGCGTGATGTATCGCCTCACCGGAGACGAGATATTCGCCAGATACGCCGACAAATGGGAAGCCTACGCCCGCAGTCGTGCCAAGCGCACCCGGGCTCTTTGCTACAAAAGTGCATTCAAGCTTTGCTACTACTAGAAAACTTATGAAAATTCTCTACGTGTCCCAATACTTTCCGCCGGAGATGGGAGCACCCGCTGGCCGGGCCGCGGAGTTATCGCGTCTTTGGGCAGAGGACGACCATGAGGTCACGGTTCTGACTGGATTTCCCAATCATCCCACGGGAATTGTGCCAGCCAAATATCGCAGGATGTTTCACCGCTTGGTAGCCCGCGAAACCTACCACGGCGTCAACGTCATTCGCACCTGGCTACTTCCCTTCCCCAATCGCAAGCCGTACGAGCGCATGTTGAATTACAGTTCGTTTTGCGCCTCCTCGGCCATGACCGGCCTCTTTCTTCACCGGCCCGACGTCGTAATCGCCACTTCGCCTCAACTGCTGGTGGGGCTTTCAGGCTGGTGGCTGGCCCGTTGCAATGGCGTGCCCTTCGTCTTCGAGGTTCGTGATCTATGGCCCGAATCTCTGGCCGCCGTTGGCATGGGCAGCCAAAATTCGCCGCTCCACCGGTCACTGGCGAAGATCGCAGGATTTCTCTATCGCAGTTGCGATCGCCTCGTCGTCGTCACTCCGGCATTCAAGGACTATCTGATCGAACACTGGCGGGTTCCTGAAGAAAAGATTTTTGTGGTCGAGAACGGAGTCGAAACCAGCTTGTTCAGAAGGCTTGCTCCTAACCTTGCGATCAGACGCGAACTAGGTGCGGAAGGGAAATTCGTCGCCTCTTATATCGGTACTATGGGCAATGCACACGGCTTGGAAACTCTGCTGAAAGCCGCAACTCTCCTGTGCGAGAGAGCACCCAAAATTCTATTTCTGCTCGTCGGCGAAGGGGCTGAGAAGGCGCGCATCGTCTCTCTTGCCCGTTCCCGCGGACTCACGAACGTGCGCTTTGTCGACCAGAAGGCTCGCGAAAAAATTCCCGCTTACATTACCGCCTCGGATGCATGCCTGGTGTTGCTCAAAAGGACCGAGCTTTTCAAGACTGTCCTCCCCACCAAAATGCTGGAGTTCATGTCGTGTGCTCGCCCTGTGATTTTGGGCGTGGATGGCCACGCGCGGAAGATTCTGGAGGAGGCCAACGCGGGAATTTTCATCACGCCAGAGGATCCCGCCGCATTGGCGGACGCGGTCATGCGACTTGCCGATGATCCTGCGCTAGGCGAATCGCTTGGGCGCAACGGCCGCCAACACGTTCTCCAGTATTTCTCTCGCCAGCACACAGCCAAGATATACCTCGATGTATTGCAGGATTTATTACAAAGAGGCCAACGCTGTGCACCAGTAGCGGCATAGCGACAGACCATGTAGGTCGCGGGCGTCCCCGCCCGTGCGGGATCTGATTCGGTGTGTAGTTAAGGGAGGGCTACAATGCTGGCTGCCGTTGCGGCTTGTATCGCCGCCTCCATCGCTCGCCCGGCAATAAGCTTGGTCGCGCTGGTGGGGACAAAAAGAATATCGTCCGGTTGCATCTTGATGTCAGGCGCTTTGGCCCTCAGGATCTTGCCCAGCTCTACGGGAGTTTCGCTTAACCCGTCAGGCCCGCGGTGGATGATCCTCGCACCACCCAGATTTGCCGTACGCGTCGCACCTCCCGCTAAAGCGATCGCTTGCAATACCGTCAGATGCCCGCTGTCCATGAGAAATCCGCTCGGCCTTCCAACGTCTCCCACCACGTAAACCAGGTCAGCTTTATGAACGATAATCGTGTCTCCAGGCAGGATGGGAATGTTGCTTTGCGGGTCATCGGTTACATTGCGCGTCAGTGGAACAGTAATCGGTTTGTCAGGCTGATCGCGATGTGTAATCGCGATGCTTCGGCCCGCCTTGTCCGTGAATCCTCCAGCGACAGAGATGAGATCGAACAGGCGTTGCTGTCCCGGCACCGGATACACACCCGGCCTTGCTACCTCACCCAATACGCTGGCGCCTTGCGAAGCATACTGGTCGACAAACAATGTAACGTGGGGACTTTTCACAAAGCCGCCGTCGGAAAACCGCTTCTGGATCAAGCTCGCGGCTTCTTCAGCCGTCAGTCCGGCGACGTGAACATAATCGATCAGCGGCAGGTAGATTTCGCCCTTGGTGCTGACGCGAGCCTTGGTTGTGAGCTCGGGTACGTTGTAAACCCCCACCTCTACTAAATCGCCCGCCTCGAGCCTGAGCGAAGAAGTTGAACGCGATGTCGAAGCTTCGCCCGGCTGCGGTGCTGCCGTCTTTTCACCGGTTGCTCCCGTTTCTTGTGTTTTCGTGGATTGCTGAGCCGCAGCTTCCGGTGAGAGTGTGGCGAGCAATAAGAACGAAAAGGCCCAACCGTAGACGAACTTGACCGGACTCCGTCGCATGGACGATGTCGAAAAATCCATTGCCATTTTTGCAAGACTAGCACACCGGGACCCGCGACAAACCAGCGTTCTAGGCCGGTGCTTAGATCGCAAACACCGCGCTCTTTAACGTTTCTCCATGTACCAAAACAGAGAATAGTGTCGCGATGTCGATGGTTGTAGGATTTCATTGATTTAGAACTGGATCGAACTCCGGCTGAGAAATTAGACAGGGTGCCTTCTCAACCGGAGACATCAACGCATCGAAAGAACGCGCGGCAGAGCGACGCACTCCTCCCGGCGCACTTTCGATAGAGGAGTTAGTTGATACCCTTCTACCTCGGGACATTTGTAGGGTCGCTGCTGCTTTCATTTGTGTTGACCAAGTACGTGCGCGATCTGGCAAACGCGCGCGGATGGGTAGCCGCCCCCGCTCTTGAGCGGCACCTGCATAGCCGTCCTCTTCCGCGATTCGGCGGCGTCGCGATTTTTCTCTCTTTCCTTTTGACTTTCGCCATTGCGTTACCAGCTGGCTGGCATCATCTTGCAGTGAGCTTCGGACTTTCCTTTCAAACTCTGCTCACCATTCTTCTTCCCGGCTGCCTGATCTTCGCTCTCGGCCTTTATGACGACATCCATTCTGTCAGCCCGTACACCAAGGTCGCCGTCCAGGCCGTGGCTGGTGCGATGCTGTTTGCCGGCGGCCTTCGCATTCTCGATCTTCCAGTGCTTTTTGGCACTCGCCATCTGCCCTGGTTCTTGGGCCTCCCGCTTACGGTTCTCTGGGTCCTGGCCATCACGAACGCTTTCAATCTTATCGATGGATTGGACGGGTTGGCCGCGGGCTCCGCGCTTTTTTCCACAATGGTTGTATTCGCAGTTGCCCTGGTTTCAGGTTCGTCTCTGGTTTCGCTAATGGCTCTGCTGTTGGCGGGGTCGATTCTGGGCTTCCTTCGTTTCAATTTCAGCCCCGCCACAATTTTCTTGGGCGATTGTGGAAGTCTCTTCATCGGATTCATGTTGAGCGCCCTCGCCCTCCAGGGCGCCCAGAAGGCGCCCACGATAATAGCCGTCGCGATTCCTGTTGTGTCTTTTGGTCTGCCTATACTCGAGACTGCGCTTTCTATTGTGCGGCGTTATCTTGGGGGACGGCCGGTTTTTACTGCTGACCGCGAGCACATTCATCACAAGCTTTTACAACGTGGACTTTCTCATCGTCAGGTCGTCATCACTCTGTATGCCGTGTCTGCTTTGTTCGCATTGCTGAGCCTGTTTTTGCTGTGGCCGACCGGGGATGCGCTTGGGCTGGTCCTTGCCGTGCTTGGTACCGGAGTGTGGATCGGGGTGCAGCATCTGGGTTACATGGAATTTGGCGAACTGCGTCGCGTTGCTCATCGAACGATCGAGCGCCAGATTCTTATTAATAACCTCGCCATTCGCAGGGCGACCGAGGAGTTGAAGGTCACCCGCGATTATGCGCAACTTTGCCGCATCCTGGTGGCGGCTCTCTCGGGCAACGACTTCGATGCCTTCGATTTGCGCCTGCACTCGCCGTCCGCCGAATTCCCGAGCATCAACGGATTGCATCTCATATCCCGCTGGGGAGAAACTCCTTTCCTGCGCTGGACCAAGCCCGGCAGCCACTTTGCCCAGGAACTGACCAGCTCCTGGTGTCTGACTCTGGATCTGGTAACCACCAGAAACGACCGCTGCGGTTCCATGACGGTTTACCGTCTCTACACTGATCGTGAATTGCAGTTCGACATCAACCTGCTGACGGCGGTGTTCCCGGTGGCGTTGGCGGATGCCTTGGATCGCACTGTGACTCCCGCGTTCGAAATAATGCCCACCGCGGACCAGCGCTCGGGATTGGTTGCAGCACAAGCCAGCTGAGGGTTCGCCGTTATCCACAGGGCTGAACCAGCCCGGTCACTTCTGAATTCTGGACGTGCCATGTACTTTTCTGCATTCACTCGCCAAGAAAAACTCGCGGAAGGAAACCCTAAAGATGGCAGAAAAGCTCACCGGGCAAGACATCAGCTTTCTCAGTTTGCAGACCGCTGTGTTTTGTGTCGAATGTGAGTTGATCAGCAAGAACAACACTCCGTACTGCTTGGCTTGTGGCTCCAGAGCCGTGTTGAGCCTATCGCGAGTCCTTGGAGGATCTTTGCGGGGAGAGCAGACGGCACATCTGATCGCGGACGCCGAATTAAACCGCCTGGTGCGCGAGTTGCTCCGCACCGTGCCCGCGTCGCCTTCTGAAAACCGTGTTCCCGCTTCGTTCGCTACTCTCGCTCCCTCGCGCAGCCATGCTCGAGCCACGGGCTCACACTCAGGGCAAAGCATGGTCCATGTTTCCTGCAACGAGCTTAATATTCATCCCGGGGAAATCGATCTCGAGCCGGCGATCAACGTGATTGCCGAACGCGCCCAGGCTTTGACCGGAGCCACCGGCGCCGCCATCGCCTTGCGCCACGGAGACGAAATCATCTGCCGAGCCCGCACCGGCCGCACCGCACCCGATCTCGGTGTTCGCCTGCAAGCCGACTCTGGAATCTCCGCCGATTGTGTGCGCACCGGCGAGGTGGTCCTTTGTCACGATGCCGAGCGAAACCCTCTGGTCGATCTGGCCAGTTGCCGTCGTCTTGGCGCGCGCTCTATTCTTGCGGCTCCCCTCCGCCATTTCCGCAGAACCCTTGGCGTATTCGAAGTTCTCTCCGGAGCGCCTCACGCCTTCGACAGTCGCGACGTGGCTACCATGCAACTGCTCTCCGGCCTGATGGTCGCGGCCATTTCGCGCCTGTCGAGCATTTCAACCGGTCAGTCAACGGCGGTCGGCCTGAATCGGTAGTTGGACGTTTTCTGCTGCCTTCGTCGGGAAACATCCCGTCAGAGTTCCAACCCTAACGTTGAAAAGCATGAGGTTTCGTTGTCGGGCATGCTTTTCGGTCGCACTTTTGAATGAAGAGTTGCCGCTCGAAATGGTGGCGCAGATCCTCGGCAATTCGCCTTGCATCGTAAAGAAGCATCATTCTAGTTTTGTGGAGAACCCCTAGGATTCTCTTGAGGCGGCGGTTCGTTCGACTTGGAATAGACTATATGGGGAAAACATATGAAGCAGGGCGAGGGATATACGATCACCCGGCGTTCAGAAAAATGAATTAGCCTGTGGCACCGGGCAATGTATGGGAGTGACTGCTGGGAGACTATGGGTGGAACATCTCAAGCTTGCAATTGCGCGCGCGGCTGTGCGGTCTTGTCTTTTTTGCAAGTGCCCTGACATGCCTTCGCTCCCCAGATCACACCCAGCGAGTGAAGGATGATGGCATCTCCAACAGTCAATTTGCTCGGGTCCGAGACAATCTGATTGGCGTAGAAAACAAGCGGATGAAGAGTGATGCACCAAGGTTCGTGGCGGATAATGCCCTCGCAGTGCTCGCATGCTGCCTTCGCATGGTAGCGATTGCTGTGAAAGATAGCTGCGCAGTCGTCCGACATTTGCAAACCCCGAGCCTTGGTTCTAACGAAGTCACCGTGCTTACCGGGCGGCGCTTGAAGGCTGTCCTCTCAGTGCATACTAGTGCGTCTCCAGTTTCCGCAAAAATTACGGAAGTCACATGCGTTTGGCACCCGTGTCACGCCGTTACTCTTCCTTGCATCCCAAGGCCCAGTTGAAGGTTAGAAATCTCTCACAAAAGCGAGTAAAACTGCCTTTGTGCCGAAAAGTTGTCAAGCCCTCTGAGGCAGTCAATTCCCGCCAACCAATTGATTCGGCGGCAGAAATCTGAAAACTTGGCGGGTTTACCCCTCCGGACTTGCTACTAGAATATAGAGATGAAGTTTGACGCAAGCTTTCCGGCTGGCGCCTTTTCTTTTGCCGGGGACCGTTCAGGCCGTTCCTTTCGGGCGCGTTTTTTCGACCCCAATGGACAAAGCCAAAGGCTCTTCAAGCGGACGCACTCCAGCATCCTGCCAGAGGTCTGCCCGGAAGGCCTCGCGGGCACGCGGGCTTCCTCGTGCTCAACAGGGCGATCTCAGAGAATCGGCATTTGTATACAAGGCCACCAGCGTGGGCCTCGTCGTGGCGAAGCCTCACGGGAACTGCATCCCTACGACTTCATCGTCGATGGCGGAGGCGGCCTGTGGCGCGTCCAGGTGAAATCACGCGCGAGCTTCCTGGACGGATTCTATAAGGTGCGCATCTTG
>Ga0210401_10006295_pt1 | contig 12092 bp, 9 predicted proteins | sample IncBWH32MmetaG_FD_150866 | JGI IMG/M metagenome (GOLD analysis project Ga0210401, IMG submission 150866) | Forest soil microbial communities from Barre Woods Harvard Forest LTER site, Petersham, Massachusetts, United States - Inc-BW-H-32-M | ecosystem: Environmental > Terrestrial > Soil >... | reverse complement strand
GTAACGTGTGGCGACTGGCACATGGCGGCTCCGAAGACGGCTTGGGAGACTACCTGCTGCACACCATCGATGACGTTGCTGCGTCTACTGCCCCACCGAAGACCGCAAGAAATGCTGGGCGCAAGGATCCGTATGACTTCATTTTGCGCAAGGCGGATGGCTCGCCGTTTCCGCTGGCCGAAACGAAAGGCAAAATCGTGGTGCTCAATTTCTGGGCAACCTGGTGCGGGCCCTGTCGCGAGATGGAGCCGCATTTCGAACGAATGGCGGCACGCTTCTCGGCTAACAAAGACGTACTTTTCTACGCGATGAACTGCGACGAAGACGAAAGCCTGGTGGCAAATTATCTTCAGGAAGAAAACCCGAAGGTCACGGTCTTATTTGCAGACGGGTTGGAAACAGCGCTGCGTATCGATTCCTTCCCTACCACGGTGATTCTGGATCGATCCGGAAAGATTGCGTTTCGTAAAGACGGATTCGATCCAGACACGGTCGACAAGGTGTTGGCTGAAGCTGTCGAACGCGTTTCGAAGGGTGGACAAGCGCCACCACCTGATTCCGCGTCTTTATCACACTAAGAGCCAGTGGCTTTCGCCTGTGGGACCTGCTCGGCGACTTCCTTGGCCGCCAAAATCGTGTTCACGTGAATCTGCACGGTGTCTTCAATGCGCTTGGCGTAACCTCCTGCCAGCGTGGTGACCACCGGAATGCCGCGCCGCCGGGCCTCCGCGAAGACCTCTCGATCTCGAGTTTGCAAGCCCTTGATGCTCAGCGCTAAACCTCCCAACTGATCCTCGCGATATGGATCAGCTCCGCCGACATAAAACACCATGTCTGGCTGGAATTGCTCCAGCGCGTCTTTTACGGCTGGCAGCAGCGCGTCGAGGTATTCGTCGTCTTCCACTCCGTCCGCCATGTTGAGATCAATATTGGATGGCGGCTTGTAGGCAGGATAGTTGTTGAGCTGGTGGATGGAGAGCGTGAACACCGAATCATCCTTGGCAAAAATTGCGGCCGTGCCATTTCCATGATGAACATCCGTATCAATCACCATGGCTTTGGAGATGCGCGACTCTGATTGCATTTGCCGAATCGCTACCGCGACATCGTGAATGGCGCAGAAACCTTCTCCGTGGCCCGCGTGCGCGTGATGAAAGCCGCCACCGATGTTGCAGCCAAAACCGTTGCGAAGAGCAGACTCAGCGGCGAGAATCGTTCCGCCCGCGGCTAGCCAGAAGGCCTCGACCAGTTCCGCCGAGTACGGAACTTCTAATTTCATAATTTCGCTCAGCGTCAGCGTGCCGTTCTTCAGCTTGGAGACCCACTCTGGGGTGTGTGCCCGGGTGAGCTGTGTTTCGGTGGCCGGCTCGGGGCGCAGGAAATCGTTTTTGCCGGCAAAGCCGTCACTGACCAACTTTTCGGAGATTAAGCGAAATTTTTGCGAGGGAAACACGTGCGCGCCGAGGTTCAGATCGTAGCGTTCGTGATAAACCAGTTTGAACGGCAACATGGAGCTGCTTTAGTTTTCGCGTTCGAGGATAAAATCGGGGACAGTCTGCAAGGCGCGGGCGTATTCGGAATCGCCACTGCCATTAATACATTCCTTGGCACGCCGTGCGTAGCTATGCGCCAGGTTACGAGCGCGATCCAGCGCGCCAGAGTCACGAACCAGCGCCACCAACTTTTCCGGCTGCACCGAGTGGAATTCCTTCTCTTTCAAAACCTGCGCCACCATTTCGCGCGCTTCCCGGTGGCCGTTTTCCATGGCATAAATCAGTGGCAGTGTGACCTTACCTTCCTTCAAATCGCTTAGAACCGGCTTGCCCAACTGTTCGCTGGAAGCGGTGAAATCCAGAAGATCATCTACCAACTGGAACGCCAAGCCCGAATACCGGCCGTATTCAGCCAGTGCTTCCTCGTGCGCGGCATCAAACCCGCCAAGCACTGCACCCAGGCGGGCGCAGCCGCTGAACAAGCATGCAGTCTTATACGTAGCCAATTTCAGCGCGTCTTCTTCGGTCACATCCATGCGGCCGATTTTCGACAGTTGAATCAGCTCACCTTCCACCATCTTCTGGGTCAGGTCGATGAGGATATCCAGAACGTGAAAATTGCGCTCTTCCAAAGCGATCTGGAACGATTGCATGTATAGCCAGTCACCGGAAAGTACGCTGCGATGATTGCCCCAACGTGAATTAGCAGAAGGACGCCCACGGCGCGTATCGGCGCTATCAATAACGTCGTCATGAATCAGCGTCGCGCTGTGCAGCAGTTCCACGACAGCGGCCAGGCGGACCGCGCTGCGCGTGTCGTTGCGATGCTCGTTGGCGTACCCGTGGCATAGCAGCAGCAACGCAGGACGCAAGCGTTTCCCGCCGCCGCCCAGCAAATAGCTCGTTATCTCGGAAACAGGCTGGTACGCCGACGCGCTTTGGCGGGACAATTCCTGCTCGACCTTGACAAGGTCTTCGCGCACCAAGTCAAAAATGCCTTTGACTGTCAGTAATGCTATGGCCGCCTCCGCGCCCGCTCCCTGGTTAGCGGGACACCACGACCGGGGGTACTTTCGGCCGGGGCAGTTGAAAGAACCGCCGGAAATTCTCCGTCGTCGTATTGGCGATTTCTTCTGCCCCCAAGTCTCTCACAGTTCCAAGGACCTTTGCTACCTCAGCCACGTAGGCGGGCTCATTTCGCTTGCCGCGCCAAGGCTGTGGCGCTAGGTATGGAGAATCCGTTTCAATCAAAATTTTCTCTAATGGCAAAACTTTCGCAACGTCGCGAATTCCCTGAGCTTTTGGATACGTCGAATTACCAGCAAACGATATCAAAAAGCCCATGTCCAGGCCGCGCTTGGCGTCTTCCAGCGTGCTACCGAAGCAGTGCAGGATGCCACCCAATCCAGTCGGCTTCCAGGCGTCTTCCATGACGCGCAGGCAATCATCCCAGGCATCTCGGCAGTGAATGATGATGGGAAGCTTCGCGGCGCTGGCGAGTTCCATCTGCTGACGAAACACTTTCTCCTGAACGTCGCGCGGAGAATGATCGTAGTAATAATCGAGGCCGATCTCACCCCAGGCAATCACTTTGGGGTGTTTCGCCAAACTGGCCAACGTATCCAAGTGATCTTGGGTAACTTCCTTGGCTTCGTGCGGGTGAATACCAACGGTGGTGAATATCCAGTCATTCGCCTCGGCGTAGGGCATGGCGGCATCCAGCTTTTCTGGGCCGGGCCCGGTGCCAATCGCCAGGAGCGTGGATATGCCAGCGGCTCGCGCACGCTGCAGCATGGCATCGCGATCGTCCGCGAATTTCGGGTCGTCGATGTGCGCGTGCGAGTCGATCAGTTCCATGGGATTATTGAGATCGGAGACTTAGGGCGTGCCTCGGCAATTACTTCAGGCGCGCGCCCACTTCCACGTCTTCGTGAAAACCTGCAAGCACTGGTCGCCCATCGGGGCCAACCGATGCGGCGACGATCATGCCATTGGACTCCACACCGCGAAGTTTGCGGGGAGCCAGATTCGTAACCACCACAACTTTCCGGCCGATCAAGGATTCCGGCTCGTAGAATTGCGCGATGCCCGCACAAATCTGGCGGACCTCGCTGCCGATATCCACGGTGAGTTTCAGCAGCTTATCCGCGCCGACGATGCGCTCCGCCGTCTTTATTTGCCCAACGCGCATCTCGACTTTAGAAAAGTCTTCGATGCCGATTCGTTCCGGTGCCGCAACGGACGCCGCTGCTGCCGCGGCACCTGCTGTAGGAGTGGTCGCCGGAGCGGGCGTTGCCGCTGCCGGAGCAGGTTGTGTTGGATTCAACTCTTCGTTTGCCATCGATTCTATCCTCTCCACTGCTTCTACTTTGTCTACACGCGGGAACAATGACTGAGACTTGCCAAGTGACGTGCCGGGAGCCAATTGCCCCCAACGCAGGCCATCAAGTGCAAATGCTCCCAAAGAAGTCGTTTGCCCAAGCAAAGCCCAAACCTTGTCCGTACTTTGCGGCAGCACCGGATGCGCCAGCATGGTCACAATGCGCAACACTTCGGCGCTGGTCCACAACACCGTGGCCTTGCGTTGTTTTTCCGCTTCGCTGTCACCCAGAGCCCAAGGCTGCTCCGTGGTCAAATATTTGTCTACGCTGGCGATAACGGCCCAGATTGCCTCTAGCGCTCGGGCGAATTCCATCTTTTCGTATCGCTCCAGCACTTCGCCGATGGCGGCCTGCGCTTCTTTGGCCAACGCAGCATCCTGCTGTTTGTGCTCGGCCGGTTTCGGTATTTTGCCGGCAAAGTTTTTCTCGATCATTGCCGCTGTGCGGCTGGCTAAGTTGCCCAGGCCGTTGGCGAGATCGCTGTTGTAACGGGTGACCAACGCATCGTAGCTGAAGTTTCCGTCTTGCCCGAACACCACTTCGCGCAACAGGAAGTACCGCAACGCATCCATCCCCAGCATGTTGACGATCGGACGTGGCAGCACCACGTTACCCTTCGACTTGCTCATCTTGGTAGCGTCCATCAGGAACCAACCGTGCGCCCATACCTGCTTGGGTAGCGGCAGCATCGCGGCCATCAGAAACGCCGGCCAGTAAACGGTATGAAAGCGGATGATGTCTTTGCCCACTAGATGCAGATCGGCAGGCCACATGCCACGTTTTTCATAATCAGGGCCGCCAACGGCACTGAGATATGCCGTGAGCGCATCAAACCAAACGTAAAACACGTGCGGCTCTTCGCCGGGCACCGGAATTCCCCACCGAATCGTGGTGCGAGTAATACTCAGGTCCTTTAAGCCGCCTTCCACGAAACTCATGATTTCGTTGCGGCGCGATTCCGGCTGAATAAAATCGGGATTCTTCTTGTAGAAATCGAGCAGCGGCTTTTGAAAAGCCGAAAGCTTAAAGAAGTAATTTTCTTCAGTCAAAGTTTCGGTGGGCCGGCCGCAATCTGGGCAATTGTCACCCGGCTTGGCATCATTCACGAAAGCGTTGTCGTAAATGCAGTACTGGCCGGTGTAGTGGCCTTTGTAAACGAAGCCATTCTCGCGGCACAGCTTAAACAGCCATTGCACCGTTCGAACATGCTGCAGGTCGGTGGTGCGTACAAATTCGTCCGCGGTCAACCCCAGTTCGTCCCACAAAGAGCGCCATGCATCGGCCATCCGCGCTACATATTCGGACTCCGGCACACCCGCCTTCTGCGCGGCTCGCTCAACGTTTACGCCGTGTTCGTCGGTGCCGGTCGTCATCACCACGTCGTAGCCGCGCATACGCTTGTAGCGACGAAAGACGTCTGCGACCACAGTCGTGTAGGTGTGCCCGATGTGCGGCAGACCGTTGGTGTAGTAAATCGGCGTGGTTAAATAAAATTTTTCTTTTTTTTCAGGCATTCCCGTCTTCTCTGTGCCGATTCCGGCCCGCAGACACCGATCTCTATTGCTTCTCCCAAGCGCGCATGGCTTCATCCATCACACGGTGCAGGGGGACATGCTTCTCTTCAGCCAGTTTACGGCAATCGTCAAATTCTGGCGCGGCGTGTTGAATTCGGCCATTCACGCGCGCCACCTTCACGTGCACTTCTCCAAACTGCGTCGCCACTGTTACGAACTCCCTGGGCAGCACGCGCCGGTCCGCAGCGTGGCTCCGAACACCGAGCGTGGTGGTCTCTTCGAAGAGCAATTTCGTAAGCGACTCCGCGTCCTGCTGCTTGCAGAGCACCGTTACCAGCATGCCCGGCCGATTCTTCTTCATCTGCACCGGAGTGGAAAATACATCCAGAGCGCCGGCGGCCAAAGCCTTCTCCATAAAGTAGCCATAAATTTGAGGATTCATGTCATCGAGATTCGCTTCCAGCACGCGAATCGTTTCAGTCGTTCCAAACTCGCAATGAGTCGTGGCTTCGCCAATCATTAGACGCAATACATTTGGCTGACCCTCAAGATCGGCCGTGCCAGCGCCATAGCCTATAGCTGAAACCTGCATTGCGGGTTGCGGGCCAAAGGCATCGCAAAGGGTAGACACAATCGCCGCTCCCGTTGGAGTCACCAGTTCCTTCTGTATTCCCGTGGAATAGGTGGGCTTCCCCATAAGCAATCGCGCGGTAGCAGGCGCGGGCACGGACAACACACCGTGCGCCATTTTTGCTGTCCCCCCTCCCACATTCAACGAAGAGCATGCGAATCGCTCGATACCCAAAGCTTCGAATCCAATACACGCGCCAACAATATCGATAATGGCGTCCACCGCGCCCACCTCGTGGAAATGAATCTTCTCCAGGGGCACATCGTGAACGGCGGCTTCCGCTTCGCCCAACTTCTTGAAAATGCTCGAAGCCCGTTCTTTCACCAGGGGTGACAAAGTGGACCTATCCAATATTTCAAGAATCGTGGTCAGCGAACGATGGGTAGTCGTATCTTCCGCGCGGACCTTGAGATAAGTCGCCGCCATTCCGTTCTTCCAGACCTTTTCCGAACCCAACTCCCAGCCCGGCAAGTTGAGCGCCTTCAGTCCGGTGCGCAGCACGTCTAGAGGAATCCCAGCATCCAGCAGCGCGCCGAGCGTCATGTCTCCGCTGACCCCGCTGAAACAATCGAAGTAGGCTATTTTCATGGTCTTTTCGCCGTGGGCTAAATCGCAGCGCAAATCGATACTATCGACCCCATCCCTGCCAGTCAAACTCACGGCGGCACCACTGCCAGGACACGGCCAACGCCGGTCTCAAAGAATACTGTGAATATGGCTTGGGGTATCGTTATCTAGTTGAGGCTATTGCCAGCGTGGGCGCGAACCATGCGGATATCCATAATCTCTGTAGTGCGAACGCGATTTCCAAACTCCATGCGTAGACCAATGGCTGCGACGATGTCCTGCTTGATGATACTGCCGCCCCAAGTGCAGCCGTTGACGCTTACTAATTGCGGACACGCACCCTGACGCTCGAACCAGCCGCCCCACACCCAGAATAGGCCGTCGCAAAGCGCCCAAAGGGTATACGTAGAATTTTTCGTGGTTACAAACAGGCAGTCGCCTTTGCGGACGTCTACTTTCTGGATAGCGTCCAGCGTTTGCGACTCGGCGACAACTTCGTCGAGCAACTGCGTCGTTTCCAGCACATCCGCTCCCTGACTTGTTGCTATGTTGCCTTGCCGGTAGAGCCAAGTCAACGTCACTTTCTCGCAACTGCCCGATACCGGGGATTTTTCTTGTCTGCTTACCGCCTTCGAACCCGCCGACATAAGGAGATTGCTGCACCACGTTCCAATGAAGCCCATGCCGCTCAGCCAGTTAGGTACTGCTATACTGTGGAATTCCAAATCGCTCCTGAAACTAGCTGAGGCATCGTGTATCTGACTCTTATCCATCGGTTGCGGGAAGCTCTAGCCGCGCACATCCGGGAAAAGTACAACGTGGAACTTACTGTAGTCCTGGAACGGCCGCCAAAACTGGAAATGGGTGAAGCTGCCTCTCCGGTCTGCTTCGAGCTGGCCAAACGCCTGAAGAAAGCGCCGAGACAAATAGCTCAGGAACTTACCAATTCCCTTTCCAAAATTGAAGGGATCGCGCGAGTGGAAGTCGCCGGCGGCGGTTATTTGAACGCGTTCTTCGACCGCACCGCATACTGGGAAGCCCTTTCCAGCGATAGCGCTTCGGTTGCCCCGAGCGGGGCGGGCAAAAAAGTAATTGTCGAGCACACCAGCATCAATCCCAATAAAGCGGCGCACATTGGGCATCTCCGTAATGCAGTGCTGGGCGACACCATGGTTCGTCTCCTGCGTCATACCGGCAACGACGTTGCGGTACAAAACTACATCGACAACACCGGCGTGCAAGTTGCCGATGTGGTGATCGCCTTTCAGCAAATGGAAAAACGGTCCCTTGCGGAAGTGAAGGAACTTGCTGCCAGAGATAAATTCGATTACTTGTGCTGGGATTTGTACGCCAAAGCGACGCAGTACTTCGAAGAAGATAAAACCCGTGCACAAAAATTGCGGGGCGAGACGCTGAAGGCCATTGAAGCAGGTGGGGATAACGAAACCGCCCAGATGGCGGCGGTGATTGCTGATTCCGTCGTGGGGTTTCACCTGCGCACCATGGCGCGGCTGGACATCTTCTATGAGTTACTCGCACGCGAGAGCGAAATTCTTCATCTGCACTTCTGGGATGCCGCGTTCGAAAAATTGAAGAGCAGCAGCGCGATCCAGTTCGCAACTTCCGGCAAAAATGCCGGGTGCTGGGTGATGCCGTGGAATCACGGTGGCACGGCGCAAGATGGCGAAAACGCTGACGAAGAGGATCAAGCCAAAATCATCGTGCGATCCAATGGCACGGTCACTTATGTGGGCAAGGACATCGCCTACCAGTTGTGGAAATTTGGTCTCCTGGGTAAGGATTTTCACTACTGGAAATGGCCCAATCCGCCCGACGAGAAAATCGTTTGGGCCACCACCACGGCGTCGAACGATCAGACGGCACCACACTTTGGCAGCGCTGAAGCGGTCTACAACGTCATCGACTCGCGGCAGGCTTATCTTCAAGAGGTTGTAGCCGAGGGTTTGCGCGCGCTCGGACACGCAAAGGAAGCCGAGAGCTCCATCCATTTTGATTATGAGATTGTGGCGCTAACGCCGCGCTGCGCCGCTGAAATGGGCTACGACATTCCTACCGAAGAATCGAAAAAGTCCTACGTTGAAGTCAGCGGACGCAAGGGACTTGGGGTCAAGGCCGACGACCTGATCGACAGAATGCTCAAGGCAGCGGAAGCGCGTGTACTGCAGAAGCATCCCGACATGGCCGGAATCGAACTGACAGGAACCGCGAGCGATCTGGCAGTTGGGGCATTGCGATTTTTCCTGCTGAAGTTTACACGAAACACGATCATTGCTTTTGACTTTGAGGATGCGCTGAGCGCCGAAGGAGAAACGGGGCCGTATTGCCAGTACGCCATCGTGCGCATTCGCGGCATTCGTCGCAAAGAAGAAGAGGCTGCGGCACAGCGTGCACGGATCGAGAGAGAGTCCGTCACAGCCATTCTAAATGGCCCGGATGGAAATGTATTCTGGGATGTGTTGCTGCAGGCCGGTTCTCTGGACTATTCCGTCGATGCGTCGATTGCTGCCCAAGAGCCCGCGTTCGTTTCCAAATACGCGTTTCAACTCGCGCAAGCCTTCAATAACTTCTATCACAAGCACCACATCCTCTCGGAACCTGACCAGCAAAAGCGGGCTTTCCTGCTCGGGCTAACGGAATTATTAGAACGCGAACTGGTGCGCGCCCTGAACCTGTTAGGAATCCAAGCCCCAGAGAAAATGTAAGACGCGCCGTGACCCACAGTTGTCGGAGGGCTGCGACGATCTTGCGATTGCGCCCTTTGAGCCCTGGCTTACAGCGACGTGACTAAATGAACCAAGGTGCGCACTGCAACGCCGGTAGGACCCTTGGCTAGCCAAGGCTTGGCATCGTCATTCCATGCCGTACCCGCGATGTCCAAGTGGATCCAAGGCGTGTCTCCGGCAAATTCGCGAATAAACATTGCGCCAGTGATCGCGCCGCCACCTTTGCCGCTTCCAACGTTCTGAATGTCGGCGAAGCTGCCTTTAATGAACTCGCGATACTCATCATCCATCGGCATCTGCCACATTTTTTCCCCAGTAGCTTTCGCGCTGGCCAAGAGCTTATCTAGCCAATCCTGATCGGTGCCGAATACCCCGACATTCACGTTTGCCAGCGCCACCACAATCGCGCCTGTCAAAGTGGCGGCATCGACCAGATGCGTTGCACCTAACTGCTTCGCGTAGTGGACGCCATCTGCGAGGATCAAACGCCCCTCCGCGTCCGTATTCAACACTTCAATGGTTTTGCCAGACATCGCCGTCTGAATATCCCCCGGCTTTTGCGCTTTGCCTCCCGGCATATTTTCCGTGGCGGGTACTACGCAAATTACTTTGACATTCGGCTTCAGGGCTGCAAGTGCGCGCATGATTCCGATCATCGTCGCGCCTCCGGCCATGTCGTACTTCATCTTCTCCATACCGTCCGCTGGCTTGATGGAGATACCGCCGGTATCGAACGTCACCGCTTTGCCAACCAAACCCACAACTGGGCCGCCCGGCTTTGCGTTTGCCGGCGTATAGGTCAGAACGATCACACGCGGCGGTTCCACGCTGCCCTGCGCCACGCTCAATAAGGCCCCCATTTTGAGCTCGGCAATCTTTTTCTCATCTAGGATCTCAACAGCAAGACCTGCTTCCTTGGCCATCGCTTCTGCTTTATCGGCCAAAATCGCTGGAGTGAGTTTGTTCGAAGGCTCATTGACCAGGTCACGAGCAAAATTCTGTGCCTCGCCGATAATGCGACCGCGATTCAGCCCCTTCTCCCCTGCCGCCTTCTCCGCATCCCCGTAGCCAACAATCACAAATTCATCGACGAACTTGTCTTTCTTCTTGTCGGTCTTGTACTTGTCCGTCTCAAAATCCGCCGTGAGCGCGCCTTCCGCAAGGGCCTGCGCCAGTTGTTCGGTGGCATCGTTCTCCCGTACCAGGAATGCCACTTTGTGAACATTGCGTGACTTCAGATTTCTCAACGCAACTCCCGCAACTTTCCTTTGCATCGCAGGGTTGAATTGCTCGCGCTTCCCTGCTCCGATCAGCAACAGTCGTGCCGACTTCAGGCCGGTTGGAGCGTGCAGCAGCGTTATTTCCAGCGGCTTCCCGGTCAGCTCTCCGCTCTTGCTCAGCCGGCCGAGTAAACCGCCGCTAAGCTTATCGATTTCCGCAATCCGTCCCTGGACGGGCTCGGCGTCTTCGAAAACATACGTCGTCAGGGCATCGACTTCGAGGTCCGCGAATGGTTTCACTTCAAGAGTAATTTTCATGACAGATTTATCGCCTCCGATTGCGATACATAGCTTGGTCCGCTTCCCTGCGTGCTTCCTTATTGCGCTCGTCTTGCCGACGATCCCAGGATTTTTTGCCCTGCGCCAAGGCGATTTCGATTTTGGCTTTGCCGTCGCGGAAATATATCCGCAGCGGAATAACCGTCAAACCTTTCGAATCGGTACGTCCCGACAATTTGTGTATCTCGCGCTTGTGAAGCAGCAACTTGCGGTCGCCCAGAGGTTCATGGTTCCAAGGTCCCCCGGGGAGATATTGCGCGATATGCGCATTCACCAAATAAGGCCCGCTCGGTTTGAAATCGACGAAGGCGTCTCGAATGTTGGCTTTTCCTTGCCGCAAAGCTTTTACTTCTGTCCCGTGCAACACCAGACCCGCTTCAAGCTTCTCAAGTATGTGGTAATTGTAGGAAGCGGCGCGATTTTGCGCCACGATGAGTTCTCGAGGACCGTCCCGGCCCTTTTCTGGTTTCTTGTTTGGCTTGGTCACAATCTTTCATTTTACCTGATGCCGCGTCTAAACACATGACGGCAAACACTCAGGACGCCGAACCCTGGCCAGAGACAAAACTTGTTAGGACTGCAATCTTTAGAAGGCAGCGGGCCGACTCCCCCTGCCAATTTTCTTATCGAGGGACTGGCTAATGGGACAGTGGTTAGAGCGATTCGACTGGAATTCGTCGGCTTGCCGGGCTTACAAGCCCGATGCTAGACTCCAAGAGATAGTCCCAACCAGAAGTATCGCTAGACGGGATTCCGGAGTGTTCATGCGGCGTTGTGGTCGGTTGCTCATCTGGATTGCTATTGGAGTGTTTGCTGCGGGCTGCCCGAAAGGCAAGCAAGAGGTCGCCTCCGGTGACAAGGCTTTGGACGCCCAGGATTACGACGCAGCGGTCGACTTTTACTTGCAAGCCCTGAAAGCACAGCCACATAACGTCAATTACAAAATTAAGCTCGACCAAGCGCGTTTTGAAGCGGGCGAAAAGCACATCAAGAATGGCATGAAGTTGCGCGAGAAGGGTGATTTGCAGGGCGCCGTCTCAGAGTTCCAGCGCGCCCAGGTTCTCGATCCTTCCAATCCTGCCGCTGATCAGGAAGTAAAGCGCACCATCGATTTAATCGCCGAAAAAGGCCGCGCCGCACAGGCACAAGACGAAGAGCCCATCATGGAGAATGGCCAGCCGACCTTGGCTTCGCGCCCTCCAG
>Ga0210401_10006294_pt1 | contig 12093 bp, 10 predicted proteins | sample IncBWH32MmetaG_FD_150866 | JGI IMG/M metagenome (GOLD analysis project Ga0210401, IMG submission 150866) | Forest soil microbial communities from Barre Woods Harvard Forest LTER site, Petersham, Massachusetts, United States - Inc-BW-H-32-M | ecosystem: Environmental > Terrestrial > Soil >... | reverse complement strand
GCGAAGCCCCTGAATAGACCGCGAAGGGCTGAAGCGTTACGACTGCCACGAGGAAGATGATGGTGAGACCTGCCAAAAGAATGTTCAGTGCGATCTCATTCGGTGTTTTCTGCCGCGAAGCTCCTTCGACCAGCTTAATCATGCGATCGAGAAACGTTTCGCCAGGGTTAGATGTGATGCGCACCTTGATTTCATCGGAGAGAACTCTTGTGCCACCGGTGACCGCAGAACGGTCTCCTCCCGATTCGCGAATGACGGGCGCGGATTCACCTGTGATGGTGGACTCGTCCACCGACGCAACACCTTCGATGACTTCGCCGTCGCCAGGAATGAATTCTCCCGTAGTGACGACGACGATGTCCCCGGAGCGCAGGTTCGAACTGGGCACCACCTCTGTCGAGCCGTCACCGCGCAACCTATGAGCCTGCGTCTCAGCCCTTGCTTTGCGTAATGTATCGGCCTGTGCTTTGCCGCGGCCTTCGGCCATCGCTTCCGCGAAATTGGCAAAGAGAACCGTAAACCACAGCCAAAGCGTAATTTGCAGGCCGAAGCCGAACTGTCCAGCATGATGGGCAGCATTCCAGACCAATTGGATTGCCGTCAGTAGCGCACCTACCTCGACCACAAACATCACCGGGTTCTTTACCATCGTACGCGGAGCCAACTTACGGAAGGAATCCGCCACAGCTCGCGAAAGAATGGCCGTGTCAATGAGTGATTTGTTTCTGATTCGCGCGACTTGATCCATAGCCACCTCAAAAGACCTTTCCCGCCTGCATAAGCAAGTGTTCGAGAATTGGCCCGAGACTCAGAGCCGGGAAGAACGTGAGAGCGCTCACAATCAAAATCGTGGAAACCAGCAAACCGGAGAACAAACCGCCAGTTACCGGGAAGGTGCCAGCCGATGCGGGAGAAGTCTTTTTTCCAGCCAGACTGCCTGCGATGGCCATGATCGGAATGATCATAAAAAAACGGCCGAGGAGTTGCGCAGTGCCTGTTGTCGTGTTGTACCAGAGCGTATTTGGGTTCAGTCCCCCGAAAGCCGAACCATTGTTGGCCGCGGAGGAAACGTACGCGTACAAGATTTGCGTCAACCCGTGTGGACCAGGATTAGAGATGCTCGACGTTCCGTACGGTTGTACGACCGCTACGGCCGAGAAGCCCAAGATTGTAAACGTCAGGATGAGTACTGCCAGCATGGCCATCTTGACGTCGTACGCCTCGATTTTCTTGCCCAGATACTCCGGTGTGCGGCCGACCATCAAGCCGGCGATAAATACCGCGAGCACTATAAAGACGAACATTCCGTACAACCCAGCGCCAACGCCACCGAAAACGACTTCCCCGAGCATCATGTTAATGAGCGGAACCATACCGCCGAGGGGCGTGAAAGAATCGTGCGCACCGTTCACCGCCCCGCAACTGGCGTCCGTGGTGACGGTGGCGAAGAGCGCCGAGTTGGCGATCCCAAAGCGCACTTCCTTTCCTTCCATGTTTCCGCCCGGCTGCAGCGCAGTTACACGCTGGTCCGTGTTGGCAAGGAGGGGATTGCCTTTGGCTTCGGCCCAGTAAGTCGCTGTCACGCCGATTAGAAACAGAAAAGCCATAGCAGCCCATACGGCCCAGCCGTGGCGTTGAGAGCCTGTCATGCGGCCCAGCGTGTAGGTGAGTCCGGATGGAATCGCGAAAATGGCCAGCATCTCGAGGAGATTTGAGAATGGTGTCGGATTCTCAAATGGATGCGCGCTGTTGGCGCCGAAAAATCCGCCGCCGTTGGTTCCGAGTTGCTTGATAATTTCCTGCGACGCCACGGGCCCCTGTGCAATCACCTGTTGTGTCACGATCTGTGTAGTGGTCTTGCCATCCGGACTGGTCATTTGCGCGGTATACGGCTGAACTAGGTCGACCGTTGTATAGGGCTTCAGATTTTGGACGACGCCCTGGGAGACCAGAACGAGAGAACCGACTAGACAGACCGGTAGCAGAACCCATAGGAGACATCGAGTTGTATCCACCCAGAAATTTCCGAGCTTGTTCGTTTCCTTACGGGCAATACCTCGAATAACGACGATAGCAAGGACGATCCCGACCGCCGCAGAAACGAAGTTGTGATACGCGAGCCCTATCATTTGCGTGAAGTAGCTCATCGTTGCTTCGCCGCTATACGCCTGCCAATTGGTATTGGTCGTGAATGAAGCGGCTGTGCCCCAAGCCAAAGATGGGTCAACATTTGCGAAGTTCTGGGGGTTGAATGGAAGCCAGTGTTGCGTTCGTTCGATAAAGTACAAAAGAGCCATCGAAACTCCGCTGAACAAAAGCATGGAAATGGTGTATTCCGTCCACCGCATTTCCCGGCTCTCGTCGACTCCCGTCAACCAGTAAACAAGCCTCTCGATTGGCCGAAGCACCGGATCGAGAAATGTCTTCTCGCGATTGAAAACCCTCATCATGAAAACGCCGATCGGCTTTGTAACTAGCAGAATCACGAGAAAAAAGAGTCCGATCTGAAACCAACCATTCGCCGTCATGTTTAAAATTCCTCTGCTTTCAGCAAGGCATAGAGCAGGTATCCACACATGAGCACCGAGATGAACAGCAGGATTGCATTGCCCAGACTCATACCCGTTTCTCCTGTTTCAAGCGTTCACACGCGCGAACGTACAGAACTGCAATTACGAAAAACAGCGCAGTCGCACCGATGAAAACGATGTCAAGCATGATTGTTCGGTCCTTCCATCATTTAGCTGAATCACAGGAATAGCCCAACCCCGCTCGCCATGAGCGGTTCACCGTTCCTTTACCGCCGTGCTATTTTGTGTCGAATGATTAAACGGGTTCCTGCCTCCTACCCCTTTTTTCTTAGTGTCAAGGATCTAGCGATTCGCTCGTAAGCAATGCGTTCTGAACAGTGGAGGCTTGACTCGAACCGCCTCGTCCCATGCTCCAAATCGACCAACCGCTTGTAACAGTTGCAACGTTGAGTTTGGTTGGGCTGGTTTTCTTTAGTCACAATGTGTGGCTGTTTTCTATCCTGCTCTTTGCATTCAGCTCGCCTAGTTTGAGCCTGCAGCTGCTCATCTCTAATCCACCGGATCAGGACGTACTGCATGAATCCGCAACCCAGCAGACAAAGCGCAATAAAGATGGTCAGCGTCATGGCATAAATTACGGACAGAACCTCATCCCAAAACGGTTTCGTCCGATGAATCAGACGTTACCGAAAAACCTCTGGAGAAGTCCGGTGTGATTCGTGAGGAATTCATAAGCGCGGTCGAGCTTAAGGATGCAATGCAACGGCCGAGTTGATTTGGTCAGTCTGCCGCACCGTTCATTCCGTGCCCGCTCGAGAGCGGCGCGGTAAGGGCTTGAGTAGATTGTTAGAAAATCGCAAGGACTCGTTTTCGATCAAGGCTGCAAGCGCGTACGACGGCGTTTTGGCCTTATGGTTTCCAAACAGAATCCACCGGACTTGCTCCGAGAGCGGTCCTAAATATAAGGATGATAGTCGAGTCAATCCGCTGTGCGGAACTCAAGAACAGTGAGTGAAAGGAGCTTTTATGTTATCTGGCCCCAAGGGCACGGAGGAGGAATCGGTTGCAAAGTGCAGTATTTGTGGGCGTATTGAGGCATCATTTCACCTTCCCGGAACAACTGAGAAATTCTGCTTGGGCTGTAGCGCGGACTTTGCAACGATCATTGTGCTGACTACCGAGATTGATTCCGCGACGTTGGCAGGAGTTTCTACTGACGATCTGCGATCGGAGCTTTGCGATATCAGCAGACGGATGTTGGACCGATCTCAATCTGTGGAGTTGGGATAATGACTGACGGTCCCTCTTTCAACTGTGCAAAATCCGGCATCTGCCCAAATTGCGTCACTGTTCTGCGGAGCAAGCCGCTTTCCTGGCCCGATCGCGGGTCTTCAACTACGCCGATAATTTCAGAGCCGGCATCACCGCACCCGGATGGAGAAGTAAACCCAGCTGGATGTTAGTAGCAGGAGCGGACACTACCTCTCGCGGAGTACACTTCCGACAAAATGCCCACTAGGTTCCGAAGAGCAAACGTTCAAGTATTGGACCGAGGGCCAGGGCGGGAAGGTAGCTAAGAGCGACCATCGTTATCAAGCATGCAGTGAGCAGGACCCCGAACAGAAAGGAATGGGTGGGAAGGGTTCCCGAAGAAGAAGGCGTAATTCTCTGCCGAGCAAAGCAAGCTGAGAATGCCAACGCGGGAATTGCTAACGCAAACCGGCCCGCCGTCATCGCGGCAGCCGTGGTGAGATTGTAAAACAGAGTGTTCACATTCAAACCCGCAAAAGCCTGCCCATTGTTGGCGAAGCAGGAAGAATAGGCAAAGAGAATCTCGGTAAAACCATGTGGACCCGTGTTTGTGGTCAAGCCGGAGAGTCCAGCCCTAGTGCTCACAGCAATGGCAGTAAGTGGCAGAACGAACAACGGGGCTGCCAGGGCAAACAGCATGATCATCTTGTTCTCTGCGGGCCCTATTTTTTTCCCGAGGTATTCAGGTGTACGCCCAACCATGAGTCCCGCCAGGAACACAGCGACCGCAGCGGTCATTACCATGCTGTAAAGACCTGTTCCCAGCCCCCCGAACACCAACTCTCCCAGAAGCATGTTGACCAGCAAAACCATGCCACCGAGCGAGGTGTAGCTATCATCCGCCGAATTGTAGGATCCCGTGGCTGCGTTGGACGTAACGACCGCGGCAAGCGTGGAGCCGCTGATGCCGAAACGCACTTCCTTTCCTTCCATATTTCCACCAGACTGTCGGGAGCTATTTCGTAATTCCACGCCCACGAGACGTTGATTCCCCTTCTGTTCAAAGTGATGCACGAACCCCAATCCGCTGACGAAGAGGAACATCATCACCCAATAGAAGAGCCATCCCTGGCGCGGCTGGCGAACCATCCTGCCGAAGGTGTTCGTCAAGGCCGCAGGTAGAAGCAAAATCGCCAACAGTTCGATGAAGTTTGAAAGCGGCGTGGGGTTCTCATACGGATGTGCTCCATTCGCGTTAAAGAAGCCGCCTCCATTTGTGCCAAGATTCTTGATGATCTCGAGTGCGGCTACGGGACCCTGCGGTATGATCTGCCGACCGCCCTCGACCGTGCTGGCGATCACGTAGTGGTTGAAGTTCATCGGAACTCCCTGCCAGACAAGTAGCAAACCGCCCAACAATGCCCCAGGCAACAAGATCCAGAGAAGGGCGCGTGTCACATCCACCCAAAAGTTGCCGAGTGTACCTGAGAGGTGCCCGGCCAGACCACGGATAAACGCAATACCCACTGCTAACCCCGCAGCGCCCGCAAGGAAGTTTTGTGCGCAGAGTCCCACCATCTGGCTGAAATAGCTCATAGTGCTCTCGCCACCGTAGGCCTGCCAAGTCGTGGTTGTGGAGAAGCTAATCGAGGTATTCATCGCCAGATCTGGGGATAATGGCGTCGTGTGGTACTGAGGGAAGAACCAGGGAAGAAACTGCTGCATTCTGAGGATGCCATACAGAAGGAGCGTGCCTGCAAGGCCGAAGAGTACGAAACAAGTAGCGTACTCCTTGCCGGTCATTTCCACATCAGCATCAATCGCACTCATGCGATAGATAAGTCGCTCAACGGGAACGCACAGTCGATCAAGGAGAGTGTGCTTCCTGGAAAAAACGCGTTCCATGTACCCGCCCAGGGGCTTCACGAGAGCAGTGACAATTGCCAGGAACAGCAGGTATTGAGTTGCGCTGAAAAGATCCATTCGTCCTTGGCCAAGCAGGTTAAATGAAATGCCGCATCATTTCCGGGGATATTCTCGATGCAGCTCTAACCTTACCTTGATTCTTCTCTGAAACCATTGACGAATCCTTTCGATTTGACGCAGGGTTACTTCCCCACACTCAAGAATGGACTTACACGCAATTTCGACTGCATCAGCTCCGTGACGTCCAACACCCCGCTCTTGGTCTTATCGAGTCTGTCGAACTCCGCTTCCATAAACTTCATCCACTCTTGTTTCGAGATCTTGCCCTTTTTGTCGGTATCAATAAGGAGCAGCAATTGCTTGGCCTCATCCTCTCCGATTGCCAGTTTATCCTGTGGCTTTGGAACTGCCGCCTTTTGTGCGCCCGCAGTCCCTGCCATTCCCCACGTCGTTGCCAATATTGCGATGACCAGCATGACCAACACGATCTTCGTTCGGTTCAACATGATTGCCTCCCACACTTAGAGCTCATTTGGCGTGAATGGAAAAATCCTCTTGGTAATGGCGCCGGTGTCCAGCTATTCGCGCCGTACGTCTGACGGTTCTTGGTTAAACGAGATATTGGCAATTGATTTGGGGACCGCCACAAATTGCCATGACGGTCCCATTCTTGCCGTTAATGGGGGTTAGAAGTCGAGTCGCAGTGCTACTTGTCCGGTCCGGTTTCCGCCGTTCTCCGCGGTCTGTGCGGATTGCAGCACGCCGAACGTGCTCGGGTTGCTAACGTTTGTCGCGGGTGGCGCAAAGTTCGTGTGGTTTAGCACATTCGTAAAGGTCGCCTCGAAACGCAGCCGCAATCCCTCGCGTATGGTCATGGTCTTCGACAATCCCGCGTTGACTGCAATTGTTCCGGGGCCCTCCAAAATGCCGACGCCTGCATTTCCCACGCGCGCCGCACCTGCAGGTGTGGGCTGAAATGCATTTAAGTTGAACTGTCTCCCTGGCTGGTTCCCGGAAGCTGGGTTGCCAACCCTGTCCGGCCGGCAAACCGACCCTGAGAGAAACGGGTCGGTATTGGTCTGGTCAAAGCTGCAACTGATGGTTGGGGTAAGGTAGGGTCCCGTTTGCAAGAGCGTGATTGTATTCACAGCCCAACCGCCAAGGGCGCGGTCAATGTAGCGCGATGAACTCGACCACCTGTGTCCGTGGCCGAAGGGCAGATCATAGCTCCCGGATAGCAGAAATCGCTGGCGCCGGCCTCCCGCAACATTGCCGCGATTGTCGCTGATCCCGAAGCGGTTCAAGTCCGCGAGTCCATAGCGAGTCTCGCCCTGATAACCATTGGGTGCATCGCCTTGGGCATCGCTCAAGTTATGCTCCCAAGTGTAATTTGCGGTGAAGAATAGGCCGTGAGACGACTGATGAGTGGCTTCCAGCACCATCCCCTGATAGTTCTGGTTCCCGCCATTTTCCGTTGTGTAGATGACTCCCCAATTCTGAAATGGCGCCCGTGGATCGACAAACGGACTCTGAACGTAGGGAGTAGCGCTGGGTGCAATCTGGTTCAAGTTTACCGTTACGCCCAACCGATAGGAGTTCATTCCCACGTAGCTCGCGCGGAGTACCGTGTTAGCAGTTAGCTGGCGCTCGACGGTGAGATTCCATTGCGCCGATTGCGGATCCCGGAAACGAGGATCGGTGGCCTGTTGAATTGTGCCGCCGCCGACCTGTACGAGTTGGCTCGCGGCGATCGTATTGGGGAATTGGAAAAGAGGCGCGCCGTTGGTACCTGTGGCGTTCACGTAAGTGTGAACCGAGGATTGTGGATTGCTCTCGTTGTTGTTCTGTAGTTGCCCCAAATCGGTCACCGTGAAGATGCCAAACCCCGCACGGACCACCGTTTTGTTGTCGTTGAACGGCCGATAGGCCAGGCTGACGCGGGGATCGAAGTTGCGAAGGTACGCTTGCCGGAGGCCAGCTGGCAAGCCAGCTTGCCCGTTGGACACCACGCGGGTGCACGGCAGCGAGGGCGAAACTACATATCCTGCATCTGCAGGCGCGGAGAATCCCGGAGGCGCTGCGTTACAGGCATTAAAGGACTGCAAAAAGGCGGGCACCGGGCCGCCTAACGTGCGGTACAGTACGTTATTGACAATGACTGTGTTGTTGTTCGGATCGAAGTTTGCCTGGATTCCGTGCTGGTCCACGAAGGGAGGCAGCCACTCCCACCGAAGACCGACATTAACAGTGAGCCTGCTGTTGACCTGCCATTCATCTTGTCCGTAGACACCCGCCTCAGGTCCCCCCGCATTGTTTCTTGGACCCGTTACCGCAAAGTATGAGGTGTTCGGAAGTCCCTGCAGCAGGTCCCCAAACGCGGTGCCCGTGAATTTGTTTTGATTGAATGTGAAGAGCCCGTAGTCATCGGACGGCGTTTCAATTTCAGGCACGGCAAACCGTACCCATCGAACGTCCACCCCCGTGCGAATGGTGTGCTTGCCTTTGATATAGGTGAGGTTGTCGGCTATCTGGTTGGTGCTGGACAGCGTGGGGCCTACGTGATCTCTGCCTATCGGAGTAAAGCCCGTCCCATCGGAGAAGTTAATGCTCGGAAAACCGCCGTCGGTCGGGTGGTGTGAGACATCCACGTTTAGGAGTCCTAGCTGGGCGATCGCCGCCGCACCTTGGATGGGGAAATTCGGTGTCAGCAGCGTGTGTGTAAACCCAAACCGGAACTCGTTCAGCAGGGTCGGACGAATCGAAATGTTGTGGGAGACCAAGAAGCTTCTATCCTGCTCATGGTCCAAGTCATTGGGTAGGAGAGGGTTCACGACACTCGCCGTTACATTCTTCCAGTTGAAGCGTGCGTATACCTGCTGTTTACTGCCGATAGCCTGATCGATTCTCACGTCCAAGCCATTCGTGCTGGAAGGAATTGGCTGTAGCTTTTCATAGTTGAAACTGCAGCTAGGAGTCAATTGAGTCACACAATTCACGTTCGGCAGCGGATAGTAATTATTCAGCAAGGCCTGAGAAGAGGCATTCAGATTCGTGATCGTGCCTCCCCCAATATCGCTAAGGTTGCCGTTTCGTTCCGCCTGGGTGGGCACCAGGTATTGTTCAGCCTGGGAGGTCACTTTTCTGTTGCCTTCGTAATCGAAGAAGAAGAATGTCTTGTCCTTGCCGTTGTACAGCTTTGGAACCCGTACTGGCCCGCCCAAACTCCCGCCGAAGGTGTTAAAGCGCTTGGGCGCTTTCACGTTGAAGTTGAGAACGGTGGCATCGAGCGCGTCGTTCTGAAGATATTCGAACAGGCTTCCATGAATATTGTTCGTTCCCGCCTTGGTGGTAAATGTCACATCGCCCACTTGCGAGAATTCGGCATTGTTGTTGAATGCCGTGACCTTGAGCTCGGCAATGCCCTCGGAAGACGGGTAGGGATTTGCTCCTGCAGCACTCAAGAATATGTTCCCCGTGGAGATGCCATCTACCGAATAGCCCACCATGTTTGCTGTCGCGCCGCCAAGGGCGATATTCCCCTGACTATCTTGTTCCACGTTCGGCGAACTTTGCAGCGCGGCCAACGGGCTCGTCGAAACAGCCCGGAAATTCATCGGCAATTGGCCGATTTCGTGGGTTCCCTTTGAATCGCCGATAATTCCGTTCTCGGTGTTGATGACAGCAACCGTATCTGAAACTTCCACCCTTTGAACTTGTGTCTCGAGCGTCATGCTGACGTCGATACGCAACGTCTGCCGGGCATTCAGTTCCGCTGATGGAACCTGAAACTCGGCAAAGCCGGCGGCCTGAGCCGAAAGCGCGTACTTGCCGGGCTTAAGGTTTACAAATTCAAAGGACCCGTCTGCGTCCGCCGTTGTGGAATGAATGCTGTTGTCTTCCAAACTTCGTATCTGGATCGAAGCGCCCGCTATAAAGCCCTGAGACGCATCATGCACCACGCCCACAATACTGCCAAAGGTCGACTGGCCTCCAACAGGCCCAGCCATGCACATCAATGCAACTAGAATGGCTACCAACGCCCTACGCATGTCTCTTCCTCCGCAAGAGAGCGGTTCTCGGTTTCTAAGACTTCAAGCTCTCTGGTGGAGACACTCTATTGGTATCTATGTGTAGAAGGCCGGAGCGATTTGTAAGAGGTCCGTAAGAATCGACGATGTTCGCATCAGCTTTCGAAGTGTCCTGCTGTGCGGATATGCTCAAAGTATTGACGCACTGCCCTCTCCGCGACCGAGAAGGAATTCGTTAGCGCTTACCATCAAAAAAGCTAACATCAGTAACGGAGCAGATCGGAGCAGCAAGGTCAGACCTTGCGGAGAGGCCGTTTTTCCGCCATCTCAGGTGGCAGTTGAAACATATAACCGACCCAGGGTTCAGTCAGTATGAAACGGGGATGCGCAGGGTTCTTCTCGATTTTCTTGCGCAGCTGTCTGATCACTACGCGAACAGGTTCGGTCTCTTCCGCATACTCCGGCCCCCAGACTGTTTGTAAGATTTTCCGGTGCGTAACCGGTCTTCCTTCCTGAGTGACGAGCAAACGCAAGACATCAAATTCTTTCGGCGTCAGGTGGACACTGTTCCCGCGAACAGTAACCATTCGCATCTCGAAATCGACAGTCAGCTCTGAACTCTCGATTTTGGGCAGTGGTTGTTCGGCACTTGAACGCCGTAGAGCAGCTCGAACATGCGCCAGCAACTCTGCCATTGCAAACGGCTTCACGATGTAATCGTCCGCACCGGCATCCAGAGCATCAATCTTGTCACGAACTGAATTGCGGACGCTCAGTATGAGAATGGGCCCTGAAAAGGACAAACGAATCAACCTGCAGGCGTCAAATCCGCTCATGTCCGGCAAGTTTATGTCCAACAAAACCAGGTCGGGGTGCTCCCGAACAACCGTGTCGATCCCCTCTTGTCCATTCTTCGCCAAGATGACGCCATAGCCGGCTTCGCAAAGAGTTGTTTGTAGCACCCGGCGAATCTGGGGTTCGTCGTCGACCAAAAGAAGCGTCGTGTCGTTCATACACCCCGGGCCTTTCTACAGATCGCATAACCGAAGGAGCGCGGAGTATGACGAAGGCGTCGGCGGACGTAGATAATGTCGGAGCAACTGAGAGGCGCGCGCATAAGTAACCGGACAGGCTAGCTTGACTATGGCTGACAAGTTAGGTCAGTCATGATCAACAATCTCCCAGATCATGGCAATTCAGCAGTGTGCGTGTGTCAATACCAGCCGTCGCTGACCCCCACTCAGGCTTCAGGACCATCCCCCCTTTGAGTTCGCGTTCCGCTTGGAACCAATCGTCCAGCTCACGGCCTGGTTGTTCGCCACGTTCGAGATAGATTTCGTACGCGCGACGTCTGATTTCCTCCTCACGCGTCGAGTTCAGTACGGAGACTCCTCCCGTCTGAACGTGGCTAGAGGTCGCTCGGATCTCCGAAATTCGTTTTCTGTTTGGTTTAGATGACATACTCATTTCTTTCCCTCGTTGCCTCGTGCGGCCGAATCCGCAGCCTGTTTGCGAGGAACTGAGTCGATCGTCGGGCGGATATTCACCGGGACGCAGAAGGCAAGAGCGCCCTCGCTATCAATTCACCGCACGGCGATTCCAACAAGAGCCCTAGCAGGTTGACGTTTTGAGAATCGCGATCAGCATTTCCCACAGGAGATTCGAAAAAATCATCGCGACCGCCAGGAATGTTTTGAGCGACACCCTCGGGCCCTACCAACGGACCTATATTGTAGGAAGAAGACCCGGAGCAAATCCGGCGCTTTTTGTTAGGAAAATATAAGATGAAAACGCCAGCGCAGCGGGATGAGTAACGAAGTTGAAGCATCCGGTCATTGCGTGTCGAGCTGCTTCCGGAGTGAATACATGGGCTCGGCGAAATGGGACCCATGTGGTATTTAGGGACGCCCCATGATATGGAGATGGGCGTAAGGCGACCCCGCGAACATGATGTAGGCTCCAGTCGCCTTGTGCGTGGTTGGCAGTCCGGTAGTTTTCGGATCGAACGGCCACATGATCATCCAGTGTGGTCCGATCTCAATGGGCATGCTGGTCATGTCATTGGGATCCGAATCGCTGCGCTGAGTGGCACCGGCCAGCATGTAGGTGATGCCAGGGACGGTATTGGTCGGCCTCGGTTTGTGAGCCTTGGCGTCCGCGTACCACTGCATCGATGCCGCATCGACGCACATCGGCGGTTGTCCAATAACTTTCAGATTGCCCGGCATGCAGGTGAATCCGTTGGTTCCGGCGCGCAGGATCGTCATCTTACCTTGGCTATCCATTTCCGCTACTGTCGCAGCCTTGGCGACATCGGGTGGCCCCGCCGAAAGCGCGCGCGCTATTTTGGTCTGCGT
>Ga0210401_10006293_pt1 | contig 12095 bp, 7 predicted proteins | sample IncBWH32MmetaG_FD_150866 | JGI IMG/M metagenome (GOLD analysis project Ga0210401, IMG submission 150866) | Forest soil microbial communities from Barre Woods Harvard Forest LTER site, Petersham, Massachusetts, United States - Inc-BW-H-32-M | ecosystem: Environmental > Terrestrial > Soil >... | reverse complement strand
ACGCTAAAGAGGCTGATGTCTTCCACATGCGCAATGGAGCCTTTTCTCTTGTTGTATTTGGGGAGTTCGTAATGGAGGTCCCTGAACATCGCCAATAGGGCCGATTCAAGGTGCTCCCAGGTTCTGACGGCTCTACGACGCTTAGAAGTTGCGATATGAACCTTGATCTCTTTTACACCGCGTAATTCGCTGAACGCCTCGCTTGCTTTTTCTATCGCCGATGTCGCGGGCCTATTTCCCCCCTTGCCTGTTGTACCAATGTAGATTATGTGGGATTTTCTGCCACTCCTGTATTTGAACGGCTTATTTGCGACGAGGATGTAGACCATCCGCTTCTTCCACCTTTTGCTCCGACGGACGGTGAGCAGAGAGTCCTTTGTGCACCTGATTGATAGAGCACGCATTTAGTCTCGCAATTTTGGTGCCGATAATAGCATGGCGATTCTGATGAACTGGATAAAAGGTTTATGGATCGGTACACTGCGGTCCACATAGACACGATCCAACAGGATGATGTCTAATGCAGATAAGGACCCTCATTTTCTGGATTTTTCAGAATGAATTATTGGCTTGACCTGTTTACAGGCACGACTTGGCGTGAGTTTAGGGATGCTGGAGCGAACGTGTCTGGATTTCGCGCCAAGCAAGCCAAAACGGCCAAACAGATGAAAAAGGGGGACGTTTTCCTTTGCTATCTGACCGGGGTCATGCGATGGGTCGGAGCATTGGAAATTGTGGGAGCCAGTTCCGACACTAGAAAAATCTGGCAAGAGCAGGATTTCCCGGTCCGGTTCGATGTGAAGCCGCTCATACTACTTGATCCCGAACATGGCATTCCGATGGAACAGTTGGAAGGCCGTGTAAGGTTTTATGCAGGTCCGAAAGACAGAGGTAAGTTCAAAGGTTTCGTACGCGGCAGCTTAAGGAGATTTGACAATCCAACGGACGGCGAACTGATTTCGTCTATGCTCCGCGAAGCGGAGAAGAATCCTGTTTCTCGTCCTGTTGACCCAAAGAAGTTGGCGAGGAAGCCCTTTTATAAGGTGGAGCCGAAAAAAGGAGCAGGTAGACAGCCGACTCTGGTGAGCGTGCCGGAACCCGAAGAGACGCCAGCTACGGTGGTTTCCGATGCGCAAGAATCTACTGAATCAGCGACAACTCGGCATTCGGAAATCCAGTATCAACTTTTGACTCTAGGAGCGGAACTGGGGCTTGATGTTTGGGTTGCCCGAAATGATAGAGGGCGAAAATGGAATGGTGCGCTACTCGGCTCGCTGCCTAGGATGCTTGACCAGCTACCCACTCAGTTTAACGAAGCAACGACGCGGACGATCGAATTGATTGACGTTCTTTGGCTGACCGGCAATTCGATCGTTGCAGCATTTGAAGTCGAATGTACGACCTCCATTTATTCCGGCTTGCTGCGCATGAGTGACTTGTTGGCGCTGCAACCGAATTTGGATATAAACCTCTACCTAGTTGCCCCAGATGACCGCAGAGACAAGGTTGAACAGGAACTACTGAGGCCGACGTTCGGCCTTCGTGAAAAACCACTCGCGAAAATCTGTGGGTTCCTACCATTCAGTATTCTGTGTGAGAAATTGGCTGGCATCCGAAAACTCGGCTTGAGTGGATCTTTGAAGCCCACGTTCTTGAAAACAACAGCAGAGTTTTTCGTGGCGGATGAAGCCAGCGCCGAGTGATCAGGCCCATGAGGCCGAAGGCTCACGTCGCTCGGCACTTTCACCAGGTCATCTTGAACATTGCTGCCCGAGGAAGAGAAAGATAGCAGAGAGGCGTAAGTGAAATCCCCCTTGCCGCAGGGCGCTCCTCCTCCTTTAGGGCGGAGCGGATGGAGGAGATAGAATTCTGCCCGATGCGGATCACCGTAAAAGGGCCTGAGCCATTCACTCTCATCGCAGTGTGGGCTTGCAGAGTTGGAAAGACTGAAAAGGATCATTACGTTGGACAGGTCTATAAATCCCTGAAAGCCCACCCTGCTTGGTTTCAAGGACCAGTCATTGTTGCCGGAGATTTAAACAGCAACACGAGGTGGGACGAAGGCGGTGGGGTTGGAGGGCACGCAGATGTTGTGAGAATGTTTGGGGAGTATGGACTCTCCAGCGCATACCACGCCCATTTTGACGAAGAGCAAGGAGCCGAGTCCCGCCCGACCGAATACTTCTTCAGACACCGGGACAGGCCCTATCATGTTGACTATATTTTTATTCCGAAACCGTGGCTTTCTCGGCTCCAAACCGTTGAAGTCGGGGGCTATGGTCAGTGGTCACGCCTGAGCGATCATTGCCCTGTGATCGTTGATGTTCAGAACCCCTAAATTCTAGTCTTTGAATGATATATCCTGCGTTAGGCTTAGGTCGCCACATCGGAAAAATCATGTCAACTCGTTTTTTCACAAACCGGGGAACGCAGACACTATTTGAGAAGCTCAAAGGTGTTTTTGAGAATAATCCCGATATTCAATGCTTCGATGCACTAATTGGTTACCTCCGCGCTTCCGGCTATTTCCCAATTCGCCCCTATGTGGAAAAGGTGCCACGCGTCCGCATTCTCGTCGGCATCAACGTCGATGCAATCATGGCGGATTACCATCGACGCGGCCTCCTTTTCCTAGCCGATCCGACTAAAGCTTTGGAGGAATTCAAAAATGATCTCCGGAAAGACATTCAGACCGCCTCGTACACACGCGACACCGAAGTTGGCATACTTCAATTTGTCGATGATGTAATGTCCGAGAAGATTTCTCTCAAAGCGCATCCCGCGCAGCGGCTTCACGCTAAGCTATATATTTTCAGACCCAAAGGATTCAATGAGCACAAGCCAGGCGCGGTCATTACAGGCTCGTCCAATCTCACCGCTGCCGGAATTGGTACAGAAGAGGAAGTCAGCAACTACGAGTTTAATGTGGTGCTTCACGATTATGACGACGTGTGCTTCGCGACCGAAGAATTTAACAAGCTGTGGAATGAGTCTGTTGACGTCCTGCCGCAATTCTTTCAGGAGGTCCGGGACTCCACCTATCTCGGGACGGAAGTCACTCCGTACGAGTTGTACTGGAAACTGCTAATCGAATATTTCGGCCAGAGCATCGAATACGATCCAAATGCCATCACGGATTTGCCAGGGCAGTTCAAACGGCTGGCTTACCAGATGGACGCAGTCAGCAGCGGATTTCGTCTCTTGGAGAAGCACAATGGTTTCTTCCTCGCGGATGTCGTCGGTTTGGGCAAGACCATCATTGCCACTCTGATCGCCAAGAAGTTTTTCTTTTACAACGGTTTCCCGGAACATCGGTCGCACACACTCATAGTTGTGCCACCTGCCGTCGAAGACAATTGGGAGTGGACGATCAGCAAGTTCCTGCTGGACAACGTCAAGATCATCACTAACGGCAGCCTCCACAAACTGAAGCACCCCGAGCGTTACGATCTAGTGATCGTGGACGAAGCGCACAAGTTTCGCAACGACACCGCCGAGGCATTTGATCAGCTCCAACGCGTCTGCAAGACCCCCGTGAAACTACCGGATGGCACAAATGCGGCCAAGAAGGTCATCCTTGTTAGCGCGACGCCGCTCAACAATCGCCCTGACGACATCCGCAACCAGATCGCACTCTTTCAGGATCTCAAGGACTCCACCCTGAGCATCTCGAATCTCCAGCACTTCTTCGCTCAGCGAGAGAAGGAATACCGACAGGCGCACAAACAGGCGGACGTCGAAGCGGCGCGAAAGCAAGTGAAGGATATTTACGAACTCATCCGCACGAAAGTCATATCCGAGGTTATCGTGCGGCGGACGCGTACAGACCTGGTTGAGCACGAGCAGTACAAGAAGGACCTCGCCGAGCAGGGAGTAACCTTCCCGACGATTGAAAAGCCACGAGCCATCTATTATCCCCTCGATCCCGCTTTAGAAGCTCTTTACGACCGCACAATGGCGTTGCTATCCGACCCAAATGGTCTGACGTACAACCGCTACCGGGCAATCGGCTTTCTCAAACCTCACAAGAAAAAGAAATATCAGAACGCAGACCGTATCTCGCTGCAACTCGCAGTCATCATGCGCACGTTGCTGGTCAAGCGGCTCGACAGCAGTTTTCATGCCTTTGGGCAGTCGTTGAATCGGTTCAGGGATGCCACGGCGGTGATGTGTGAGATGTTCAAAAAAGGCACGGTCTACATTGCTCCCAACCTCAATGTCACCGAGTTTCTGATTGAGGGCCGTGAGGAGGAACTCATCGCCAAGATTGCGGAGCGGCAGGCGACTGACCCGACCATCGAAATCTGCGAGCCAGCCGATTTTGAAGCAGGCTTCGTCGACGGATTGGAGCAGGACTACGAGAAGCTGAGCGATCTTTGCGCAGAATGGAACGGCGTTAAGGGTGACCCGAAGCTGGACGAGTTTCTGAACCGCCTGAAAACTGAACTGTTTGACCGTAAGATCAACCACGAGGGCAACAGGCTCGTAGTTTTTTCTGAGGCGAAGGACACAACCGACTACTTGCACGACCAGCTAATCGAGGCAGGCTATCGCAAGTTGTTAATGGTCGATTCCACGAACCGCGCCGAACGGATGCCGCTCGTGCAGGCCAATTTTGACGCCAACTATACAGAACGTGCTGATGACTACGACATTCTCATCTCTACTGAAGTGTTGGCAGAAGGCATCAACTTGCACCGTGCGAACGTGATTGTGAACTACGACACGCCTTGGAATTCCACGCGTTTAATGCAACGCGTCGGGCGCGTCAATCGCATCGGTTCAACCGCCTCAAAGATTTACATCTACAACTTTTATCCCACCGCCCGTGTGGACAGCGATATTGAACTGAAGAAAAAGGCCATTATGAAGTTGCAGGCGTTTCATACCGCGCTAGGAGAGGACAGCCAGATTTACTCTGAAACTGAAGAGGTGGATAACTTTGGCTTGTTCGAACGCTCACCGGAGGAAGAGGAACGTGATGAACGCCTCGCCTTGCTCATGGAACTCCGCAAGTTCCGCGAACAACACCCCGAAAACTTCCGTCGTATCCACAACTTGCCACTCCGCGCCCGTGTCGGTCGCTCAGACACAAAACGTGCTGGCGGTACAGTAACTTTCATTCGCAGCAAGCGCCGCGACGGGTTCTACAGACTCGCGCCAGATGGAACGCTGGAAGAAATTGCCCTGCTCGAAGCTGCCCGTGAATTCCGGACGCCTGACCCAAAGGAAGAGGCCATTCCGCTCCACGCAGCGCACTACGACCACATCAATACCGCGCTCGCCCGGTTCAGGGAACAAGCTACCGCCCAGGCGTTGCAGGCCGATGTCGCCGACGCCGTCCAAGGCCCAAATTGAACGTCGCGCCTTGGCTATCTCGATGGTTTCCTGAGCCTTTCTTTCGTGAGCGAGGATGAAAAGCGTCTGATAATTGCCGCCAAACAGGCAATCCGCCGCGCCCGATTCATGAAATTGCAACGGCAGATCAATCAATTGCAGCGTTCCACTAAGGAAGTCAAACTCACGCCCGCCGCGTTGGCCGACAAGCTAATTGAAATTCTACGCGGCTATCCGCTCTTTGACCAAGTCGAACAATCTGCAACCGAGTTCCATTCACCCGTTTCTGATACCCCGCCCGACATTATTCTGTCGGAATCGTTTGATGGGAATCCCGAGTCGTGAACCGTGAAGAACTTCAATCCGTCCTAAAGCAACCTTACCAGCGCGACCGCTGGTTGGAAATGTTACGAGGAGTACTGCCGGGGACGGACGTGTTTGCTTCACCCCAAACTGTGTCGGCAGCGAAGCCTAATGTAGAGTCGATTCTTCAGCTCGGTCGGGTCCGCCTGCATGGTGGGCGACAGCTGGCGCTCCTTGAATCTACGGTAGCTGAGGGGACCGACCTCACGCGGAACCGTGTCGGACTCCGGAACCAAGTAGCACGCCTAATTGATCTCGCCGAGTATCATGGCATTCTCGCCGTATTTCACTCCACAGACTCAGAAGATTACAGATTTACATTTGCTGCTCGAGAATCCGTTTTCGATGGCGAGGGCAATTTCACAAAGCGTGAGACAGCGCCTCGGCGGTACACGTATGTGCTTGGTCCAAATGAATCCTGCCGGACTGCTGCTGAACGCTTTTCTCATTTGGCAGATAAGGCTCATGGGGTGGAACTCGGCGACGTTATTGACGCCTTTTCGGTCGAGAAACTGAATAAGGAGTTCTTTTCCGCCTTCTGCCGCGCCTTCGACAGAGTGCGGGCCGAAATGTCCGATCGACGGCAAACATGGTCAGACGCCACAATCAAGTCCGAGGCACAAACACTCCTCAATCGGCTCTTGTTTCTCTATTTTGTGCAACGCAAGGGCTGGCTCAATCGTCAGCGTGACTATCTGATTGGCAATTTTCGGTCTGTCCATCAAGACAAGCCGAAGGCGAGTACATACCATTCTCAATTTCTTCAACCACTATTCCAGCGGCTCAGCACGGAAAATGCCCCGGCCCTACTTTCCGTCCACGACCTTCCGTTTCTCAACGGAGGCTTATTCAACGATGAATACGGCGAGGAGCTATTCAAGCATCACAGCGACTTCCTCCTAAGCAACGAGACCTTCGACTATATCTTCGACAATCTGCTTGAACCCTACAATTTCACGATTCACGAAGATTCTCCGAACAACTATGAGGTCGCGATTGATCCCGAGATGCTTGGTCGCATTTTTGAGGCTCTTGTCCTACAAGGCGAAGAGAGCGACGCCCGTGGAAAGTCGGTCCGACACGACACTGGCAGTCACTACACCCCTCGACCCATTGTTCATTACGTTTGCCGAAACACATTGGCTGCTTGGCTGGAAGCTACCCCACCATTTACCAGTGGAAACGACGCCCGCAGGAGGATCGATCAGCTTTTTGAACTGGATGCAACCGAGGGTTTCGACGAGGAAATGCGGCTGCACCTTGACCATTGCCTTACTACCAACGAAGCGGCGGCCTTGCGAGATCGTCTCTTCGAGCTACGGGCCTGCGACCCAGCAGTTGGCTCCGGTGCATTCCCTATGGGGCTGTTACACGAGTTGCTCAATTTGCTCCGTCTCTGTGAAACGAGAGCGAAAGGCAAAGACCCAGCCGAGCGCGATCCCACTTGGTTGTATGAAACCAAAAAACACGTCATCGAATATGTGCTATATGGCGTGGACATTCAGGAACGGGCGATTGAGATCTGCAAACTTCGCCTTTGGCTAAGCTTGATGGTAGATCACGAGTTGGATGTGGACCCGTTCAACTGCGACACTCGCTCCTTCCGAACTGCTCTTAAGTCGCTTGATCCATTGCCAAACCTTGACTTCAAAATTCGCTGCGCGAATTCCTTGATGGACTACATTCACGGCCAAGTAATCAATTTGGGCGCTCACAATTCAAGTGATCGAATTCGGCCTACCCTAAGCAAGTTGATTGCAGCTAAACAGGACTTCTACGATGCACATTCTGCCAAGGAAAAGCGACGATTGCGCTTTGTAATTTATGAGGCAACCGCTGAGTTGGCGAAATTCGAGTTGGGTTGGGCGCAGACCCAAGCTGGCCTCATCGCAACCAACAGGGATGTCGAACGCGCTCAAAAGGCACTTGCCTTTGTGTTTGAGCAGATTAGGGACGCACGCGGAGCTAAGGTTGCCCAGCAAGAGAAGGCGCTTGAGCGAATTCAGTCGTGGTTCGAAGATCCCGCTAAGCCCACTTTTGTTTGGCAACTAGACTTTGCCGAGGTTTTCCATCCGTATGAGAAAGGCAGTCTCACGGCGTCCGACAATCTGAACGAATCCGGCGAAATTGCCGCCTCAAAATCCGTTCGATATGGTTTTGACCTCATGATCGGCAATCCACCTTACGTCCGCATCCAAACTTTGACGAAAACCAACCCGGAAGCAGTGGCGTACTACAGGGAAAACTACGACTCTGCGAAGAAGGGCAATTACGATATCTATGTTGTATTTGTTGAGCGTGGGCTTGAACTGATTGACCCACGCCACGGCCAGCTTGGCTACATCCTTCCCCACAAGTTTTTCAATGCGCAATACGGCGAGCCATTGCGGACACTCATCTCAAAGGGCAAGCACCTCCGGCACGTTGTTCACTTTGGTGACCAGCAAATATTCCCGGGCGCAACCAATTACGTCTGTCTCTTATTTCTTTCGACGGCTGGAATCAAAGAAGTCCGGCTTGTTCGTGCAGACAACCTAAAGGTTTGGCTGGCGACTCAACAAGGTGTCGAAGGTCGAATCCCTGCCAAGCAAATTACTTCTTCCGAGTGGAATTTCGCAGTTGGGGAAGGCGCAGGGATATTCGAGAGACTGCAAGGGACACGATTAAGGCTTGAGGATGTAACATCTCGCATTTTCCAAGGGATCAAGACGAGTGCTGATAAGATTTACATTGTCGAGGAGCTTCGACGAACCAACTCAATTGTCCGAGTGCTTTCCCCAGAATTAGAGACCGAATACGAGCTTGAACCGGATTTGCTCCATCCCCTCATTAAGGGAGGTGATAGCAAACGATTCGCTCTGGCACGCACATATCGGCTCATTCTTTTTCCATATATGAAGAATGCTGATGGCCGCACAGTGCTGATTCCCGAGGACGATTTGAAAAAGCACTACCGCCTCACATGGGAATACCTCAGAGCTAACAAGCGCACACTAGAAGATCGTGAAGACGGCTTGCTGAAAGGACGTAACTGGTACGCCTACGGACGCACTCAGGCTCTCGATGTCATGCCGTCACCTAAACTTTTTACACCTGATATTTCACCTAACGCGGCCTTTTCATACGACTCGACAGGTAACCTATTCTTCACTGGTGGCGTGGCGGGCGGTTACGGCATTTTGGTCAAGCCGCCGTACCGACCAGAGTTTATCTTGGGATTGCTGAACAGTCGTCCATTAGACTTTTTCCATCATCGAATAGCAACTCAAATGCGAGGAGGGTGGTTTAGTTATGAGGCGAGGTTCATTCGCCATCTTCCGATTCCCGCTGTGTCCAGTGAGCAACAGGTGCCAATCGAGCAACTCGTATGCTATCTGCTCTGGATGTATCGTCAACCAAGCGTAATTGACCCAGGCCCCAAACGGCCGCAAGACCCAGCGGTGACCTCATTTTACGAAGAGGTCATCAATGCCCTGGTCTACGAACTGTTATTTCCCGAGGAACTCCATTCCGCCGGTTTGAACTTTTTCAGCCTGGTGGAGGACGCGAGATTGCCGACGGTGAATTCCTTGCCCTCTTCGAACGAGGCTCGCCTCCAAGGACTGTTCGATCTGTTTCTAAAGCTGCAAATGGCCGGTCACCCACTGCGTATCGCACTCGCTCGACTGCAAACACTCGACTTGGTTCGCATCATCGAGGACAAGTCATGAGGCTGCTGGGTATCCATTTGCGCGACTTTCGAGCGTTCCCCGGCAAATTTGACCTGTCCTTGAAGGACGGCTCCAACCTCCTGTTACACGGCGAAAACGGCAGCGGCAAATCATCGGTGGCCCTCGCCTTGCGCGAGTTTTTTAGTCTAGAGCGTCCGTTCCCCCGACCAATTGCCCTCAACGCAAACGTCTTCGCTAACCCGCCTCAACCGATGGTGAGATTGACCTTCAGTAATACCAGCCGTAACGAGGAAATCGTGTGGGAAACAGAGCACTATCATCCCCTTGAGGTCGGTTCCGATCCTCACAAGGCCAATCCTGCAACACAGCAGCAGCGCGAGACGCTGATGGCAATATCCCGCTGCTCCGGTTTTTTTGACTATCGGGCGTTGCTCCGTGCCAGCCTGTCGCAGACCGTCGATTCTTTACCCGAGCAGCTGTTTCTTCTCTTTGTCGAAAACCTACTTTCTGGCTTTAGGGCAAGAGTGGGAGGAAGTGAAAGGTATTTGGGCGAGCTATGGTCAGAACTTAAAAAAACAAAACCGAAGAGCAGGCGTGATGCGCACATTCGCAGGGCCAACGGGGTTTCGAGACAATTCGATGAAGCGTTTCGTCCTTTCTTAGCTCAGGTGACGGAAAAAGCCAACGAATACCTACGCTATTTTCCTGAGCATCGGATGAAAATCGCGTTTGATTACCCAGGCAGCACCTTCGCCAAGCGGACGAAGCTGCTTACAGGAAAATCGGTCAATCCAGGCATCGAATTCAACGCCAAGAAAGTCGACGGCCATCACGAATTTCTCAATGAAGCTCGACTCACTGCTCTTGCGCTCTGCGTGTTTCTTGCTGCGGTCAAGCTCGCCGATGCCGATCCCGAGAATCCCGAGCCACTTCGCCTTCTAGTCTTGGACGATGTTTTGATCGGCCTAGACCTTAACAATCGCCTCCCACTCTTACAGCTCTTACGCGATGAGTTCCCACGTCACCAGATCATCCTCCTAACGCATGACCTACTGTGGTTTGAGATTGCGAAAGAACACACGACCGACCTAGGGAACTGGAGCTACGCTCAACTCTTTGAAGAGACAACAGGCCCCACAGAACCACAATATCCGCGCCTCAAGGCCAATGTTGATGATTTGCAAATAGCCAAAGCGCACATGGATGCTGGGGATTCTCGCGCTGCTGCCGTTTACATACGTGCAGCGTTTGAGGTTCGACTGAAGGCTATCTGTCAAAAGAACGGTATCGAACTAGTGTTCAAAGAGAACCCAAGGCAGGTCACAACCGACGCACTATGGCGGGGGATTCTGCGTCGCCATGCCAAGCGTGTGAAGACACATCAGGGTGAATTTCTTGACCCCTCATTGATCCCTCGCATTAGCGTCGTCCGATCTGTTGTGCTAAACCGATTGAGCCACTCCGGTGCATCGTCCCTGACCCGAGTCGAGCTTGAGTCGGCACTTCAAACAATTACGGAGTTTCAGGGCACCAAGGTTCCATTCAGCGACTGAGGACTGACACATCGAGATCAGTACCCTTTCCGCTCACCGAACTCGTAGAACGAAAGCATGCGAACCGCCATCTACGCCCGTGTCAGCACGAAGGACCAAAGCTGCGACCTACAGCTCCGTGATCTTCGCGCTTACTGCGCGGCGCGAGGATTCAAGGCCGCTCGTGAATACGTTGACGTCGGTCAATCTGGCGCGAAAGACTCACGGCCCGAACTTAACAAACTTGTGGATGACGCCCGGAAGCGCCAGTTTGATGCAATCCTGGTGTGGCGCTTTGATCGATTCGCCCGCTCCACCAAACACTTGCTTTTGGCCCTGGAAGAATTCCGGTCTCTAGGCATCCAGTTCATTAGTTATCAAGAAAACATAGATACGAGCAGCCCCCTGGGTCAGGCGCTCTTTACAATCGTCTCGGCGGTCGCGCAGCTCGAGCGCGATCTGATCCGGGAGCGGGTTAGCGCCGGGATTCGGAATGCACGGGCGAACGGCAAGAAGCTCGGTCGTCCAATGAGGGCCGTGGACCGTGGCCGGATTCTGCAAATGAGAGCAGAAGGCCAGAGCCTGGAACGGATCGCACAAAACCTGGGTATCGGCTATGGGACGGTACGCGCAAGGCTCCAGGGGGAGTAGCGGAAAACCCCAAGAAAATTGCGCCGCGAAAAGCCTATTAAAGGTACTTACCAAGCCGCGTTTGGGCGGGCGGAAAATTACAGTTTTGCGCTCGCCTTCCTCGGGAACATATGACCGTAGATGGCTAGACGGTCCAAATGCCCACGTTGCGGTGCCCGAAGGTAATCAGTATTCGGGGAGTGCAAGGTCGTCCGCAAGGTCGCGACCGGCAGCAATATCCGCGACCCACGGAATTTTGAGGAGATTCATAACGTGATTCCGCAGGAACATCGAAAACTGTGACTTCGGCGCAAACGTGCCGGCAAAGCGCAACGCCGCCTTTTGCTTCTTGCGTACAAAAGGCTCGAATCGTTCCTGGTATCGCGCAAAAGCCGTCTGGTAGTCACCTTTGGCGCGGTAAAGTTCGCCAGCAAGAATGTAGGAGGCCACCATAGCCAACGCTGAGCCTTGCCCGGCGAGCAGCGACACGCAGAAGCCCGCATCGCCGGTCAAAGTCACGCGACCGCGTGTCCACGATCCCGGCTGGGCGTTCATCCGTATC